>Ga0187776_10000955_pt1 | contig 14093 bp, 13 predicted proteins | sample 0216_BV02_MP12_2_FD_132426 | JGI IMG/M metagenome (GOLD analysis project Ga0187776, IMG submission 132426) | Tropical peat soil microbial communities from peatlands in Department of Meta, Colombia - 0216_BV02_MP12_20_MG | ecosystem: Environmental > Terrestrial > Soil > Wetlands > Peat | place...
GCCTGGCGCGCGAGGAGCAGGCCGGCGCGACCTGGGTCGATCGTGCCGTGGTGTGGCCTTTCGCGGAGCCCTTCCAGAAGGAAGGCGGTCTCGTCGCGCTGTTCGGCACGCTCGCGCCGAACGGAGCGATCCTCAAGCGCTCGGCGGCCGATCCGTCGCTGTTCGAGCGCGAAGGCCGCGCGGTGGTGTTCTCATCGCTGGACGACCTCGCGGCGCGCGTCGACTCGCCCGCGCTCGACGTCAAGCCGGAGGACTTCCTGGTGCTGCAGAACGCCGGTCCGAAAAGCGGCTACGCGATGCCGGAGGCCGGCTACCTGCCGATTCCGGCCAAGCTCGCGCGCGCGGGGGTGAAGGACATGGTGCGCATCTCGGATGCGAGGATGAGCGGCACCGCCTACGGCACGATCGTGCTGCACGTCTCGCCCGAGGCGGCGACGGGCGGTCCGCTCGCGCTGGTGAGGAATGGCGACCGTATCCGCATCTCGGTGAAGCACCGGCGCATCGACCTGCTGGTCGCCGGCGACGAGCTCGCGCGCCGGCGCGCGCAATGGCGGGCGCCCGCCGTGCAACCGTCGCGCGGCTACGCCAAGCTCTACATGGATCACGTGCTGCAGGCCGAAGACGGCTGCGACTTCGACTTCCTGCGCAAGGCCTGACGCGGCGCTACTTGTCGTAGTCGTACTTGAGATTGAAGCTGCCGTCGCTGTTGAACACCAGCGTGGCCTGCTTCCACAGGCGCTTCTCGCCGGCCGGCAGGAACTGGTTGAGCGAGTACACGTTCTTCGCCACGTCTTCCTTGCTGCAGGGCTGCAGCGGCTTGCCGACGAGATCGTCGGCCCGGCCGGCATAGAAAAAGTCGGCCTCGAAGCGGCGCGTACCGCCCTCGACCCCCAGCTCGGTCACCACCACCCATGTGCGCTTCCAGTCCTTGGGCAGGCCAGCCGCCATGCAGTTGAAGATGTCCTGGACGATCTTCGGGTCGACCTTGGGCTGCTCGTCCGCCTTCTGGCCGTCGGCGGCCGCCGCCACGCCCAGCCACAGCGCCGCCAGCAATGAGACGAAGATTCGTTTAAGCATCGGTTCCTCGGCTCGAACGATACCAGAAGACCGCCCGATTGCGCACCGCAGCGTGACAGGGACGGAGAATGGGCGCAGGATGCTTTAGGTTTAATCTATTTAGATCTCATACAATGCTGCGCCAGGCCGCCGCCGGACGCGAAGACCGCGAGTCGCGCTCGCGCGCCGACGACCACCGCGCGCTCAGGCTGTGGCTGCGGCTTCTCACCTGCACCCAGCTGATCGAGGGGCAGGTACGCAGCCGGTTGCGCGAGCGCTTCGCCACCACGCTGCCGCGCTTCGATCTCATGTCGCAGCTCGAGCGCCATCCGCAGGGGCTGAAGATGAACGAGCTGTCGCGCCGCATGATGGTCACCGGCGGCAACGTCACCGGGATCGTCGACCAGCTCGTCGCCGAGGGGCTGGTCGAGCGCCAGGCCGACGCGGCCGACCGGCGCGCGCTGCGCGTGCGCCTGACGCGCGCCGGCGAGCGTGTGTTCGCCGAGATGGCGCGCGCGCACGAGGAATGGATCGTCGCGACGCTCGCGGGCCTGAGCCGGCGCGAGCATGCCGAGCTGTTCCGGCTGCTCGCCAAGGTCAAGCAGCACGCGCTCGCGAACATCGCCAAGGGGGCGACATGAACCGCTTCGCGCACTACGACTGGCCGTTCCTCGAGGAGCGCCACGCCGCGCTCGCCCGGGAGGCCGGGGCCTGGGCGCAGGCAAATCTGGGCCCCGCGCACGGCGAGGATGCCGACGCCATTTGCCGCGGGCTGGTCGAAGCGCTCGGCGCGGCGGGCTACCTGCGCTATTGCGCGCCCGGCACCGACCACTTCGACGTGCGCGCGATCGCGCTCTTGCGCGAAGTGTTCGCCTATCACTCGGGGCTCGCCGATTTCGCCTTCGTCATGCAAGGGCTGGGCAGCGGCCCGATCGCGCTCGCGGGCAGCGCGGCGCAACGAGAGCGCTACCTCACCCGCGTCGGCGCGGGGCGGGCGATCGCCGCCTTCGCGCTGTCGGAGCCCGACGCCGGGTCGGACGTCGCGGCGCTCTCCACGACCGCGCGGCGCGACGGCGCGCACTGGGTGCTCGACGGCGCCAAGGCCTGGATCTCGAACGGCGGCCTGGCCGACTTCTACGTCGTTTTCGCCAGGACCGACGCGGCGGCGGGCAGCCGCGGCATCTCGGCGTTCGTGGTCGACGCGGACGCGCCGGGGTTGGACGCGCGCGAGAGGATCGACATCGTCGCGCCGCATCCGATGGCCAGCCTGCGCTTCAATGGCTGCCGCGTGCCGGCCGACGCGCTGCTCGGCGAGCCCGGCGAGGGCTTCAAGCTTGCGATGCGCAACCTCGACGTGTTCCGCACGACCGTCGGGGCGGCCGCATTGGGCCTCGCGCGGCGCGCGCTCGACGAGGCGCTGCGGCGCGCGAAGGGCCGGCGCATGTTCGGCCAGACGCTCGCCGACTTCCAGCTCACGCAGGCGAAGCTCGCCGACATGGCGACCGGCATCGATGCGGCGGCGCTGCTCGTGTACCGCGCCGCCTGGGCGCGCGACGTTCACGCCAGGCGCATCACGAGCGAGGCCGCGATGGCCAAGATGTACGCCACGGAGACGGCGCAGCAGGTCGTGGACGCGGCGGTGCAGATCTGCGGCGGCCTTGGCGTCATGCGCGGCCATCCGGTCGAGCTGCTGTACCGCGAAGTGCGCGCGCTGCGCATCTACGAGGGCGCGACCGAAGTGCAGAAGCTGATCGTCGCCAGGGAGCTGCTCAAATGAGCTACACGGCGCATCGCGACACGTTCGCGCGCGACAACCTGCCGCCGCGCAGCCAGTGGCCCGAGTTCCTGTTCGAGCTGCCGGAGCTCGAATACCCGGCACGCATGAACTGCGCCGCCGTGCTGCTCGACGACATGGTCAGGCGGGGCTGCGGCGAGCGCGTCGCGCTGCGCGCCCCGGAGGGCCGCTGCAGCTACGCACAGCTGCTCTCTCAGGCGAACCGGCTCGCGAACGTGCTGGTGCGCGACCTGGGGCTCGAACCAGGCAACCGCGTGCTGCTGCGCGGCCCCAACAACCCGATGATGGCCGCCTGCTGGTTCGCCGTGGTCAAGGCGGGCGGAATCGTAGTGCCGACCATGCCGCTCCTGCGCGCGAAGGAACTGACCGACATCGTCAACAAGGCCGAGGTGACGCACGCGCTGTGCGACAAGCGGCTCGGGGCCGAGCTCACCGCGGCGTTGCCTGTGTGCCCGACGCTTAGGACGATCGCCTACTGGTACGACGACGCGCCGGACTCGCTCGACCGGCTCGCCGCGGCGCGTCCGGCGCAGTTCCGCAACGTCGACACCGCCGCCGAGGACGTCGCGATGATCGCCTTCACCTCGGGCACCACCGGCAAGCCAAAGGGGACAATCCACTTCCACCGCGACGTGATCGCGATGTGCGACTGCTTCCCGCGCTCCTGCCTCAAGCCAGTACAGGACGACGTGTTCTGCGGCACGCCGCCGATCGCCTTCACCTTCGGGCTGGGCGGGATGCTGTGTTTTCCGCTGCGCTTCGGCGCCTCGACAGTGCTGGTGGAAAGGCTCGCGCCCGACACGCTACTCGAGACGATCCAGAAGTTCCGCGCGAGCGTCTGCTTCACCGCGCCGACCATGTATCGCGCTATGGCAGGGATCGCGAAGAACTACGATATCACGAGCCTGAAAAAGTGCGTCTCGGCCGGCGAGGCGTTGCCCGACGCGACGCGCCAGCTGTTCAAGGGCGCGACCGGCATCGAGATCATCGACGGCATCGGCTCGACCGAGATGAGCCACATCTTCATCTCGCACACCCCGGAGCGCGTGCGCCGCGGCGCGACCGGCTACGCGATTCCCGGCTATCGCGCCACCGTGCTCGACGACGCGGGGCTCCCCTGCAAGCCCGGCGACGTCGGCCGGCTCGCCGTGAAGGGGCCGACCGGCTGCCGCTACCTCGCCGACGAGCGCCAGGCGAACTACGTGCAGAACGGCTGGAACCTCACCGGCGACGCCTACGCGAGGGACGCAGACGGCTACTTTTTCTACCAGGCGCGCACCGACGACATGATCATTTCCGCGGGCTACAACATCGCGGGGCCCGAAGTGGAAGGCGCGCTGCTCGGCCACGCCGCGGTGGCAGAGTGCGGCGTCGTGGGCTGGCCGGACGAGGAACGGGGCACGATCGTCAAGGCGTTCGTCGTGCTCAAGCCCGGCATCCAAAGGAGCGCCGCGACGGCCGAGGAGCTCAAGCAGCATGTGAAGAAGGCGATCGCGCCTTACAAGTATCCCCGCGCGCTCGAGTTCGTGGACGCGCTGCCGCGCACCGAGACCGGCAAGCTGCAGCGCTTCAAGTTAAGGAAGGCGCCATGATGCAGATCCTGCAACCTCCGGGCTGGGCCCGGCCCAAGGGCTTCTCCAACGGCATCGCGGTGCGCGGCGGGCGCACGGTGTACATCGCCGGGCAGGTCGGCTGGACCGGGCAGGGCGCGTGGCAGGAGACCGGCTTCGCCGGCCAATTCCGCCAGGCGCTCGCCAATATCCTCGCGGTGCTCGCCGAGGCCGGCGGACGCCCGGAGCATCTGGTGCGCCTCACCTGGTACGTGCTCGACCGGCAGGAGTACCTCGATTCGCTCAAGGAGGTCGGCGCTGCCTACCGCGAGCTGATCGGGAAGCACTACCCGACCATGGCGGTGCTGCAGGTCGGTGGCCTGGTCGAGCCGCAGGCTCGGCTGGAGATCGAGGCGACTGCGGTCGTCCCGGACTGAAGGGGGAGCCATGCAAGCGACCGTCGTCGGCGGCGGACCCGGGGGCCTTTACTTCGCGCTGCTGGCGAAGAAGGCCTGGCCGCGCTGGGAGATCACCGTCTACGAGCGCAACCGCCCGGACGATACCTTTGGCTTCGGCGTGGTGTTCTCCGACCAGACGCTCGACACCTTCAAGGCCTACGACCCCGTCACCTACGAGCGCATCCGCCGCCGCTTCGCCTACTGGGGCGACGTGGACGTCGTCTACAAGGGGCGCGTCATGCGCTCGGGCGGTAACGGCTTCTGCGGCTGCTCGCGCAACGCGCTGCTCGCCATCCTGCAGGACCGCTGCCGCGAGCTCGGCGTGAACATCCGTTTCCAGACCGAGGTCGAGGGTCTCGCGCCTTTCGCCGACTCGGATCTGATCGTCGCGGCCGACGGCATCAACTCGAGGATCCGCGAGCAGCACAAGGCGCACTTCAAGCCGAGCGTCGACCTGCGCCCGAACAAGTTCACCTGGCTCGGCTCGACCCGACCGCTCGACGCGTTCAAGTACTTCTTCCGCGAGACGCCCGAGGGCATCATCCTCGCGCACTGCTACCAGTACGAGGAGGGGCGCTCGACCTGGGTGATCGAGACCGACGAGGCAACGTGGAAGAACTTCGGCTTCGACCGCATGAGCGAGGCCGACATGCTGCCGGTGCTCGAGCGCGCGTTCGCCGACGAGCTCGCCGGACACCCGCTCATCGCCAACCGCTCGATCTGGCGCAACTTCCCGACCATCACCAACGAGACCTGGGTGATGACCGAAGAGCAGCCGAACGTCGTGTTGGTAGGCGATGCGAAGGCCACGGCGCACTTCTCGATCGGCTCGGGCACCAAGCTCGCGATGGAGGACGCGATCGCGCTCTACGAGTCGCTCAAGGCGGAGGAATCCGTCAAGGGCGCGCTGCTGCGCTACGACACCGCGCGCCGCGAGGAGGTCGAGAAGACGCAGCACGCCGCCAACGTGTCGCTCGCCTGGTTCGAGCACATGAAGCGCTACTGGGGCATGGATCCGCTGCAGTTCGCTTTCGGCGTGATGTCGCGCTCCAAGCAGATCACCTGGGAGAACCTCGAGCTGCGCGACCCCGGATTCGTGCGCGACGTGCAGCGCTGGTACGCGGCGGACGTACGCGCCAGAGGCTTCGACGTCGACCTGGCGAACCCGCCGGTGCCGATGTTCACGCCGTTCCGCCTGCGCGGCATGACGCTCGAGAACCGCGTCGTGGTCTCGCCGATGGACCAGTACTCTGCGGTGGACGGCGTGCCGACCGACTGGCACTTCGTCCACTACGGCTCGCGGGCGGTCGGCGGCGCGGGGCTCGTCTACATCGAGATGACCTGCGTCTCGCCGGAGGGTCGCATCTCGCCCGGCTGCACCGGGCTGTGGAACGAGGCGCAGCGCGACGCGTTCCGGCGCATCGCGGACTTCTGCCACGCCAATTCGAAAGCAAGGCTGTGCATGCAGATCGGCCACTCCGGCCGCAAGGGCTCGACGCAGCTCGGCTGGGAGAGAATCGACCATCCGCTCGCGCGCGGCAACTGGCCGCTCGTGTCGGCCTCGCCGACCCCCTACTACGCGGGCGAGTCGCAGGTGCCGCGCGAAATGACGCGCGCCGACATGGACCGCGTGCGCGACGAGTTCGTGCGCGCGGCGCGCTACGCCGACGAGGCGGGCTTCGATATGCTGGAACTGCACATGGCGCACGGCTACCTGCTCGCCAGCTTCATCTCGCCGCTCACCAACGCGCGCGCGGACGAATACGGCGGCCCGATCGCGAACCGCATGCGCTATCCGCTCGAAGTGTTCCGCGCCTGCCGTGCCGCCTGGCCCGGGCAAAAGCCCATGTCGGTTCGGATCTCTGCGACCGACTGGGCCCCCGGCGGGCTGTCGGGCGAGGACCTGATGGCGCTCGCGCGCATGCTGAAGGAAGCGGGCTGCGATTTGATCGACTGCTCGACCGGGCAGACCGTGCCGCAGCAAAAGCCCGTGTACGGGCGCATGTACCAGGCGCCGTTCGCCGACTGGGTGCGCAACGAGGTCGGCATCGCGACCATGACGGTGGGCGCCGTGACGACCGCCGACCAGGTCAACACGCTGCTCGCCGCGGGGAAGGCCGACCTGGTGGCGCTCGCGCGCCCGCACCTCGCCAACCCGTTCTTCACGCTGCAGGCCTCGGCCTGGTACCAGCACGCGCCGCAGCACTGGCCGCCGCAATACCTGTCGGGTCGCGACCAGGCCTTCCGCAACGCGACACGCGAGCGCGCCGAGCTCACCGAGGTGCGGCTGCGCGCGCGGCCGGCGAGCCACGAGCTGAAGGACGAGGCGAAATCCGGCGTTAAGATCGCGGCATGAAGCGCTGCGCCTGGGCGGACAATCCGCTTGCCATCGATTACCACGACCGCGAGTGGGGCGTACCGGTGCGCGACGATCGCAGGCTGTTCGAGTTCCTCGTGCTGGAAGGCGCGCAGGCGGGCCTGTCCTGGAACACGATCCTCGCCAAGCGCGGGAACTACCGGCGCGCCTTTGCCGGCTTCGATCCGCGCAAGGTGGCGCGCTTCGGCGCGGCGCGGAAGGCGCGCCTGCTCGCCGACCCGGGCATCGTGAGGAACCGGGCCAAGATCGACGCCGCGGTGCTGAACGCGCGCTGCTTCCTCGAGGTGCAGGAGGAGTTCGGCAGCTTCGCGGACTATATCTGGGCCTTCGTGGGCGGCCGCCCGCTGCAGGGCCGGCGGCGACGACCAGGCGACGTCCCCGCGCGCACCGAAGTCTCGGACGCGCTCGCGAAGGACCTGAAGCGGCGCGGCTTCAAGTTCGTCGGCTCGACCATCATGTACGCCTTCATGCAGGCCGTCGGCATGGCGAACGACCACATCGTCGGCTGCTTCCGGCACGCGAGGCTCTCGCGCAAATGAGGGCGCTCCTGACGACCGTCATGCTGCTCGGCGCGGCCCCGGCGCTGGCCGCCTACGACGTGAACGGCATCACGCTCGGCGCGAGCGAGCGCGAGGTGAAGCAGGCCTTCCCGAGCGTCTACTGCCAGCCGCTCGAATGGAAGTCCGCCGCCGCGGAAAGACGCTGCGACGACTCGCGCATCTCGCTCGGCGGAGCGCCGGCGCGCGTCACGTTCTACATGAAGCACGACAAGGTGCAGGCGTTCGACGTGGGCTTCGACCCCCGCGATCAGGAGCGTGTCGTCGCGTTCCTCAAGACGCAGTACGGGAAGCTGTCTTCCGAGCGGACCGACACGATCACGCGCCCGGGCAAGGCGGACCGCAAGATCTACAAGGCGGCCTGGCGGGACGGCGACGTGAGCGCGCAGGTCACGGTGCACTTTGGGACCCGTTACGCCCGCCTGGAAGTCGCGCGCGACGACTTCGCGCGCAAGATCTACGAAGTGAATTAGGCCGGCTCAGCGCCAGACCCAGGGCCGGCGCGCCCGGTCCCTCTCCTGCCAGGCAGCGATCGCCGGCTCACGCTCGAGCGTGACGCCGATCGCGTCCAGCCCCTCGAGCAGCGCCTTCTTGCGCAGCGCGTCGATCTCGAACGCGTGCATCTCGCCGTCGGGCGCGGCGAGCGTCTGCGCCGGCAGATCGACAGTCAGCTCGACCGGCGCCGGCGCGGCTGCGAGCGCGGCGAGCATGCCGTCTACCGCGCTCCTGGGCAGCCGGATCGCCAGCACGCCGTTCTGGAAGCAGTTGTTGTAGAAGATATCGCCGAAGGAAGGCGCGATCACGCAGCGAAAGCCCATGCCGGCGATCGCCCACACCGCCATTTCGCGCGAGCTGCCGCAGCCGAAGTTCTCGCCCGCGACCAGAATCTGCGCGCCGCGGAACTTTTCCTGGTTGAGCGGGAACTCGGGATCGTCGCGCCCGGCGGAATCGAAGCGCGCCATCTCGAAAGCCCAGCGGCCCATCTCGGCGCGCAGTGTGCGCACGCAGCGCTCGACGCGGATGATCATGTCCGTGTCGACGTTCGACCAGGGAAGCGCCGCGGCGGTGGATCGCAAGATCGTAAACGGATCCATGTTCAAGCAAGAAAATCCCTGACATCGGCAATCGCGCCCGCCACGGCGCAGGCAGCGGCGGTTGCCGGGCTGGCAAGGTGCGTCCTCGCGCGCGGGCCCTGGCGGCCGACGAAGTTGCGGTTGGAGGTCGACACGCAGCGCGCGCCGGGCTCGACCAGCTCGCCGTTCGCGCCGACGCACAGCGAGCAGCCCGGCTCGCGCCATTCGAAGCCCGCGTCGCGGAAGACGTGGTGCAGGCCCTCGGCCTCCGCGGCGCGCTTTACGCCCATCGAGCCGGGCACCACCCAGGCCCGAACGTGCGCCGCGACCCTGCGCCCGCGCGCGACCTCGGCCGCCGCGCGCAGATCGGACAGGCGCGAATTGGTGCACGAGCCGATGAACACGCGGTCGATCCGCGTCCCCGCGATCGGCCGGCCCGGCGCGAGGCCCATGTACTCGAGCGCGTCCGGCCTGGTATCGGGGATCGATGCGCCGACCGAGATCGCGTCCTCGGGGCTCGTGCCCCAGGTGATCTGCGGCGCGAGGCGGGCGACGTCCAGCTCGACCTCACGGTCGAACTTCGCGTCCGCATCCGAGGCAAGCGTCTGCCACCAGCCGAGCGCCTCGTCCCACAGATTTTCCTTCGGCGCGAAGGCGCGCCCGCGCAGATAGTCGAACGTCTTCTGGTCCGGCGCCACCATGCCGATCTTGGCGCCGAGCTCGATAGACAGGTTGCACAGCGTCATGCGCGCTTCCATGCCGAGCGCGCGCACCGCGGCTCCGGCGTATTCCACGGCGTGGCCGGTGCCGCCCGCGGCGCCGACGCGGGCGATCAGCGCGAGGATCATGTCCTTCGCATACACGCCCTTCGCGAGCGTCCCTTCGAAGCACGCGCGCAGGGTCTTCGGCCTGCGCTGCTCGATCGTCTGCGTGGCGAGCACGTGCACGATCTCGGAGGCGCCGATGCCGAAGGCGAGCGCGCCGAGCGCGCCGTTGGTGCACGTGTGCGAGTCGCCGCACACGACGAGCGTGCCAGGCTGGGTGATGCCGAGCTCGGGACCGATCACGTGCACGATGCCCTGCTCGTCGCCGCCGACGTCGAACAGCCGCACCCCGGCCTTGCGCGTCTCGAGGCGCAGCCCGTCCACGAGCAGCTGCGCCCAATCGTGCGCGCCGCCGGTCCGGCCCGGCGCGGAGGACACGACGTGGTCGGCCGTCGCGAAGCTCAGCTCCGGGTTGCGCGGTCTGAGGCCGCGCTCGGCAAGCTCGGCGAGCGCCTTGGCGCCGCCCAGGTCGTGCAGCAGGTGCCGGTCGACGTGCAGGAGGTCGGTGCCGCCGCCCAGCCGCTCGACCACGTGCGCGTCCCAGACCTTGTCGAGGAGCGTCGCCGCCATCAGCGCGGATACGAGCCGTTGTTCACGTCGAGGGTAGTGCCGTTCAGGTATTCGGGACTCGCGCTGCCGAGCCACAGGATCGCATGCGCCACCTCGCGCGGCGTGCACACGCGGCCCGAATACACCGCGCGCATGACTCCTTCCTTGCGCGACTCGGGCAGCTGCTCGTACATCGCGGTCTGCGTCGGACCGGGCGCCACCGCGTTCACCAGCACGCCATGGCGCCCGAGCCAGCCCGCATAGCTCTTGGTGATGTTCAGGAGCGCCGCCTTGCTCGCGCCGTACCACAGGTCGGGATGGCCGGTGAAAGCCGCCACCGAGCCGACGTTGACGATGCGCCCGGACTTCCGCTTCATCATCTGCGGGGCGAGCGCCAGCATGAGCGCCGCCGGTGCCTCCAGGTTCACCGTCATGATCTCGCGGCGATGGGCATCCGGAATCGCGTCGTAGGGCTCGCAATACAGGACGCCGGCGTTGTTCACCAGCGTGTCGATCTCGCCGAGCCGTGAGACGAGCGCCGGGATGCCGGATACGTTCGTGAGGTCGTATTCGATCCGCCTCGTGGAAAGGTCGGAGTGCGAGAAATCCTTGTCCAGGGCGAGCACTTCGAAGCCCGCGCCGACAAAGGCGCGCGCCGTTTCGAGCCCGATCCCGCGGCCCGCGCCGGTGACGAGCGCGACCGGCATCTCAGGCGGCGAGCCCAGGCATCCTGAAGCCCGAGGAGCGCAGCTCGGCGATCAGACCCTCTTCCTGGTCGCGCCCGAGCTCGGTGAGCGGCGGCCGCACGGTGCGCCACGCGGGGTCGTTGCCGAAATGCGCGATGATCGCCTTGAGCGCAGGGATCATCGGCACCTTCTGCACGATCTTGCGCGTGGCGGTGATGCCGGCCTGCAGCCGGTCCGCGTCGACCGACTGCCACTTGCGGTACACCTGGTCGATCGGGCCCGGGTTGACGTTGCCGGTGGCTGTGATGCAGCCCTTGCCGCCGTGTCGCATGGTGTCGAGCAGGAACACTTCGCTGCCCGCGAACACGTCGAAGCCGCTCTTGGCGAAGGCATCCAGCATCGCCTTGGTGTTGTTCCAGTCGCCCGAGGAGTCCTTCACGCCGGCGACGACGCCCGGATACTTCTTCAGCAGCCGCTCGATGAGCGCGAGCGTGATCGGCACCTGCGATACCGGCGGGATGTGATACAGATAGAGACGCAGCCGTTGGTCGCCGACGCGCTCGATCACCTCGGCGAAGTTGCGGAAAAGGCCCTCGTCGCTCACGCCCTTGTAGTAAAAGGGCGGCAGCATCAGCACGCCGCCGCAGCCGATTGCCACCGCGCGGCGCGTCATCGCCACCGAGTCGGACAGCGCGCAGTGTCCCGTGCCGGGCATCAGCGCGGCGGCCGGGACGCCGCCCGCGATCAGCGCGTCCAGCAGCTCGAGCTTTTCCGCGACCGACATCGAGTTCGCCTCGCTGTTGGTGCCGAATACCGCGAGCCCCGAGCAGCCGCCCGCTAGCAGCCACTTGCAGTGGCCCACGAAGCGCTGCGCGTCGGGCGCGAGGTCCTTGCCGAAGGGGGTGACGACCGGCGACAGGACACCGGTAATACGGTCGGGGATTTTCATGGCCGCAATTATATGTAAGCGGCGCGGCCCCGCGGTAGACTCGCGGCCCATGGATCTCGCACGCGCCGCGAACATCGACGATCTGCGCGCTCTCGCGCGCCGGCGCCTGCCGAAGATCGTGTTCGATTTCTTCGACGGCGGCGCCGAGGACGAGGTGACGCTGCGCGCCAACCGCGCCGCCTTCGAGCGGCTGCGCTTCGTGCCCCGCGTGCTGCGCGACGTGGCGAAGGTGGATCCCTCGACCGAGGTCCTCGGCGGGCCGTCGAAATATCCCCTGGTCGTCGCGCCGACCGGCGCCATCGGCATGGGCTGGCCCGGCGCCGATCTCGCCATCGCGCGCAGCGCCGCCGCGTGCGGCATTCCGTACACGCTTTCCACGACCGCGACCGCGACGATCGAGGAGATCGCGGACAAGGCGCCCGGCCGCCTCTGGTTCCAGCTCTACGTGCTTAACGACCGGGAGTTCACCGACGGCCTGGTCGCGCGCGCCCGGGCCGCAGGCTACGAGGCGCTCGTGGTCACCGTCGACCTGCCGGTCGGCGGCAAGCGCGAGCGCGATACGCACAACGGCTTCGTGCTGCCGTTCAAGCCGGGCTGGCGCGAGCTGCTCGCCGGCCTCGCGCATCCGTCCTGGGCCTGGCGCATCGTCGCGGCAGGCGGCATCCCCGAATTGATCAACCTGCGCGGCTTCGAGCGGCGCCCGCGCGCAGGCATGATCGCGACTTCGTCCTCGGTCGGCCAGCAGCTCGACGCCTCGTTCGACGAGCGCGGCCTGGCGCGCCTGCGCGACCTGTGGCGGGGCAAGCTGGTCGTCAAGGGCGTGGCGCGCCCCGAGGACGCCGAGCGCGCGGTCGCGCTCGGCGCAGACGCGGTGTGGCTTTCCAACCACGGCGGCAGGCAGCTCGACGGCGCGATCAGCGCGCTCGAGGCGCTGCCGGCGGTGGCCAACGCGCTCGCGGGCAAGGTGCCGGTGCTGATCGACGGCGGAGTGAGGCGCGGCTCGGATGCGGTGAAGGCGCGCGCGCTCGGCGCGCAGGCGGTCGCCATCGGCCGTCCGACGCTCTACGGCGCATCGGCCGCGGGCGAGGCGGGGGCGCGGCGCGCGCTCGCGATCCTCAGCGACGAGATCGAGCGCACGCTCAGGCTGTGCGGCGCGCGCAGCATGGCCGAGGTCGGGCCGGATCTGCTGGCGAGGTGAAGCGATGGCGAAGGATCTACCGGTACTCGTGGTCGGCGGCGGCATCGGCGGCCTGGCCGCCGCGCTCGCGCTCGCGCGCAAGGGGATGCGCGTGCGCGTCTTCGAGCAGGGCGCGGAGTTCAAGGAGATCGGCGCCGGCATTCAGCTCGGACCGAACGTGTACCGCATGTTCGAGGTGCTGGGCCTCACCGACGCGATCGAGCGCTACTCGGTGCACCCGGACAACATGATCATGATGGACGCGCTCACCGGCGAGCGGGTGATCCGGCTGCCGGTCGGCGGACGCGCCTTTCGCGAGCGCTTCGGCGGCTATCTGTACGGCGTAATCCATCGGGCCGACTTGCACGACGTGCTGCTCGAGACCTGCAAGGCGGAGAGAAACGTAGAGCTAAACGTGCTCAAGAAGGCGCTGCGCTTCGAGGAAGCGGGCGAGCGCGTCGTCGCGCACATGGAAGGCGGCGAGCGCGCCGAGGGCTGCGCATTGATCGGCGCGGACGGCCTGTGGTCGCGCGTGCGCGGCCAGCTGCTCGGCGACGCCAAGCCGCGCGTCTCCGGGCACATCGCGTACCGCGCGGTGCTGCCGCGCGCCGAGGTGCCGGACGACCTGTGGCAGAACAACGTCGTGCTGTGGGCCGGGCCGAGGACGCACCTGGTGCACTATCCCCTGCGGCGTGGCGAGCTGTACAACCTGGTCGCCGTGTTCCACAGCGACAAGTACGAGGAAGGCTGGAACGTCTACGGCGACCCCGAGGAGCTGAATCAGAAGTTCGCCGCCGAGCGTCCGGAAGTGAAGCGGCTGCTCGCCAAGATCAACGCCTGGAAGATGTGGGTGCTGTGCGACCGCGAGCCGGTGCGCGAGTGGTCAAGGGGCCGCGTCACGCTCCTCGGCGACGCGGCGCACCCGACGCTGCAGTACATGGCGCAGGGCGCCAACATGGCGATCGAGGACGCGGTGGTGCTCGCCGCTTACGCGGAGCTCGCGGGGCGCGACTGGGCGAAGGCCTTTCGCTGGTACCAGCAC
>Ga0187776_10000956_pt1 | contig 14089 bp, 11 predicted proteins | sample 0216_BV02_MP12_2_FD_132426 | JGI IMG/M metagenome (GOLD analysis project Ga0187776, IMG submission 132426) | Tropical peat soil microbial communities from peatlands in Department of Meta, Colombia - 0216_BV02_MP12_20_MG | ecosystem: Environmental > Terrestrial > Soil > Wetlands > Peat | place...
GCTCAATCGCTGCCCGGCGGGGAATCAACTGCAGATCGTGATCGGCGATGGACTTTCCGTCACGGCCGTCTCCGCGCAGGTGCCGGCGCTGTTGCCACGCCTCCAGGAAGGTGCTCGCGAACGCGGATTGGCTGTCGGACAGACGTTTGTGGTCCGGCATTGCCGAGTGGGCATTTTGAACGATGTCGGAGAGCTGCTTTCACCCGAGGTAGCGGTGCTCTTGATCGGCGAGCGTCCGGGGCTGGCCACGGCCGAGAGCCTGTCGGCATATCTGGCGTATCGGCCTAATCAAGGACATACAGATGCACAGCGGAACCTCATCTCTAACATTCATGCCCGAGGCGTCGGTCCGCAAGAGGCTGCCCGCCGCATCCTGGACCTGGCGGCACAGATGATGGAGAAGCGGATCAGCGGGTTTCAACTGAAGGAACAGTTGGCCATTGGCAAATAGCCGTCAGCCAGGACTGGGAGCTACGGCTTGGGCGCTACGCTCCCCGGTTGAATGTCCGCCAACTTCACGGCTGCCTCCGCACCTTCAAAGCCGATCTTGGAATGGGTGCCGTCACAGAAGGGTTTGGTAATCGATCCCCCACAGCGGCACAGCGAGAATGCCAGCTTGCCTTCTTTTAATTTCGTGCTGAGGTCGTACAGATTGCCGTCAGCGTCCACCAGTTCGACTGCACCCACCGGGGCTTCAACGCGGTAGGGCCCATTTCTTCTCGCGGTGATCTTGACCTCAGCCATGGATTGTCCTGCCTCCTTGGGTGTTGATCATCCCACAGCGGGCAGGGTGGGGACAAATGGCGGCGAACACAGAGGAGCTTTGCTTCTCGTCTGTGGCTCACGCAAAAGAATTGGGCACCCGCCGTTCACTTTGCATACTGCGCCTCGCCGTTGCCGAATGACCAGTTTTCCCTCGGGACCTCCACCAGGCTCACCAGAACATCTTCGTTTCGAATCCCTGGATTTTGCGCCAGCAGCTCCGCGATTCGGTGATAGAGTGCGCGCTTCTGCTCCAGCGTCCGCCCGGTGTTCATAGTGATCTGTATAAGACCACGCCATCGGAGCGCGCGATGTCGAGGTAGCTGGGGTCGTAGACCAGATCTCCCTTGTCGTGCTCGGTGATCACCTGGAAGCGATCGAGAGCGGGAACGTTGATGGTCTCGACCATGGCGCGATGGACGCCATCGCTGATGGCCGTGCGAAATTCCTTTGATGTTCCCCGCAAGAGAGAGACCCGCACCAAGGGCACGCCGCACCTCCGGACTAACGACCCTAGTTCATGGATGAGGCTCACCGCTTGAGGATTCAGGTTTCCGAACCGGTCAGTTTCGTGGCACGAGCCTTCCCTTCAGCCGTTCCGCCATTTCGTAAACCGTGTTTAAGCGCTGGTGCGCCTCGGTTGAGAGGCCTCCGCTCTTGAGGGCCACCTGCGCGGCCAGCAAGAGTCCGGTCAGGTCGCTGCCCAACTCGCTGTGCAACTCCAGTTCAGCCCGTCTTCGCGCCGCCTCGTGCTCCCGCTTACGTCGCTGCAGGGCCGCACGAACCTCTTCAACCACGCGGGGGAGTCCGCGGATGGCGAGGTTGACGAACACGGGGATGGCCGCATCCAGATTTTCCAGAAGCAAGTCCGACGAGCCTGACTGGGCCTCGACCAAGGACTCATCAATGACCACGGCGGTGCACTCCTGCTGGCGCAGGACGGCAATCGCTGCCCGCAGTGAGGTCTCAAGCAGGTTTTTTTCTCGCGTCGCCGCTTCCAGCGCGGCAGCGCAGTCATGACCACGTGAGAAAGACGATAGGAATAGAATCATGCCCTGCAGTAATGCATGCGATTCGCCATTTGTTCGCCTGCCTGCAGGGCATGAATATGAGCAACTTACAGAACCGTATCCGTGAACTTCATCATCGCTTCGGGAAACCGGCCTCCTCCGGCTTCAGATTTGGGAATATTCCTTCAGCTTGCGGTAAAGCGTTGTCTTCCCGATGCCCAGCATCTTGGCCGCCAGCAGCTTGTCGCCATTTAACTGCTCGATGGCAGCCAGAATCGCCTGCCTCTCCATGTCGGCGAGTGGCACGATTTTCGGTCCAGTGGTGGGCTGGGCGACGGCGTGTGCCTGCGCATCCTGAATAAACGTCGGGAGATCGGTCAAGTGCAAGGTGGCCCCGGAGCTGATCGCCCAGGCCCGTTCGATCGAGTTCTCCAGTTCACGCACGTTCCCCGGCCAGTCGTAATTCAGGAAGGCCTGCAGGGCCTCCTCGCTCAGGGTGCGCTTGGTCCCGGTGGAACGCGCCAGGCGATCCATGAAGTGCTCGACCAGCAGGGGGATATCCTGCTTGCGTTGCCGCAGCGGGGGGATGCGGATGGTGAGCACGTTGAGGCGGAAATACAAATCGCGGCGGAAGCCACCCTCGGCCACCGCCGTCTCCAGGTCGCGATTGGTGGCGGCCAGGATGCGCACATCGATGGGAATGCGTTTGGTGCTGCCCACCGGACGGATTTCCTTCTCCTGAATGGCGCGCAGCAGCTTTGCCTGCAGGTCCACGGGCATTTCGCCGATCTCATCGAGGAAAACAGTTCCCCCGTTGGCGATGGTGAGCAGGCCGTCCTTGGAGCGCACCGCCCCGGTGAACGCGCCACGCACATAACCGAACAGCTCGCTTTCGATCAGCGTGGGCACCAGCGAGCCGCAGTCCACGGGGATGAAGGGCTGGTCATGATGCGGGCCGCTGAAATGGATGGAGCGGGCAACCAGTTCCTTCCCGGTGCCGCTTTCCCCGATGATCAGCACGGGATGCACGGTTTGCGCCGCCTTGGCGATGATGCGGTAAGTGCGCTCCATTTCCAGCGATTTTCCCACCAGGGAACCAAAGCCTTGCTTGGAGCGAAGGCTGTCGCGCAACGCCCGTTTCTCGGCGGTCATCTTCAACTCTTCGACCGCCCGCTGCAACATGGTGCGCAATTCCTCGAAGTTGAAGGGCTTGGTGATGTAGTCGAATGAGCCCATTTTCATGGCCTGAACTGCGGACTGCACTGTGGCGTAGCCGGTAATGATGATGACCGCGGCCTCCGGACGCCGGCTGCGAATCTCCCGCAGCACTTCCAGCCCGCTGGCCCCGGGCAGCTTGAGGTCGAGCAGGATGACATCGATGCTTTCGGAATCCAGGACCTTGTAGGCCTGATCCGCAGACTCGGCGGTAAAGGTATTAAAGCCAGTGAGGCGGCAGGCTTCCCGGCAGCCGTCGCGGACCGAGCGCTCGTCATCGATGATGAGAACGTTGAGTAGGTGGGCTCCGGGAATCTCCCGGGTCGGCGGATTCAATAGAGCGTTCATAAGATTCCTCCCTGATCACTGCCGCGGCCAAAGGTCCGCCAGAGACAGCGCCTGCAGCCGCCAGGCATCCGATACATGGTGCGGTCAGGTGCTTCTCCCCCTCCCGCATTGTGAGACCCGAACTGCCCTGCCATTTGGTTCAGCCCTTATTTCTGCAAACACTCCTCAGCGGCCCCGGCAAACAGGGGCAGAAAAATCTCTACGGTCGTGTCCTGCCCGGGTTCGCTCTTTAGGCGGACCGCGCCCCCGCTTTTCCGGACGATCGTCCGCACCGTGTACAAGCCAAGCCCTGTGCCCGCGCCATTTTCCTTGGTGGCGAAGAATGGCTCAAACACCCTGGTTTGAGTCTGTGCATCCATGCCCACGCCGTTGTCGCTGACGGTTAACCTCACATACGGGCCTGTTGCCAGCCCAGCGAGCGAGCGAACCGCCTCGGCGTCGAGAAATACTTCACAGGTCTCGAGCTCGATGCGGTCGCCTCCGGGCATGGCATCGCGGGCATTCAACATGAGGTTAAGCACAACCTGTTGCAACTGGCCGGGGTTGATCCAAACCTGGGAGCGTTGAGCGCGCACGTCAGACACCAGGTCGACGTGCTCGCCGATCAGGCGCTGCAGCATTACGCGCATCTCAGCCAGAGCCTGGTTCACGGACACGGCTTCGGCCTGTGCGGGCTTGCGGCGTATGAAATCGAGAAGCTGCTTTCCCAGGATGGTTCCCTTTTCTGCCGCCGAACGAATGGATTCTGCCTGCCTGCGCTCCCAGGTCCCCGCGGGAATTTGTGCCAGGAGCAAGTCCGCGTGCAGGGTAATGGCAGTGAGAATGTTGTTGAAGTCGTGGGCGACCCCGCTGACTACCAGCCCCAAAGCCTCTTTCTTCTGCGACTCCTGGAGTTGCTCCTCCAGCCGGCGCTGACTGCTGACGTCGCGCAGCACGTGAATGACGAGTACCCGGTCGCCCAATGCGACTTCAGTGCGCGTGGACTCAATGCTGAGCCCTGCAGTGGCACTCGCCTCCGAAGCAAGCGCAGCCTCGGTCGCGCCGTGCTCGGAGCGCCCCTGCTGCAGGCAGCCACAGGAGGAATCCAGCATCACGGCTTCCACCGGCAGCCCAATCAGGCTGCGTGCGTCCGGGTAGCCCGCCAGGTACGCGTAGCGGCAATTGGCATAGACCACGCGGCCATCGACCTCCAGCATCATGGCGTGGGGTGAGGCGTCCATGGCAGAGGGGAGCAACTCGCGACCGTAGATCTCGGCGGAATCGTGGGTCCGGCCCGATTCGGTACCGACCCTGGAGGGCCCGAACTTCTTCATGGGGCCCCGGATTGGCACGCTTGCCATGGCAACACCTTCCCATTCTCGGACAAACTATCCCAAAATGGGGCGATGCCCGTCGGCGACGAAACGCACGCCCTTTTGTGATCTGTGACCCGCGGATTTGTGACCGGCCGGGGAGGTGGGAGGGCGGGATTTGCGGATGGTCGGATCGCCCGGCGCGATGCATCCAATGAGTGCGCGCTCCGGTCGGACGGTTATGGCCGGAAATTCGCAGCCTGGGCTGCCCTGAGGCGTTAAGCAGCGCCGCGCCACAACGTCTTCCTGGGCGGGGTGGACTCGGGGTTGTGGGGTGAATTGAAAGGAGTCTGATTGGGACCAAAGGTGGGGATCATCCAGGTTGTATTTTTGGTTTCGGTGTTAGGGCTGCTCCTTGTGGCGCAGCGTTTCTGGTTTCGCGCCGCCTGGAGCTCGCTTGGGAGGATGCGGTCTCTGCGATGGCGGCTCTTCCTGCGCGGGCTAGTGGCGGCGGCGCTGGTTTGGCTGATAATCGTGGTGGCAGACCGGTTGTTCTTTCATCTGCTTCCCAGGTCGGGCCCCATCCGCTGGATCGTGACACTGGCGCAACTGTGGTTGCTCCCATCGGTCTTTGCCTTCCTCCTCGTAAAGCTTGTGCACGCAGCGGAGTGGACATCGAACAGGCTGGTTGGAGTGTTCCGGCGGGTGAGAGCTTCAGTGGTCAACAAGCCGGATGATCCCGGGGTGGACCTGGGACGTCGCGACTTCTTCCGCTATGCCGCCCGGGTGGCGGGGGCGGTTCCGCTGGCAGCCGCGCTCTACGGTTTTGCCCGGGAGCGGCTGCAGTTCACGGTGCATCGGGTAGAAGTTCCGCTGGCGAAGCTACCGCAGGCGCTGGACGGCTTTCGCATTGCCCAGCTCAGCGACATCCACATCGGCCCCTTCATGCCGCCTGAGGAAGTTCGCCGGGCGGTGGAGATGGCGAACGAGTTGGGGGCGCATGTGGCGTTTGTCACCGGCGATTTTCTCACCGACGCCAGCGATCCACTGGAAGCCTGTATCGCCGAGCTGGGCCGGCTGCAAACTCCTCTTGGCACCTGGGGCTGCAACGGCAATCACGAGATCTACGCCGACGCCGAAGACGCCGCGCAACAGCTCTTCCGCAGATACGGGATGCGCCTGTTGCGGCAGGAGAGCGCTCCGCTGCGCTGGAACGGACAAGAGATCAACCTCATCGGAGTCGATTACCAGCGGGAGCGCTTTCGCAGCAGCGAGCGCAGGCCGATGCTGAGCGGAATGGAAAGTCTGGTGCGGCCCGATGTACCTAATCTGTTGCTCTCGCACAATCCCAACAGCTTTCCTCGCGCCGCCGAGCTGGGAATCGAGTTGAGCCTGGCAGGACACACCCACGGTGGCCAAGTGCAGGTGGAGATTGTGGACCACCGCTGGAATCCGGCCCGCTTCATCACCAGCTTCATTGCCGGCCTGTATTCCTTGCCGCTGAGGAGAGGCGCATCGCGGTCGTTCCTATACGTGAATCGCGGACTGGGCACGATCGGAGTGCCGGCGCGGCTGGGAGTGGAGCCGGAGATCACTCTGCTGACACTCAAGGCGCGTGGATGATTCTCAGGCCGGTTGACGCCTTCGCCAGCACTGTGGTGAAAAGAGCCGCCCCAACGGGCGGCCCTTCTCGACACAACCAGCCGGTCGATAGCGCCTCTAGCTCTTGTTGCTCAGCGGCTGCGCTGTCAGCGGCTGCGTCAGGCGGAAGGTCACGCGCTGCTCCGCGCTGAAACCCACATCTTTCTTGCCGGTTGCATAAGCGCCGGCGGTGCCTGCGCCTGCGCCTGCAGCGGCGCCGATCAAGGCTCCCTTTCCGCCGCCAGCCAGGCCGCCAATCAACGCGCCCGCACCGGTGCCGCCGCCGATCAGGGCCAGATTGCGTTTATTGTGGTTGGCTCCCTTGGCAAAGACGCTGGAGCTCTGCACCGCAACCATTTTGCCGTTCAACTGCAGCGAAGCGAGGGTAAGACGCAGGTAGCCGGAGGCATGAAGGCGGCCCGATGACTTGGCATCGACCACACGCCCCTTCGCTTCTGCACCTTTGGCGGCCAGGGTCTTGCCATCAATCACCAGCGGCTGATCGAGCACGGCGTCGAAGCTCTCGCCGGGTTGCGCGCTGGCGCTGGAAACGGAATTCTGCAGTCGCACCGTGATTGCGGTGCCCGCGGGAATGGTAATGCTCTCTGGTTCAGCAAACGACAGGAAGCCCTTTTTCGGCTTGTCAGAGCCGTCACCGAAAGGCACATTCTGGTTGCCATTGGCATCTGCCGTCACCAGGTGATTCTGATCGCCCGCATTGTTGTTGGGAGCGCCGCTACACCCGCTGATGGCCAAGGTGAGCACCGCTACCAGTAACGCTGTAGGTGTTAACTTCAGCCTCATGAAACCTCCCCGTGGCTGTAACCCCATTACATTAGGCAAGCCGGATTCCAAAGCAAGCTATTTATAGTCAATAGGTTACGGAAAGAGTACGGCCCGGAACCGTGAATTTTTTTCGTAGCCACGGTACCGGGCCGCTGAGGACATGTAAGAGATTACCGCTGAGAGGCACCGCCGCCGGCAGCCTTCATGCCGTCGGGCGAGGAATCCTCTTCGTCGGCGCTGACCAGGCCGCTGAAATCGGTAGCCGCAAACAGGCGACCGCGCGCGATCACCAGGTTACGCAACGTCCAACGCGAGGCTTGCGAGGGCTTCCAGGTTTCGCCGCCGTCACGGCTGGTGAAGATCTGGTTGCGGGCTTCGTTCAGGCCCACCAGTTTCTTGCCTTCGGCGTCATAGGTGACAAACGCCAGGTTGGTGACCGGGCTGCCGGCCATCACGTGATCCCAGGTCGCACCTTCGTTCCGACTGCGGAATGCGCCCATGCGAGTCGTGATCCAGATGGCACCCGCCGGATCCAGCGCCACGCTAAACACGGCATTCACGTAAGGAGGCAGTTGCACGCTGGCCCAGGAATCTCCGCCATCCTTCGACAGCACCAGCTTGGAGAGATTGCTCGCAATCACGATGTGGTCCAGCGCGTCAAGAGAAGTGAAGCTGACGTTGCCCAGCACGGGGCCACCCATCCAGGTTTTGCCCTGATCTTTCGAATGCAGCACGCCGTGTGCGGTGGCAGCGTACCAGGTGTCGGAAACCATCTTCACCTGAGACACGCGGCCGTTGATCTCGCTCTTGATCACTTCCCGTTTGGTCTGGGTAGTAGCGGAAGTATTCTTAAACTTCGACTTGCTGTTGGGAACGCGGCTGGTGACCGTGGTGACCTTCTCGGTCAGCAGCGTGTTGATCGGCTTCCAGGTGGCGTCTTTGGCATCGCGCAAGAAGACGCCCTTATTGGTGCCTGCGACCAAGGCTCCGCTCTCAGTCTGGTTTAGCGTAAACACGTCACGACCGCCAAGCCCGGCGCTGATCTGCTGCCAGGTCTGGCCGCGATCCTGCGACATGAAGACGCCGCCGCTGTCCTGATCGTTGACCACCGAGACATAGATGTTCGACGGATTGGCGCGATCAACCACCACCGCCGTCACCTTGCGGTAAACGAAGCCGTGATTGAACGGATGGAAGGAGACGCCGTTGTCGCTGCTGATGAGGACGCCGGTGCGATCGGTCGCGAGAAGCACCCGAGACGGATTGCGCGGGTCCACCATGATGTCGTTGACTACGACGCTGGGGCTGCTGATCTGCTTCCAGGTCTTGCCGGAATCGAGCGTGCGCCAGACGCCTTCAGTGGTGCCGGCATAGACCACAGGCTCATTGCTGGGGTCCTGCTGCAACACGCGCGTGCGCCGCGCCGAGAAGGGAATACCCTGAATCTTGTGGAACAGGGTGCCAGCATTCTCGCTGCGGTAGATGCCCGAGCAGGCGCTGGCATAAACCACGGAAGGATTCTTGTTGTCGATGATGATCGAGAAGACGTCGGAATCGTCGATCACGCCCTGCTTGATCTGCTTCCAGTTACGCCCGCCATCCTCCGTCTTCCAGGGAAGGTGCCAGGTGCCGGCATAAACGACATCCGGATTGCGGGGATCGACGGCGATGGATTCGAAATTCTTCAACTCGTTGTGGTTGACGGGCGAGATCTGGCGAAAGCTGTTGCCGGCGTCATCGCTGCGAAAGACTCCGTCCAGGGCTCCGAAGACGATCACGCTGGGATTGGAGGCTGCCACCGCCATGGCACGAATCGACTTGCCGTGTGCGCCGGGAAGCACTTCCCAGGTCTTGCCGCCATCGTGCGTACGGAAGAGGTCGCCACCGCCATCGTCCGCGCTCCAGGCAGCGACGTAGATGATGTTGCTGTCGGTGGGATCGAAGACCACGTTATCGAGAACGTAGCTGAAACCTGCGCCCAGGTGGGTGAAGAAAGACCAAGTTGCGCCCGCATCGTTGGAAACGAACAATTCGCCCGCGCTGGTGCCCAGAAAGATGCGATCCGGATTCTTAGGATCGTAGGTAAGGCTGCGCGCATTGCCCCCATCGGGACCCAAAACCGACCACTGTCCGGCCAGCGCGGCTTGCGCCAGCAAGAGCCAGCAAATCACCACCAGGAAGCGTTTCAAAAATCCTAAGGTACTTACCCTGATCACGCTGTCTATCCCCTCTCCCCGATTAGTCGACGCGCGTTTCCCGTGTGATGAGGATACGCCCAGTCGTGGATTCCTGACACCGCGTGATGGTCATAGGGAATGGATTGCCAATCCCCGCGGAAGCCCGGGACCCTGGCGGGGATTCTCTCCTACCTGGCTAAGATAACAAAAGGCCGATCGGTCATGACCGATCGGCCTGAGACAAGGTAATCAAAGGGTTAGCTCAAAGGCCTAGCCCTGCGGTGTAGTTTTCGGAGCCGCCTTCTTCTTGGGAGCCGGGTGCTTATCGGTGCGAACGTTAACACTGCTCTCGTTCACCACCGTAGTCCCAGCTTCACTGAAGGTGGCACCCGCCGGCACGATGTAGTACTCGGCACGGCGTCCGCCGCCGGTACCGGTGCGCACTTCGATGCGGCTCGGGTCGATGGCCTGCTTGGCTTCGCCGCCAGACAGGTACGACTTGGAGTTGATCGCGCGCTCGGCTGCCAGGCGCGTGGCTTCCTTCTCATCCGGATCCGCCTGGCCCACGATCACCAGCTTGGAATCCGGTTCGCGCTGCATACGCAGGGCAACATCGTCAAGGATAGCCTTGCAGGTGTTGTCCACGCGCCACGGCTTCACCTTATTCGGGAACTGGCACTCGCTCAGCTTGCTGGCTTGCGGAGGCGGCGGCGGCACTTCGACGTTGACCGTCGCGGTGCAGCTTCCCGTCAGGCCGCGCTCGTCAGTGGCGGTGGCCGTCACTGTGATCGGTCCAGCCGGGGCTCCGGCGGTATCCAGAGTACCGGTTGCAGTGAATTCACCCACGTTGGCTCCGGCTTGGATGTTGCCTTGGCCGGTGCTTCGACCGCCAGAGCTCTGCCACGAGAGGTTGGTAATGCGAACCTTATCGGGGCTGGTGCCCTGAACGGTGATGGTGGAGGGTTCGCCAGCGCGCACGGTTGACGGATTAGCGCTGCAGGTCAGCACTGGCGGATTCTTCGGGGGCTCCTTCACCGTGAAGGTCGCGGTGCAACTGACCGGACCCTGGTTCTTGCGCGGCTTGGGATCGGTCGCGGTTGCGGTCACAGTGTAGTTCCCAGGCCCCAGGCCGGTGGTGTCAACGCTGGCGGCGTTGCCGTTAGGCGTGACCTTGCCACCGGTGGAGGTCCAGCTATAGTTCACGGTGTGCTTGGGTGGAATGTTGGCCACGGTGGCAGAAACCGAGACTGGCTCGCCGGCCATGACTTCAGACGGCTGGGCGGCGCTACAGCTGGCCGCCATCGGGGGCAGCGGCGGAGCGAGACCGAAATTGATCACGATGCCGGTGCGCAGATCAACGCCACCGAGATTGGTAGTGTTGGTTGCGAGGGGGCGGAAATTCTGGTGCGCCCACAGATAATTGGCCTCGATCAGCTTCCAGCTGAAGCGCGGAGTGATGGGAATATCAAACCCGCCGCCCAGCAGGGCGCCAATTCCGTTCCTCGAGGGATCCCCCGCAAAAATGCCATCGCTCTTGAGGTGATTCAGTCCGAGCAGGGTGTGGAGGTAGGGCTGGAAGTGCTCCTGCCGCCACATCAGGCGCGGTCCGGCCATCACGGTATAAATCTCGTTGTTGCCGTCGGAGTGGCCCGCCCCATCTACGCTCAGGCCGAAAATATTGGTGAAGTTGTACGTGAAAGTTCCCGCTCCACCCGCACTGGCGGACCTGAGTTTTTGACCAGCAAGTGAGGCGCTAGGATCTTCCCAGGAAGACCCGCCGAACACATCGAATTTAGGTGTGGGGGCCTCTTGCGCCGGCGCAACGGAGGACAGCAACAGTACCGATATCGCCAGCGCGAACAGCACACGACCACAAAAGCATTTAGGGAGTGACATGCAAAATCCTCCGGGATTTCGTAAAAGGACTGTTTTGTTACTAAGGGTGGCCGAGACAGCGCCAGAGTCCAACCTGGCACTGCAAGGCGAGCATTGTACAGCAACGACTTGCAGAGTAAATAGAAAAACTCTGCACCATTTAGGTTTACCAAGAATAGTCCCAATTCAGAAATTTGCCCTTTGACACCAGGCGTCGACCTTTGGACTGCGATAGAAAACCATTCGCTGCACGATAGAATTCATTTCGACACTCCCAAAGGCAAGCATCTTTTGGTTCTGCGAAGCTCAGGAAGGCATTTCTTTTCATCGGAGATATTCCTTTTTGCCAAGAATTTTCCTTACATGCACAATGGAGGTTCAGCGGGCATGGGGGATGGCGTTGACCCAAGGCGCGCAGATCGCATCTTACGACCTCAAGACTCAAACATACGCATGGCAGCGCGCCGGGGGCGCTGCTCAGTTTCGGGGCGACAACCGGCCTGGCCAGAAGGAATCGGGGCAGGTTGCGGCCGATCGCCGCAAGCATGAAAATATAGACACTTATGCCGCAGGAGAAGGTACTCATCGTCGACGATGAGGAGAATGCCCGGAGTGGCCTAGCGGAGTTGCTATCCGCGTGGGGCTACGCCACGGTGACCGCAGCCGACGGGGTGGAGGGTCTGCAACTGGCGGAATCCGCCAAGCCGGCCATCATCCTCCTGGATCTGCAGATGCCGCGCATGGGGGGAATCGAGGTTATGCGGCAGCTGTCAGAGTCTTCCACCGAGTACAAGGTGATCGTGGTCACCGCCAATGAAGAGATCCCCATAGTGGTCGAGTTGATGAAGATGGGCGCCTACGACTACCTGACCAAACCCGTGGATCGCACACGCCTGCGATCGGTGCTGCAGAATGCATCGCGCCAGCGCGAAACGGAAGTCGAGCTGGAGGTTGCCAAGCGCAAGCTGCGCGATACCGGAGTCTTTGGCGCGCTGGTCGGATCCTCCCGCAAGATGCAGGAGATCTTCCGGCTGGTGGAAATGGTGGCGCCCAGCAACGCCTCGGTGCTGATCACGGGAGAAAGCGGAACTGGTAAGGAACTAGTGGCGCGAACCATCCACGAACAGAGTTCCCGCCGTTTGAAGCCGTTCGTGGCCATCAACTGTGCCGCGATCCCGGACACTTTGATCGAGAGCGAAATTTTCGGCCACGAAAAGGGGGCGTTCACCGGCGCATTAGAGCGGCGCGTAGGCTGCTTCGAGCTGGCGGAGGGAGGCACGCTATTGCTGGACGAAATCGGCGAGATGCCGATTGCCACCCAGGCCAAGCTGCTGCGCGTGCTCGAAGACCGGAAGCTGCGCCGTCTGGGCAGCAAGGTGGAAACGGCGGTGGATGTGCGGGTGATTGCCGCCACCAATAAGGTTCCGGAAGAAGCCGTGGCCCGCGGCGAGTTGCGCAATGATCTTTATTACCGCCTGAATGTCTTCAGCATTCACATGCCGCCGCTGCGCGAGCACAAGGAGGACCTGGGGGAACTGATCAAGGCCCTGCTAACCGACCTGAATGCCAAGAATGGGCGCAACGTGGCCATGGTGAGTGAATCGGTGATGAATGTGTTCCACTCCTATGGCTGGCCGGGAAACGTGCGCGAGTTGCGCAATGCTTTAGAGCGGGCAACCATAGTTTGCGAAGGATCGCTGGTGGAGACCAAGCATTTGCCTCCCGGCTTTGGGCAGATGCCGCCGCGGGCGCCGGTGATCGAGGCCAACGCCGTTCGCCTGGGGGTGGGCACGACGGTGGGGGAAGCTGAACGCCTGTTGATCCTGAAGACGCTGGAGTCCACCAACAACAACAAGACGCGCGCCGCCGATATCCTGGGAATCAGCCTGAAGACCCTGCACAACAAGCTGAAGGAGTACGGGGCCCAGGGGCCTGGGGAGAGAGCCAATTGAGGCGCGCCTTGCGGGCCAATTCCAGCCCGTGAATCTTTTGCGCTATCATCCACAAGCGCGCGTCGAGAAACACGCCATCGTCTGAGCCTTAACTTGCGTCCGCGCCTGCAACTCAAGACGAAGCTCGTGCTCGCCATCAGCGGCATGGTGCTGGTGTTGGTCTGCGTGCTCTCCTACGTCTACGTATCGCAGCTTCTGCGGCGGAGTATTCGCGAAGCCTACTCGGACACGGATTTCGTGGCCCACCAGATTTACCAGGTTTCCCGCGACGCGGTGGAAGAGGATCTGAACGCGCAGCCGGCGGAGGTCAACGGCCCCACCTCCATTCAGCAGAGAATCGAAGACACGCTGCAGACCGATACCGGCGTGAATTCGGTGCTGCAATCGGTGATGGGCTACTCGAAGATCATCGATTACGTAGCGATCACCGATACGTCTGGACGCGCCCTGCTGCACAGCGATCCCTTCATGCAGGGCAAAAGGCTGGAAACCCGGCCCAACTTCGACGGGTTGCTGAACGCCAGCCTGTGGCGGCAGTTGCGCCTGGTCTATGGCAAGACGCAGGCCTACGAAGTGGATCTGGCGCTGAATCGCGCGGGCGTGCCATTCGGATATGTTCGCGTGGGAATCCAGACGGTGTTTCTGAAGAACGAATTGCGACCACAGCTCAACCGCACGTTCACCTTCACCACGCTCGGCATCCTGCTATCTCTGATTATCGCCGCGGCACTCTCCAATCTGGCCCTGAAGCCGCTGGAGGACATCGGCGCGCGCCTGGACCGCATGACCGCCGGGGAAATCGAGGTTGCGCCGGAGGCCCCGGCACGGCAACGGACCGATGAGTACGGCGTGGTTACCACCAAGATCGACAAGCTCGGGCGCCAGATGCGCGACGTGCAGGAGGTCTTCTCCGCGCTCAAGGAGAACCTTGACCAGATCATGGCCAACCTGCAGGACGGCCTGATGCTGTTCACCCGCGACTCGCGCGTGGTCCTAGTGAGCGCATCGGCGGAGCGGTTTGTCGGCCGTCC
>Ga0187776_10000957_pt1 | contig 14086 bp, 10 predicted proteins | sample 0216_BV02_MP12_2_FD_132426 | JGI IMG/M metagenome (GOLD analysis project Ga0187776, IMG submission 132426) | Tropical peat soil microbial communities from peatlands in Department of Meta, Colombia - 0216_BV02_MP12_20_MG | ecosystem: Environmental > Terrestrial > Soil > Wetlands > Peat | place...
CGGTGGTCGCCTTACCGGATATGTCGCGTTCGGCGCGTATGAGGCGACCGTGGCAACCCGGTCGAGCGTCTCCAGCGCGTCCTGCGCGCTTCCGTAGACGAACGCCAGCTGGGGATTGTTCACGGGCACGTGCGAATTCATTCGGAGTGCGGCGTTGCGCTCCGCGGCCTGCTCGGTCCCGGTATTGGGACTCGAAAACGAGTACGACGCGGGCGACGCGATTGCGGGCACGGCCACGTGGGAGGCCTGCAGCACGTGGGGAAGCGTCGAGGTGGCGTTCCACCCGATCAGCGGATCGACTGGCGACGGGAGCGTATCCAGGTACCGCCCGAGCCAGCCGAGCCCCGACGAGTTGGACGGGTTCGCCGTCGACCAGATGTCCGTGCCCTGAAAATGCGAGCGGCTCTGGTTCGGATAGCCGGTCCGCTGGATGAATGCGATCTTGCCCTGGTCGAAGATCTGCTTGAGGCCGGTCAGCCGCGGGTGAAGGCCGAGCGCGACGTTTGAAGAGTCCGTACCGACCTGCAATTCGCTGCCGGCTCTGAGCGCCAGGTTCGGCCGCCTGCTTCTGTAGAAGGGATCGTTGTACGGCGCGAGCATGCTGAGTGCGTCGTTGCCGCCACTCAGATACAGGATCACGAAGTTGCGCGTATGAGCGCCCTGAGCTCGCGCGAGGTCGCTCAGGAACTCTGGAACCGCAAACGTGACCGTGAACGCGGCGACGCCGCCCTTGACGAACTGCCGGCGTGTGACCTTCATACCAGTTGGTACTCCGAGGAACCAGCCACCAGGTGAACGAGGCCGGGAACCTTCGCCTGAAGCTGGGCCGCGCTCCCGGTCCACGGTCCCGTCGCACGGAGGTAGTCGTTGAGCTCGCCGGTCACCGCGGAAGTCATCGGCGCCGTCTGGAGCGAGTCGAGAACCCAATTCAACAGCGTTTCCGGGTTCTGGTTGTACGGTTGGGCAGCGGTGGCGAGCGCGAACTTCTGATTGCCAGCGACTGCTGACGCGAAATTCATCCGCGACAGCATGGCGCTCGTCGAGAACCAGGACTGCCCCAGATCCCAGCCCGAGACGTCCGGCGGATCGTAGAGGACCTGTCCCATGTTGGACAGAGGCGTCAGAGCATTGAAGACCGAAAAGCCGTTCCAGCCGATGTCCTTCATCGCGCGCACGACGAATTCCGCCGGCCAGGAGTAGCGGGCGAAGTACGCGTCCGAATCCCAGAACTGCGGCGTGAGCAGCGCCGCCCGCACGACCTGGCGCATGTCGTAGTGCGTTTGCTGATAGACCAGGGCAATGTAGTTGACCCATCCGGCGTCGACATCGCCGGATTCGGAGACGAAAAATCGATACAGCTTCGTCGCCAGATAACGCCCCGTGTTCGGGTTGGCGGCAAGGGCGGCGATGAAGTCGAGGCCGTCCTGCATACCGGCCGACGCCGACCGGGCGGGAATCGTCGGGCTGCCGTTCGAATAAATCGGGAAACTGAAGGTTTTCGCACCGGTGTCGTGCGCTCCGGCGTTGTACACGAACTCGTAGTGCTGCGAGCCGTCCGACGCCGATCCCGGCCGCGCCAGGTTCCACCCTGTGAACACGCGGGCGGCTGCGTACACGTCGGGCTCGGTGTAGTGGCCAACGCCCATCGTGAAGAGCTCCATGATCTCGCGGCCGAAATTCTCCTGCGGCATCCCTTTGACGTTCGACCGTCCGTCGAGCCACACGAGCATCGCCGCGTCCTTGGCGATGTTCAGGAGAATGTCCTGGAAGTTGCCGAGCGCGTTGTCGCGCAACATCTCGATCTGACCGCGTACGTGCCCGGGGTCCCCGGAGGCTTTCGCCGCCATGTAACGCGCGCCCTCCGAGGCGCTGAGCGCGCCCGCGATCTTCGTGTAGCCGGTTGCGAAGTGATTGTGCCAGAAGAGCGTCATCTTCTCCTGGAGCGGCCGGTTCGAGTGCACCATCCGGAAGAGCCACCGCTGCCGGGCGTCGACGATGTTCGATTGGGGCGCGAAAGCGCCGTTGGTGGAGTTGACTCCCACGTACCCAGACTTCCCGATATGGGTGTCCACATCGTCGGGCACCTGCTCGTAGTTGACCAGGTAATCGACCGCCTGGGAGGTCGTCATGTTGCGGAAAAGCGCGAGTTCGTCGGCGCGAGCGCCGAACCCGGCGCGGCGGAGGAGATGCTCGATCTCGGAATCAGGAACGGCTGACATGGCGGAGGCGCTCCAGAACAAAGCCCGCGGCGAGCATGGGGGACCTGGCCAGCATGTGGCGCCGCAAAGTCGAGTACGGGATTCGACCGATTGCGAAGTCGAGGACGAGGCGCGTCGTCGCCGGTCGGCGCCCGGCGCCGTCGATCACGCGCCTGATTCGGCGACGGTTGCCGAACAAGTACCGCTGGATGAGCACCGAGTCGCGCAGCTCGGTTCCGACTTCCCCGTCGCACGCCTTCTGGTACCTGCGCGCGAGCGATGACTCCGAACCGGGCGCCGTGCCGACGATCGTCCGCGCGGCCAGGTCGCCCGACACCATGGCGTAGTAGATGCCTTCGGCCGTGAAGCCGTTGACGAACCCGCCCGCGTCGCCGGCAAGAAGCACGCGCCCTTTACCCACCGTTCGAAGCGGGCCGCCCACCGGAATCAGAAACGGCGTGAAGTTCTCCTCCACTGAATCGCCTTCGAGGACGCCGCGGCGCCTCAAGTGAGTTACGAAATCGCGCTGCAGTTCGTACGGCGGCCGCCCGACCGCCTCGCGATAGTGATCGAGCATGTAGCCGATTCCGACGTTGACGTGATCCCGCTTCGGAAACACGTACGCATAGCCCTCTGATACTCTCGTCGTTCGACCGTTGGTGGCGACTCCATTTCCACCTCGCGCGCCGACGGGATCGAAGCCGTACGCGACCCAGAGTGTAGCCGGATCGACGTCGCGCAGCGCCGCTCTCGGCGTTTCCTCCATCATATCGAGCGCAACGCGCGACGGCGGCCATCCGCGGTTCAGTCCCAGCCGCCGCGCGATTACAGAATTGACACCGTCCGCGGCGATCACTACAGGGGCCTCGAACCGTCGCCCGTCGCGCGCGACGAGCGACACGCCGGAGCGATTGGCCGCTGCCTGCACGATATCGGCGCCGCTTACCAACTCGGCGCCGGCCTCCACGGCCATCGCCACGAGCAGCGCGTCGAACTCGTAGCGGCGGATCATGAGCGCGGCAGGGCCGTCCGACTCCACGATCGTCGATTCGCCGCCAGGCCCCTCGAGATGCAACCGGGCCACCGAATGCGTGGCAATGCTACCGAGCTCGCGCTCGAGGTACGGAAACCTCTTCAGAATGCGAAGGCTGATGCCGCCACCACACGGCTTGTTTCTGGGAAAGTTAGACCGATCGAGCAGCCGAACGGTTACTCCGGCCTGAGCGAGCGTTCGCGCCGCCGTCGCGCCGGCCGGGCCGGCCCCCACGACCAGAACCATTTTCGTAATGCGCCCTCAAATGAACGCGCGGTCGAGGGGGACAATGAACTGAATGCCGGGTACGACCAGGCGGCTCAATCGGTCATTGTTGGTGACGAACAGATCGACCCCTGTACGCTCCAAGTCGTTTATTGGCCCGGTCCCTTCCCCAGGCTGATCAGATTCGCCAGGAGCGGAAACGCACCGTCGACACCTGCTGGCAGCTCTCGCCAGAGCCCGAGACCGACGTAGATCCAACGGCCTTTTCCGTACGTGGCCTCGACGAGCGCGCCGTGCTGGACGCCCGGGTTGTTCTTGAACGAATCGGTGAGCTGCACGAGATCGCGATAGCGCGAGTCCTTCTCGCCGAGGAAATTCAGTCCGCGCTCCTGCACCCAACCCGCCCACACGGCATTGGTGATCTTGTTCGGCGTCGTGAACAGCGGATGATTCGGCACGAGCACTTCCACCGGCGCGTTCTCATCGGTGACGCGGTTGTCGCTCACCTGCGCGGCGTAGGGTCCGTGAATGTCTCGGACGGCGGCGCGGTTGTACTGAACGATGAGCGTGCCCCCGTTCTGGACGTATTCGATCAGGCGGCTGTTGTTCGCGCGGAGATCCTCGCGCCGCTCGTAGGCGCGCACGCCGAGCACGATCGTGTTGTAGCGCGAGAGGTCGCCCCACGCGAGTGCGTCGGCGTCGAGCATCTCGACTTTCGCGCCGAGCTGCTCGATGAACTGCGCGACATCGTCGCCGGAACCCATCACGTATCCCACCGTCAGATTGGGCGCCGTTCTCACGTCGAGCACTTTCAGCGAGGCGTCGGCGGTGTCGTAGATGTGCTGGCGCCGAATGTGCGGGTATTCGATGACCTGGTACCCGCGGTCGTAGGATGCGTCCCCGAATGCAACCGACGCCTTGACGTGGTAGTCGCCCGGGCGAGCGTTCGGGGCGGCTTTGATCATGAATCGGACCGTTCGGGACTCGTCCTCACGCGTGAACTTGACCGACTGCTCGGCCGGGGTCGCGGTCCACCCGCTCGGCATCTGCAGCTTGACGACGCCCTCCGCGGCTCCCTTCGTGTCGTTCACGACGGTGACGCGGATCTCGCGCGCGGGCAGGTTGGGCGACGCGGGCGTGAGAGCAGGCGCGGGAGCGGACGTTCCTGTTCCTCGGCCGCGGGCGGCTTGCGGCGCTGCCGGGGGAGTCGCGGCGCGTCCTGCCGCCGGCGGTGCCGCGGCGCGGCCGCGCGACGCGGTCGGCGCAGGCGAAGCTGGGGCGGGTGCGGCCGGCGGAACCGTCGGCATGATCGCTATCGCCGGAGACACGCGAACCGACATCGCTGGGACGACGAGGAGCTCGCTTCGCTTTTCGCCGCTGAAAATATTGCCCTCGTAGCGGTGCTGGATCGGCAGGCCGTCGATGACCTCGTCGGGCGTGCCGAATGTCAATGTGGCCTGCAGATAGAAGGATGTCGGGCGGAACGGAAGGCCAAATGGCGCGTCCGAATCAAAAACGTAGCGTCCCGCGCCGTTGACCCGATGCCAGTACGGCTCGGTGACGCGCGCGTTGTCCGGCACCTTGAGCATCGGCGAGCAGCGGCCCACCTGGCCTGGCTTGAGGACCGAGACCGCCGGTCCAGCCGGCGCAGCGCCGCGGCCACCGCGCCCTCCCGCCGCCGTGGCCTGCACAAGCGCGCACGTGGCATCCCCTTCGAGACCCTCGAACTTCACTTGTCCGACGTTGACGTCGACCGAGCCGTGATTCGCGACGATGACATCCACTCTCAACGGCTGACCCGGCACGACGACCCCATCATCGGCGAGCGCCTGGACCTCGACGCCGCCTGCCGCCAGCGCTGCCTGCTGGAACTCACGCTCCTTCTGGCGGAGGCGGAATTCGATCTCGTCGCGAGCAGCGGTGTCAATCGACATCGAGCGCAGCTGACTGCGCACCGCGCGCACGGCGCGCAGGCCGGTCAGGAGCGGTTGAAGCGTCGCTGCGTCTCCCTGGCTGTCGAACCGCTTCTGTGCGTTTTGCACGTTCGTCGCGACGGCGCCGAGCCCCTGGGCGAGATCCCTGGGCGGCCGGGCGCCCGCGAACTGTGCGAGGCCCGGGATCGTGGTGTCCACGCCATCGAACAGCGTCTGCTCGGCCTTCGCGACCTGGCCCGGAATCGTCGACTCGGCGAGCTGCAACGCCGCGTTCGACGGGCCCGGCAACGCGAGCAGTTGCGCCTGCCCCTGGCACTTGTGCATGCTCCGCGCCTCCGTGCCGAGCTCGGCGAACGTTCTGCCGAGGAGCGAGTCGTAGAGGGACAAATCGACCCGGCAGGCGCGTTCGGTCGCGGCCCCGTTGCCCCCCGGGCCGAACCCGGCCGCGAAGTAGAACTTCTTTGGCTGCCATGCGCGCAGCCCGTCCTTGATCTGCTCCGGGTACTTGGTCGGATCGCCGGCAAGCTTGTACGCCTCATGAGAGAGGATCGCCGCCATCGCATGATGAGCGTGCTGGCCGGGCCCCGTCGCCGTTGGCGACTGCGCGCTGATCACGTCGGGCCGGATCGTGCGGATCAAACGCACGTAGTCGCCGATGATTTCGTCGCGACCCCACTCTTTGGCCGTCTCGTCAAGATCGATGGTGTAGCCGAAATCGACCGCTCGCGTGAAGTACTGCTCCGCACCGTCGAAACGGTGCAGCGCAAAAAGCTCTTCCGTGCGCAGGACGCCGAGCGCCTCGAACAGCTCTGGCCCGATTTCGTTCTGCCCTCCATTGCCGCGCGTCGCCGTCGCGAGTGCGGTGCGGTACCCCTGGCCGCGGTTGAGGAGCACGAGCAGGCCGTTGTTCTCGTCGTCGGGGTGCGCGGTCGCCATCATGAAGATGCCGGTATTGGCGAGGTGGCGAAGCGCGAGGCCGAGAGCAACGTGCCCGTGCTCTTCGTCCACCGGGACGACGTGCATCTGTGCGCGTGGGAACAGCCAGAAGACCGAGACCAGCGCACTCACCACGGCAAGGCGACGGAGGAACTTGGCCATAGCGCCTCTGAGTATACTGCCGGTCGAATCGCACATCGGACCGCCGGCCGGTTGACTATCTATTCAGTATTTCGGTGTAGAACGCCTCGTACATCGGCACGATGCGATCATCGGAAAAACGCCGCCGCGCCGACGAAACCGCGGCCTCGGCCAAGCGGGTGTAGAGCGTCGGATCTGTCAGAATTCTGACAACGGACCCCGCCATCCCCTGCAGCTCCTCGGGCGGATGGAGAAAGCCGGTCACACCGTCCTCCACGACCTCGGGCAGCCCGCCGACGCGTGAGGCGACAACCGGCACGCCGCACGCCATCGCCTCGAGCGCGGCGAGCCCGAAGCTCTCCTGTGCGGAAGGCAGCAGGAACACATCGGCCGCCGACAACAGCTGAACCACCTGATCCTGCTCGCCGAGAAACTCCACGTCGTCGGCGACGTCGAGCGAGCGTGCCAGGCGGGATGCCTCGCTCAGATCCGGGCCATCGCCGACGATCAGGAGCTTCGCCGGCACCGTGCGCCGCACCGACGCGAAGATCTCGACGACCGCGGCGATTCGCTTCACCGGGCGAATGTTGGAGACATGGATCAGAAGCTTTTCGCCCTTCGGCGCGAGACGGGCGCGGAGGGCCGCCACGTCGCGGCGGCTGTACACGGCGCAGTCCAGAAAATTCGGAATCACGCGAATGTCGTGCGTCACGCCGAGCTCACGATATGTGTCGGCCTTGAGGCTTTCCGACACCGTCGTGACCCCGTCAGATTGCTGAATGGAGAACGCCACGATTTCCGAATACGAACGGTCGCTTCCGAGCAGCGTGATGTCCGTGCCGTGCAGCGTCGTGACGACCCGCGGCACGTCGCCGCCGCAGGTCTGAGCCAGAATCTGACGGGCAAGATAGCCGGCGGTCGCGTGCGGAATCGCGTAATGCGCGTGCACGATGTCGAGCCGCTCGTCGCGCGACACGTGGACGATCTTGTTGGCCAGCGACAGCAGGTAGTGCGGCTCGCGGAACAGCGGATAGGACGGCGTTTCGACGCGGTGAAACGAGAGGCCGGGCTGGTAGTCGCCAAACCGGACGGGCATGTCGCTGCTGAGCACGTGGACGCGGTGTCCCCGCTCCGCGAGACGCTTGCCGAGTTCGGTCGCAATGATGCCGCTGCCGCCGATCGACGCGTAGCAGACGATGCCGATGTTCATTTGAGGAGTGTCTGGCGAACGACGAGCTCGCGCACGACGATCCCTTCCGCCCACCGGACGCCGGCCCTGGCGCCGAAGCGTGCGTCGCGGCTCTCGATGAGCTGTCGAAACAGCGGCGTGTTCAACCGCGTGTCGGCGGCTGCCGCCGCGCGGCGATCGAATTGACTCTGATGGCAGTCGAGCGCGGCCCGCTTCTTCTCATAGTGGTCTGAGACATCGATCACGAATGACGGCTCGGCATCGTCGTTGATGAAGTAGCAGCAGAGCCACTCGGCTCTCCAGGCCGGCGTCGCCGGTTGGTAGCGGCGAAGGCCGGCACTAAAAACCGCCTCGCTCAGCACGGCGCTCGCCGCCACATGATCGGGATGGCGGTCGGACCAGTACGGAATGGCCACCGTTCGCGGCTGGTGCTTGCGGATGAATTCCACCGCCTGCTCGAGATGCCCGGGATCCTTGCCGATCCGCCGGTCCGGCCAGCAAAGATTGGTGCGCCACGCGGCGCCAAGAACAACGCGCGCCCGTTCGGACTCGGCCAAGCGCTCCTCGACCGTCCCGTTGGTGCCCATCTCGCCCGCCGTGAGATCGCAGAGGCCCACGCTCAATCCGAGGGAAGCGTGCTTGGCGACAACGCCGCCAAGGCCGATTTCGATATCGTCGGGATGCGGCCCGAACACGAGGAGATCGGTCGCCGGCATCAACGTGTGAACGCGAAAGCTTCGTCCGCGGACTCTGTCTCGCCGAGAAATTGACGAAGAAAAATCCGGCTCGCCAAGTAGGCGCCGGTAGCGCTGTGGCTGGAATCGCCGAACGCGAAAAGATGGTGCGGAAAATTCCGGTGTACCCCGAGATACGGGATCCCCTCCGCCGTGAGGGCATAGGGCGCGTCCCAGCCGAACTCTGGTTGGAGTCCCGAGATGTCGGGATAGATGGTCGACAGCTCGTACATGAGCTGACCGGTGCGCTGCACGAGCGTCTTCTCGCGCAGGCGCGACGGGGTGACCCGACCGTCGGCCCCCGCGATCAGGATGCGCTCGTCGTCGACCCACCGAATCACATGCGGCGGATCCACCGAGTCGCGGACGAGTGCCGACCGCTTGCCCAGCAGCCGGCGAACTTTCGCAGGCACTCGCTCGGTCAGGACCAGGTACGACGTTTTGAACCAGAAGTGGCGCTGCAGCGACTTGAAGAGCGACGTTGGCTGCCCGGTCGCCACGATCACCCGCTTCGTGCGGATCGATCCGTCGCTCGTGTGCACGACCGCAACCTTGCGGTTGAACGTCGTCCGCCGCGCGGCGGAGTGTTCGAATACCCGGGCGCCCCGCTCGACGGATGCCGCGGCAAGCCCCACGACCGCGCGATAGGGATCGATCGTTGCATCATCGCGGCTGCGCAGCCCCATGGCTGCAGCCACTGCGGTTTCTCCGGAGACCGTCCGCGCGTTCAACAGTGGGGCCTCCAGACCGGCATCGCGGCGCGCTTTCTGCTCCTTTTTCAAGCGAGCCGTCTGATCCGGTGTCGTCGCCACGGACAGCGCGCCGCGCGGCTCGAGATCGCACTTGATGTTCAGCCGCCGGATGAGCGCCATGAAGTCGAGCGCCGCCCGGCGCCAGGAATGCCAGGCGTGGCGCGCCGCCCGAAGCCCGAGCATCCGTTCAACGTGCATGAAGCTCGTTCCAGGATCCTCTGCAATCCAGCCGGCGGTCATCGCGCTCGTCGCCCGGCCGATCCGGTCGGCTTCGAGGAGCACGACGCCGATGCCGGCCGCCGAAAATGCGTAGGCTGCCGCGCAGCCGGTCAAACCGCCGCCGATCACGACGACGTCGACCTCTGAGAAGCCACGGTAGCGAGGATAGGAAGGAACCCGGGACGAGGGAAAGCGGTCGAGCCACGGCGAGCGGCCGTACTTGGTCATCGTGAAGGCATTTTATTTCACCGCCGGGCGTTCGCGGGCGAGGAGGGCCTTCTTGCGGCTCGTGCCCCAGCGATAGCCCCCCACGCCGCCGCCTGCGGGGACCACGCGGTGACAGGGAATAGCCAGCGCAACCGGATTAGTGGCGCAGGCCCGCGCGACCGCCCGCGCCGCGTCCGGGCGCCCGACGGCTCGCGCGACGTCGGCGTAGGACCGCGTTTCGCCGTACGGGATCGATCCGAGGGCGCTCCAGACCTGCCATTGAAACGCGGTCGCCTGGACGTCGAGCGGCAGGTCCAGCCGCGGTCGCCGACCGGCGAGGTGCTCCAGCACACGACGCATCCAGCTGGCGATCGCCTTCGTATCGCGCGTGATGACCGCCGCGGGATACTCTCGCTCGAGCGCGCGCTCGAGCTCCTCGTCGGAGGCACCCATGGAGACCGCGCACACTCCGTGAGAAGTGGCGGCCACGAGCAAGCGCCCGAGCGGGCAGTCGACGATGGCGTAATGGATGCTCATCCCCTTGCCTCCGTTCCTGTACGTCGAGGGAAGCATGCCCAGCTTCGGCACGGCACGCTCGTAGAAGCGGCTGCTCGATCCATAGCCGGCGTCGAGCATCGCTGTGGTCACCGGGGCGCCGCCTCTCAGATGCCCTTTGACTTTTCGCAGCCGATGCGCGTCGGCATACTGGCGCGGCGTGACGCCGACGATGCGCTTGAAGTTGCGCTGGAAGTGATACGGGCTGCCGCCGAAGCGAGCGGCCAGCCTCGTCAGCGACGGCGGACGATCGGCGCCCGCGAGATACGCGCATGCGCGACCGACCTTGTCTACCCAGGGATCAACCATCACAGCCCACAGCATCGCGTACTCGACTCGCTGCCCGCTATCCGGATCTTGCGTCTTCAGAACCGGACTCGGTGCGTTGCCCATGACGTGTTTGGCGACCGAGCTTACCTGACGTCGTCGACCACGCGCGGTTTGAAGGCAAGCCGCGGAATCCGTTAGATTCCTCTCCATGCGCATCGCAATCCTCGGCAGCGGCGGCGTCGGCGGCTACTTTGGCGGCCGCCTCGCGGCCGCAGGTTCGGATGTGTCGTTTCTCGCCAGAGGCGCACACCTGGCGGCGCTACGCGAGCGCGGGCTCCGCCTCATGAGCGCGCAGGGAGACATCCACGTTCCACGCGTTCAGGCAACCGACGATCCGGCCGCGATTGGTCCTGTCGACCTGGTCTTCTTCACGGTCAAGCTGTACGACACCGAGTCGGCGCTGCGGATGCTGCCGCCTCTCATCGGGCCGCACACGCTGGTCGTGCCGTTCCAAAACGGGGTTGATAGCGTCGACACGCTCGTCGCCGCCGTAGGACGCGAGCATGTCGCCGGCGGCACGGCGTACGTGTCGGCAGTGATCGCGGAACCGGGCGTCATCCGCCACACCGCCATGGGGCGGTTGGCATTCGGCCCGCTCGACGGTCAACGCCTCGCCGCCCTGGAAGCGCTCCGTGACGCCTGCGCACGGGCAGGCATCGAAGCGACGCTGAGCGACCGCATCTTCGTCGACATCTGGGCGAAGTTCGTCCGCCTGACCGTGCTGAGCGGCATGACCTGCATCGCTCGCAGCCCGATTGGCGTCGTGCGGAGCGACCCGGACCTGCGCGCGATGATGGAAGCCGCAGCGCACGAATCGGTCGCCGTGGCGAGGGGAAAGCAGATCCCGCTTCCGCACAGCATGTACGACGACACGCTGGCCGGACTGCGAGCCTTACCCGACGAGACCAAGTCGTCGATGCTCGAAGATCTCGAGCGCGGCCGTCCCATTGAGCTCCCGTGGCTGAGCGGGGCGCTCGTGCGGATTGCGGAGGAGGTTGGCGTCGACGCGCCCACGCACCGTCTTATCGTCGCCCTGCTGAAACCTCATGTGAAGGGTCACGATGCAGGTGCTGCAGCCGCTTGAACGCTTTTACTTTTTCGGACCGATCGACCGTTGACCGGTTGATGGCTTTTCGCAGGATTTCGATCGTCTTGTCGTAGGTCAATTTGTCGACCGGAAACGGAGTGCCATCCTTCCCACCGTGCGCGAATGCGAAACGGGCAGGGTCGCGCATCGCGGCTGCGGTTCCATGTACGAGCTCGGACGCCAGCGCGAGCGCGCGCAGCGTCTTGGGGCCAACCCCTTCGATCCCGAGCAGCTCCTCAAAGCTTCGCGGTGCGCGCTCGTACGTTTTGAGCAGGATCTTCTCGAGATGCGGCGTCCGAACGTCGAGCTCCGGAAACAGCTGATGCCGCCGAGGCATTGCGAGCTCCGGAACAGCGGCGAGCACGTGCAGCGTCGTTTCTGGCGGCTGACACGCGAGCTCCGCGGAAGCCTGGCGCACGGCGTCGTTCTCGTGCGCGACGAGATTGAACGTCTCGCCCGTCGCGTCGCAGCACACGGCATCGTGCGGCTCGTCGACGAAGCTCGCCACGTGCTCGGACAGCCAGTGGTAGCGGCGCGCGAGGCCCGTGCGGTCGCTCATCCCCTGCTGCACGACGCACCAGTCGCCTGATGCCGCAAAGAAGAACGCGTGGTGATACAGCTGGTAGCCGTCCTGGACCGCCGCGCTGTCCACTTTCGCCGCCGTCCGGCTGGCATAGACGAGCGCGGCCGGGTCGCTGCCAATTCGCTCGCACGATTCGGAGATCTGCGCGGGCGCGCGGCGCGACGCCGCGCCCTTCCCGCCCGCGGCAAAGAACCCGACCTCGCGATCGAGCCCCTTCAGGCTTTCCTTCACGGCGCCGCACACGGTCGTTGTGACGCCGCTCGAGTGCCAGTCGAAGCCGAGCACGCAGCCGAAGGCTTGAAACCAGAAGGGATCCGACAGCCGCCTCAGAATCCCTCGAGGACCGTTCTCAGCGGCGAGGTAGATCAGGATTTCGCGCGAGAGCCGGACCATGCGGCCGAACAGCCACGCGGGCGCCTTGCCGCCGTGGAGCGGAAGGCATGCGTGGCCGGTGCGGCGGGTCATGAAAGCCTGGAGAAGAAGCTGGGCTCGCCGGCCCCGTCGCCGTATCAGCCGGCGTGGGTGATCGAGTACCCGCGCTCCTGCGCTCGATTGACTGCCACAATGCCCGCCGGGACGATTCGGGCATTGGGCACGAGATGCGCCACGAGCTCGTCGTAGATCTCGCTGGCATTGCCCCCCGTCTGCCTGGCAATCACGTTGGCATTCGCTCGGGTCGCCAGCTGGCACACCGCGAACTGCACACCGCGCCGGATGATCGCGTCGAGCGTCACATTCAAGCTGGACAGCTGCGATCCGTATCCCGATGCCCGGTACACGTTGACGATGGGAAATTGCTTCGTCTTCGGGTCCGTGAACTCCGCGCGATCGGCCAGCGCCTTGCCGTATTTTGCCCAGACATCATCCGTGTAGGTGAACGCCGTGGCGTGGTGCCGCGCGCCGATGACGACGGCGAGGTCGTTCGGATCGAGACCGTAGCCGTTCTTGTTCCCGTCGAAGAAATTGTTCGCGAAGAGCATCGCTTCGCCGAAGCCGTTCGCCGATGTGCTGTCGAAGAACAGCCGGTGCTTGCCAGGTCGATCGAACCAATCGTCCTCGGCATGACGCGCGGGCTGGTAGGCTGCCCCCCCGGCTGGCGCCGCTTGCGCGAAGGCTTCGGACGGACGGGCGCCGAGCGCGGCGCCTACTGCTGCACCAACTCCCGCCTTTGCCAGAAACGATCGCCGCCCCACGCCTCTCTCTTTTTGGTTCATGTTCTCCTCACGTTCACCGTCTATGTAAGCCTACCTCAGGAGCGAGCTTACGATACACTCCTCGTCGCTCGTCGCTCTTCTTCCTCGACATCGAACGGCGGCCGAACGCACGACGCTCGATGATGCGAGAGGAAGCCGAATAACCAGGGAGAAACAACGTGCGTCACGCTGAACGGCATCGCACCGAGCGCATCGGCTGGCTTCGCGCGGCGGTGCTTGGCGCGAACGATGGAATTGTCTCAACGGCCAGCCTCGTCGTCGGCGTCGCGGCCTCGAGCGCCGGCCGGAGCGAAGTGCTGGTCGCGGGCGTCGCCGGACTGGTCGCCGGTGCACTCTCGATGGCGGCGGGCGAGTACGTGTCGGTCAGCTCGCAGGCCGACACCGAGCAGGCGGACCTCGCGCGCGAGCGGAAGGAGCTGGCGACGGACCCCGAGGCCGAGGAGCGCGAGCTCACCGGTATCTACGAAAAGCGCGGACTCGAGCCGGCGCTGGCGCGTACCGTCGCGCGGCAGCTGATGGCACATGACGCGCTGGCCGCGCACGCACGCGACGAACTCGGAATGTCGAGTGAGCTGGCCGCCCGGCCCTTGCAGGCGGCGGCAGCCTCCGCTGCCACCTTCGCCGTCGGTGCGGCCCTCCCGATTCTCGCGGTGATACTTGCTTCGCCTGCGACGCTAGCGCCGACCGTCTCCGGATTGTCGCTGGTCTGCCTCGCGGGGCTCGGTGCGCTCGCGGCGCGGGCCGGCCGC
>Ga0187776_10000959_pt1 | contig 14067 bp, 13 predicted proteins | sample 0216_BV02_MP12_2_FD_132426 | JGI IMG/M metagenome (GOLD analysis project Ga0187776, IMG submission 132426) | Tropical peat soil microbial communities from peatlands in Department of Meta, Colombia - 0216_BV02_MP12_20_MG | ecosystem: Environmental > Terrestrial > Soil > Wetlands > Peat | place...
CGCGCCTCCGCCTAGCTGGTCGCGCCGTTGATCGTCGGGTTGGTGATCGCGCCCGCCTGGACCCCGTACTTCTGCAGGATCTTCGTGTATGTGCCGTTGGCCATCAGCTGCTTCAGGGCGTCGAGAATCGGCTTGGCCATCCCGTTGCCCTTCGGGATCGCGATCCCGTACGGGGCGTTGTTGTACGACTTGCCGGTGACCTTGAACTGCCCGTTCGACTGCTTCGCGATGTACGCCGCGACGGGCGAATCGGCCATGCCCACCTGCTGCCGTCCGCTCGAGATCGCCAGGTTTGCGGAACTCTGGTCAGGGTAGGTGGCGACCTTCACGCCGGGCTTCCCGGCGCTCTTGCATTTCGCGCTCTGGGCCTTCGCGTCGTCGGCCTGGGTGGTCCCGCTCTCGACCCCGGCCGAGTGGCCGCAGAGATCGGCGAGCGAGTTGATCGTAGGTCCACCGGAGGTCTTCACGTAGAAGGACGTGCCCGCCGTAAAGTACGTGACGAAGTCGATGACCTTCTGGCGCTCCTTGGTATCAGTGAAGGAGGACAGGCTGAGACCGTACTTGCCGGCCTGAATGCCAGGGATGATCGTTGCGAAGGTGGCGTTGACGAGCTTGACCTTCAGCCCGAGCACGTTGCCCAGCGCCTGAGCGAGCTCGGGATCCCAGCCGGTGACCGTCTTGCCGTTGGACGCGACGAATTCATTCGGCGGATAGGTCGCGTCCGTCGCGACCGTCAGCATCCCCTTGGACTTGATCGCGGCGGGGACCTCTGCGGCGATCTTGCTGTTCGCTCCGGTGGTCGACGTAGCCGTGGTCGTGGCGGTCGAAGTCCCACCCGGGCTCGCCTTCTTGCTGCCGCAACCAGCCGCGACGAGCACCGTGAGCGCGAGCAGGAGGAGCCCTGCTGCAAAAAGCTTCTTTGGCGGTCGCATCACACTTCCTTCCCTCTGCTGGAGGCCGGGCCGCCAACTATCCCGGCCGGTCAAGCACAAATCGTACTCCGCCGCGCTCCGCTAGTCCTCGCCGAGATAGGTCTTGCGGACCTGCTCGTTCTCGCGGAGCGACTTGGCGTCGTCGGCGAGCGCGACGCGGCCGGTCTCGAGCACGTAGCCTCGCTTGGCGACCTCGAGCGCCATCAGCGCGTTCTGCTCGACGAGCAGGATCGGCGTTCCCTCGTTGTTGATCTCGACCAGCGTCTCGAAGATCCGCTCGACCAGAACGGGGGCGAGCCCCATCGAGGGCTCGTCCAGCAGTAGCAGCTTTGGCCGCGCCATCATCGCGCGCCCGATCGCGCACATCTGCTGCTCACCGCCGGACATCGTCCCCGCCTTCTGCGTCTTGCGCTCGGCAAGGCGCGGGAAGAGCGTGAAGACGTGATCCATGTCCTCCTTGATCCCCTGCCTGTCGGTTCGCTGGAAGGCTCCCATCTCGAGGTTCTCCATCACGCTCATCCGGGGGAAGAGCTTGCGGCCCTCAGGGGCCTGCGCGATCCCGTTCTTGACGATGTTGTGCGGAGCCTCCTGCGTGATGTTCTCGCCCTGGAAGGTGATCGTCCCCTTGCGAGGGTGGTTGAGCCCGTTGATCGAGCGCAAGGTCGTCGACTTGCCGGCGCCGTTCGCGCCGATCAGCGTCACGATCTCGCCCTCGTCGACCTCCAGCGAGACGCCCTTGAGGGCGTGGATCGACCCGTAGTAGGTGTGGACGTCCTCGAGCTTGAGGATCACTGGGCCACCGCCGCCGATCCCAGGTACGCCTCGATGACGCGCGGGTCGCGCTGGACCTCCTTCGGCCCGCCCTCGGCGATCTTCTCGCCGTAGTCGAGCACGGTAACCCGATCGGAGATGCCCATCACGACGCGCATGTCGTGCTCGATCATCAGCACCGCGACCTTCTGCTCGACGCGGAGCTTCGCGACGAAGCTGGTGAAGTCGGCCGACTCCTGCGGGTTCATGCCGGCAGTCGGCTCGTCGAGCAGCAAGAGCTTCGGCTCGGTCGCGAGCGCGCGGGCCACCTCGAGCCGGCGCTGGTCGCCGTACGGAAGGCTGTTCGCAGTCGCGTCATCCCGCCTCTGGAGCCCGACGAACTTGAGCAGCTCCCTGGCGCGCTCGGTCGCCTCACGCTCCTCGCGCTTGATGCCGGGGGTGTGCAGAACGCTGCGGACGATGCCGCCCTTCAGCCGCGAGTGCATGCCGACGAGCACGTTCTCGAGCGAGGTCATGTTCTGGAAGAGGCGGATGTTCTGGAACGTCCGGCCGATCCCGCGCGCGGTGATCGCGTGCGGCGGCTTGCCCGTGATGTCCTCGCCGGCGAACACGATCCGGCCGGCCGTCGGCTTGTAGACGCCGGTCAGCATGTTGAAGAACGTTGTCTTGCCGGCGCCGTTGGGCCCGATCAGGCTGACGATCGCCCCCTCCGGGATCGTGAAGTCGACGTCGTTGACCGCGACGAGGCCGCCGAACTCCTTCCGGACCATCTGGGCTGTCAGCAGGTCGGCCATCAGTTCCCCTCGTGCTGGACGTCGTACAGGTACTCCTCGGCGAACTCTCCCCCCTCGTGGAACTCGGCCGCGCGTCTCGTGCTCGGGATCAGCCCCTCGGGCCGGAAGAGCATCGTGACCAGCAGGATCACCCCGAAGATCCCGAACTCGTACTTGGGCACGGTGTCACCACTGAGAATGTGGAGATGTGTATGCATCCAGGCTCCGCTGTCCGCCAGACCCTCCTGGTCCAGGTAGGCGAGGAAGGCCCCGCCGAAGATCACCCCCCAGATGTTGCCCATGCCGCCGAGGATGACCATGCAGAGGATGAAGACGGAGATGTTGAAGAAGAAGTCACCGGGGAACGTCGCGCTCTTGAAGCTGGCGTAGTAGGCGCCGGCGATCCCACCGAAGAAGGCGCCCGACGCATAGGCCCACGTCTTCGTCCGCATCAGCGGAACTCCCATCGCGGCGGCGGCGGTCTCGTCCTCGCGGATTGCGATCCAGGCGCGGCCGAGCCGCGAGTCGCGCAGGCGCACCGAGCAGAAGATCGTGAACAGGAGCAGGAGCAAGCCGGTCCAGTAGAAGAGGCGCTCGGAGGTCCAGAAGGTCCCCGAGCCGGTCAGGTAGTTGACGCCGAAGAAGCCTGGCGAGTCGATGGGCGTGATCCCGTTCGGGCCATTCGTCAGGTTGAAGCCGGTGCCGAAGAAGTTGTCGCTGTTGCGCGCGATCTGCGGCAGGATCTCGCCGAAGCCGAGCGTCACGATCGCGAGGTAGTCGCCGCGCAGGCGCAGCGTCGGCAGGCCGATGATCACGCCGACCCCCGCGGTCAAGAAGCCGGCCGCGATCAGCAGCAGCCAGATCGAGATGTGGAAGCCGGGGAGGTTGTGGGCGACGCCGACCGCGCCGAAGTGGACGTTGGCGTGCGGGAACTGCACCGAGGCGAACCAGGCCGCCACGTAGGCGCCGATCGCGTAGAAGGCGACGTAGCCGAGATCCAGGAGCCCCGCGTAGCCGACGACGATGTTGAGGCCGACGGCCATCATGATGAAGACGAGCATCACGACGCCGGTCGACACGCTTGGGAACTCACCGAAGATCGGGACGGTGAACAGCTTGTCCCAGAAGAAGGGGTACGTGAACGCGATGACGATCGCGATCGTCGCCCGGGCATACCGGCCCACGACGGGCACGTCCTCCCACGGCGGGACGTAGATGATCGCCAGGACCGCGAGGAAGTAGAAGGTCGAGATGTCGAGGCTGCCGAAGCCGTGTTCGGCGGCTACCGCGATCAGGAGCAGCACGGCCCCGATCCCCATTCGCAGCCCGCGGCTCTGCAGGCCGGCGGCGTCGATGTCGGACCGCGCCACCCTAGCCACCTTCCGGTGTCCTCTCGCCGAGGAGCCCCTCGGGGCGGAAGACCAGGATCAGGATCAGGAGCCCGAAGACGATCGACTGGGTCCAGTCACTTCCGGGGGCGTGCCAGGTAAGACCCTCGTTGAACGCCTGGATCAGCCCGATCAGGACCGCTCCGAGGACGGCTCCCGGCAGGTTGCCGATCCCGCCGAAGACAGCCGCGGTGAAAGCGATCAGGCCGAGCTGGAAGCCCTGATCGAAGCGGACCGACCCGGCGTAGAGCGCATAGAGCAGGCCCGCGACGCCGGCGAGCGCACCGGCGATCAGGAACGTGAACGAGATCGTGCGATTGACGTTGATCCCCATCATCGCGGCGGCGTCCTTGTCCTGGGCAACCGCGCGCATCGCCTTCCCCTGGCGCGTGCGCTGTACGAGCCAGACGAGCAGCAGGAGGACCGGAGTCGTGACGATCAGGACGATCAGCTTTTCCCAGGTGTACTCGACGCCATGGGTCGAGAAGACGGTCCCGGTCGGCAGCACGGACGCCGTCTGCACGTAGTTGGGCCCCTTCCAGGCGAGCCCGACGTTCTGGAGGATGAAGGAGGCGCCGATCGCCGTGATCAGCGGCGCCAGGCGAGGCGCGTGGCGCAGCCGCCGGTAGGCGATCAGCTCGACAGTGACGTTCAGCCCTCCGCAGAAGGCCATGCAGATGAGCAAGGCCACGATCACGAGCGGCCAGAGCACGTACCAGGCCTGGCCCTGGTGGAGGTTGAAGAGGCTCGTGCCGACGACCGTCACCGCCATCATCGAGCCGAGCATGAAGACGTCGCCGTGCGCGAAGTTGATCAGCTCCAGGATGCCGTAGACAAGGGTGTAGCCCAGCGCGATCAGCGCGTAGAGGGCGCCGACTGTGAAGCCGATCAGGAAGATCTGGATGAAGTCGGACGGCGTCTTGTAGAAGTTGACGCCGAGCCAGGCCACGAGGAGCAGGACGAGCGACAGCCCGACGATGCCGGTGACGCTCGGCCGGTAGCCCGTGCGTGCCGCCAACGGTTGTTGACTCGCCTCTGAGACCACGCGCCTCTCCTGAAGCGGCTTGGGGGAGAGCCCGTGGGCCCTCCCCCAAGCCGTGCTTGCCGATTCCCGCTAGGCCGCAGCCACCAGATTCGCGGGCGGAACCACGACCTTGAAGGTCTTGCCCGTGCCGCTCTTGCCCGAGCCGACCTGCTGGTAGACGGTGACCGGGTTCTTGGTCGTGTCACCGTTGGAGTTGATCGTGAAGGATCCGAGAATGCCGTCGGTCACCTTCGTGTGGAGGAGGTGGTTGGTGACGCTTGGGCGCGTGCCGTCCGACGCCGCGATCGCAGCCAGCAGCACGGCGATCGACTGGGCAGCGTACGTCGAGTACGGGTTCACCGCCGTGCCGATCTGGGCTCCGAAGTTCTGGACGAAGTCCTTGCCGGCGCCGGTAAGATTCTCCGGCGGCTGGCCGGCGACGGTGATGTACATGCCGACGCCCGACGCCCCGTTTGCCGTGAAGTCGCTGAAGCCGTCCGGAGCCATCAGCTTCACGCCGGGGAGCCCCGCCTTCAGGTCCGAGATCAGCTTCGCGCCGTTCTCGCAGATGAGGCCGCCGAGGAAGACCCAGTCCGCGCCGGACTGCTTGATCCTCGTGGCGAGCGCCTCGTAGCTCGACGCCTTGGGATCCCAGGCGGTGAAGCCGACGACCTTCAGCCCGAGCTTGGCTGCCGAGTTCTTCGTGTCCGTCGCGACGCCGAGGCCGTAGGCCTCCTTGTCGTTGAGGATGAAGACCTTCTTGGCGCCCTGCTTTTGCATGAACAACGCGTCGGCGGCTCCCTGGAAGTCGTCTGCGGCCACCATCCGGATGTAGTTGCGCTTCCCCGTCGGGTAGTACTTCTCAGGCTCGCCCGGCACGGTTCCCGGACCGCTGTGCGTGAGGCCGACGTAGGTGTTCGCGGGGCTGACCATGCCCACCGGGCCGCCCGCCACCCGGTTCAGGATCGGGATGATGATCTCGGCACAGCCGGAGTTGAAGGTCCCGATTACGCCGATCACGCTCTTGTTCTGCGCGTAGGCATTGCCGTTCGCCGAGCACTTGCCGGAAACCCACTTGCCGGCCTGCGCGGTCGAGTCGTCACAGGACTGGTAGCCGACGGTGTACTTGCCGGCCTTGAAGTCCGCCTTCTTGAGCATGTACTTGATCGCGTCCGTCATCTGGATCGTCTGCGTCCGGCCGGAGCCCTGCAGCGGGAGATCGGACGGGATGATGTAGGTCGGCTTGCCGGAGCCCTGGTAGTAGATCGGCCCGCAGGACGAGGCGGGCAGTGCCGTCGCGCCGCCGCCGCCGCTACTTGAGGTGCTGCTGCTGCTGCTCTTCTTGCTCCCGCAGGCAGATGCCATCAGAGCGAATACCAGGGTCAAGACGACCCCTCCAAGAATGATGCCTCGCCTCACGCCTCCTCCTTCGTCAGCCGGATCCGTCACATCGAGCGCAGGCACCACTGCCCGCTGAAGGCGAGTATGGAGCGATTGGCGGCCCTATTGCAAGCGAGTACCGCGGATAACGGAGCACGGGTGAACCGATGGTTCCCTTGTGAGCCCTCTCCTACTTGCCCGAGGAGCCGTGGCAAGGCTCGGCAAGAACGCGGTCCTGCCGAGCCGGCGACCGGCCGCGATACCCTAGGCCTCAGGCCGAAGTGGCGGAACTGGTAGACGCGCCGGACTCAAAATCCGGTGGGGTGCAAGCCCCGTGTGGGTTCGACTCCCACCTTCGGCACTCGGCGTGGCTATGCGCCCGTTCAGACGCGGTTCGGTGATGACGGCGATGCCCGTGCTCGCAGCGCCTGGCCCGTAGGATGCGACCGTGAAGGTTGGGATCCTCACCGGCGGCGGCGACTGCCCCGGCCTGAACGCGGTCATCCGGGCGGTCGCGCGACGCTCGCTCTCCCGCGGCCACGAGGTCGTCGGCATCCGGGCGGGCTGGCGCGGGCTGGTCGACGGCATGTTCGAGGCGCTCGGGCCGCGCGAGATTTCCGGCATCCTGCCGCGGGGCGGGACGATCCTCGGCACCTCGCGCACGAACCCCTACAAGCTCGACGGGGGAGTCGAGGCGGTGCTCGGCCACCTCGAGCGCGAAGGGCTCGACGCCCTTGTCGCGATCGGCGGCGAGGACACGCTCGGCGTCGCGGCGCGGCTGCACGCCGAGCACGACTTCCCGGTCGTCGGCGTCCCGAAGACGATCGACAACGACCTCTCGGGCACCGACTACACCTTCGGCTTCGACACGGCCGTCTACATCTGCACCGAGGCGATCGACCGGCTGCACACGACCGCCGAGTCGCACAACCGCGTGATGGTGCTCGAGGTGATGGGCCGCCACACGGGCTGGATCGCAGTCGTCAGCGGCATCGCCGGCGGCGCGGATGTGATCCTGATCCCCGAGCACCCGGTTTCGATCGAGGACACGTGCGAGGAGATCCAGAGCCGCCACCGCCGCGGCAAGGACTTCTCCATCGTCGTCGTCTCCGAAGGCTACGAACTCGAAGGGGCCGCGGACGAGGGCGACCTCGACCAGTTCGGCCACGTGCGGCTCTCGGAGCGCGGGATCGGGGCGCGCATCGCACACGAGATCGAGCAGACGACCGGATTCGAGACCCGGGTCACCGTCCTTGGTCACGTGCAGCGCGGCGGCTCCCCCACCCCTCGCGACCGCGTGCTCGCGACGCGCTACGGGCTGAAGGCCGCCGACCTCGTCCACGAGGGCCGCTTCGGCCGGATGGCCGCGCTGCGAGGCGACGCGATCGTCGACGTCTCGCTCGAGGAGGCGACCGCCGAGCTGAAGACGGTGCCGGACGACTGGTATGACGTGGCGCGCGCGTTCTTCGGCTGAGTTCGGCGCCTCAGGGCTAGAGCTCGGCCAGAGGAAACGACCTGTGGCTCCGCGGTGGGACGAGGAAGTTCTGCCGGTGCGTCGTGTGCAGCACGGAGTTGATGCCCTGGGGCCTCGAGCCGGGTGCCAGCCGCAGGCGCGTGCCGTCCGGCAGGACGCCGTCCATCGCCAGCCGGTTGCGGTGGAAGTCGTCGCTCGTCGGGTTGAAGACGACGAAGTGCACGCCGGCCGACGGATGGTGGTCGACGCCTGCCGGCCGCCAGAAGAACGGGTTGTCGAGCGTGTTGAAGTCGGCGCGCTGCGGGATCGCGGTGCCCTTGAGGTAGACCGTTCCGTCCGGGCCGACGACATCGGCGGGCAGGCGTGACGTCGGCTGGATCGAGGCGCTGTGGCCGATCCGCCCGAGGCGGCGGAAGTCGCGCTCGACCTCCGCGGCCCCGGCCGCCGCGGTCGGCCCCTGCGGGACGGTCTGCTCGTTCTCGCGCACGTGGAGGCCGGGCCGGAACACGGTGTCTACCCGCTCCTGGAAGTCGAAGTTCAGGTACCACGCCTCCAGGTCCTCGAAGATGTGCGAGAGGTGCATGTGGGTGCCGCCGTGGAAGTAGCCGCCGGCGGCGTCCGTGTAGCCGAGCGTCTCGAGGTTGGCGATCCGCCCGGGCCCAAGGTTGGCCGCCTGGGTCGAGGTGAAGCCGAGGAAGAGCTCCGAGGTGTCGGGGATCAGGTCGGCGCCGTGCACTCCCGCGGCCATCGCCATCTGCTTCGGCAGGCTCCGCTGTCCGCCGAAGCCGCCGCCGGCGAAGCCCTTGCGGATGCTCGTGGGCTCGAGCACGCGCAGGTCCTGGAAGAGCGCCTTGGCGCCCGCGGCGAGGTGGTCGAGCGAGTCGCTGCGCAGGAGAACGGCGACGTCGTTCTCCTCGAGCGTCGTCGAGCGCGGGTCGCTCGGGAAGCGGATCGCCGGCAGCAGCGCCGGCTTGCCCGCCCGGCGGTCGTGTGGGCCGTGCTTCGCCCACGCTTCGGGCACGTGGCGCTCGAAGTACGGCAGGCCCCAGGCGACCGTGACGCCGAGCCCCGCCGGGGTGGGCGCGAAGCGGCGGTCGAGCCCGGCCAGCGCGTCCTCGAGATCCCGCTGGGCCGCGCGCAGGTCGCTCGTCCGAACGGTGGCCGTCACGACCTGGTGGTGCAGCGGCGGCACGATCACGGCCACGCCGTTGTCGCGGACGACCTGGAGCCCTTCGAGCAGGTGCTGCTCGGCCGGCAGCCCGCTCGCCGCCGTACGGGTCGGGGAGGTGGTCAGCTGGTCGACGAGCTCGTAGATCCCGGCCGCCCCGAGCGCCCCCGCGGCCGCGCCGGCGAGGAATCCCCGGCGGGTGGTTCCCATCAGGCCCCGGGCGCGACCAGGACGAGGTCGCGCAGCATCCTCTTCAGGTCGACGACGACCTGCTCGTAGCTCAGCGGCGCGGCCACGTGCTGGCTGAGCGTGTACAGGGAGCCCTTCCGGTGCCAGGCGAGGAGCACGTGCCACTGGTCGGCGCCCTGGTTGACCGTGTAGACCGTCGCGTCGATGCCGTTCGCGCGCAGCTGGCCGCGCGGGTCGGCGAAGCAGGGGAGCGTTCCCTTGCCGACGGGGGCCGGGCACTTCGGGATCCTCGTCCGGCCCGGATAGCCGCGCAGGTTGACGTGCAGCTCGCCGCTGCCGTGCTCGAACCAGATGAACCCGACGAGGTAGCTCCGGTCCGGGGAGACCGAGTAGATGTTGTTCCACTGCCCCTTGATCACGCCGTTGAGCGGGTCCGGCATCCAGCGGGGGCAGTAGACGGGCGCGTGGATGCTGTCGGCGAGTTGCTGCCAGCCCCTGGCCGCCGGGCAGGCCGGCTTCGCCTTGACCGCCGCGCCCGCGCGGCCGCCTCCATCGCTGCAGCCCGCGAGGGCGAGCGCCAGCGCGAGAAGCGAGAGTGCCCCTGCGACCCGTCTCACGGGGAGAAATGGTAGACGGCAACCCAGGGACCCGCATAGCGGCCCCCGGGCGCAACGTAGAAGATCCGCCTCGTCCGCCGCAGCGACTCGTAGAAGCGGGTCTCGCCCGGATAGTCCTCGCGGGCGGCGAGGACGCGGTCGGCGATCGCGCCCGTGACGACGGCGTAGCGAACGCCCTCTCGCCGGAGGCGGCCGACGTTGCGATTCGGGTCGGCGTGGGGCTCCTGGGGCAGCGGGAGCGCGAGCTTCAGCACGCGGAAGCCGGCGAATGGCGGCAGCGACGAATCGGTGGCCAGCCGGGCGCCGTGCGGCAGGTGGCTCTCGATCCAGCGGTGCGCGACGACCCTCGTGTCGGTCTTCGTCAGCGTCCGTGCGTCGCGGATCGACCAGGTCAGCGGCACCACCAGCAGGAGCAGGGTGACGGGCGCCAGGCCGCGCATCCTCCCCGCCAGCGCGCCGAGCGCCGGCAACAGCGGCAGAACGTAGCGGTCGAAGTGCGCCCCGAGCGTGCAGAGGTCGAGGAAGTAGACGACTACGAAGGAGCCGAGGATCAGATCGGCCCGCCGGCGCTGGACGAGCGCAACCACGAGGCCGATCACGCAGACGATCAGCGCCGGCCCGAGGCCGTGCCACAGCCTCGCCACGAACGCGATCGGGGCGACGTGGTCGTGCTCGAAGCCGAGCCAGCCCTCGCGCGCGAGCTTTTGCACGCGGTAGGCGTCGCCGACGGCGCTCTCGAAGTGCACGAGGAAGAACGGGCTCGTCGCGCAGAAGCCGGCGACCGCGAGCCCGAGCCCGATCGCCAGCCGACGCGGCTCCCGCCACCCGGCGACCGCCAGCGGGACGAGCAGGAAGATCCCCGGCTACTTGATGCTCGTGGCGAGGCCGGCGACGAGCCCGGCGAGCTCGATCCGGCCGGCGACGAGCAGCGCGAGCGAGACGGCCACGGCGAGGGTGAGCGGCACGTCGGTGACGGCCATCCGCGAGTAGGCGACCTCCGTGGTCTCGACCGCGACGAGCGCAGCGGCCACCGCGCCGGCCGGGCCGCCGTATGCGCGGCTCCCGAGCCACCAGGCGGCGGCGACGGCTCCGAGCGCGAGCACCAGCACGACCAGCCGGCCCGCGAGGTAGGACGGCGAGCCCTCGAAGCTCTGGAACGGCGCCAGCAGGTAGAGGAGGAGGCTCGGGTAGTCGAACCAGTGCGGGTCGAGCCCGCCGCCGTGGACCATGTGCCAGGCGCGCGGGACGATGTTCTGCTCGTCCGGGCTGAAGAGCGGGAAGGGGCGGCCGTAGCCGATCCCGACGATGCGGAGGGCGGCGGCGGCGCCGAGGATCGCGACGAGCGCGAGGCGGGGGCCGCCCCAGACACTCTCCGGGCGTTTCGTCTCAGACCTCGGGCGGCGGCTCGCCGGCCAGACCGGTGAGGTTTCGAGCGTCAACGATCACGGCGTCGACACCGGCGCGCTCGAGCTCGTCGACCTCGTGGCGCCCCGCGGCGTTGAGCTCGGCGACGGCGAGCTTCCCGGCGGGCACGTCCGGCAACAGCTCGAGAGCACCGCCGAGCGGCCCGCCGTCGCCTTCGCCCTCGCTCGAGAGCAGCAGGATCTCGGGGTCGATCCGCTCAAGCGCCCGCTCCAGCTCCTCTTCGCTGCTGACCTCGACCACGCAATCGAGCCCGAGCGCGAGCGCCTCCCGGTGAAGCCGCTCGAGGTCGCCGTCCTCCTCGTCGAAGCCCATGGAGACCACGCAGGCATCGGCGCCGGCCTGCTCGGCGGACTCGGGAGCGCCGGGCGGCCGCCAGAGCACCGGCAGGGCGGTCACCTCCCCGAGCCCCTGGATGGGAAGGCTGACGACCAGCGCCTCGGCGCCCTGCTCCTCGGCGTCGCGCGCCGACTCGAGGTCGCCGACGAGGGCGACGAGCGAGATCCCGTCCCCTTCCGAGATCGCCTGGCTGAAGCGGCGCGCGCCGGTCACAGGAAGTTGCAATTCTGGCGCAAAGCCGTCACACACGCGCGCGGCTTTCGCCGATACGATCGCCTCGGGGAGGAGGTTGGGTGTGCCGTAAACATGGCGGCCGAGCCTTCGTGTCGGGGTCAGACCCCGATCGGGTGCCAGACGGTCTTCAGCTCCAGGAAGCCTGCGATCTCCCACGGGCTCTGGTCGTCCGGCGCGCCGTGAACGACGCGCTTGACGTTCTCGGCGGCGAGCTCCTCGAGCTCGGGCAGCTGCCCGTCCGCGCCGGAGACGTCGAGCGCGTTCACGTCCATGTGCCCGGCCAGTACCGGCGCCAGCTCGTCCCGGCGGCCGGTGAGGATGTTGACAACGCCACCCGGGACGTCGGCGGTCGCCAGCACCTCGGCCAGCTCTATCGCCGCCAGCGGGTGCGGCTCCGAGGCGACGACCACGACCGCATTGCCACCGACGATCGCCGGTGCGACACGCGAGACGAGCCCCGCCAGCGCCGGCCCGGGCGGCGCCAGGATCCCGACGACGCCGGTCGGCTCCGGCACCGTGAAGTTGAAGTACGGGCCCGCGACCGGGTTCGACGAACCGAGCACCTGGGCGAGCTTGTCGGCCCAGCCCGCGTACCAGACGACGCGGTCGATCGAGCGCTCGACCTCTTGCGGCCCCGAGCAGAGCTCGGCGAACTCGGCGCGCCGGGCCTCCATCATCTCGGCGACCCGGTAGAGCACCTGGCCGCGGTTGTACGCCGTCGTCCCGGACCATTTGCCGAAGGCGCGCCGGGCCACGCGCACCGCGTCGCGCAGGTCCTTGCGCGAGGCGCGAGCCACGTTCTGCCCCTCGGCCTCGTAGGTGCGCCCGGACTCCGAGCGTGGGAACTCTCCGCCGATGAAGAGCTTGTAGGTCTTGCGGACGGGCAGCCTGCTCACTCGGCCGCCCCTGCGTATACAGGCGCGCCGAGCTGCTGCATCAGCCCAAGGTCGTCGCGGTGGTTCCAGATCTCTACGACCTTCCCGTCTGCGAACCGGAAGACATTGATCCCCGAGAACCGCATCGACCGGCCGCTCGGTTCGACGCCGGCCCAGGGGCCGAGATGCGTCCCCGTCGCCGTCCAGCGCCCGGCGACGAAGTCGCCGTCACCGAGGACGAAGTCGATTTCCCAGGTTAGGTCAGGGAATGCCGCGCGAAATGCGGCCGCGATTTGTTTCTGGCCCTCGGGGCCAGGCACCGGATCTCCTTCGCGCAAGTCGTGGCGCTCGTATTCGTCGGCGAACAACTCGTCGGCGACATCCAGGTTGCCGCGCGCCCATACCTCCTCGTAGAAGCGGCGGACCAGAGCCTTGTTTGCCTCCTCGCTCACTCGAACCTCAGGTACGGCTCCAGACCGTGGCGGCCGCCCTCGCGGCCGAAGCCCGACTCCTTGTAGCCGCCGAACGGCGAGGCCGGGTCGAAGCGGTTGTAGGTGTTCGCCCAGATCACCCCGGCGCGCAGGCGCTGCGCCATCGAGAGGATCCGCGAGCCCTTCTCCGTCCAGACGCCGGCCGAAAGCCCGTACGGCGTGTTGTTCGCCTTCTCGACCGCCTCGTCCGGCGTGCGGAAGGTCAGCACCGAGAGCACCGGCCCGAAGATCTCCTCCTGCGCGATCCGGTAGCTCTGCGCGACGTTGGTGAAGACGGTCGGCACGAACCAGTAGCCCTTCTCCGGCAACCGGCAGGGCGGCTGGTAGATCTCGGCTCCCTCCTCCTCCCCGCTCTTGACGAGCTCGGTGATCTTCTCGAGCTGCTGGCGAGAGTTGATCGCGCCGACGTCGGTGTTCTTGTCCAGCGGATCGCCGACGCGCAGGGTCGTCAGCCGCCGCTTCAGCTTGTCGACCACGTCCTCGTAGACCGACTCCTGCACCAAGAGGCGCGAGCCGGCGCAGCAAACGTGGCCCTGGTTGAAGTAGATCCCGTTGACGATGCCCTCGACCGCCTGGTCGAGCGCGGCGTCGTCGAAGATCACGTTCGCGGCCTTGCCGCCGAGCTCGAGCGTCAGCTTCGTCCCGGTGCCCGCAAGACGGCGCTGAATCGCCTTCCCGACCTCGGTCGAGCCGGTGAAGGCCACCTTGTCGACCTCGCTCTCGACCAGGGCGGCGCCGGTGCTGCCATCGCCGGTGACGATGTTGACGACGCCCGGCGGCAGCTCGGCCTGGCGGAGGATGTCGCAGAAGTGAAGCGCGGAGAGCGGCGTCGTCTCGGCCGGCTTGAGCACGACCGTGTTTCCGGCCGCGAGCGCCGGTGCGATCTTCCAGGCCAGCATCAGCAGCGGGAAGTTCCACGGGATGATCTGCCCGGCGACGCCGAGCGGCCTGGGCGTGCGGTTCGGGAAGGCGTACTCGAGCTTGTCCGCC
>Ga0187776_10000960_pt1 | contig 14066 bp, 17 predicted proteins | sample 0216_BV02_MP12_2_FD_132426 | JGI IMG/M metagenome (GOLD analysis project Ga0187776, IMG submission 132426) | Tropical peat soil microbial communities from peatlands in Department of Meta, Colombia - 0216_BV02_MP12_20_MG | ecosystem: Environmental > Terrestrial > Soil > Wetlands > Peat | place...
CTTTGACCTGTCCATATCGATGCCGACTACTAAGAGCGGTAGCCCTGTTCTGAATATGAAAGGAGAGGTCATAGGCGCTGCTGTATCCCAGTGGAAGAAAGGGAGAAATATCGCCTACGCTGTTTCCCTGAAAGGCATTGCAAAACAGCTCGAGAGATACGAGAAAATCGCGTCTTCAATCAGATCTTCAATGAAGAGCAGTCCGCCGCCCCCGCCAGAGCAAAAAAAAGAGGTGGAGAAATCCCTTGGCCCGGGCGACTATTTCTCGCGCGGGTGCGCTTACGACAGACAAAACATGTTCAAAGAGGCGACAAAAGAATACCGGCAGTCGCTGATTCTTGATCCTAATCTCTTGGAGGCATATATGAATCTCGGCACGGATTATTATAAGGTCGGACAGTACGACAAAGCAGTCGACACATATGAACAGGCAATAAAGAGAAAGCCTGATTCGTCCTCGCTTTACAACAAACTCGGATCATTATATATCCTTCAGCGCAAATATCCCATGGCTATCGACGCATTCAAGAAAGCCATTGGCATCGATCCGAATGATGCTGATGCCCACTTTAATCTCGGTATAGCCTATTTTCTGAACGGGGATTCGAATGAGGCATTTGAAGAATGCGAAACTCTTGAAGGCATAGACAAGGAACGCTCAAATACGCTAAGCAATATACTATACTGAATATACGCAGAGAGGATCAGGGCTTGATTTCTATTGGTGTTCCGTCGGGGACAAGACGCCAGATTTCTTCAATTTCGTGATTGGTGACCGCAATGCATCCGTTAGTCCAGTCGGACAATCTATGCAACTTTCCCAGCTTCTTAAATTGATCAGGCAAACCGTGGATCATAATATCTCCGCCGGGAGTTACGCCGAGTTTGTGGGCATTCACCATGTCCGATTCATTCGGATAGGATATGTGCAGCGCCAGATGGAACTTGCTGTCGCGATTTCTGGCATCCAGGATATAATTTCCTTCGGGGGTCCTCTTATCTCCTGCTTTTATCTTGCGTCCGTCAGGATGTTTACCCAGCGCGACCTTGTAAGCACTCAGAATTTTGCCTTCCCTCATTAACATCAGGAGCCTTTTACTTTTGAAAATAACGACTTTGTCAGCTGTTCCGAAAGCGGCAGAAGCCTGCCGGATAGAAAAAATTTGGAAGCAAAAAACCCCGATTAAGAGAAGTAATCCTGTCTTCTTCAGCATCGCTTGCTTTTCTGACCACCTCCACGCTAACCTATTTTATTATAACAAAAAATAATATATTATCACCTCTTTTTTTTAAGATTGCCATATTGAATGGATGCCGGCTACGAGATGATTAAATGAGCTTATTGAACTGACTTCGGGAACATACAGTTAAGTATCTTAATTCGTCAGCCCGATTCCGAAAGCTTTCGGATTAGCCGAGCATCCAAGAAAGACACTCTACCCGACGAGTCTTCTTGCCAGGGCAAGAGGGCAGGTGAAATCAGGAGGGTTTGTGAGTTCCGGAACAATCTCCTGGTAGCTGACAATATCTTTTTTATCTAAAACAAAAATTGCGCGCGCAAGCAGCCTCAACTCTTTAATCAATACACCATAGGAAGCCCCAAAAGTAGCACCACGGTGATCTGAAAGAGCGGTGACCTTGTCTATGCCCGCGACCGTACAAAACCGGGAAATCGCAAAAGGCAGATCCATACTTATATTGAGGACCACAATATCTTCTCCCAACTGCGAGGCTTCCTGGTTAAATCGCCTTGCCTGCATGTCGCAGACGGATGTGTCGAGGGACGGCGTCACACTGAGAATCTTCACCTTCCCATGAAAATCTCTTAGGCTGACTTCCTTCAATTCTTTGCTGAGAACGGTGAAGACGGGCGCCCTGTCTCCAACTTTAATTGAAGGACCGACAAGAGTCAGCGGATTTCCCTTCATCGTGACAATATTCTTTCTCTCCATCGTTTTTCCTTATATTCATCCAGCAGATGAGAACAAGACGGCAAATCATTTATTGAAGCGGAATTCCTATTGTCTATGCCGGCAAGATGCATCGCTCGCGGCAAAACCCCTACTCGAAAACTCCCGGCCCTAGCGATGAGCCGCTTGTTTACGCTGTCTTTTCTTCGTCGCACCCTTTTCGGCAACTTTTGCTGCAACTTCAGACATTACATCGATTTCTTCTCTCTTCAGTCTGGCATATCTATCCATAACAATCTCTTCCGCTTTTACCCAATCATCCAGATCGTTGCCGTTACCCCTTCCTCTCTTTTCGTAGAGATCATAGGCGACTTTTGAATCTCTTCGTTTAAATCTCTTTGCTTAACTACCTCGCCCAAAGCGACACCCTTGGTTTTTGCCATGTCATCTCCTTTGCCTTTGAATTAACCGGTGGATCCCGCCACAATTCCTTCAACAACACCGCTAGTGATGTTTTGCAAGATCGATACCAGTTACAATGACTTGATTTTATTAGGATTTAAGCATTGAGGGAGATGCTTTCCGCGGACAATTTGCCTTTTGAAAAGGCAAATTGTCCATCGGGAATTGGAATCTATCTTTTTGCCCAATTTCCGGCGGAATCCTGAACCCACCATCCTTTTTTGGCTGAATCCCGCCTGATCGAAGCAAACTGTTCGACAGCCTGCGGCATCACCTGGGCCATATTCGCCTCAGTCTCGGACACTCTGTTTATTCTTATTATCGCTCTTGCCATGCCCTTCATGACAGTCTGTCTGTTTGCATTTTCCATATCTACAAGTTTCTTATCGGAAGGCGAAAGTCGTCCTTCTCTCACAACAAGAAGCCCCTTGTTCCCTTCTCCCACTGTTCCGCTGTCCCTCAGCCTGTCGATATCAGAAATTCTCTCGCCCATTTCTTTATAAGCCTCTACCACATCCGGCATCTTCCTGACGATTTCCGCAATTTTGTCTGCAAGGCCTGGCTCCTGAGCATATGCAGACGTTGCAAATTCGAAGCGTATCATGCTTTCCGGCTTGCTTTCCGGCTTTTTATTTCCGGTGTCCATCAATTCTTTCTCGAGGTTTTTGTAAGCCTCCTGCACAGCCTTTTCCGGAAAATAAATGTTTACCGTGATAACTGCGCAGGACATTACCATAAAAAAAACTGCTGCCGTGAGAATTCGAATCTTTCCTTTCATATCCGCCCTCCTTTGATGCTGCTTCCCTTCCGCAGCTTCATTTCTTCTGAGCCCTCTGGGCCGCCTCTGTAACGGACCACATAAGATGGTCGATCGAAATCCTGTTATTGAAAGGTGCGACTTTAACAGACAGGTCCGTCACACCGAAGAAGTTCCTGTTTGATATCTCGAGCTCTTCAAAAGTCATGAATCCGTTCTGCAGATACAGACTCATAATGCCTCTGTCAAATCTCCTATCCCCCAGATAGGCTTTCAGAGAAGCGCCGCCAATCCTCTGCAAAAATTCTCGGCTTATCTTTGTCTTCTCCCTATCCGTGCTGTAAGTCCAGAAATCCGCCCTGCCCGCCAGACTTGAAAGACCCGCTCCCTTACCTTTGAACATGCCGATTCCGTCAACCTTCCCTGATATATATCCTTTAATCGGCTCGACGCCGTTACACAGTTCTGTCAGGCTGAGACCCTTCAGAACAAAGGCCGCCCTGTAATTCAGGTCATCGGATAAGTCAACCGTTGCTGAACCGTCGATCCTTCCGCCAAATATGTTACCACTAAAATGGCCTATATTCAAAGAACTCCCTTTTTGTTTCAAACGGAATTCCATATTCTCCAGAAACCTGAAGCCGTAACTGAGAGAACCGCTAGTTATTCTGGCGAAATCAGTCCCCAAAGTCTTATTTCTGTATGATTCAGCCAGCACGTTAAATTGAGGGCGATCGAAAGAAGGCATGCTAATCTCCTGCTGCTCCTTACCTTTCTTGTCATACGCAATCGGCATCACTCCATTCACCGGCCCTACGGAGTACTCACCATTTTCTCCGGTAATCATGAGGTCCTTAACCGTTAATTCTCCGGTAACCTTCAAATCGCCGGCTGTATAATCAATTGCAAGGTCGGAGGCCAGGCTGCCGTCAAGACCCGCATAGAGGAGGCTGTCAGGGAACGTATCCCACAATGAATTTCTCATGTCGGTTACCTTCGTTTGCGGCAAGTTGATATTGATTTTAATCTCCCTGTTGTTTTCGAGAACCCTCTTGATTCTTCCCGACAATTTCAGGGACAGCTTACCCGAACCGGCATTAGCCATGAATCCAAGGTTCCTTCCATCACCCATGACCTTTAAAGCCAGAGAGGCGTTTTTCACTATGCTCCGCCCGTTATCTCTCTTCAGGACAGCATCTTTCGCCAAAAGAGAACCGGATATTTCAGGCAAGACCTTGCCGAAATGCCCTTTAACGTGTATTATATCTGAGGTCAATATCCCGTTTGCGGTCATGCCTTTCATTGGTCCTAAGGCAGCAAGATCGAGCCTTCTGACCTTCATCTCAGCATTGTATGCGGGAGATTTCTTGATATCGGTAACAGTGGCTTTCATCTGCACTGATACACTGTTTCCTGAATCCAGAGAAAGCTCTTTCATGAGCAGGGATTTATCTTTCATATTCAAAAAGGCATCCATGCTCAATTGAACCTGTTTAAGTTTCGGATTGAGATACCTAATCCCTGCGTCCTTTAACCGGAAAACTGCCCTGCAGTTAACGCCTGTTTCAGTGTCTCCTTCAGCATCAAGAGCCATTCCCACCTTTGCCGCGTTGGTATTGATTTCGTACCTTGCCAGAATGTCATGAAAACCTGAAAGGGGGATATCGGAGGCTGAAACGGACACGCCGAATTTCCTGGGTTCATCTTTGAGATAGGCCCACCCTTTGACTGAGATCTTGTTCTGACCGGCGTACGAAGTAACGGCATCAAGCAGAGTTTTAGTACCGGGGGCTGAAGAGAGGTTCCTTATGTCAACGGTGACGCTCTCATTCCGGTATCTTTTGTCTCCGTTAAAATCTACAATTCCAGACTCGATATTGAATTCATCCACCCGATATGAAATCGTAGATTTCTTCCTAAAGAATTCCATCAACTTGTCTGAAATGTTGAACCTGCCGTTTCTATTTCTCATAAGGGTGATTTCAGGCGAATAAACTGTTATGTTTTCAAAATGAAATCTTGCACGGAAAAGTTCACCAAGCATCATCTTGAGATACAGCCTTTTTGTCTTGAAGAGTTGTCCGGAACCGAAATCTTTAGGGTTCTCGATGACTATGTTGTAAAGGTTTATCCCTGCCTTCGGGCTGAGAGACAAGTCCCCTATATCCACTTTCTGGCCGATCAGTGCGGTTGATTTGTCAGCCAACCTTACAACCAAAATTTTCTTTAGATCACGGTAGTAATAATATGCGAGGGAAATGGAAATAATAATGAGTGCAGCAAATATCAGAGATGCCAGTTTTAAGATCTTCTTGATAAGTGGTGTCAATCAAACAATCCTTTATCAAAATAATCAATATCTGTTACGTTAACGATATCAATTCCTGTTTGTAAAAACAATCACCGAATGAGAGCTGAATTCTGATACAGGAATGCTATGTTCTAACTTATAGCCTGGTGAAGTCGCCTCCTACAATTCTTCCTATACAAGACGGATTGAAGACCTGATATAATTGTGGTGATCATAAGAAGAAAGAGTGAAGAAGCAATAAAAATGGCACAGAAGCAAATTGCCCGCAACAATCGGGAGTTATCTTCGCTTCCTACCCCGGTAGGATTGACTGATGAATCCAGCTCGTTAAAATGAGAGTTATACGAATTAGATGCAGGGAGACAAGAATCTCTCCTGTCGATGTAATTTACTGAGATGGTGAGGAGAACATGAACGATCAAAAAGTTGTACTGAACTTCACAGATGGAAGAATTATTAAAGGTTATATCGGTGATCTTTCACCCCAGGATGAGTTCATTGAAATAGAGGACAAAGCATCCAATAAACAGAAGTTCAAAATTACCGAACTAAAGGCAATTTTTTTCGTCAAAACATTTGAAGGGAACAAAGATTACTCTGAAAAGAAGTCTTTTGCGGTGACCAGGCAAATTGGCCAAAAGGTTCTTGTTAGATTTAAAGATAGCGAAACCCTGCTGGGCCATTTAGAAGGCGGCGTGCCTTGGGAAAAGGGATTCCACCTGGAATCCAAGAGAGGCGGCTTCTATCTTATTCCCGTTGATGATAAGAGCAATAATATAAAGGTATTTGTTGTGTCAACGTCTGTTTTGGACGTGACCTGCTTCTAATTCTTTCCTAATATGGCCGCCTATCCCTTATTGTTAATAGACTTGTTCGGCAGATATAGTATTTGAGCGGATTCAAAGTCTTTCGGAGAAAGAATTTGCCCTCGGAGGCCGATGGATGCCGGCCGAGAATGGGCGAGGATACTATGTCTGCCTATCTGTACGAAATTTATGAACCAGGCGGGCTGACTTTGCAAATCAATCCATTGACTCGCGGTTAAACAGCCGCGCCAGAGACCATAGGTTTTTGATTAATGGAACTCTTTGAGCGTGGTCCCCAGACCTAACAGGTCTATCGGCTGCTTCACAAGAGGATTGTCCTTGAGCACAGGAATTCTCTCCTCCAGGGGCGGACGGTTGTTCTTATGGATTATCCCGATAGGGATGCGGTCTCCCCATTGAAGTGCCCTTTTAAGAGCTTCAGTCCTGTCTCCGGGATTATAATCAGATTCGATATGATAGACTCTCTTCTTATACCACTCATAAGTATTAATCCTGTTAAACGTCACGCACGGTTGAAGGATATCGAGCAATGCGAATCCTTTATGAAGGATTGCTTCTTTCATCAGCATCTTGAGATGTTCTGCGTCGCCGGCGAAGCCTCTTGCTACAAAACTGCAATCGAGAGTAACAGCAAGCGATATGGGATTCAGCTGTTCTGAGAAAACTCCGAAAGGCTGCGTCTTTGCCACAACGCCTTCCATGCTTGTCGGAGAAGGTTGTCCCTTCGTAAGCCCGTATATTTGGTTATTATGAACAAAGAGCGTAACGTTGATGTTTCTCCTTATGGCGTGCATGAAATGGTTGCCGCCCTCACCATAACAGTCTCCATCCCCGGCAACAGCTATTACAATCATCTCGTGATTAGCGAGCCTGATACCTGTCGCAATCGGAAGGGTCCTGCCGTGCAGACCGTTAAAAGTATTGCATCTGATGTAGTGGGGAAATTTCCCGGCCTGCCCTATCCCTGAAACAATCGTGAATTGATGGGGCTCCATCCCCAAGCCGACCATAGTCTCTTTGAATGCCTTCAGGATGCCGAAATTTCCACATCCCGGGCACCAGGCAGGTGTCAGTCCCTTATAATCTTCCAGTGTCGACACTCAGTTCACCTGTCCCCCATAATCCTGAAAATAGTGACAGATACAGTTTTTGAGCGGATTTCAATTCTTTTGAAGAAAAAATTGCCCTCGGAGTCTGCAGGGGCGGACGAGAATGAGCGAAAATGCTGTATCCTTTCAATGATCATATAATCTTCCTTACCCGCGCCAGCAGACCTTCCACGGTGAAAGGTCTGCCGTCATATTTATTGATCCTGGCCTTGAATTCAAATCCCGTCTCCATCCTCATCAGGCGTGCAAACTGCCCTGTCGCATTATTCTCTATGCAAACAGAGAGGTTTGCATTCCGAAGGACATTCATATAATCCTCGCCGGCAGGAAAAGGGTAAACCTCGCTGAAATGGAGCATGGCGATATTCTCATCTTTTGCCAGTAAATCTGTCACCTCTCTCATCACACCGAATGTGGAACCCCACCCTGCGATCACTATTTCAGGTTGACTGCTTCCATATAAGGATGGGGATTGTATTTCTTTTCTTAGCACTGGTAGTTTCCTGAGAAGCCTCTTTTCGACCATTTTGATTCGGGTTTCAGCATCCTCTATGATATGCCCGTCCTCATCATGTTCATCGCTGTCCGTTACTATCAAATGCCTTGAATCCCCCGGGATCCCTAAAGGAGACACGCCTGTATCCGTGAGGGCGTGCCTCTTGTAATCGCTCAGTTTCTTCAGTTGGTCTTCTCTCATTCTGTAATCTTTATATACGGTCTTCCCCGGATCGAACCCTGTATGCGTCCACTCAGAATCCGCAAGGTACTGGTCAAAGATTACAAAGGCCGGAACCTGATATTTCTCTGCGATATCAAACGCCTTATTTGTCAGATAGAACGCCTGTTCAGGACTACCCGGTGCAAATATGACCCTCGGAAACTCTCCGTGCCCCGCGTGCAGCACAAACAGAAGTTCAGCCTGCTCCGTCCTTGTGGGCAGGCCCGTTGCTGGCCCCGGTCTCTGCCCGATCGCTATGACTACGGGCGTCTCAGTCATGCCGGCCAGGGACAGTCCTTCGACCATTAATGCAAAGCCCCCTCCCGAAGTTCCCGTCATCGCCCTGACGCCTGCAAAAGATGCGCCCAGTGCCATATTTATCGCAGAAATTTCGTCTTCCGCCTGTTCCACAACAATTCCGTATTCCTGCCCCTTTCCTGCCAGATAATTCATAATCCCTGTCGAAGGCGTCATGGGATAGGCTGAATAGAATTTACACCCGGATGCAATGGCTCCAAGAGCGATAGCTTCGATTCCGGCTATCAGCATCTTTGGTTCGGACAAGGGGGCCACCGAGAAGGAGCACTGCTGACAGCTTTTTACGGTAAAATCATATCCCGACCGTGCCGCCTTCATATTTGCGTTGATCGTACCTTCGCCCTTCTTTTTGAAAGTCTCCTCTATAATACCGCTGAGGATATCAGGATCGAGTCTCAGCATCCCTAACACCGCTCCGGTAGCAACGATGTTGGCCATTATCCTGCTCCCTCCATGTTCCGTCGCCAGACTGACGAAAGGAATGTTCAGGAATTTCTTCTCTGCCTCGTCTTCCGGAGAAGGTACCGGTGGATTACCGGTCATGTCCGAGTCGTAGATAATGATGCCGTTCGGTGTAAGCTCTTTTGCGTGAAGAGATATGCTCTCTTTGTCCAGCCCTACAATGATATCGATTCCGTCTCTGGATGCCGTAAGGGGTTTGTCCGAAAACCGTATCTGGAAGAAATTGTGGCCGCCTCTTATACGGGATTCGTAATCCTGATGTGTGAAGACATGATATCCCGCCCTCGAAAAAACCTTCGCGAGAGTGTCTCCGACAGTCTGAATGCCCTGTCCCGCCTCACCGCCTATTTTCAGAGAATAATCCAAGGCCTACACAAAACTTTTCCTCAGATTGTTCAACCACAGGATATGTCTTTTTTCCTCCTTTATTATCTCGTCAATAGTATCTTTTTCCTTTATCGTTTCCCTAAGACCATGATAGTAAAGCAGTGTTTCTCTTTCAAAACCGAGCGCAAACTTGATCGCCTCCGCCGCAGTATTCACGCTCTTAATTGCTGAAAGGGATTTATCCCTGCCAAGGAAGAACTCGGAATCGACGAGTGCTTTCAGATAGAGAGAGACCTCGTCCCATCCTTCTGGTTCCCCGTCCCTAATCTGCTTCTTCAATTCAACGAAGATCTTTTCGTGCTTCAATTCCTCGGAAGCCAATACTTCGAAAAGCTCCTTCAGTTCATGGCTGTCATTGAATTTCTTTGCCATAGAAGCATAGAACTCATTGCCGATCTTTTCCGTCTGAACAGCCTGTTCAACGACTTCTCTCACCGAAAATTGTGCCATATTCTTCTCCTGCTTCCCTTTTTCAAAAAAGTTTATCTTACATCTCTGATGTTGTCAACGGTGATGACGTTTGTTCCCAGAAGACAAGCCAGCAGGATGAACCCGCCGCACGGGGAGGAACTTTCTTTCTGTTGCACGAAATCGCACCCATCCCCGAAAAAAGGACACTTGGTACAGAGGTCACGTACAAGTATCTCCCGGATCGCGGGATCGGATCTATTGTCCCCGACAGAAAACGGAATTTGCCGGCCACTATTCATAAGCCCCTGAACCACAAGAAAACCCTTACAGGCGAGATCCTCTTTCCGGCCGGGCTTGTAATAGGGGCAGAACCTCGCACACAACTCGCCCCTCAGATCAAATCTAATCTGCAACTCTGCCTCCGGCGTTTATCCCCTTCGGTCTCACTGAGGGTTGATATTGAGAGAAGCGTCTTGCATCTTGTCCAGGATGTCTTTAACCTGTACCAATATTCCCCCGAGTCTTGCCTTGACATCCGGCGGCGGCAGGGAAGCGATATCCTCTATGGATAGTCTGAGGCCGGTGAGAGCCCGGCCGATCTCGTTGCAGAGTTCGTATGAGAAATGGCGGCGTTCCGACTCCTGAACTTCTATCAGGCGATTTGAAAGAGTCTGGAGCCTTTCCGCATACTGCAGGAGAGTCTCCTCATCAAGTTTGCGCTCCGTCACATCACGTATTATTCCGACGGCCTCCCGCCTTCCCCTGACGCTTATGACAGAAGTGGATATCTCTATCGGAAATTTCGTCCCGTCTTTCTTGATCGCGACAAACTCGAGAGTTTTTCCAACGACGGATCCGTCTCCCGTTTTCCTAAAGATACGGAAACCTTCCTGGTACGCATCATGGTACTCGGAAGGTAAAAGGAGGATATGGAGTGCCTTCCCGATAGCCTCCTGTCTGGTATAACCGAATATTCTTTCCGCAGCAGGATTCCAGTGCGAGATTTTCCCTTCATCGTTCATGAGTATGACAGCGTCGGTCGCTGTCATGGTAATCGCACGAAATTTCTCCTCGTTCTCTTTCAGCGATTCCTCTACCCTCTTTCTTTCTATGATCTCTTCTTCCAGTTCTTCAACCACTGCCTTAATCTGCCCGGTGCGTTCTTCAACCCGGCGCTCCAGTTCTTCGTTCAGCTTTTTGATGGTCTCTTCATATTTCTTGCGTCCGGTAATGTCTGTCATCACGGCAAACGCTCCCTTGAAACAGCCGCTATCGTCAAGAATCAGCTTTGGTGATACTATGAGTGATATCTTTTCACCGTTTCTTTTTAAACATGTAAGTTCAAAGGGTTCAAAAATATCGCCTCTATGTTCCTTAAAATGTTTTCCATATGCCGCCCTTTCACTTTCATCGATAAAGTCGGTTATTGGATGGCCGATCATCTCGTCTCTTGAAAATCCCGTCATCTCGCAGACCTTATCATTTGCAAAGCTGATTATTCCGTTTTCATCCAGGACGCCAAGGCCGTCATTCATTGTCTCGACCAGCATTTGATAACGCTCCATGCTCTTCCGGAGTGCTGCTTCCGCCTTCCTGATTCTTATCAATGCCTGAACACGTGCGAGCAACTCCTGAGACGAGACAGGGCGAACTATATATCCGTCCGCCCCCGCCTCCAGTCCCTTGATCTGGCTTTCTGATGAGATCTCCATGCCGGAAATCAGAACTACATACGTGTCGGTCATTCCCGGCGTTGCCTTGATCCTCCTGCAGACTTCCAGCCCGTCCATGTCTGGCAGAATTACGTCAAGCAAAACCAGATCCGGCCGTTCCTTACTGACCATATCGATGCATGCGCGGCCGTCGGTCGCTCCAAGTACCTCGTGCCCGGCTGATTTCAGGATACTCGAATTAATGATAAGCAGATCGGGATTGTCATCAACGCAGAGAACCTTCGCTTTTGAATTTTCCATAAATTCTCTTCCCCCAGAGACAGAAGGTTGCGATGAAAAGCACCTTTTTTAGTATATCATAACCCCAGATGTAATGGCCCGATAGAAACAGCGATCTCCCATCCTGTAGAATAGAAACATGAAATATTTTCTCTCCGGAGAATCTGTTCTTAAATGGCTTGAAACTCCCTCTGTGTACCACTTAAGAAAAGACGACCTCTATGAACTCGACCATGAGGCTTTTGAGTTTCTCAAGAATTGTGCGTCTGACACAGGAGGTGATGCAGAACAAAGCGAATTTATCGATTATTGTCTGGCGGAAGGGATACTGACCCAGGATAGGGTCTCTAAGAGGCATCCTTCTCTCGTAAAGTCGCCTGAGCCTTCACTGAGATATCTCGAACTACAGATCACTGATAGATGCAACCTCGGGTGCGGACATTGTTATATAGGAGAGAAAGAGGGAAACCCCGGCGAGCTTTCGGTCGATCAGATACGAAATATTTTAGAGGAGTTCGAAGATATTCAGGGACTAAGGGTCCTCATTACGGGGGGTGAGCCTCTTGTCCATAGCAGATTCGAAGAACTGAACGAGATGCTTCCGGAGTTCCTCTTCAGAAAGGTTCTTTTCACGAACGGTCTTTTGCTAAACGGCACGATATGCAGGATTCTCAACGTCGAGGAAATTCAGATAAGCATAGACGGACTCGAAAAGGCGCATGATTCGTTGAGAGGCGGGGGAACCTTTAGATCGGCAATGAAGGCTATACAGAGTGCCATGGATGCGGGACTTGAGGTCTCTGTTGCCACGATGATCCATCCCGAAAATCTGCCAGATTTTGAAAGAATGAATATACTGTTCCAGAACATGGGGATAAAAGAGTGGGCTGTAGACGTTCCCTGCACGACAGGCAGGCTACGAAAGAACCGTAAATTCCATATATCTCCGGAGGAGGGTGGAAGATATCTGAGATATGGTTTTGGCGGCGGTTTTCATTCAGGGGCATCCGGTTTCGCCTGCGGATTGCATCTGATATCGATTATGGCCAATGGCACAGTTGCAAAATGCACTTTTTATGCAGATGCCCATGTTGGTAAGATCGGGCAGGGCCTGAAAAATTGCTGGAAGAAGATCGTACCCGTCAGGCTCGATGAATTGGCGTGTGACTGCAGCTATATCGATGCATGCCGCGGCGGATGCAGGTACAGGGCGCAGTTGCTCGGGGACCCCCTCGGAAGAGATCTTTACAAATGCCATTCCTATGATATAATGACGAATGAGGAACCCGCTGAAGGCCGGATTATTCGTGAAAGGGGGTGCAGACCATGAAGATAAAAAAAGTGTCGAAGAGGACCTCAACGACCTGTAAATGTAAAAGTTCGTGCTAATAGATTTCTCTGATACATAGGAAAGTTCCGGAGAGGTTTCGGGAAAAAGAGAAGGCCGGCAAAAGCCGGCCTTCTCTTTTTAAAATTGCATATCACTCTATGGTTATTGCCTGAACGGGGCAGGTATCGGCGGCTTCCTGACAATCACACGTATTACATTTGTCGGGCCCGATAACATGCGCCTTACCATCGTCCTGCACCTTGAAGACCTCAGGGCAGAGTTCCTCACACGTGGCACAACCTTCACATAAATCCTCGTTTACTACCGGCTTTGGCATGACCTTACCTCCTTATATTGATTTTTTGGTGAGAACCTCCCTTTCATGACCTCATCGGGCAGACGGAGGTTGGATTGCTGCAATCTTTTACTTTATATCATATCCTGTAATAGTTGCAAGTTTCGGCAATCCCGCCAGTTTGCTTGCAACTACCGGATCGTGGAACTGCACGTATTCACAATTCTTAGCCTGATGGACATTTCTGCATACCGCACGCACAATCGGCATAGACTGATATTTTTCATAATACATCCTGATAAATTTCAGTATATCAATCTGTTCGGCAGAGAGCGGACACTTCTTGCTAACACCTTCCCTCTCGGCCAGCGCACAGGCGACCTTTTCATTCCACGAATTATAATTCACCAGAAAACCATCTTCATCCAGTTCGATCTTCAATCCTCCGTACTCAATAGTTGGCATTGCGAACCCTCCTCACAGAATCTCTCATTTTCTTTCTTCAAAATTTTTGATAAACTGAGCCACCTGAACGCCCAGGTAAACGCACTTAATGTTGTTCATGCAGTCGTCGGCGTCCTTCTTTTCAAGATGTGTGGTAAGCTCTTTATTATCTCTCTTAAACTTGACAATGTAGGCATTCTTACCTTTGTCAAAAACAAGGTTGACCGATATGCCGTACCTCTTTATTTCAGGGTACATCTCAAGAATTTTGTCCTCCAGGGCAACATCGGAGTATCCCATCGTATTCCTCCTTTCTCGTCTAAGATAAAAGACCCGTCATGGAGTCATCTTGCGGTAAACCAACTGTGTATCA
>Ga0187776_10000962_pt1 | contig 14058 bp, 11 predicted proteins | sample 0216_BV02_MP12_2_FD_132426 | JGI IMG/M metagenome (GOLD analysis project Ga0187776, IMG submission 132426) | Tropical peat soil microbial communities from peatlands in Department of Meta, Colombia - 0216_BV02_MP12_20_MG | ecosystem: Environmental > Terrestrial > Soil > Wetlands > Peat | place...
GGCGGTGACGTGATCACACGCGCCCACGCGGCGACCAACGCGGCACTGGATCCGGCGACCGGCTACGAAATCGCTCCTAAAGAATTATTTCGGCTGATGCGCGAAATTCGCGCAGCGGGACTGGAACTGCTGGGCATCTACCATTCGCATCCGAAAAGCGAAAATGCGCCATCGGTGCGCGATGTCGAGCTCGCCTACTATCCCGATGCGGCGTACTTCATTATTTCGCCTCTCCCCGATGCGGCGCGGCCATTGCGCGCATTTCGCATCCATGACGCGCACGTGGTTGAGCTAGAGATTCAAGAAGTGCGTTGAAGGCGCAAAAACTCAAATACACGTTCCTAAAGAACCGGGCCACATTTCGGGTCATCCAGCAAGTCAAGGAACAGCAGTGGTAGCTTCGGCAGGCGAAGAGGAGTCGGCAGCCGCTTCTTGGGCCGCGTGGGCGGGAACTTTCAAGGCGACCGCGGTGATGTCGTCGCGCTGCTCCACGTAGCGCGAGAAGAGCTTGACGCTTTCGAAGAGGCAATCGAGCGAACCGTTGGCGGATTTGGGGGCGCATTCCAGCCAAGTCTCGCCGAGCTGCTCCCAGCCGAAGTCCTCATCCCAATGGTTGCGGGATTCGTGGATGCCGTCAGTGGCGAAGAGCACCAGGTCGCCCGGCCGCAGCCGGACTCTTTCTTGCTCGTAGGTTGCGCCGGCAAAAAGACCGGAGGGCAGCCCGCCGAGCTTCAATTCTCTAGCGCCGCTCGCGGAGACGAGTAGCGGGTAGGGCAGGCCGGCGTTCGCAAAGGTAAGCTCGTTGCTCGCGGGATCGAAGACCGCGTAAAGAGTGGCGCAGTAGCGACCCGTGACGGGACGGACGAGCATGCGCTTATTGAGGAGAGCCAGAACACTGGCCGGATCAGTCCCTGTTTTGTTGACGCCGCGCAGCAAACCCATCACCAGCGCCGCGTACATCGCCGCGGCCAGGCCTTTGCCCACGACGTCGCCGATATAGAGCCCGATTTTGCCATCCGGCAGCGAAAAAAAGTCGGCGAAATCCCCACCGACTTCCTTGAGCGGGGAAAACCGGAAGGCCACTTCGAAGCAGTCTGTCTTCAGCCCGCTGCCGGGAATCAGCGATTCCTGAATTTCCCGGGCTTCCTTGCGGTCTGCGCCGCAGATGTGATCGCAGCAGCGCGTCTCATCGGCCCACCCCGGACACATCTCGACAGTCCTCCCCGTTGGAAGCGCTGAGAAGGGCGGGCACATGGGTTGCCAAAGAAGGCGGCAAGAGCGACCGCGAGGCAATGCAAAAACACGGTTTGCGAGCTGTGAATCAGATCGCCCGATGCCAATTCAGAAACATCTGTGCCGCAAAGGGACAACCTGCCGCGGACCAATCGTTTTCGGCTCGGGGAAAGTCAGCAGGATTCCTGGCTGATCAGCGGGCTGCGTGCTGGCTGGCATGCGCCGTGGCAACCTCAAGTCTCCCGGAGTAGAGGGGGAATCGAGAAGCCAGAGCCGCCACATCGGCGCGGACGCGCTTTTCCGTGGCTTCATCTCCCAGGTGATCGAGGACTTCGGCGATCCAGCCCGCGATTCTCTCCATTTCGGGTTCGCGCATGCCGCGAGTGGTCACCGCAGGAGTGCCGACGCGAATTCCACCGGCTTTCATCGGGGGAAGCGGGTCGAAGGGAATCGAATTCTTGTTTACAGTGATGCCGGCGCGATCGAAAGCCGGCTGCGCAACGCTGCCGACCAGGCCGCGCGAGTTTAGGTCAATCAGGAAGAGGTGATTGTCCGTTCCGCCGCTTACCACTCGATAGCCGCCCTTGATCACGCCCGCCGCGAGCGCTTTCGCGTTGGCAACGATCTGCCTTGCATATTCGCGGAATTCAGGCTCCATTGCTTCCTTCAGGCAAACGGCCTTAGCGGCGATGGTGTGCATCAGCGGGCCGCCCTGGATTCCCGGAAAAAGATTGCGATCCAGATCCTTGGCGAATTGTTCCTTGCAGAGAATCATGCCCCCGCGCGGGCCGCGCAGCGTCTTGTGCGTCGTGGTGGTGACGTAATCGGCGTGGGGCACGGGGCTGGGATGCACACCGGCGGCGACAAGCCCGGCGATGTGCGCCATATCCACGAACAGCAACGCGCCGATGGAGCGCGCGATTTCGCCCATGCGCGCGAAATCGATGATGCGCGAGTACGCGCTCGCCCCGACGACCACCATTTTCGGTTTGTGCTCCTGAGCCAGGCGGTCAAGCTCGTCGTAGTCGATGGTCTCGGTTTCCTTGGTCACGCCGTAGGCGATGAACTTGTACATCATCCCCGAGAAATTCAGGGGATGGCCGTGCGTCAGATGCCCGCCGTGCGCAAGGTTCATCCCGAGAACGGTGTCTCCTGGTTTCAGCGCAGCCATGTACACGGCGATATTGGCCTGCGTGCCCGAGTGCGCCTGCACGTTGGCGTGCTCGGCGCCGAACAGCGCTTTGGCGCGGTCGATGGCGAGCTGCTCCGCCTGGTTGACGAATTCGCAGCCGCCGTAATAGCGCTTGGTGCCGTAGCCTTCAGCATACTTGTTCGTCAGCACGGAGCCCATCGCTTCGAGCACGGCTTCGGAAACGAAGTTTTCCGAGGGAATCAGCTCGATGCCAGTGGACTGGCGGCGGAGCTCTTCGCGCAGCACGTCGGCAATCTCGGGATCCACTGCGTCGAGCGGGCGGCTCATGCGCTTCAGTTCAGTGGTTTCGTTGGCCATGGCAGGATTCGAGAGGATTCTAGCGAAGGCGCGGCGGGAAGTCACTCCGTAATTCAGTCCGCCGGGTGTTACGTTCAGAAGCCGGGATTCACTATCCATCAAACCGCGGACGGGCGTGTTGTGTGTCCACCGGCGGACTCCCAACAGCCGGGCTCGGTCGGCCGCTGCAACCCTCGCAGGGGGTGGGCGAAGGAGGGACTAGGCGATGGATGAAACGAGGTCCTGGAGTGCAATCCTGAAGACTTGGATCCCGATCTTGGTAGGCGTCGGAGGATTGCTGGTGGGGGCGGCGCCATTCCTGTATCAAAATTTTGTCGAGCCGCAACGGGCGCCACGAACGCTGGCAATCTCTACTTCGCTCGAGAAAGTCGGTGAAACGGAATCGCTTGTGGCGGTGAAGGGAACGCTGAAGATCAAGAACATCACCAAGACCCGCGTCGAAGTGCTGGCGGGCTATTACAACGTGGTCGCCATGCCGGTAATGCCCGCGCACGGCGAAGTGGCCTCGTTCCGAAACATGGTGAAGAAAGACATCACCAACGCACAATACCGGATGTTTGCTTATCACTTCAGCGAACCGTCGGCCACGGTCGTCTTTGCCGGAAAACTTTTTGACGAGAGCGACAAAGCCTGGTGGGACCCGGACCTCGATTACTCGCGCGAGTTTCACGTATTTGTTCCGCGCGGCCGCTACAGCGTCATACAGTTGAACACCGTGATGTATTACGCCAGAGATCGCAAGCTGGCGAGTACGAAATGGACGGTCGGCGATGACGGTTCGATTGCCGCGGCCCCGTGCAGGAAACTCCCTGGCTTTGACACCGATCCTGCCAAATGTGAGGAAATTGACGGAACCACTCCGGCCGGCTACAAACTCTGGCTCCGATCGGGGCTGAGCGAGAACGATGCCATGTCTGAGCTCTACTTGGTCCCCGCGACCGCCGTTCATTTGGCGACCCGCTGAGCCGGGGCGGCTGCGGCTGGCACGTCTCGCCTTCCTGCGCTAGTAATGCGAGAAGGGCATTTTCTTGATTAGCGCGTGCGGCCCGCCGAGTATGAATTCTCGCAGCAGGTTCCCGCCGGCATAGGCGGCGATCAGATAGTTGCCCATACGGAAGCCGTCCATCTCACTGTAGCGGGCGGGATACCAGCCGAGGGCCGCCGTCATCGTGCCGGCATAAGGCGCGGCGATTTTCGGGAAAGAAAACACGCGGTGGCCATCCTCGCCCTTGCGCGCCAGGAACGTGGACGCGAGCGCGTGGCCGAACCGCGGGAAAAAGCCTCTGCATTCGCACGCATAATAGATGGTGTCCTCGCGGAAGATTTCGGCCAGGCCGTAGCGAGTAGTGGTGGCCACCAGGTTGATGCCCAAATTGCTGGCGTACCGGTCGCCGTATCCCTCCGCTCCCTGGCCCCACTCCGGTGGACTGTTGTTGAACTGATTGATGCCCGCCGCGACGCCGGCGCCCACAAGCGGATAGAGGCCGAACGAGTCAAGGAAGTAGTTTTGAATTTTTGTTTTTTCCGTGGGACGAACGTAGGGAGCGCTTGCCTCCGCGCCTGTTTTCGCCGATTGCGCGGGTGCGCCCGCTGTGGACGGCGTGCCGGTGCCGCCCTGCGTCTGGCCGTGTGCGGAAGGTCCGAGCGCCGCCAACAGCACGGCACCGAGCAGCGGCGTGAGCCGCCGGCGGTGTTTCGACTCGATAGGCTCTCGGGTCAGAAGGTCCACCGGCGGGCCTCAGTTGCGGAGTGAGAGTCCCCCGGGATCACGGATCAGACCGGGGCCGAGTGCGATCCTCTAGAAGCTCTCCTCGACTACTTTCGCAACTTTCTTCGCGAAGTCGTAAGTGGCGCGCAGATTGCCGCCGAAAAAGTGAACCTTTCCGGTGATGTCGCGCTCGAGCTGCACCTTCCCGCTCTTATCAATGAACTGGCAATGGATCGTTACGGAAGTCGTGCCGGCGACCGTCGTCACCTGGCGCATGCCCTCGCTGCCCTTCTTGAACCCGGTGACGTTCCCGCGGAGCGCAATCAGATCCGCGGCGTCGGCCGCGGCGCGGTCGCCTTCGCGGTACACGTGCTGAAACTTTCCGGATTTTTGCAGCTCCTGGATGACGTGTTCGTACAGCGCCATCTGAAACTCCGCGGGAATTTTCACCTCGTCGGAGCTTACCGGAAAGACTTGAATCGAAGAGCTGGAAAGCTTCACCGCTTTCTTCTCTTCGGCGGAGTTCGCGCTCCCTGTCCACAGAAGCGCCGCAACGACGAATGCAAGTGCGAACCAGTGGCTGCGCTTCATTGTTTTGGCTCCTCCTTTTTCGGAGTTGCCGGTGCTGGCCCGGTGGCCGCCGGCTCGATGGGGATCGTCGTCTTGGCGCCTTCTGCGAGCAGTTCCTTCTTCACGTCCTCCGCCTTGCCTATCGGCATGGAGAAGATGGCGCCGTGCAACCCACCCGACGAGTCGTGATACCGGATGGTCAGCGTGTCAATTTTCGTCCGGAACAGGCTCAGAAACCGGCCGCTGCCGTAGGGTGCAAACATGGTCAGGGTCCCAACGAAGCCCCCGATGGCGCGTTGGCTGTCCTTGTCGGTGATCACGTCCTCGATCGAATTGGCCGGCACATCAACTTTCTTTTTCCCGAACTTGAATCCCAGCGTGCCTTTTTCGACGACGAGGATTCCTGTCTTGTTCGGCTTCACACCTTCCAGGCCCAGCACCTGCTTCGTTTCCGGGACCGTGACTCCCTCCTGCGCAAAGCTCGAGGGACAAAGCAGCATTGCTCCCAGCAGGGCCGCCACGGCGACAAACAGAGTGGGGACCGCCCGCCGCATGTTCATCTCAATTTTCTCCTTAGGGTCAACCGGCGCGCCGGTGGGGCCAGACGCGCGGCATAGCCTACACCAAGTCCCCGGTTTTTCCACCAAAATTTAATCCACGGTCTGCTTCCTTCGGGCTGAAGTATCGCCCCGCGCACCATGAGCGACGCCCCGGCGAACGCAAGGGTGGGCGCCGCTTCTCTTTTCGCTGTTATCCCGAACCGTTTTGCCGTCCGGTGAGGGATCTGCTGTTCTCCTGCTCGGCCGTCATCCTGCCGATCCGACCACGGCCAGCATCCCGAGCGTAGCCTAGGAGACGCCGGCGCGGAGAGACAGCAGGCTGCATTGCGGAGAGCACAAGAGGCTCAACACCAAGGAAGAGCCGAGGCAAATTCAGAGGAAGAAAAAGGGAAAAAGAACTGACGCAAAGGGCGAACAAACAACAGATCCCTCACCATAGTGCAAACCGGTTCGGCATGACAGCTTGAAACCCAAAGGCAATGCCCGGGCGCGCTTCGCGCGCCGTTCCCCTTTCCTCCAGGAGGCAACGAATGAACTGCGGCGCTAACAATCGCGGTGGTATCATTCTCGCCTCGGAAGGATAAATTGTGGAAGGGACGGACGACGAAGGGTTAGCGACCCCCGGCTCTTCATCCTTCCCTTGACGCCGCGCCCCCCGCTTCTTACAATAGCGCCTCGTTCGCGTCTCCCCGCCCTGACGTTCACAAGTCTCCGCATTCTGCGCAGTGGAGGTATCGCCATGCGGGCTATTTTCCAGAAATTCCATCGAAGTCCCTCTCTGTTTCCGTCCATTGCAGGCCTCCTGGCTCTCACCACATTCGCGGCCTTTCTCGTCAATTGCAGTGGCGGCTCCGGCTCGATGACATCCATGATGGGAACCGGGACCGGAACCATTCACGTGAGCATCACCGACCCTCCTAGTTGCGCGTTTCCGAACGGCAGTTTCCAGCACGTGTTCGTCACTATCCGCTCGGTTCGGGCACACATCAATTCCGACGCGGACGATAACGACCCGGGCTGGCAGGAGTTGGTGCCGGAACTCAACAATCAATCGGTGCAAATCGATCTGTTTGCCGCGGCTTCTACGACATGCTTGCTGACCGCGCTCGGTTCGAACACCGCGCTTCCTGCGGGAACGTATCAGCAAATCCGGCTCATCCTGCTGGCGAATGACGGGGGGAACGGGCCGCTTCCGGCGTCGAACGCTTGCGGCGACCAGGGCTTCAACTGCGTCGTGCTTCACGACGGGTCCATTCACGAACTTCAGCTTTCCAGCCAGGCCCACAACGGGCTAAAAATCCTGCCGGGAATCAAGGTTGCGGCCGGACAGGACGTGGACCTGAACATCGATTTCAGCGCCTGTGCCTCGATTCATCAGGAGGGGAACGGGAAATTCCGTCTGAAGCCGGTGCTCCGGCCTTCGGAGGTGAGCACGAATCACACGGGAATCAGCGGCCAAGCAGTGGATTCCGCCACAGGCCTGCCGATTGCGGCCGGGAGCGTGCTTGTCGCGCTCGAGCAGCAGGACAATTCGGGCGCCGACGTCATCATCATGCAGGCGGCAGCCGATGCGCTGGGCGATTTCAACTTCTGTCCGCTGCCTGCCGGCGCAACGTTTGACGTGGTTGTGGTTGCGATCAATGGCGCCGGCGTGGCGTACAACGCGACTGTTATAATTGGTGTTCCGGGCGGTACGGCTCTCGGCGCAATCCCGCTGATTGCCGAGACGGGTGTTGCGACCGGTCCCGCCACTCTTCAGGGCTTCGTCACCGCCACTACCGGCATGACTCCGCCGACTCCGGCGGCCCTCGACGCCACAGTCACCGCGCTACAGTCCGTCAACGTCGGCGGCGGTGCGATGCGTCTCGTGACCATTCCAGCCGAAGGCAACTCGACGCCCAATATTTCGGTGACGTCGAATTCCACCTGCCCGCTGACGGCTCCGATGAATACCAACTGCGCGCCGTACACGCTCATCGAGCCAGCCAGCAACCCAAGCGTAGGTGTTTTCTCCGGCGGCAAGATCTCGTACGCAGCCCCGCCTTCGGGCGATGTGCCCTATTCCGTCCGCGCCGACGCATCCGACACTTCGGGAAACCCCGATTGCACAAAGCCGACGCAGACCACCAGCCAGGATGCCTTGGGGAATCCGCTCAAAGTCACTCCCGGCGCAACCGTGACGCCCATGGAGATTGATTTTAAAGGCTGCTCGTAATCGCGTCCCCGGCGGGACGCCGGCTTCAGAACTCTTCGACGTGGACAATGTCGAGGACCACGTTCGTTTTGCGATTCAGCAGCACGATGTGGCCGCCGATCAGCACGTGCGCGCTATCGGGCGGTGGTGGCGGAAGCCGCCGTTCCAATTCGACAGGGCAGGGATAGATCTTTTTCTGCAGCCCGGGCGGCAGCGTCCCGCGACGGACCAGTTGCTTCTCTAATCCCGGAGGCAGACGATCTTTCTTCGCCAGGCCGGGCGGAAGATTGTTTTTGTGCTCCGCATACCATCCGCGGATTTCGTCGCGGTCGTGATCCTTGTAGTGGGCTTCGCTTTGATCGTCGTCGTCTCCGTGCTTGTCGTGTCCTTTTCCGTGGCCTTTCCCTTGGCCCTGCGCCAGCGCCATCTGGCCCGCCAGCAGAAATAATCCCGCGGCGCAGACGCTGACCCATCTCGTCATTCGCATAGTTCCCTCCACCATGTGTGTGGGCTGTAATCTCAACTTAGCGTTCACATTCGGCCTGCGCAATTCCTTCTTGACCGGTGCGTGTCCTATTAACGACGGTGTCTCGCTTAAGCCATCACTTCCGAGGTAGGAGAAAGTCTTCTACGCCAACTGCGTTTGAGCCAATTGGAACGCGGCGGTGCACGGAACGGAGGGCAGAAGAGCCTTAGACCTCTCGGAAGTTGGGCGAACCCACCTTTGAACTCGGTTTGACTTCGCTTGGAGAGTTCCCTAACCTAATTGGATTGCGTTCGTTGCAGTTGCGCGGCTGTGCGCGCGGCGATGCACAAAACGAAAGGCCGAGATCAGTCATGTCGGAGCTGAAGCTTCCCACGCGGTCGGAGGACTACGCGGAGTGGTACAACCAGGTGGTCCTGCGGGCTGAACTGGCCGATTATGCGCCCGTGCGCGGCTGTATGATCGTGCGGCCCTACGGCTGGGCGCTGTGGGAAAACATTACGGCGGCGCTCGACGGCCGGTTCAAGGCTACGGGGCATGTGAACGCCGCGTTTCCGCTGCTGATTCCGCGGAGCTTCATCGAGAAAGAAAAGTCGCACGTGGCAGGATTTTCGCCGGAGCTTGCGGTGGTGACGCACGGCGGCGGCGAGAAACTCGAAGAGCCGCTGGTGATTCGGCCCACGTCGGAAACGATCATCGGGCATGCCTACGCGAAGTGGATTCAGTCGTACCGCGACTTGCCGGTGCTGATCAACCAGTGGAACAGCGTGGTGCGCTGGGAGCTGCGCACGAAATTGTTTTTGCGCACGCTCGAATTTTTCTGGCAGGAGGGGCACACCGCTCACGCCACTCAAGAAGAGGCCGAAGCCGAGACGCTCCAGATGCTCGAGATCTATGCCGACATGGCCGTCCGCGATGCGGCCATCCCGGTGATTCCCGGAAAAAAATCCGAATCGGAAAAATTTGCCGGCGCGGACCACACCTACTCGATTGAAGCCATGATGGGCGACGGCAAAGCGCTGCAAGCGGGCACGTCGCACAACCTGGGCCAGAATTTCGCCAAGGCCTTCGAAATCCGCTACCTCGATAAGACCGGCGTGCTGCAGCATTGCTGGACCACATCTTGGGGACTTTCCACACGGTTCGTCGGCGCCATCATTATGGTCCACGGCGACGATCAGGGGCTGATTCTGCCGCCGCGCCTGGCGCCCTACCAATTGGTGATCGTGCCCATCTTCAAGACGGACGACGAAAAGGCCGGCGTGATGGAATGCGCGCACCGGCTGCGCAAGGAGCTGACGGGCGCGGGCATCCGCGTGAAGATGGATGAGCGGGAAGGCACCAGCCCCGGCTTCAAATTCAACGACTGGGAAATGCGCGGCGTGCCGCTCCGGCTCGAACTGGGGCCCAAGGACGTGGCCAAGAATTCGGTGGTGCTGGCGCGGCGCGACCGCCCCGGCAAGGAAGGGAAGTCGTTCGTCTCGCAGCAGGGAATTGCCGCGGCGGTGACACAGACCCTGGAAGAAATTCAGAAATCGCTGTACGACCGGGCGCTGGCATTCCGCAAAGCCAACACGAAGGAGCCTGCCGATTTCGCCGAATTCAAATCGGCGGTCGAGAGCGGGTTTGCGTTCACCTGGTGGTGCGGAAACGCCGACTGCGAAGCGAAAATCAAGGACGAGACCAAAGCCACCATGCGCTGCATACCCCTGGAGCAGCCCGGCGGCGAAGGGAAATGCATCTTCTGCGGTAAGTCCTCACGAGACAAGGCCATCTTCGCGCGCGCGTATTAGGCCGTCGGGCCGCGTGCCATGCCGGGCCGTTTACTCATCGCGAACAGCCGTTGGCGCCTGCTCCTCCGCCGTCTGCAGCCGGTGCTAGGATTATTTTACAAATTCTAATTCCCGATTGAATTGCGCCGGGGAGGCGTCGGCATTTCTATGGGCCAGCAAGACCGAATTCGAGAACGCGGCGGATCGAAACTCAACACCATCCTGACGCTGCTCATCGTTGGGTTCCTGGTGTTTGCCGGCATCAAAATTGTCCCGGCTTACTTCGCCAATTACCAGCTTCAGGACGCGATGGAGACCGAGGCGCGCTTCGCCATCACCAGCAAGAAGGACGATGAGAGCATTCGCGAGGACATCTGGAAGAAAATGCAGGAGCTCGGAATCAGCGCGAACCGAGATGCCATCCGCGTCAACAACCAGCAGAGGTCCGTGGAAATCTCCCTCGATTACATCGTCCCGGTGGACCTGAAGGTCTATCAATTCAATCTGGAATTTCATCCCCACGCAGACAACCATACGATTTAGAATGGAAGTCTACCGAATTGGGGGGCCGGATTCAGCCGGCCCGGGCACGGCCACGCCCACCCAGCCGCGGCCACTGCCAGGCGAGCAGATCTTTTTCAGGACGTAACGGAGACACAGATTGCGCATTCGCATTGCGCCCGGATTCTGGACATCCCGGTTCGGCATCGCGCTGCTGAGCACGGTGCTCGTGTTGCTGCTCGCCGGCGCGGGCGTGCTGACGTATTACTACATTCAGTTCGGCCGCCTCATCAACCAGCATCTGACCGGGCAGATTTTCCAGAATACGTCGCGCGTCTATTCGGCGCCGGGCCACGTGTATGTCGGCGAGATGCTACGTCCGGGAGACCTCGCCAGCTATCTTCTCCGCGCCGGTTATCAGGAGGGAAAAGTTGCCGGCGCGCCCGGAGAATATCACGTCATCGGCTCGACGGTTGAAATCCGGCCCTCCGCGGATTCGTTTTTTCGCGGAGCCAACGGAGTGCGCGTCGAGTTCACCGGCTCGACAGTTTCCCGCATCTCGCAACTGACCAACGGGCTGTCGCGCGATTCCGTGGAAATCGAGCCGGAGCTGATCACCAATCTTTTCGACAGCTCGCGCGAGAAGCGCCGCGTCATCCGCTTCGATGACCTGCCGCCTCACATGGTGAACGCCGTGCTCGCCGCCGAAGATAAACGCTTCTTCGAGCACGGCGGCCTGGACGTGATTCGCGTGGCCGGCGCAGCGGTGGCCGATCTTCGCTCCGGGCACAAAGCGCAAGGCGCCAGCACCATCGACATGCAAGTGGCGCGGAGCTTCTTCTTCACCACCAAGCGCGAGTGGCGCCGCAAAATGAAAGAAATCCTGATGGCGCTCGAAATCGACCAGCGCTTCACAAAGCAGCAGATTTTCGAGCTCTACGCCAACGAAGTGTATCTCGGCAATCGCGGCAGCTTTGCCATCCGCGGATTCGGCGAAGCGGCGCAAGCCTACTTCGGCAAAGACGTGCGCGAACTCACCTTGGGCGAGGCTGCGTTCATTGCTGGCATCATCCGCGCGCCGAACCGCTACTCCGCCGCCGAAACGCACATGGACCGTGCAATCGAAGCTCGCGACCGCGTGCTGGGGCAGATGGTGGAAGACAGCTACATCAAGGATTCCGACGCCGCGGCGGCCAAGAAAGCGAAGCTGCGATTTGTGAGCGGCGGCGTGGAAAGCAGCGCCGCTCCGTATTTCGTGGACATGGTGAAGGAACACCTGCTCGAGCAATACTCCGAGTCCGATTTGCAGACGCAGAGCTTCCGCGTTTACACCACGCTCGATCCCGATTTGCAGCGCGCCGCTGCCGTCGCCGTGCAGAACGGCATGGTGCAGGTGGATAAGCTGCTCGCCAAGCGTTACGCGATGTGGAAAAAAATGGGCCAGCCAGTGCCGCCGGTGCAGGTGGCGCTGGTGGCGCTCGATCCCCACACCGGCGAAATCCGCTCGCTGGTCGGCGGGCGCAATTACGGCGAAAGCCAGCTCAATCACGCGCTGGCGCGGCGGCAGCCCGGCTCGTCGTTCAAACCGTTCGTGTACGCGGCCGCGTTCGATAACGCCGCGCAGAATTTTCAGCCGGTGGTCACGCCGGTCACGACCGTGGACGACGTGCCCACCACGTTCCATTTCGACGGCAAAGATTACACGCCGGACAATTTCGGCGAAGAGTTTTACGGCACGGTCACCGTCCGCGACGCGCTGATTCACTCCCTCAACGTCGGCACGGTGAAAGTGGCGGAGATGATCGGCTATCAGCGCGTGGTGGAGGTGGCGCGGCAAATGGGCCTTGGGGCGAATATTCAGCCGACGCCGGCCGTGGCGCTCGGCGCCTACGAGATGACGCCGATTGACGTCGCCGCTGCCTACACCGCGTTTGCCACGAATGGCGTTCGCGCCGAGCCGCTGTTCCTGCGCAGCGTCCTGGCCGCCGACGGCAGCGTTGAGGAATCCACGGCTCCGAAGACGCGCACCGTGCTCGACCCGCGCGTGGCGTTCCTCACCACCACGCTGCTGGAGGACGTGATCAATCGCGGCACGGGCGTAACGGTGCGTTCGCTCGGCTTCACCGCGCCGGCCGCGGGCAAAACCGGGACGTCGCGCGACGGCTGGTTCGCCGGATTCACTTCGAACCTGCTCTGCGTCGTCTGGATCGGCTTCGACGACAATCGCGACCTGGGGCTCTCCGGCAGCCAGTCCGCCGCGCCCATCTGGGCCGATTTCATGAAGCGCGCCGTCACGCTCCCCCTTTACAGCAACACGCAGGAATTCGAGCCCGCTCCGGGCGTCGTTTTGGAAACGATTGACCCGCAGACCGGGGAGAGGGCGACGCCTTCGTGCCCGCAGACCGAGCAGGAATATTTCGTCGCCGGCAGCGAGCCGACTCTATATTGCGAGCTTCACGGCGACGGCCATTTCGCGCAATCCACACCCGGTGGCTGGCTGGCACATCTCTTCGGCAGGCCGGCCAATGTGCCGCCTCCTCCCGCGCCCGGAGCTCCCAATTCGGCCGCCGGCGCGTCCAGTTCTTCAAATCCGGCGGACAAGCAGCACTCGAAAAACAAGACGGGCCAACCGAATTCGCCTTCGGGGACTCCGGCGGATCAAGAACAGGAAAAGAAAAAGGGTTTTCTCGAGCGCGTTTTTGGTATCTTTGGAGGCAGTAAGAAACCTGCGGAGGATCAGAAACCCCAACCGTAGGAGAGCGCGCGGCGAGCGGCCCTGCCTTCCGGGCCGGACGAACAAGGAGCAGGGCAGTGAAATATGCAGCCCTCTTTTCCATTGCGCTGGCGCTGATTTTTGCCGCGCCTCTTCCAGCTCAGCAAGCCGCTCCGAACCCCCCGCAGCCCGCTCCGCAGGAAGCCGCTTCCCAACCTTCCGCGCCTCAACCGATGACGCCTCGCCAATCCGCCGAGGTTCATGGCGACGTGCTGATGGCGCGCAAAGAGTTCCAGGCCGCGATTACGGCCTACGAACAGGTGCTCGCCGAAGCTCCCAAGGATGGGGCCATTCTCAACAAGATCGGAGTGGCTTATCAGCAACTGGGAGATCTGAACCACTCGGTGCGGTTCTACAAGAAGGCCATGAAGGCGGACAAGAATTTCGCCAGCCCCATCAACAATCTGGGCACGGTGGAATACGAGAAGAAACACTACGGCAAGGCCATCAATCTCTACAGAAAAGCCGCCGCTCTCAAGGTGGATCTTTCCACGATTTACAGCAACCTCGGCTACGCCTACTTCGCGAACAAAGAATACCCTGAGGCCATGGACTCCTTCAGCAAAGCGCTCGCGCTCGATCCCACCATCTTCGAGCACAAGGGCGGCTTCGGCTCCATCATTCAGCAGCGCACCACCACCGATCCCGGGCTCTTCTATTATTTCGTCGCCAAGTCCTTCGCCGCCGCCGGAGATGTGGAGCGCACCGCGCACTACCTGAAGCTCGCGCGCGACGCCGGCTACAAGAATTACC
>Ga0187776_10000963_pt1 | contig 14050 bp, 8 predicted proteins | sample 0216_BV02_MP12_2_FD_132426 | JGI IMG/M metagenome (GOLD analysis project Ga0187776, IMG submission 132426) | Tropical peat soil microbial communities from peatlands in Department of Meta, Colombia - 0216_BV02_MP12_20_MG | ecosystem: Environmental > Terrestrial > Soil > Wetlands > Peat | place...
ACCAGCGCCAGGGCGAAGGTGGCGGTGAACGCGGCGCTCAGGCCGGCGGCCAGGTCGAGATCGCGGCGCTGGATCAGCGCGGCGCCGAGACCGAGGTCGCTGAACCGGACGCCGAGCGTGATCACGAAGACGAGGATCGCGTAGAGGCCGAAGACCTCCGGCGTGAGCAGGCGCGCGAGCGCGATGCCGCCGAGGGCCGTGACGGCCACGCTCACCACCTTCTGGGCGCCGAGGAGCAAGAAGCTTCGGAGCGTCCGGCCTCTGAGCCCCGGGGAGCTCGAGGACGTGGTCATCGACCTCCGTGCTCGCGCACGTAGGCGGCGACGATGCGCCGCCACGAGCGCTGTGACGTCAAGACGAGCTCCACCAGCTCGCGGACGGCCCCGTGCCCGCCCCGGGCACGCGTCACGTGGTGCGCAGCCGCCTTCACCGCCGCGGGCGCGTCGGCGACGGTGACCGCGAGCCCGACGATCTGCATCGCCGGGATATCGAGGAGGTCGTCGCCGATGAACGCGACCGCCTCGGCCGGCACGTTGTGCTCGATCCGCAGCGCCTCGACGACCTCGCCCTTGCGGCGGGCGCCGAGCACGATCGAGTCGACGCCGAGCTTGGTCCCGCGCGTCTTCGCGATCGGGCTCGACTCGCCGGTGACCATTGCGGTCCTGATGCCCGCCCGCTTGGCCAGCGCGATCGCGATCCCGTCGTGGGTGTTGAACGCCTTCAGCTCGTCGCCGCGCTCGGAGAGCATCATCCGCCCGTCGGTGAGCACCCCGTCGACGTCCATGACGAGGAGGCGGACCCTGCGGGCCCTGGCCACGACCGTGCGCGTCGCCATCACGCGACGCGCCGGGAGGGGCGCGCAGCCGGCGCGGACTCGACCGCGGTCTCCGCCTGGGCCAGGCCGGGCAGCGCGACCACGATGGCGGCGAAGAACCAGAACGGCTCCATGATCCGCACGATGATGAAGGTGTTGGCACCGGCCGCGTGGCCCAGGAGCCCCACGGTGCCGGCAACGAAGCCGAGCGCCAGCCCGCGATCCTCGGGGATGGTCAGGCTGCGCATCGAGACGATCCCGGCCTTCAGCACCGCCCAGATGAGCGTCAGGAACGTCGCCAGCCCCACGATGCCGGTCTCGACGAGCGTGCGGGCGAACTGCTGGTCCATGAACGCGAACCCGGTGACGCCGTAGCCGAAGATCGGCCGGTGCGTGAAGCCCTCGAACGCCTGCTGGATGCTGATGAGCCGGGCCGAGGTCGACGGGTCGAGACCGACCGCGCCGACGCGCACCGTCGGCTGCCCGCGCTCGGGCTCGAACGTGTAGTGCACGCGCTTGGTGACCGACTCCGGCAGGAGCGTCACGACCACCGGCGAGGCGACGATGCCGACGATGAGGGCCACGACCATCAGCCGACGCCGGGTCGTGAGCACGCCGATCGCCGCCGCCGCCGGGATCGCGCCCACGTAGGACGTGCGCGAGAGCGTGTACATGAAGGGAGCCGACATCAGCGCGGCGAGGCCCAGAAAGATCGCGCGGGTGCGCAGGCGCGCCGTCTCGAGCGCGATCCCACCGGCCACGGCGATCAGCAGCAGCAGGTAGCCGCCGAAGGTGTTGGGCTCGCCCTCCTTGCCCTCGAACGGCGCCGACACGCGCTGCCCGGACGGAATCTGCGTCAAGCCGATGAGGCTCACGATGACCGCGGTCAGGAACGCTGCCGTGACGAGTCGCCACGCCTGGCGACGGTCGACGAGGTTGTTGACGACCATGTAGTAGACGACGAAGTACTCGACGTACTTGAGCACGTAGAACGCGCCGCCGTAGCCGCTGACGGTGCCCGTCATGTAGCCGATCAAGGTCGCGATGGCGGTGGCGGCGATGTACGCGACGATCGGCCGGTTGAGCGGCGTCTTCAGGGTGAGCCCGAGCTCCTTGTTCACGGCGGTCTTGGCCAGCCAACTGAAGGCGACGACCAGCAGCAGGACGTCCTCGCTCCGGATGACGATGCGCCGTCCCTCGGCGACCATGCCGCCACTGCCGAGCTGCGGCGAGAGCAGCATGGAGAAGATCACAAGGTAGAGGCCGAACTCGATGCGAACGAAGACGATGAGAAAGACGGCCAGCGCCGCGGCCAGAACGAGAGGCGAATCCACGCGGTTACTTCACCCGCACGACCTGGTTGCCCAGGCCGAGGCGCATCAGCTCCTGACCTTTCGCTTCCGCCTCCCCCGGGGTGGCGAAGTTGCCGTGCCGGAGAGCGAACATCACCGCCTCGCCCGGCTGGACGGCGACGCGCACCTGATAGCCGCTCGCGCGCAGCCGTTCGGCGGTCTGGACCGCGCCCCGCAGTGGGAGCGGCAGGCCCACCTGAACGCTCAGCGGCTCGCGCTCACCTATCACGAATGCGTCGGCGAATCCCTCCTGGCGCAGCGAGGCGGCGAGTGCCTGCGCGTCCCGCGCGGTCGGAATCTTCTCGATCAGCACGGCATAGAGCGCGGCCCCGGTCTGCTGGCGGAAGCGTACGGTCGGGTAGCCGGCCTCGTTCAGCTGGCGCTCGACCTTCTCGGCCTCGGGGGCGGTCATGAACGGGCCGAACTCGATCGCGAAGCGGGCGCTCGCCGGAAGCCCGGGGCCGGCGCTCGGCTGGGGCGCCGGGGCGGCGTGCGCCGCAGTGACAGGCGGCGGAGCCGGCTTGTCGGCGAGCGCGCGCGGCGGCGGGGTCGTGGCCGGGCCGAGGCTCATCGCGGGCGCCGCCGGCTCGGCCGCCGGTACCACGGGGCCCGGAGGCGGCGCGATGGGTCGCGGCGCCGCGAGCGCCCTGGCCGGCGCCGGGGCCGGCGCCTCGAGACGGTGCCGCAGGATCTCCTTCGGCCGCTGCTGGCTTCCGAACCAGCCGAGACGCCATCCGACCAGGCCGCCGAGCGCCGCCAGGAGGGCCACGACCACCGCACCTATCATCAGGCGCCTGGACCCTGGCGAGCCGAACGCTGCGCGGGCGCCGGCGGGCGTGCGGGGATCGGGAGCGCTCGTCTCCTCCATCGCCGGCGCCGTCGCGGCCAGATCATCGGAAGCCTCCAGCGCGTCGGGGGCCTGGGTCGGTGCGCGGCGCGCGGCGGCCGCGACGGCCGCGGCGCGGGACCCGCGGTGCAGAAGATTGCGCACGAAGTCCCGCACGCGCTGGAGGCGCTCGCGCCCCGAATCGACGACGGTCTCCTCGCCGTAGTAGTGCGTGTAGTACTGCGTGTAGGCGTAGCCCGCGATCTCGGTCTTCACGTCGTTGAGGACGACGCCCCAGACCTTGCCGCCGACGTTCTCGACGTGGACCTTGGCCCGCTTGAGCACGAGCCGTCCGACCTTGCCGGCCTGGTAGACGATGACCACGCCGTCGGCCTGCGAGGCGACGATGGCCGAGTCGGTGACCGGCAGGATCGGCGGGGTGTCGACGAGGATCACGTCGTAGACGTCGCGCACCGAGTGCAGGAAACCCGTCATCGCCGGCGTGGAGAGGAGCTCCGACGGGTTTGCCGGCACCGGGCCGGCCTCGATGATGTGGAGGTTGTCGAGGCCGGGGGCGGCCATGATGTCCTCCATCTCGAACCGTCCCATCAAGATGTCCGCGACCGTCCGGATGCAATCGCGCCACTGGGCGCTCCCGACCAGGATGTTGGAGAGCCCGGGCTCGCGCTCGATGCCGAAGAACCGATGGATGCTGGGGCGTCGCATGTTCGCGCCGACCAGCAAGGTCTTCTGGCCGCTCTGCGCCATCGTCAGCGCCAGGTTGACGATGGTCGTGGTCTTGCCCTCCTGCAGGGTGGGGCTCGACACCACGAGGACCTTGCCGGAGCGCTCCATCCGGGCGAACTGGACGTTGGTGCGGAGTGTACGGTAGGCCTCGGCGACCGGCGATTTCGGATCGAAGTGCGTGATCAGCAGCGAATGGCTCAGCAGCGCCTCGGGGTCGATCTGGGCCAGCGCGGGCCGGCGCTCCAGGATCCGCTGCACGGTCTCGCGCGAATCGATGTGCGGCACGACGCCGAGCACCGGCACACCGAGGTACGACTCGACGTCCTCGATGGTGCCGATCGACGTGTCGAGGTTCTCGCGCACGAAGGCGAGGACGAGCCCGATGGCCAGACCCAGCACTGCCCCGACCAGCATCGTGTTCGCGGTCTCGCCGCCGATCGGCGCGTCGGGCTCGGTCGCCGGGCGGACGATCGATACCTCCTCGATCTGCTCGGCCTCCTTGATGAGCGCCTCCTGGTGCTTCGTCTTCAGGAGGGACAGGAGGTCGTCGTTGGTCTTGGCCTCGCGCTGCAGGCGCTGCAGGGACAGCTCGAGCGTCGGCAGCTCGCGGTTCTTCTGCTGCAGCTCGCCGATCTGCCGGTTCAGGAACTCCTCGCGGTTGCGCAGCATCGCGATCTGTGCGGCCACCTCGCGCCGCATCTCGGCTCGCAGCTCGCGGATCCGGTCGTCGATGGCCTGCAGGCGCGGGTGGCGCTCCGTGACCTCGAGCGCCAGATTGTTGCGCTCGAGCTGCAGCTCCGAAATCGTCGTTTGCAGCTTCTGCAGCGCCGGGTTCGAGGTCTCGATGAAGATCCGGTCGGTCGGCGCCGCCGCGTCGAGCCCGGCCAGCCGCTGCTGGAGCGCGTCGAGCTCGACCCGCTGCTGGCGCGTCTTCTCGATGTCGCCGCGGACCTGGGTGAAGAGCGACATCAGCACCGACGACTCGGCGCCCGGCGCCACGATGCGGTTCGCCTCGCGGAACGCCCAGATCTCCGACTCGGTGCGGCGCGACCGCGCCTCGACGTCCTTCAGCTGGTTCTCGATGAACCGCCGCGCCTCGATGACGCGCGAGTTTCGCAAGGACTTGTTGTAGTCGCGGTACGACTCGGCGGTGGCGTTGGCGAGGTCCTGGGCCTCGCGCGGCTTGTCCGAGATGGCCGAGATTTCCAGGATGCTCGTGTTGGGGACGCGGGTCACCTTGAGCTTGCTGTTGATCGAGTCGAGGGTGCCCCAGTAGCTCTTGGCCTCGCGGGAGGCGGCCGTCGTGGGCGCCTCCTTCAGATAGCCCAGGCGCTTGGCGACCTCCTCGAGAATCGGGTAGCTCTTGATGATCGCCACCTGCGTCTCGATCGAATCGGCGCTCGAGTAGGAGAGCACCTCGACCAGGAGCCCCGACAGCTGCGTCGCCTGCTCGAACTTGACGGCGGCGGTGGCCTGATAGAGCGGCACCTTCTGGCGGGCGAAGCCGTAGCTGAGCAGCGCGACCAGCACCGTCGAGGCGATGATGATCGTGCGCCGCCGGTGCACGATCAGCCAGTAGTCGCGCAGGTTCATCTCGTACTGCGCCACTAGCGGATCCTCAACGCCCGCCCTCCGCGACGGCGCCGGTGATGTAGAGGAACGGCGCGTCTGCGAGGTCGGTGGTCTTGGGCGACGGCAGCCGCTGGCCCTTGCCGTCGGCGATGACCTCGACCTTGGGCCGCAACGGGTGGTTGCGGTTCACCGCGACCACGCGTCCGACCTCGCCGGTGTTCAGGCGCACGAGGGTGCCGGGCGGAAACACGGAGATCTCGGAGAGCAGCGCCTTCACCAGCGACGACGGGAACGCCTCGTGCTTGGAGCGCACGATCTCGCGGATCGCCTCGTGCGGTCTGAGACGCGGCCGCGGCGCCGGCGGCATCGTGAGCGCCGTGTAGGTGTCGATCAGGCCCAGGATCTTCGCGTCCTGGCTCACCGCGGCGCCGTGCAGGCCCTGCGGGAACCCCTGCCCTTGCTCGCGCTCGTGGTGCTGCAGGACGGCCTCGACGAGGCCCTCGCGCGGCGGTGCCCAGCGTCGAATCAGCTCGACCGACAGCCGCGGGTGCGAGCGGTAGAGCGCCTGTTCCTCGCTCGAGAGCGCGTCGAGGCGGCGCAGAATGCTCTCCGGCACCTGCCAGAGGCCGACGTCGATCAGGCTCCCGGCCATGCCGAGCTGGACCTGGCGCGGGCGGTCGTAGCCGACGCTCGCGCCGATCGTCATCGAGAGAACGGCCACGCGGGCCTGATGGAACGCCAGGTAGTCGACGCCGGTGAGCGCCATCGTGTTGTTGGCGACCCAGAAGAGCTCGTTTGACCGCTGTAGCGAGACTGCGCCGCGCTGGACGATGTGCTCGAGCTCGGACCACGGAAACTCGTCGCCGGTGCGGATCAGCTCGCGGACGCGCGCCAGGAACAGCTGGAGCTCGGCGAACAGCGGCTCGACGCCCTCCGAGTGCGCCCCGGGCTCGAGCGGAAGCTCGTCGAGGCCCGGACCGGGCTCGACGGCGCGTGGCTCGTCGGGCGCGGGCGGCGGCGGCGTGGGGCGCGCCGTCTCGGCCGGGCGCGGCCGCGGCGGCGGGGCGGCCGGTGCCGGCGCGTCCTTCGCGGCGTCCGCGGGCTTGTCGCGGACGATGCCGCGCACGACATCGCTCATGCGCACCATCAGGACACCCCGACCATGTCCTTGATCACCTCGGCGACCATCTTCTCGCCGATCTCCTTCACCTTCTTGGAGTAGCCGACCAGCAGGGCGACGTCGCACAGGTTGTTGATCTCGCGCGGCGTGCCCCGCGTGAAGTCGAAGATGAGCTTGATGGCCTCGTCGGTGAAGAGCTGATGGGGCTGACCGGCCATCCGCAGCCGGTGCGCGATGTAGCTGGCGGTGTGCTTGTCGTCGAGCGTGTTGAGGTGATAGCGGAGGCTGATGCGCTGATCGAGGTGCTTGAGCCGGCGTACCTTCACGCCGAGCTCCGGCGAGCCGATGAGCAGCAAGGTCACCAGGAACCGGTCGTCGGTCTGGAAGTTCAGCAGGAGCCGGAGCTCCTCGAAGACCGCGTCGTCCTCGATGAGCTGCGCCTCGTCGACGATGACCACGCTGTCACGCCCGGCCTGATAGTTGCGGAAGAATAGATCGTTGAGCTGGTGCAAGAGCTCCGGCTTGCGCGTCTCCTGCGTCTCGACGCCGAGCTGGTACAACACCTCGCGCAGGAGATCGACGGGTGTCCAGCTCGGGTTGGTCAAGAGCCCGATCTCGTAGCGTTCGGCCTCGAGTCGCTGGATGAGCGCGCGCGACAGGGTCGTCTTGCCGCAGCCGTACTCGCCGGTCAGCATCCCGCAGCCCTTGCGATGCCGTACCGTGTAGACGAGGCGCACCAGCGCCTCCTCGTGCTCGGGCGACAGGTAGAAAAACTTCGGGTTCGGAGAGTTGTCGAAGGGCGGCTCGCTCAGCTCCCAGTACGATTCGTACATGGGTCAGTTCGCCTGGCTGTTGAAGACGAAGTACAGGCCCGTGTACGCGGTGACGAGCGTGGCCAGCGCCGTCAGGATCGTGACGTAGTCCTGCCACCACTTGACCGCGACCTCGGGCACCGTCACCACCGCGCCGGGCTCGAGCGGCGGGGCGTCGGCCATCGCGTACGTCCTCCCGTTACGGAAGGTCACAATGGTGTTGACCAGCCGGGCCCGGTTCGAGGGACCACCGGCGAGCGCGACGTACTCGCGCGGCGTGAGGTCGGGCCGGAAGTCCTGGGGCCCCGGCGTCTTGACCTCGCCGAGGATGAAGACCTTGTCCTCGACGATCGGCAGCGTGAACACGTCGCCGTTCATGAGCACGATGTTCGGCGTGTCGTCCTTGTCCACGAGCATGCGGTAGAGATCGATCGGGATGCGCTGGCGCGGACCGGTGGGAAGATTCCGGTCGACCAGCGCCAGCCGGAGGTCGGCGTAGACCGAGGGGCCACCCGCCCGCTCGAGCACGTCGCGCACGCGCTCGCCCTGCGCCAGCTCGAACCGCTGCAGGATCGTCGCCTTGCCGCTCACGGTGGTCCTGGTGCTCTCGGCGGTGCCCTTGAACGCGCCCCGGACCTCGATCAGGTCCTGGAGCGACGAGATGGCGGGCACGAAGATCGTGTCGCCGGGGCGGAGGACGACGTCCGCAGGCGGCGTGCCGCTCAGATCGAGCGGCATCGCCTCGAGCCGGTCGCCGGCGCCCACTCGCGTCATGCGCGCATCCGCGAGCGCTGCGTTCTCGCTCAGGCCGCCGATCAGCGTCAGCAGCTGGCGCAGCGACGGCGTCGAGCCGATCTCGTACTCGCCAGGGCGGCGCACCGCCCCGGAGAGCGTGACGGTCCCCGAGCGCGGCGGCACGTGGATGCGAAAGCCTTCCTCGACGAACGGATTCTGCGCGAGGTCGCCGTGCAGCTGAAAGGCGAGCAGGTCGGCCTGGCGCTCGCCGCTCCGCCGCGTCAGCACGATGTTGCGGAGACTTCCGCGCGGCGTGATGCCGCCGGCGTCCTGGATCACGTCGGAAACACGCCGCATCGCGGTGGCCTGCACCGTGCCCGGGCGCTCGACCTCGCCCGAGACGGTCACCTCGAATGTCCTCGGCGCGATGACGGTGATGGTCGCGTCCGCGAACTTGAACACCTCGCGCGCGCGCTCGGAGACCTTGCGATGGGCCTCGAGCAGCGTCAGACCGCCGACGGGCAGCGGTCCGAGCGGCGGCACGTTGATCACGCCATCGAGATCGACGACCGCCTGCTGGCGGACGACGTCGAGCCGGCCCGCGATCTGGACGTCGAGCAGGTCCCCCGGAGCGAGCCGATAATCGGCTCCGGGAGTCGGCCCACGCGTCGCTGGCGGCAACACGGATGCCGGAACCTGGCCGGGCGTGGGGCGGACGGCCGGCGTCGGCGGCTGAGGACTCTGGGGAGTGGTCGGAATCTGAGCATAGCCCGGGCCGGGCGCCAATAGGGACACCACAAGAAGCAGGCTGAGGCACCTGCGTAGACTACCGACCTTCATACGGTCGTCCACGACACCAAAATATAGAGATTGGAGACATTGTCTCTTTTCGGAATTCGAGAGGTCAAGGAAAATGCATAGTATTGCAATAGTTTCCTTGCCATGTCCCGCCTTTCATCCGCGTGCTGCGACCGAACTAAACAGCCGGCAAGTGCCGCATGCCTTGACGTCTCGGGCGGTGTCTGACATCGCGCGTCGTCCAGTAATTGTCGCGTGATCCCGCTTGAATCGCGTCTCGTCTGACTGGTAACTTCGAGGCAGATTCCGCGGCTCGGATGGGCGATCCGCAATGGGGACGTACAAGCGTGAGTGACCAAGAGCCTTGCGACTTCTGGCGGTTGTTCTCGGGGCTCGCGGCCACCGCGGGTCACGTGCAGGCGATCGTTGCGCCGGGTCGGCCGTCGCTTCGATTTGCGGACGTGCCACCACATCTCGTGGCAATCCGGGCCGCCCTGCATCGCTTTGGGATCACACGCGGCGATCGCGTGGCTGTGGTGCTGCCCCGTGGCCCCGAGATGGCCCTCTGCTACCTCGGTGTCGCGGCATGCGCGACATTCGTTCCACTGAACCCGCAATTCACCGAGGACGAATTCCACCGCTACCTAAGCCGGCTTCGTCCCAGGGCGGTCATTGCCGGCGAAGGTCATGACCGAACGGTTCGATCAGTTGCCGCGATGCTCGGGATCGAAATCATCGAGCTCACCTCGCTTGCGAGCGGCCCGGCCGGGGCTTTCGCCCTCGATGGCCGTTCACGGGGAACGGCCCGGCCGCCGGAATGGGCTGACGAGGACGACATCGCAGTCATCCTGCTGACCTCCGGGACCACGTCGACCCAGAAGCTGGTGCCCCTCAGACATCGCCACCTGATCGCCTACGCGCGCGGGATGAAGACGGCATACGGGCTCGGATCGGCAGATCGCTGCCTGCACGTCGTCCCGATGTTCCATGGGCACGGCCTGAAGTCCTCTCTGCTGTCGCCGCTTGCGGCCGGCAGTGGCGTCGTCTGTCCAGCGGTCGTCGACGTCCCGTCGATCTTCACCGCCATGGCGACGCTGCAGCCTACCTGGTACTCGGCGAACCCCACCGTCCACCAGGCGATTCTCGACGGTGTTGATCAGCATCGCGACATGCTTCGACACACAAAGCTTCGCTTCATTATTGCCGGCTCGGGGCGGCTCGACCCAAAGATCGTGCGGGGGCTAGAGGACACGTTCGGCGTCCCCGTCGTCGAGGGCTATTCGATGTCGGAGACAGGCAATCTCACATCGAATCCGCTGCCCCCGCGCGGGCGCAAGCGTGGGACCGTCGGCGTACCGATGTTCAACGAGGTCCGGATCGTCGACGCGAACGGAGGGATGGCCGGGCCCGGTCAGCAGGGCGAGGTCGTCGCCCGTGGCCCCGGCGTGTTCGACGGGTATCTCGACGATCCCCACGCGAATGCCGCGGCTTTCGTCGACGGCTGGTTCCGGACAGGCGATCTGGGCTGGTTCGACGATGACGGCTACTTGACCCTGACGGGTCGAATCAAAGACGTGATCAACCGCGGTGGCGAAAAGATCGCTGCGCTCGAGGTCGAGAACGTTCTCGCTGACCACCCAGCGGTCGGGCGCGTCTGCGTCTTCGGTATTCCGCATCCGACGCTTGGCGAGGAGGTCGTCGCGTCCGTCATTCCGGCAGCCGCGGCACAGGCGAGCGAAGATGCAATACGAGGATTCGCCAGGCAGCGGCTGGCCCCCTTCAAGGTACCGAGACGAATCTTCTTCACGACGGCCTTTCCCACGAGCGCCAGCGGCAAGATCGACAAGCGACGACTCGCCCAGCTCGGTGCCGATCTGCTCGCGGCCCCGAGCGTACCGGCGCATCGCGACGTGTCGGGCGACGGCCGATCCGTGCTGGAGGCAGACATCGCAGCGCTCTGGCGTTCGGTGCTCGGCGAGCGCGCTGTGGGAATCGACGAGGACTTCTTCCTGTCCGGCGGAGACTCGCTCAAGGCCATGGAACTGTATGCCGCGATCCATGCGCGGCTCGGAATTGACCTCGACCTGCGGCACATCTTCGACGCCGGCGCGACCGTGGCAGGCCTGGCCGATCTCATCGAGACAGCGCGCGCCGGGCATCCTCCCAGGCCGGCTCTCCCGGAGGCTCTGGTTCCGCTCAAGACCGATGGCACGCGCCCACCGCTGTTCGGCGTTCCCCCCAGCGGTGAACCCGCCTGTTTCATGGACCTCGCCCGGCTGCTCGATCCTGAGCAACCGCTCTATGGCCTGCGATCGCGCGGCCTCGATGGGCTATGTCGACCCCTGAGCCGCGTCGAGGAGATCGCCGCCGACTACGTCGGAACGATACGGGCTCTCCAGCATCGAGGTGCGTACTTCCTCATGGGAGTTTGCCTGGGAGGCCTCTTGGCCCACGAGATGGCCCGACAGCTCGAGATCTCCGGCGAGCGCGTTGCACTGCTCGTCCTCCTCGATCCTCCAGCGCCGTTTACAGATAGCCGTGGCCGGACCCGGCGCGACCGGGCGATCGACGTGCGGCTGGAGGAGCGGACCTATGCCGTGCGTTTCCTCCTCGCCCGGCTGTTGATGTATGCACGTGAATTCGCCCGGGGCAATGGCGAGAGCCGGATCGCCTACCTGCGCGAGAAACTGCCCCTCATCCGCGCTGCCGTCCGAGAACGCACTCTGCTCCCAGCCGACGCGCGCGAGTTCTATCGGAACGCCGTGTCCGAGGCGAACCGCGCCGCAGCCCGGCGATACGTGCCGGGCATATATCGGGGGCGGACCTTGCTTTGCTTAACAAGCGATCGGCTCGTAGCTGGTTCGCGTGATCGCCGTCTCGACTGGCTGACGCTGCTCCCCGGGGCCGCGGTGCAGTGGGTGCCCGGACGCGACACCGGCGATGTGCTCAGACGGCCCCAGATCTTGACGTTGGCGCAGCATATCAACGCGTGGCTCGCACAGGTCCACGCCCCCTCCACTCGGGGCTCTTAGCGAGAGAGGCCTAGAAGCTTCGGTCCGATCACGGCACGATGTCCCCCGATTCGTTAGCCCGGCGTTCCGTCGGAGGTCCAGATTGTCGAGGAAAGCGTTGAAGAACCGCTGTTTCCTTGACACCGGGGAGCCGAGTCGGTACGATCCGCTTCGCTATTCGGCGAGAGCGGAGGTCGGAGTCTCGAGGCGTTCCCGATGCTGCCTAGCAATGCCCGCATCGCCCTGGTCGGCTGCGCGTTTTTTGCCTTTCTCGGCGCGGGCTTCTGGATTCACGCGCTGTTCTTCACCCGCTCCCCCGCTCCCGCTGCAGCGACGGCGCCGACCCAGAGTCCGGCCGAGGCGCTCCAGTCGGCGTTCGTAAGTGTCGCGGAGCACGTTCGCCCCGCCGTCGTCCACATCAGCCCGACCCAGGCCGCCCGGCGTCGTCGTTCGCCGGTCACGCCGGGACCGTTCGCGGACGATCCCGCACTCAAGGGCTTTTTCGACAAGTTCTTCGGTCCCCGGGGGCCCGGCGAGCGCGAGGAGTTTCAGCTGCCCGGGCTCGGCTCAGGCGTCATCTTCGACAAGCGCGGGTACGTGCTGACGAACAACCATGTCATCCGGGGCGCCGACGGCGTGCTGCTGCGGTTGGCGTCGAAGCGGGAGTATCAGGGACGCATCATCGGCGCCGACGTGACCACGGACCTCGCGGTGATCCAGTTCGATCCGGACGGGCCTGTTCCGGTCGCGACGCTCGGCGACTCGGACTCGCTGCGCGTCGGCGAGTGGGCGATCGCGATCGGCAATCCCTTCGGCCTCGACAACACCGTGACGGTGGGCGTGGTGAGCGCCACCGGCCGCGCCGACGTCGGAATCGCCACGTACGAGAACTTCATCCAGACCGATGCGTCGATCAATCCGGGCAACTCGGGCGGACCGCTCGTTAACCTGCGTGGCGAAGTCATCGGGATCAACACCGCCATCGTGGCGAGCGGCCAGGGCATCGGCTTCGCGATCCCTGCCAACATGGTCAAGCGCATCACCGGACAGCTGATGGACCGCGGCCGGGTGACTCGCGGATGGATCGGCATCGCCATGGAGCCCCTGACCAGCGAGCTGGCGCAGGCGTTCGGGCTGTCCGAGGCGCGGGGCGCGGTCGTCGCCCGCGTGTACCCCGACGGCCCGGCGGCCGCGGCCGGGCTCGAGAAGAACGACGTGGTCGTGACGTTCGAGGGCGTGCCCGTCGAGGACTACCGCCAGCTACAGCGCCTCTCGGCCGAGACCGAGGTTGGCAAGACCGTCAAGCTCGAGATCGTCCGCAACCGCACCCGCAAGACGATCCAGCTCCGCGTGGCCGAAGCCCCCGACCGCACCTCCCCCGACCGCCCCACCCCCCGCGAACGCTAACCGCGTGTGAGCTACTGACCGACGAACCACGCGATATGTGCGACAAGCGTCGGAAGCCTTCAGCGACCAAGGACTAGGACCGAGGGGCTAAGGCCGAGCGCCGCACGGCCGGCGCCGACAAAAGCAACAGGCCCGATCCCCCCAATCGCCGGCCGCCGCAAACGGCAGCCTGGGGCGGGGCGGCGGGAGTGCGCGAGACCCCCGCGCACTCCCGCCGCCCCGCCCCAGCCTCTCGCTAAGCGACGAACGGAGGGATGGGCGGAATCTCGACCTGTTGGGTCTTGACCTCGCGCACGCCGGGCACGGAGCGCGCGACTTCGACCGCGCGCTCGAGCGCCGCGGTCCCCTCGAGCGTGACCACGCCGCCATGAGCCTCGACGGTGATCCGATACCGCCGCGTCTCGGGATGGGTCGCGAGCGCCACCTGCACGCGGGAGGCGAGGGCGCGGGAGGCGACCATCTGCTTACCGGCCTCGGTCGTGGCCATCTCGGGCCGGCGCGTGAGCGCCTCGAGAACGGCGACCACCGCGTCGTACTTCATCTTCTCGGTATTCACGGTCAGCTCGTAGAGCGTGGGGTCGGCGATGTCGACCTCGTAGAGGTAACGCATCCTCCCGGACTTCTCGAGGTCGTCGCGGCGAACCAGGTCGGCAGCGGCGCGATAGTTGGGCGTCTCGCCCGTCATCTCGGCCGTCCGCTTCACCCACTGCTTCACGCGATGCTCGAACGGCGCGATGACGCGGGCGCGCAGCACGTGGGGCACGCCGCGCAGCAGCCACTGGCCGCCGCCGCGCATCAGGACGCAGTTGTCGTCCTCGGCGAACTCCAGACAGGTCGTTTGCAGCACGGTGATGTG
>Ga0187776_10000964_pt1 | contig 14049 bp, 10 predicted proteins | sample 0216_BV02_MP12_2_FD_132426 | JGI IMG/M metagenome (GOLD analysis project Ga0187776, IMG submission 132426) | Tropical peat soil microbial communities from peatlands in Department of Meta, Colombia - 0216_BV02_MP12_20_MG | ecosystem: Environmental > Terrestrial > Soil > Wetlands > Peat | place...
CAAAGATTCTTTCTCATCATGGTCCCTCCTCAACAGTTGAAGTTGACGATCATACACAGCCGTATCGCTCGCACAATCTAATAAAGCCGCTTCCGACTGGCAAATACAATGGGCCCATTTTGAGAAAACGGAACGGGCAGTTCCTTGCCCGTGGAATTCAACTAACAGTCAGAAGGGACCTCCTTGATATATCCTTATTTCCCTTTGACCACTGTGCACCACTCACCAAATATGCCCAGGACATTTTTAGCCGTATGATCGACCATGGAAACTTCAGTGATTCCCCCGTTCGCCTTTGCGGCCGCTATGCTCGCATCACCGGTAGAGACCATGGCTAATATTGTTTGTGCGCAGGCCTTCCCTTCTTTTGTGGCGCCGGTTGCTGTTGTTGCAGTGTCACCATATTTTACTTCGGTATAAATTAAACCGACGGCGGGGGTCGCGACTGCGATGCATCCAGATAAACCAATTAAGCAGACCGTCAAGATTGCGAGGTGTTTTATCATAGATTCCTCCTTGTGGTTTATGGAGAGACACTCAACCTAACCCAAAGATGCTCACGCAATCTAACACAGGGGGATCTGACTGTCAAGGAAAAAGCTTTGAAAAATTCGGAAGTCGAGTCTTGAAAATAATGGAGTAATAATAGGACGGTATACTTTTATGCCATACTTCTGATGGAAAGAAGGTTTTTGGAGTTATTTCCGGATTGCCGCGAATTTTCAAAGCGAAGCTATAATTTTATTTGCGACATAAGGCCCATAATTTGGAGATACCTTCATGATGAAATCATCCGTGACATCCTGATCGTGCTGAGCGAAAGCTATACTACTTAAAGAGAGCGATTGCATTGTATTTTAGATGCGCTTTAACTCTAATGTTGTAAAGCCGCTTCGATTTTTTGGGCGACATAGGGCCCATAACTTGAAGAAACTTTTGTAATAAATTCATCCGTTACATCCGTGTCGTATTGGGTAACAAAAATGCCATTTATCAAAGCTGTGGCAGTCCAAAAAAACCATCCCATTTCAGCGGCCCATGTCCTGTCCATCTCCGCTTGCCTAAAAGTGTACCTGGTGGGAACTGTTATTTGTTGAGATCCATTTTTTAACTGTGTAATATTAACTGTGGTCTCGATTTCAGCATCGTAACCGTATCCCCAGATCGCTGGGGCCCATATAAGGAAACCCGGCCAGCTCACGATAAAATTGAGCCCATCACCCGAGTAGTGTGGATTGACACTGATATTAATTACGGTATCGACCTGGTCTCCATGGACAGAAGCATTGTAAGGATGGATCACCTTCCCAAAGCTAGCAGATCTTTGTAGTGCATCAACTATCGCAGTAACATATTTACTGTTCTGAACATGAACATCGCTGCTGGATGTGATTCCCAGTCTCATGGGTTCTTTCATTGGCGGGGCCGGAGGGGAAAAGAACTGATCCTCATTTGTGATGCGGAGGGGGGAAGAACAACCTATTAGCACAGTTATAAGTAAAACCAACGAAAACGTGATCGATTTATTCATGTAATGCCTCCTTTGCCGAGCCAGGTTTAATGTTCTAAGCCTTTTGTAGTCACATCCCTAATCAGGATGATGCAATTTCATTCGTCTTAAAGGATCCCACCGTTTCGATCTGTATCGTAGCACAAGTATTTTTTACACCTGCCAACAAAGATAGTATAGACAAGAAAGATTGAATTTCATTTTAGACTTTGCTTTGATAATTCCTCGATAAACTTTCTTATATTGGTTCGAGCTGAGTTTTCATTGGCTATCCTAAGCCTTGCAATGGCAAAGAAACTATCGTTCATCGTTGCCGTGCCTGTTTCACGGATATCCGTCTCATAAACTTTTTTGCCCGCCAGGTATACGGTGTACTTTATATCGGTCGTGACGGTGAGATCAAACCCAAACATTGGTTTGTTCACCTCCCGAATCTCTAATTCCAAGCCCCAATCTTCCCCCCAACTACTTGAAAGAGCCCCGAATGCTTTGGAGCGGAGCAATGACAACTTAACGGCTTCTGTAAAATTGTCATTAGGTATCTCCGAGATCCAAAAGGGGAGAGTCGTTGAGCCACCGGTTGACTCCTTCACGAAGATTTTATCGCCGGTCTGTTTTGGCGCTGAATAATCGGTTAAAGTCATCCCTTCTTTCGTGGCGGGAAACGCACATCCCACTAAACAGAACGCAAATAAAAGACAGATCTTTCTGCTCATGTTTTTCCCCTTCGTTGCCGGGAACGCAGGAAAAAAGCTGCCGGCATTGCTTCCCTTCATGTCTTCCCTTCTCTCGCTCCAGTCGGACATAAACAAAAAGCCCCTGAACCAGGAATGAATTTGGTTCAGGGGCATGAATGAAGATCAGTATAAGTGATTGAAGCCACGGTTTACCTCTTGACTCAATATTCAGGATGTCAGGGGACGGTAAAACCTAGGTAAAACACTTATACACCTTTTACTTATCCATGTCAACGTACCACAACGAAAAAAACCTGTATTGAACGTAAAGCTTCCTGGCACCCGAAATGTCTAAAAACTATTCCCTACCACAAAATAGGTCTGGTTCTCTCCGTCTTGATCCAACCCCTTGGCAAATCCCAGGCGGAATCGGACCGGAAGCCGTTGACCATAGCCGATTTCAGTTTCGATCTCGATCCTGATGCCTGCCGGGGATCGGGATTCGGTTAGAAATGGTCCTTTAGAAATCCCTCCATGAACTCTTTGAAGAAGAACAGGTCCGTGGATGGAATCGAGCCGCGGATCATCCGGTTCATCGCTCGACGGATCTGCAACCGCCCGATCTTGAACCGCCGGATCAGGTAGAGCGCGTCCCGAATGTCCATGTCCCGCATCACCCGCAGCTTTGACATGGCCAGGTCCAGCGGAGACAAGACCCGCACGGTGATGCGCCCGCGACGCTGGACGAGCCTGGACCGTTTGCGGTACCCCGGAGGCAGGTCGATCATTCCCCAATGAGACACGTCGGCGCTGAGATCGGCGGGGAATTCAAGATGGTTAAGAATCCGGGCCAACTGCCGGCCGGTCAGCGATGGGATCTCCGCGTCGATATCCCGCGTTTTTCTCCGCAGGCCGTACAGCGCCAGGGCAAGCCCTCCGAGAAGAATTATCTCGACCGGGAGGTGTGTTGTCTTTTCAACTGCGCGGACGAGCTTGTCGATTGCCTCCTCCGCAACCAAATGCTCTCGCGCCATCGCTGCTCCTCGGATCGCCCGACGCGGCCGTCGGTCGGACGTGCGTGGTCGGCATACCAAACGCGGAAAGGCCGCTCCAACCAATACCGGGTCGATGTCCGCCACAGTGCGCCTAATCGAGCGGCTTTCTCTCCCTGGTCCCGATAGCGATCGGCAAATCGTTTAGGCGGCCTGAACCGTTTCCAGGGAATCTCGTTCACGGCGATATATAGCCAGACCAGGTCTCGCGTCCGTCGGTCGGCCAGGGCTCTCTTGAGAATCCGGGATCGGCTTCCGCTGTAATGGACGCCGGTATAGAGAAGGAAGATGTCAAGATCGTGATATCGTTTCATAGTAATACTATATAGAAAAAAATAAGAGGGCACAAGATATAACTAAAAACTGTTTCCCACCACGAAATAAGTCTGGTTCTCTCCATTTTGATCCAATCCTTTCGCGAAGCCCAGGCGGAATCGGACCGGAAGCAGGTAACCGAGCGTCATGTCCATTTCGACCTCGACGCCGACGCCCCGTTTAAAATCCGAAAGCGTCATATCTTTATCCCAGGCGTTTCCGATATCAAAGAATAGATCGGCGTGCGTTCTTTGGAAGAAAAACGGCCATGTATGAATGCCGCGCTCGATATTCTGGAGCGGGAATCGGTATTCCAAGGTTCCGACCGCGGCCTTTCGACCGATGAACTCGCGTTGCGGGTAGCCGCGAAGGAAAAAGTCGGTCTGTTCAGGGTCAAGAATCTCCTCCGCGACATTGGGTCCGCCGACCTGGAAGTCGCCCTGAATCATGGGCTCGCCCGTCGCCAGGGCCCCGGTGAGGCGCGCGGCCAAGACATGATGCGGAAAGAAAAACCCCTGGTATTCATGCCAGGATGCAATATACCGATTTTGGTCAAAGTCGCTTCCCAGCCGATGGTCGAAGCGCTGGTAACTCGCCAGAAGGCGCCGCCCGTCCTCGGGGCTGATCGAAAAACCGTACTCATGCGCCGTGTTCAATTGCCAGACCAGGCGGATGCCGCTCAGGTATCCCTCGTCGGGTGCCACCGCGTCGACCGGGATGTCGGTCAGGCTCGAAAGCCCCTCGAGTTGATACCCGAACGTTAAGGACTGCACACTGTGAAACAAATCTCGGGTCAATGTCGCATCCAGATTCAACCGTTGTTGTCGCTCCCAATAGGAATAGGTCTGGTTCGGCTGGTTTGTAGGAAGGTTGGAATGTTTCACCGCCAGGTCAATTATTCCGACGTGGAAGGACGGATAAAAAGCATCGTTGACATACTGAAGGGAATAGGCGGGCCGATGGGTGGTTGTTCCGTACAAAGCAGCCGCATCGAATTTATCCTTACCCAGCACATCCGCTCCTCCCGTGGCCGCCCCAATCTGCGATCCCGACTCGTCTGCTCCGAAGATCGGCGTCCAAAATGTCGGCCGCAGCGTAGGCCAAGGCGAATAAGAAGCCAGGTTCGGCTCGGAAGAGATATTTTGTTGAGTCTGCGGGATCGGTGGCTGATTCTGGACCGGAGTCTCAACTTTTCGCCAGGTGGTTGGATCCCAGGGCATCCGGTGCAGGTCGAATCCACGGCTGCTGTAACCGGAGAAGAGAATCTCGCGGCCATCCGGGGTCACCTCCGGCGTGAAGGCACCTCCCAGGACGTTCGTGACCTGGAAAAGCTCGGAGGACTTGACCGAGTACGCAAACAGATTATATATGCCGGTCCGGTCGGAGGAGAACAGAAGAAAATTTCCGTCCGGAGACCAGGTCGGCGTCAGGTCCAGCGCCGGATCCATTAGAAGGGAAAAAGACTTCCGGTGATCCAAGTCGAGCAGTGTGATGCCTTGAGCCCCGTCTTTCCAAACGCTGACCGCGACCGATTTTCCATCGGGAGACCATCGAGGATGAAGCCAAATATCCTCTTCGCCCGCCCAATCAAGAATCTCGGACCGGCCCGTGGTCAAGTCAAAGATGACCAGATGGTTTTTGCCCAGCCGATTCTCCACGCAAATTAGTCGGTTTCCAGCCGGGTGAAAATCAGGATCCCGCAACCGAGCCCCTTTCGTTAAGCGGCGGACTTTCTTTAATGAAAGGTCATAAAGGTAAAGATCGCTAAAGACCGAGCTGTTCCGAAAAATCTCCAGTTGGGAGAATACGATCTTCTTCCCATCGGGTGACCAGGAGATCGTGTAGCCATAGTTTCGATCAGTTATATATAGGTCTTTACCGGTATCCGGGTTGATCAGGTGGATGGACGGATATTCGTCGGGGTTCACGCGGGTGTACGCGATCCAGCCACCTTTTGAATATGTTCGGGGACCGAGGACGTAATCGCCACGGTGCGTAATCGGATGGCTTACCGTGAATCCGGCCGTCTCCAATCCACTTTTCTGTCGTTCATACTTTGTTGTCAATTCAGTTTTCCAGTCCTTCCAAAGGCTGTCGTAGCTCTGTCCGAGCACCTGTTGGCCGTTCGTGCCGACAAAAAAGGGGATGACTTTCTCGCTGTACCCGAGGCTTAGATCCTTCAGTACGCTTTCACCGAAGCGACGCGCCAGGTAGTCATAGAAGCGGGCGCCGAAGAGGTACTGGATTTGGTTATCCGGCCATGTGTCCCTCCCGCCGGCCTGGTCCAGCGTCGGAAAACGGCCTTCCAAAATGGCCGCCCGGAGAAGCATTTCGGTATAGGCATTATCGCCGCGGTCGCTTACCCCCGTCGCCGTTTCTTCATAGACCGCCAGCCCCTCGATCAGCCAGTCCGGCTGAAAGATGTTGGGAATCGCGCCGTTGAAAATAATAAAAGGGACCGGTTGCCGACCGAAAATCCTGCGAATCAAGGCCGGAAAGCCGGTGTTCATATCCAGTTGAAGGATATGGACGTACTCATGCGTGATCACATCGCGGAGCCAATTATCGTAACGTTCGGGGAAAGGGATGGGGTTCGCCAAGGGAGGCGTAAGGCCCAGGTAGATCGTGTTGTTCGGGAAGGGAGTTGCGGCATCGGAGACGGAATCATCGTTGTCGACCAGGACAACATGCGTGGGTTCCTTCGGCTCCCAACCCAGCCTGGGCACTAGAATCGAATGGACCTCTTCCGCGATCCGGGCGGCTTTCCGGGCCCATTCCTCCTCACCTTGATGAAAGTAGACCCTAAAATGGGGCGTCTTGATCACGTTCCAAGTCAGCAGAGGATCGAACTTCGGTCCGCCGAGCAGGCTAATCGCACAGCCGGAACAGAAAAGCCCTAAAAGAGCTCCCGTCGATAGGAGGTGGAATATTTTAGATATAACTTTAATCAGGTCGATTCCAACGAGATACTTGGATGAGTCATCAGGAGGGCCACCATCTGTCAACCTTGGGCTAACGTAAACATTTCCTTGGATCTTGTCAACAAAAAAGGCCCACCCAAAACTCCTTGACAGCGCATGCAAACTACCGTATGATATTTCAGCCCATTAACCGGGCGGGTATAGATTTCTTGCATTGTGTAAAACGAGCCCCAAACCGTTGTTGAGGGCTTTTTATTTTGTGAACGGAATCATACGGCGTTTAATTCGTCGATTGATGTGACGAGTTGACCTTGCGGTCATACAGATGATTGAAGGGTTGGTTCATGGAAGTAAAAGTTTATCAAGAAGGCCTTGAGAAGGCGATCAAGATTCTGAAGCGGAAAATGGCCAAGGAAGGCATTTTCCGGGAACTCCGTCGTCAGCAGGCCTACGAGAAACCGAGCGTCAAGAAGCGACGCAAACGGCAGGATGCCCGGAAGCGGAGGCTGAAGGCGGAGCGCCGCGGCCGGTAAAACGCCATCCGTATTTAATTGCTCGGGCGGACATAAATCGGGTTTGAATAAATCCACGGCTGCCACTGTCCGCTTATCTTGAGAGAAATCTGAACACGGTAGACGCCGGCTTCTTCCACCGGAACACTGAGATGCGCCGTTGTCGCGGTTCGGATGACCGTCCCATTCCGCACCAGTTCCATCAACCCCACGACGGGGCTATCCATCGTCAGCTTTAATTCAGGGCTCTGTCGCACCTCGTCGCCTTGTATTCCTTGAAACGTATCGTTGCCCGCCCAAAAAACAAATCCCGTGGAGTCCGAAAGTATGTCGAAGGCCACGTAGGCATGACCGGCGGCCAGGGCTTGTAAAACCTCGGTCTCGGTTAATGTCTTCGCCAGGACATGGGTGCGAACGAATCGGAAACTCAGTTCATACGGGTCGATCTGATGTCCCAAGATCCGAATATTTTGATGCGCGTCGTTTCCGGCGATGCCCGTCCACCGTCTGCGTTGAGTCAGCTCGTCCCATTTCTTAAGATAATCATCCGGCCGTTCAAGAATGGAGAGAAACACCTGTTCGGGATAGTCATTGTAGGAGTAGAGGACGTCGAATAAATATTTTGGGTAACGCCAGGGATGTTTAACAGCGGCGTCCAGGATGTCGAAGATCTCCATCCCGTTGATCCCCGGCGAGCCCCAATCTTTAAATCCCCCGGAATGGGCAACGAAGACCAGGCCCCCTTTCTGTTTCACGTCGTCGATGATCTGGGCCATGGTCATTGGCCGGGAATTCAGGTATTCATTGAGCCCCAGCACCAGCAGACTGTCGCAGGTATCGCCCGTAACCCCGGTGCATTCTTTAACGATCTCGAAGCCTCGAAGAATCAGGATATTGTCATACCATCCCTCGAAGCCTTGGCTATGAATACGGGGGTTATTGTGATCCGTCGTGATTACAAAGGACAAACCGTTCTGTTTGGCCGCCTCGACGATTTCATCCACGGTTCCTTTGCTATCGTGAGAGAGGAGCGAGTGGACATGAATTACGCCGGAAAAGTCATGGTAGCCTCCAACAGGCTGAACCGGCCGGCGGGTCTGTTTTAATCCCTCGATCACTTTTCTTTGATGTTGCCAATAAGAATGGGTGGTGCAGCCGGTGGCTAGGACGGCGGTCATGACCACGGCCAGAATCCTTGGGTCTCGATGAAACATCACGCGTCCTTTCCGAAACGGGTGTAGGGGCAGATATTCTGATAAGCGCAGTACCGACAGGCCATGTAAGAGGGGCGCGCGGAAAAATCTCCCGATCGTATCCCGGAAGAGACCTTCCGGATAAGAGCCGCTGTCTTTTCCAGATCCTCCTCCGTTTTTTTTGCGCGGCCGACTCGGCCGGACTCCAGGAAATGAAGCTCCACGCCGTCCGGAATTTTACGATATTGTTTCTGGTAGGCCAGTGCATAGATGGACAACTGGAGGCTTATTTGGGTTCCCTCGTCCGCTTTTTTCTGGCTGAGGACGTTGGACGATTTATAATCGATCACGCGGACCTCTCCGTCGGTTTCGTCGATCCGGTCCCATCGGCCCGTGACCTTTGTGGACTCCGGACCCGGATCGATAAAAAATTTAAACCCTTTCTCGACCGCGGCCGGCACGATGCCGGAGGCTTCCTCGTCCTGGAAAAATCGTCGGAGCGTTTCCCGCCCGGCCGCCAGGCGCCGCTCCTCGTGTTCGCGGCTCAAGAAGCCATCGTTGACCCAGGCGTTTTCAAAGACCCGCAGGAGTTGATCCAGCGATATGGATTTTCCCGTCATTTTTTGGCGAAGGTAGGCCTGGACCGCCGTGTGCAACGCGCTCCCGTACATCACCGTTGGGTGGCGCGGGACGGGCGGTCGGATCAGATGGGCGAACTTGTATTTCAGGGGACACGTGAGATAATCGTCGATTTTGTAATAACTCAAGACGGGCGATTCCGTCGGATGGTATGCCGCGATGTTTGGATCGACCGGCGGCCCGGCCGACCGACGGATCATTTCCAAAGCGGCCGAGCGTCGGACCGGGATGTTTTTTTCCGTCAGGTCCAGGGCTTCCAGAACGAATCGGCTAATCCGGCGGGGTTTTCCGCTGCCGTAGTCCCGTGCCGAGGTGAGATACAGCTCTTCCTTGGCCCGGGTCATGCCGACATAAAACAGGCGGCGTTCCTCTTGAAGGTGAAAATCCCCGGCCGGCAGTTTGTCCTTGATCAAATTCTCCGGAAAATCGATCGGGTCGCCGCGTTCCCGGCTGGGAAATTTCTGCTCCACCAGACTCACCATGAACACGACCCGAAATTCAAGCCCCTTGGCTTTGTGCACCGTCAGGACGCTCACCCGATCCTGATCGGTTTCAATCTCGGCCACGGCCGGGTCGTCGCCGGCCTGAATCAGTGCGTCCAGATAGCGGATGACCTGCGGGACTTGGTCAAGCTCTAAAACGGTTTCGATCCGGCGGATTTTCTCAAAATACTCCCCGATATTTTTAATCTCAAATTCGGCCTCTAAAGACTCGGCCTTTGTAAGTTCTGTCAGATATCCGGTCTGTTGAAGAAATCGATATAGGAGCACGGAGGCGGGATAGCGTCTCGACTCCTCACGAAACTGTCGAAGATCCTGAAGCAGTCGGGTGATGACCGTCGTGGCTTGACTAGAAGCGGTGAAGAGGTCCGGCTCATTTTTAAATTGGCTCAAAACCTCTTCCAGCTTTAGATTTTTTCGATCGGCAAGGTTCGCGCAACGGATCAAGGTTTCCATATCGAGCCGATAGATTTCGGAGCCGGCCAGTTGATAAAGACTCAAACTGTCGGTCGGATCGGTCAGGACCTTCATAAAAGCCGTAAGGGTCCGAATCTCCTCCCGTCGGTAGAGCCCCCGGTTACCGGTGAACGAGTACGGGATCCGCCGCATGTTGAACGCCCGCATGAACGGTTCCGCATCCTGGTTCGCCCGCACGAGGATCGCGAAGTCCTTGTAGAGATAATTTCCCGTATCCACCTTTTCTTCGATCGTCCTTGCCACGGCGTCGGCTTCGGCCGAGACGGTATCGTAGGCCAGGTGAAGCACCGGCACATCGCCCGGGCGGTTGGACTTCAGACGCTTGTCGATATGGTTCCGGACTTCCAGCCGATCCGGATTGTTTTGACGGACCAAACGGTAAGCGGTGTCCAGGATGGTTTGGGTGGAGCGGTGGTTTTCGGTCAGGACGACCTGGCGGGCTTCCGGGTAGTGCTCCATAAAATTTAAAATGTTGCTGATCGCTGCTCCGCGGAATTTATAGATGCTTTGATCGTCATCCCCGACCACGACGATGTTTTGATGGCGTTGAACCAGAAGGCGGACCAGCTCGAACTGTGTGTAGTTGGTGTCCTGGAATTCATCCACCAGGATGAAACGGAACCGTTCCTGGTATCGCTGCAAGATCATGGGATGGGTTCGGAAAAGGTGGAGGGGAAGCAAGACGAGATCGCCGAAATCGACGCGGCCCTCTTTCCCCAGTAGCCGCTGGTAGGTTTTATACGTCCGGGCGAGTTCCATCTGTTGTTGCGCCCGTTCCGCAAGATTTTTGTCTTCCGGTTTTTTCCGGGCCAGCCGGTCCAGTCGCTCGGCAAACGCGAGGTACTCCTCCGGACCGACATCCTCGTCCTTGGCACGGGAGATGAGCGTCAGAATCGCCTCGACATGTTTCGTGGGGTTGCCGAGCGGTCGGTAATAATCCAGTTCGAACTCGAACAGGTGGTCGAGGAAAAAAATCACCTGCTCCGGACGGGAAAGAACTTGAAAGTCGCTGGTCAGCCCCATCGCCAGACCGTGTTCGCGAAGAACACGCTCGCCAAAGGAATGGAAGGTGCTGATGTGGTAGCCGAAGGCGCCCATCGGCACCAACGTGTCCACGCGCTCCTCCATTTCATGGGCGGCTTTTTCGGTGAAGGTCAGTGCGAGGATCTCTTCCGGCCGGGCGGTTTGGGTCAGGATCAGATGCGCGATCCGGTGGGTGATGACCAGCGTCTTGCCGGTCCCGGCGCCGGCGATGATTAGGAGCGGGCCCTTCTCATGCTCGATCGCTTCCCGCTGTTGGGCCGTGAGGTCCATGGTCCATTTTACTTTTGCGACGGGTCGAAGTCAAACCTCACCGGAAGATTTTCCGAAAGACCATGATCGCTTTCTCGATGTCCTTCTCGCTGATATTCAAGTGCGTCACGGCGCGGAGGAGGGTTTTGCCGAACGGAACGACGAGGACGCCTTCTTCCTTTAAGGCCTCGACGGCCTGCGGCGGGGCGTAGCGGGTTTTTGAAATATCAAAAATGACGATGTTCGTCTCAACACGCTCCGGATCGATTGAGATGCCCGGCAGGTCGGCGAGCGCCGTCGCCAGTTTCTTGGCATGGGTATGATCTTCCGCCAGTCGTTTGATGTTATGCTCCAAAGCATACAATCCGGCCGCGGCCAGGATTCCGGCCTGTCGCATCCCGCCGCCGAACATCCGGCGCAGTCGTCGTAGTAACGGAAGCCGACCGGTCGTGGTGCAGATCATCGAGCCGATCGGAGCGCCGAGTCCTTTCGAGAGGCAGAACGAAACGGTATCGAACGGTTTGGCATATTCGGCCGCCGGGATTCCGCTTGCGACAGAGGCATTGAAAATCCTTGCGCCGTCCAGATGCATTGCCACGCCGCGGCTGCGGGCGATTTTGGCGACGGCCTTGATCTTCTCGATAGGATAGATCGTCCCACCGCCACGGTTATGCGTGTTCTCAAGACAGATCAGTCGCGTGGGCGGAAGATAATATTCGTCCGTGCGAATCGCATCGGCCACCTGATCCTCTTTCAAGACACCGTACGCGCCGGGAAGAGGATAAAATTGTATCCCGCTGAGGGCCCCGCCGGCGCCGGCCTCGTAATGGAAAATATGCGCCTGGGATTCGATGATCACTTCATCGCCGGGATGCGTTAAGAGCCGGACCGCGAGCTGGTTGGCCATGATGCCCGACGGAACGAACAGCGCGGCTTCCTTTCCCAACAACTCGGCTGCGCGTTCCTGGAGACGGTTGACGGTGGGGTCTTCGCCGAAGACGTCGTCTCCCACCTCGGCCCCGGCCATGGCCTTGCGCATCGCCGGGGTCGGACGGGTCACGGTGTCGCTTCGGAGATCAATCCGGGAGTTCATGAAAGGTTTGGCCTTGGACGAGGGAGGGGCGATGCCACCGTTCGGAACGATACCGGATCAGAAGCAGTGTCATCCGAACCACCCAATCGAGCACCATGATGCCCCAGACGAAGGGGAGGCTTAACCCCAGACCGAACGAAAAAAGATACGCCAGGGGGACTCGAACCAGCCAGCTTCCGACGACCGTGGTGAATAAGAGATATTGCGTGTCACCGGCCCCTTTAAGCGATCCGGAGAGCACCATCGTCACCGCCAAGGGAATCTGAAGAATCGCGACGATTTTAAGAAAGAGGGTTCCCAGCCGGATCACTTCCAAGTCGCTCGTGAAAATGCGGAGGAGAAGATACGGAAAAAAGAAAAACACGAGGCCCATTCCGGCCATCAGCATCACCGCAAATCGGTTGGCCTCCCAGTTGAGCAGGTGGGCCCGGTCGCGCTGATTGGCCCCCAAGCTCTGCCCGACCGCCGTCGTGACGGCAATCGAGAGCCCATAGCCGGGCATGAACGAAAGCGCCTCGATCGAGACGCCGACCTGATGCGCGGCGTAGGCGGCCGTTCCGTAGAACATGATCATTTTCAGGTAGAGAGTTTGGCCGGCCTGCTGCAACGCCCGATCTCCAAAGACCGGGAGACCGATTCGGATCACCTCCTTGAGCATCGTCAGGTTGAATCGGCCCGAATGAATGACTCCGCGACGGAATAGAACCCACAGAAGCAGCACGCTTCCGAGTCCTTCCGAGATCCCGATTGCGATCGCTGCGCCCCGAATGCCCAGCGACGGGGCCCCGGCGAGGCCGTAGATCAGGGGGTAGGCGATCAGGATATGGAGGATGTTAATCAAGACCACGGCGATGAGAGGCGTCCGCGTGTCCCCGACGCCGTATAGAATATTGCAAAGGACGTTCGCGAGGGCCGTGAAGGTGAATACGGCAAAAATAATTTTGAGGTATCCGTCCGCCAGGGTCGTCACGGCCGGCTCGGCACCAAGGAAACGGGCGCCTTCGTGGCCGAAGAACCCGCCGGCCAGGCTGATCCCGAGAGAAAGCAAGAGGCATAATAGGATGGACTGGAATGCGATGCGCGCCGCTTCCAACTGTCGCTGTCCGCCGCAGAGTTGTGCAATCACAACGGTCGTACCGGAAGACAGCCCCCAAATAACCGTCATCGAGATGAAGATGAGAAGCTGTCCGATTCCGACGGCCGCGATCGCCCGCGCGCCCAGACCTCCGACCAGAAAGATATCGACGACGCTCACGGACCGCTGCAAGAGGCTGCTGAGCACCACCGGCAGGGCCAGGGACACGATCTCACGACGGACCTCTTTGCGAAGGAGGGACTGGCTCACCCTTTCATTATAGTGCATTTTCGACTCAAGTCAAAGATAAGAGGGGTCCTTCGATTCGCGGACGCCGTTTTCCATAATTCCTTGGGATGTGATATAGTAATTTACTTATGCGAGCGAAACCCCATCCGCGGATTTTGCGAACGACCGCCCTTCAGGCCGCCCGGGCGGCCGGGAAGGTGCTTCGGAAGTTCTTTGCGACCGAGATTCGAATCGATTTCAAAGGCGAGGTGAACCTGGTGACCGACGCCGACCGGGCGGCCGAAGCGGTCATTGTTCAAACGATCCGCAAACGATTCCCGGATCATCGGTTCCTGGCCGAAGAGGGCGGCGAACATGCCACACCCGAATCGGTCGGATCCGATCACAAATGGATCGTCGATCCGCTGGACGGCACCACGAACTTTGCTCACAGCTTTCCGATGTTCTGCGTCTCCATCGGGCTGGAGACCCGGGGCGAAGTCGTCCTGGGAGTCGTGTACGATCCGTTGCGCGAGGAAGTGTTTCTGGCCGAAAAAGGAAAAG
>Ga0187776_10000965_pt1 | contig 14046 bp, 13 predicted proteins | sample 0216_BV02_MP12_2_FD_132426 | JGI IMG/M metagenome (GOLD analysis project Ga0187776, IMG submission 132426) | Tropical peat soil microbial communities from peatlands in Department of Meta, Colombia - 0216_BV02_MP12_20_MG | ecosystem: Environmental > Terrestrial > Soil > Wetlands > Peat | place...
ACCTCGAGGATCAGCTCAAGCGCGCCGCGACCCGCGCGTTCCGCACCTCTTTCCTCGTCGCAGCGGCGCTCGCGCTGCTGGCGTTGGCGCCAGCGCTGGCACTGCGCGACCGGAGTCGGAGATGAGGGCGCTCGCCCTGCTGGCGTTGGCGCCAGCGCTGGCACTGCGCGACCGGAGCCGGAGATGAGGGCGCTCGCCCTGCCGCTCATCGCCGTGCTGCTCGTGGCGGCCGTCCTTGGCATCCAGCTCGACGCCGGCGGCGGCAACTACGTTCCGCGCCGCCCGGCCAATCCGTGCACCCCCCGCCCAATTCCGCCCATCCCGGCGCGACTTGAACCGCTCGCAGAAAGGATCGTCCTGGTCGGCCTCGACAGCGCCGCGTGCCGGCTCCGCATCTCCCGCGAGCGCCTCGTCCTCGCACTCGCGGGCACGCGCTCGCTCGACCCTGCCGCCCCCGCTGCGCTCAAAGCGGGCCTCCGCGACGCCGTGGACCGGCTCGACCGCGAGCACCGTCTGCCCAAGGTGTCCCAGCTCCTTCCCCAAGCGCTCGACCAGGCCAACCTACCCGGGATCGTCAAGACGATCATCAACGCGATCCCGGACGGCCTCGTCGACACTGCCCTCCCGACCGGGCCGCTCCTACGCCGGACCGTCGACCAGCTCGACGTCAACCTCCTCCTCCGCGAGCTCGACGACCCGCGTCAACTCGAGTCGGCCGTCCAGTCGGCCATCCTCCACGCGGCGCTCCGCGAGATCCTCGACCGCCTCCGCCCCTAGCGGGACTTTCCCGGAGAGTCCCGCTAGGCCGGTCGGGGCGGCACCCGCGAGATCCTGACTTTGCCCCCGGACACGCGTGCCGCCCTGCCGATCTGCTGCCCCAGACGAATGAGCACATCCGTTCGGTGGAAGTTGCGAGCTTGCTGTTATCCGCCGGGGGCGGGGCCCTTCAAGCGAAGCGCGGGCGGAGGATGAACGGCCGTCGACGGCGCGAACGTCTGCTGGAGACATGCTCCGCCCTTAGGCGCAGCAGAGCGACGGCCGCCACCGTAGGCACGAACGGATTCGCGACAACGTGTCCATCACGGAGCGACAACGCCGCGACCGCCTCGCCGTCGATCAGCGCAAGCAGCACTTCTCCCTCCGGGGCTGGTGCATCGTCCAACGCCGCGAGATCGCGTACCGCTTGATCATCATCGACATCGGCGATCCGCAGTGAGACGGCAGGTGGGTTCGCCGCTTCGGCCGCCCACGGCTCGCGCGTGTGAGCGATCGCTGATCGATGGTCCGCGACCCTTCGTAGGTCTGCAACGTGCTCCCTGGCGGCCAAGTTGGTAATCGAAGTGGTCATCGCGAGTTCCTATCTATCGGGTCCAAAGTCATCATGGACCTAAGCCCCACTTCTCACATCAGGCAGAAGGAGCGATGTCGCCTGCATCATCCCTTATGCTGACCCGGTCGTCCCTTAGTGGCCCCTTGATCCTGACGAACGCGAAACGGGTCCTTGATCGGGCCTCGATCGGGCGAGTGACTTGCCGCCACCCAGGTATACGCGCGGCCGTAGTCGCGGCGGGCAACGAAGGTCGACCAACGATGCATCGCCACACAGACCATCAATCACAACACCGACAGTCGACACGATGACAGCACGCAAGCGGCCCGGACTTGGCTGGGAGAGCTGGATCGACAAGCAGATCCGCGAAGCGACCGAACGCGGCGAGTTCGACGATCTCCCCGGCACCGGCGAGCCCATCCCAGATTTGGACAAGCCGTTCGACGAGCTGTGGTGGGTCAAACGCAAACTCAGCAGCGAGGGACTGACATACCTCCCTCCTTCGCTTGCGCTGCGCAAAGAAGCGCAAGACGCGCTCAGAGCAGCCTCACATGCCAGCTCAGAGGCCGACGTGCGGCGAATAATCGAGAACATCAACGGACAGATTCGCGAGGCCAACAGAAAGGGCGTCGCTGGACCCGCGATCATGCTCGTGCCCTACGACATCGACCTCATTCTCGAGCAGTGGCGCGAGCAACGCCAAGGGTGACCGAAAGTCACGTGCCGGCGACTCGTTTCTTTACGGCGCCTCGCGAGTCAGGGCGTCGGCCGGCAGGCCACGGACGGCGGCTGGTCGCGGCTACTGGCTGGTGGGCCCGCTCGAGCTCGAGCGTAGAAGTCGAGGTCTTGGTCGATGACCCGACGGGTTGTGCGGAGATCATCCAGCCGTCGCGCCGCGGGTTCCGCGGATGTTGGTGGGTCACGCGTCTCTGGCCGGTGACGGTCTCGGTTTGACAGATTCCGGAACGGCCAGCGATGAGATCGATGGCGCGTCCGGCCGCTATCCGGCACATATGGGGCGCGGGTTCGGCTATCTTCGCCTCTGCCGGGAACGCGGCGTCACCTTGCAGCTAGGAGAGGCATGTTCGAGGTCGAGGTTTCCTCGATGGGCCCGGAGCGGTTCCGCTCGGTTCTCGCGCCTGAGCGCTACGAGCAGTTTGAGCGCGGCATGGAGCACGCCCGCCAGCTGCTGGCCGGCCGTGTGGTCTGGAACGTCAATTCGACAGCCCGGGGCGGCGGCGTTGCGGAGCTTCTGGAATCGCTTGTGCCGTACGCCCGCGGGGCTGGGGTTGATGCTCGCTGGCTGGTGATCGAAGGCCCGGACGAGTTCTTCAAGCTCACCAAGCGGATCCACAACCTGCTGCATGGCAACGTCGGCGACGGCGGATCACTGGACCAAGAGGCCCGGGATATCTTCGAGCGTGCGCTGTCTACGAACGCGGCGGAGGTCTGTGCACGCGTGCGGCAAGGGGATGTCGCGATCGTCCATGATCCCCAGCCGGCGGGCTTGATTGGTGCCCTGCGGGACGCCGGCGCCGCGGTCATCTGGCGCTGCCATGTCGGACTTGACGACCCGAACGAGCGCGCGCGCGAAGCGTGGGCGTTCCTACATCGCTATATCGCGGACGCCGATGCGTACGTGTTCTCGCGAGCGTCGTTTGCGTGGGAGAACCTCGGCCCCGAGCGAATCGTCGTCATCCCGCCGTCGATCGATGTGTTCTCTGCCAAGAACGAGGATCTCGACCGACGGGCAGTGCTGGACATCCTCACGGCGTGCGGGGTCCTGACCGGCGCTACGAGGCCGCACGGCGGAACATTTCAGCGGCAAGACGGTACGCCCGGTCGAGTCGATCGGCGCGCGGAGCTGTTCGAGGAGCAGCCGCTGGAGCCCGGCATGCCGGTCGTTCTGCAGATCTCTCGTTGGGATTCGCTCAAGGACCCGTTGGGGGTGATCCAAGGGTTCGCCGACTACGTGCCCGCGAGCGCCGGTGCGCATCTCGTCTGTGCGGGGCCTCAGGTGAGCTCAGTGACCGACGATCCGGAGGGCGGACTCGTGCTCAGCGAGGCGCAGGACCTGTGCCGGAGTCTCGATGCGGATGCGCGTGGGCGGGTGCATCTCGCGGCTTTGCCAATGGAGGACCCAGAGGAGAACGCGATCATCGTCAACGCGCTGCAGCGCCATGCCACGGTCATCGCCCAGAAGAGCCTGGCAGAAGGGTTTGGCCTGACCGTCGCCGAGGCCATGTGGAAGGCGCGACCCGTGGTGGCATCCCGGATCGGGGGCATTCAATCGCAGATCGTCGACGGAGAAAGCGGCGTGCTGCTCGACGACCCGCGCGATCTCGAGGCGTTCGGTGCTGCCGTCACCGAGCTGCTGCTCGACCGGCCGAGGGCGACCGAGATCGGCGAGCGTGCACGCGAGCGCGTCCGCGACGAGTTCACAAGCCCCCGGAGCCTGCTCGACTATCTCGCAGTCATCGACACCGTCCTGCAGCGACGCGGCATTCGTGTCGGTACGTGAATGACAGCCCTGGACGTCCGTCCCCCGCGCGTCAGCTGCGGTATATCCCGACTCCGACGTGGAGGCTTTAGGACACGGCCGCAAACAGTCGCCGGTGGTCTTCGATCCCGGGGAGATGCTGCGCGCCTCGGTCTACGAAATGTATCCCGGATCCGGCGACGAGATCCCTGGTCGTGCTGGATGCAAGCACCTCGCTCGGGGCGGCCAGGGCGCCGACGCGGGCCGCGATGTGCACCGCGATGCCGCCCACGTCCTCGCCGATGAGCTCCACTTCGCCGGTGTGCAAGCCGATGCGGACCTCCAGCGCGAGGGATTGCGCGCCGGCGGCGATTGCCTGTCCGCACCTGATCGCCCGGGCCGGGCCGTCGAAGGTAGCCAGGAAGCCGTCGCCGAGCGTCTTCACTTCGCGGCCGCGGAACCGGGCCAGCTCGCCGCGGACAGCTGTGTGATGCGCGGCCAGCAGTTGGCGCCAGCGCGCATCCCCGAGCTCCGCGGCTCGCTGTGTCGAGCCGACGATGTCGGTGAACATCACCGTCGCGAGCACGCGGTCGGTCTCAGGAAGGGATCGTGTCCCTGTCAGGAACTCCTCGATCTCTCCAAGCACCGCGTCGCTGTCGCCGGCCCAGGGCAGATGGTCGATGCCGGCCAGCTCCACGTAGCGCGCGCTCGGGATGTCGGCGGCGAGCTTCTCCCCGGCGCGTCGGTTCACGACGCGGTCGCCGCGGCGATGCAGAACCAACGTAGGTACGTGGATCGTGGGCAGCACGGCTCGCACGTCGATGTCCAGGAACATCTCAAAGATCTTCTGCACCATCCCCGGGCTCGCGGCCGAACGCTCCATCCGGGCGGTGAACTCCGCCGCCCGCGGATCGTTCGCCAAGCTCGGAGCAAACAGCTCGACCATCCCCTCCGCGCGCCGTCCCCAGTAGGGTGCGATGAACTCAGCCGCGGCCTCGCGTAGTGCGTCTGCGGGCGACGCCCACGGATAGTCCGGCGCCTCGGTCGTACGCCCCATCGCTCCGTAGAGCACAAGCGAGGTCACCCGCGCTGGATGAGCAGCCGCGAACAGGACGCCCATCGGGCCACCCTCAGAGATCCCGAAAAGCGTCGCACGCTCAGAGCCCGCGGCATCCATCACCGCTCGCACGTCGTCGACCCGCTGCTCGAGCGTCGGCACTTCCGCGACCGGGTCCGACAGCCCCGTGCCGCGCTTGTCGAAGATGACCAGCCGCGAAAACGAGCTAAGTCGCTCAAAGAATCGAGCCAACGCAGGCAACTCCCACTGCAACTCGAGATGAGTCGCGAATCCAAGGATGAGGACCACGTCACGCGGTCCCTCGCCGACCACCTGGTACGCGATCGAAGCACCGTCGGACTCGGCGTACCGTGTTGGCGTTGGGCTCATACGTTCGCTGATCGGGTCGAGCTCTGCGAGCCGGAGTCCCACAGCGGATGCTACGGCGCGGATCGCAACAGCACAGCGACCCGCCGCGAGCGATGACCGGCATCGACCCCGACCACCCGGCCAACCGGGCCAACGCGGGCGCGCAGAGCTGTGGCAGGATTCCCGGCGCGCGGTGGCGGTGGGCTCATGTCCGGTCCAGCAGGAGCGCAGTGGCGGCTGGCGCGTCCTCGGGTCTGGGTGGTCTGGCTGAAGCTGGTCTCGGAATCGGCCCCTGGCTGATCGCGTTCGTGTATTCTCGCCTCGAGACGCGGGGCCGGCGTGTCAGACTCCACACAATCAACCAGAAGTTTGGGGGTGCCCATGTTGCAGCGGAGGCTGCTTGCCGGTACCGGCGCACTCGTCCTCGTCGCGGGACTTAGCTCCGTGGCGATGGCCGCGGGAGGTGCGCCGAAGAACGCGGCGATTAACGCCGTGACGTCGGTCAAGGTGAAGATCAATCGCTACGTCCAGGATGGGACGCGCTGGCAGAACGATGTCTATGACGTCAAGTCGGGCGGAACGATCACGGTCGTCAACCTGGCCGCGTCTGATGGCGCACACACGTTCAGCGTTGTCAAGAAAGGCGATCTGCCGCAGACCACGCAGCAGATCGTCAACTGCAGGATCTGCCTGACGATCGCAAAAGAGCACGGTGCCACACCAGAATCGAACACGCCGCCGAAGTTCCTGTTCGTCAACAACGGAACGGGCACCAACACTCCTCCGAACGTCGATCAGCCCGGCGACTCGGCCTTCATCGCGCCGAAGCAAAGGGCGAAGGTGACGTTGAAGGTGACGGCGAAGCCGGGGACCACACTCTACTTCCTGTGTGCGATCCATCCCTGGATGCAGGCGAAGCTCGTCGTCCAGAAGTAAGCAGGACATCGGCTCTACAGACGCTTGGCACGGGCCCTGGTCTGCGGCAGGGCCCCTGCTCCTCTCGCCGCTGCGGTGTGCCGGGCGGGTCCGAAAATGACTCGGGCGCGGCCATCGCAATGTGTCGGCGCTGAGCGTCCCTTGCGCTACCGATGTGATGTCGATGCTCACGTGATGAACGGAATGATCGTCGCTTGCCATGTCGGGTGTCGATGAAGCGCCACTTACTCGTAGCTTCCACTGCCGTCTTGGCGCTCGGCGTGACGCCGGCCCGCGCTGGGCCATCCGCGCAGCCCGTCACGGTCGAGTACCAGTCATTCGCTCCGCAACGCCTGGATGCGCTACCAGGCGACAGCGTGGCGTGGTCGAACACGAGCGTCAGGACCCATACCGTGACTGCAGACGACGGCTCGTTCGATTCGGGGGATCTCTCCAGCGGCGGCGTGTTCACACATCGCTTCGATGCTCCTGGCGTGTATCTGTACCACTGTCGCATCCATTTGGGCATGACCGGCGAGGTGGACGTCCGCCGCGTTACTCTGAACCCGCTCCCCACCGTTGCGGTGCCCGTCGGCGAGCGGGTGACGTTCACGGGCCGAACGGCCGATGGCGCCGACCCGGTCATCGTTCAGCGGGCGACTTCAGATGGCTACCGCTCCGTCTCGGCGGCGACGCCGGCGCCGGATGGAACGTGGAGCGTCACGCTCACGGCCACGTCGACAGGGACCTACAGGGCCGGCAGCGGCGCCGATGTCAGCGAGACGCGTCGGCTGCTGGTTGTGAACCGCAGAGTGCTGGTTCGCGTCTCAGGCCACGGGATCGCCGCGACGGTCACGCCGCCTGAGGCGGGCGCGACGGTCGTGCTGGAGCTGCTCCTGCGCGAGCGCTTTGGCTGGTGGCCGGTCAAGCGCACGCGGCTGGACTACCTTTCGCGAGCGCAGTTCCGCGTCGGTCGCCCGGCCCGTGCGCGGGTGGTCCTTGTCGACCGCGACGGTTGGACGCCGGTGGCCACGAGCCGTGTCGTGCACTTCCGCGGTTCGCGCTGACTTGCGAGCCTCTCCGCAGGTGCGGCCTCAGCTGCTCCCTCGAGCATCCCGCGCTGCCACAGTTGCGAACGCTTGGAGACGGGCGGCTCGCCCAGCGTCGTCTATTTCACGATCGACCGGAGCCGGATCGTCGAGATCGAGGCGGTTCGCGACCCGGAGAAGCTGAGAACGCTAACTGGCGGTTGATGAAAGCTCGCCGCGCTCGACTCGACTTGCCCGTTAGGATCGCGCTCCCATTCGCCGTACCCCACGTCGCCAGAAAGCGAGACCGCAGATCATGCCCAACTACAACCCCTACGACGGCCTGCCGCAAGTGGCATCGTTCGAGCTGACCAGCGAAGACGTGCGCGATGGTGAGGAGCTCGGGAAACCCCAGGTGAGCGGCATCTTCGGTGCGGGCGGTGAGGACGTGTCGCCGCAGCTAGCCTGGACCGGGTTCCCGGAAGCCACCCGCAGCTTCGCGGTGACCTGCTACGACCCTGAGGCTCCGACCGCCAGCGGCTTCTGGCACTGGGCCGTCGTCGATATCCCGGCGAATGTGAGCGAACTACCACGTGGCGCGGGCGAAGAGGACGGAAGCGGACTTCCTCCAGGAGCGTTCCAGCTCCGCAACGACGGCGGGGCCAGGAGATACATCGGCGCCGCGCCGCCGCCGGGGCACGGTCGCCACCACTACTACTTCGTGGTCCACGCTGTCGATGTCGAGTCGCTCGGGATCGACAGGGATGCCACGCCGGCGTTCCTTGGCTTCAACCTGTTCTCACACACGCTCGGCCGCGCCATGATCGTCGCCTGGTACGAGGCCCCCGGGGGGTAGCTCTCGACGAGCGCGCCGAAGGAGCACATGCGCTCGATCTTCGCGTGCCACCGCGATCGGCAGTCGATGAAGTTCGCCTTCGACCTGTGGTCATACGACGACGTCAAGCAGAACGCGCACGCGATCCTCGAGCGCGTCCGCAACAGCTCGATGCCACGCGACGGAGCATGGTCGAGGGCGAACATCGACGCATTCGAGCGCCGGGTCACCACGGGGAGGCAGCGATGAGTACCGGGCAGCAGTACCAGTAAAGAGTCCGGCCACCAGGCTGGTCGACCGCACTGCCGCGCGCGAGGATCGGGTCGTGATCTCGCGCCTGTCGCCACCGAGCATGGGACGCTGGAGCGCGCGGCGCCCATGGCGCGCAATCGGGGCATGGCTTGCGTTCGTCGTGCTCGCGGTCGGGATGCTCGCGCTGACCGGCTCGAAGCAGCTCCAGAGCGGCACGACCGGCGAAGCGGCCCGTGCCGAGACCATGCTGAGGCAGCACCAGGCCAGGCCGAGCCAGAGCGAGTTCGCCTACCTGCATAGCGACACCTTGAGCACTGACGACAAACCCTTCGGCGCCGCGATCGCGAAGGTCAGGGCCGGCATGCGGGCCGCGCTCGGCAGCACTGTCACGACGACCATCTCGGCCAACGGCCACTCGGCGCTCGTGTCCGCGCCGGTCGGACGCGGGTTCTCGACGGAGTCGCTCCGAGCCGCCGTGGCCAAGGCGGGCAACCCGCAGATCACGGCTGTACTCGACGACAACAGCACCGACGGCGGCAACAATGACCTCAAGCGAGCCGAGCGTCTGTCGCTGCCTGTGACGCTGCTCGTCCTGCTGATCGCGTTCGGCGCGCTCGTCGCGGCGCTCGTGCCGGTGCTGCTCGGGGCGACCGCGGTCATCGCCGCGTTCGGGCTACTCGGACCGATCAGTCAGGTGTTCCCGCTCGACTCGAGCGTGAAGACGGTCGTACTGCTGATCGGGATGGCGGTCGGCGTCGACTATGCCCTCTTCTACGTGATCCGCTCGCGCGAGGAGCGGGCGCGCGGGCAGGCGTCACACGACGCGCTCGAGCGTACGGCGCGCACCTCCGGGCACACCGTGATCGTCGCTGGAACGACGGTCGCGATCGCGATGGGCGGCCAGTTCATGATCGGCACCGACATCTTCAACGGGATCGCGAGCGGCACGATCGCGGTGATCGCGTGCGCCGTGGCAGGCTCGGTCACTGTGCTGCCGGCCGTGCTCGAGCTGCTCGGACCGCGGATCGACCGCGGTCGTATCCCGTTCCTCCCGCACCTCGGCAGCGGGGCCGACTCGCGCTTCTGGCCCGCGGTCGTGGATCGCGTCCTACGGCGCCCGCTGTTATGGCTCCTCGCCTCGGTCGGGCTGCTCGTCGCGCTCGCGATCCCGGCCGTCGGACTGCATGTGTCCGAGCCGAGCTCGAACGAGATCGCGCCGCGAGTCTCGACATCCCTCCAGACGATGATCACGGCTGACTTCCCCGGGACCTCGTCCCCGGCGATCGTCGTCTTCGCCTGGCCCGGCGGGGGCCGAACGCAGGCAGAACGAGCGGCACGGCGCCTGGAGTCCCTCGCCGCGGGACGCGGGGTCGCGCACCCTCCCTTCCGGACGCGCCTCACCAGCGACGGGCGCGCCGGCACGCTCGAGCTGCCGCTCGCGGGCTTAGGTGACGATGCTGCGAACAAGCACGCGCTGACCGTGCTGCGGACCGAGCTGATCCCGCGCACGCTCGGCCTCGTCCCCGGGGTCAAGACGGCGGTCACCGGCGACGCCGCGCGCGACGCGGACTTCACCGCGCAGATGCAGAATGGGCTGCCCTACGTGATCGCGTTCGTGCTGGTGCTCGCGTTCGTGATCCTCCTTGTGACGTTCCGCTCGCTCGTGGTCCCGATCAAGGCGATCGTGCTGAACCTCCTCTCGGTCGCCGCGTCGTACGGCGTGCTCGTGCTGGTCTTCCAGCACCACTGGGCCGAAAGCATGCTCGGCTTCCGGTCGACCGGCTCGATCATCTCGTGGCTCCCCGTGTTCCTGTTCGTCGTGCTGTTCGGCCTCTCGATGGACTACCACGTGTTCATCCTCAGCCGTGTGCGCGAGGGAATCGAGAGCGGGATGTCCAACGACCAGGCGCTCCGACACGGGATCACCCGAACCGCCGGCGTCGTCACCAGCGCCGCGTTGGTGATGTTCGGGGTGTTCTCGCTGTTCGGCACTGCGAGCTCACTCGATCTGAAGCAGGCCGGCGTCGGACTCGCGGTCGCCGTGCTGCTCGACGCCACGATCGTACGAGCGGTTCTGCTCCCAGCCTCGATGAAGCTGCTCGGCGACCGAAACTGGTACCTGCCGCGCTGTCTGGGCTGGCTCCCGGGAACCAAGCACGAGCCAACCGTGCCCATCGAAGGTTCCGCGCAGCGGCAGGTTCCACGCCAAGCGCCTCTGCAGACGCCCGCTGCGACAGCCAGGTGAGCCACCATTACTCGACGGCGTACAGGGGACCAGATCCCCGGGACGTCTCTCAGCCGGTGCATTCGTCGGGCTCAGGCACAGCCGGGCAGCGGGACCGTCCTCGGGTGCGGCTAGCCGGGTCGCGGCTCGTGTACCGGCTCGCCGTACCCACCGGATTCCGGCTGTCCGGCTGGACAGGCCGAGCCGCTGCTGCCACCGTTCCGTGGATACACGGGACCTCTGATCGGCCCCGTCCACCCTTTGCAACCGAGGGGGACGTGAGGACAAAGCAAGCGTCTGTAGCCGTTGCGGCGGTGTTGGCCGGAGGGGGTGCCGCATGGCTCGCCGTGCATCGAACATTCGACCCCTACCAGACCGCCCCCGCGCTCCTTGCCCTGCTCGTTGGCTGGTCATTCATTGGAAGCGGGCTGGCGACCTCGCGCGTCCGTTCCGACAGTCGGCTCGGGAAGGTGATGGTGTTCACGGGCTTCGCCTGGTTTGCGAGCTTCTTGACCGACTCGCACGACGCGTTGCTCTTCAGCGTAGGCACAGCAGTGCAGAGCGTGTACCTGGTGGGCGTCGTGTACCTGGTCATCACCTTTCCATCGGGCCGCCTGCAGACCACGTTTGAACGTGTCCTGATCTCGAGCGGGATCGTGCTCGTCACCGTTGTTCCAGCGGCATCGCTGATCTTCTCTGACTCGCACGCCGTTCTGTGCGACGCCTGTCCGCCGAACGCGTTCGAGATCACGCGCAACGACGCGCTGGCGAACGGACTGGTCCAACTAGAGCGGATCTGCGGCGCCTCGATTGTGCTGCTTGCGCTCGGGCTCGCGATAGCCCGGTGGGTTCGGGCCAGCTCGCTCCAGCGCCGAACCGTTGCGCCGATGGTTTTGGCGGGGGGCACGACGCTCGCCGCGGTTATCGTCTCGGCCGTCAATGACGCGGTTGGTCACCCGCTCGAGGATGTCCCCAAGCACGTGCTGTTCGTAGCACTCGCGACGCTTCCGGTCGCGACGGCGCTGGTGCTGCTCCAGCGGAGGTTGGCGCGCGCGGCGGTTGCGGGCCTGGTCGTCGAGTTGGGCGAGCGCGAGGTGGCAGGCGATCTTCGCCAAGCGTTGGCGCGCGCTTTGGGTGATCCGTCCCTGCGGGTTGCCTATTGGTTCCCAGCGGCGGACCGCTATGTTGACAGCGACGGCCGACCGATCGAGCTGCCGGCGCCCGAGGCTGGGCTTGTGACGACCATTGTCGAACGGGCGGGTCAGCCGATCGCGGCGCTAATGCATGACCCCGCGCTCGAGGACAACGCCGAGTTGATTGACTCGGTGTGCGCCGCTGCCGCGATGACGCTCGAGAACGAGCGTCTCCAGGCTGAGCTGCGTGCGCGGCTCGGTGAATTGCAGGCCTCGCGCGCGCGGCTGGTCGACGCGACGGAGGTCGAGCGGAGGCGGATCGAACGGGACCTCCACGACGGCACACAGCAGCGGCTGGTGTCGCTGGCGATGTCGCTCGGACTCCTGGACACGAAACTACCCGAAGACCCGGCAGGCGCGAAACCGATCGCGCGAGAAGCCCGGCAAGCGCTGGCCGTGGCGCTCGAGGAGCTACGAGAGCTGAGCCAGGGGATTCATCCCAGCGTGCTCACGGAGCGTGGGCTCGTCGCCGCGCTCGACGAACTCGCGGACCGCGCCGCGCTCCCCGCCTACGTCGACGTGGTGATCGACGAGCGGCCATGCCCGGCGGTCGAAGCGGCCGCGTACTTCCTGGTCAGCGAGGCCCTCACGAACGCGGCCAAACATTCCCATGCGCGGGAGGTGCGGATCGCGGCCTCGCGCCGGCGAGGCGCCCTGATTGTCGAGGTGAGCGACAACGGCATCGGAGGCGCGGCGCTCGCGGGCGGCTCGGGCCTCCGCGGTCTCATGGACCGGGTCGAGGCGCTGGGCGGGACGCTGGTCGTGTCGAGTCCACCTGGGCGGGGGACGATCATGCGGGCGGAGATTCCGTGCGGATAGTCGTCGCCGACGATGCGGTCATCCTGCGCGAAGGTCTGTCGCGCCTGCTCGCCGAGGCGGGCTTCGACGTTGTCGGACTCGCCGGGGACGCGGATGAGCTGTTCGCTCTGGTCGAGCGGCTTCACCCTGACGTCGCGATCGTCGACATCCGCATGCCGCCTACACACACCGACGAGGGGCTGCGCGCCGCGAAGTCGATCCGCGAGCGCTGGCCCGAGACCGGCGTTCTCGTCCTCTCGCAGCACGTCCGCGCGAGCTATGCGCTCGAGCTGCTCTCGGACGGAACGGACGGCTTGGGATACCTGCTCAAGGAGCGTGTCTCGGACCTGGATGAGCTGGCCTCGAGCGTCGAGCGGATCGGCCATGGCGGCTCCGCGCTTGACCCGGCGGTCGTCGAGCAGCTGGTGGGACGCCCAAGGCGCAGCGATGACGCGCTCGAGCACCTGACCGATCGCGAGCGCGAGGTGCTCGCTCTGATGGCCGAAGGTCGATCGAACAAGGCGATCGCGCAGCAGCTGTTTGTCACCGAGCACACCGTCGAGAAGCACGTCAAGAGCATCCTCGGCACCTTGCGACTGCCCCAGTCTCCAGACGATCACCGACGCGTGCTTGCCGTGCTGACGTACCTGCACTCGCGCTGATGCTCTTCCGGCGGCCGACGAGGACGTCGATCTGCGCGGGAGAAGGAGAGAGCTGACGGCGGGAACGACCGTCGCCGTACCGGGTGACGGTAACGCCCAAGCGTCCTGTTGTCCGGCTGTTTGAAGGGACGCGGATCAAGGACCCTTGAGCGCATGAACACGCTCACAAGATTACTTACCTATTCCTACCGGGTCGACCTGCGTCCCGACGCAGAGCGAGCCGTCAGCGCGGCCGCCCGGGCTGACATCGAGCGGAACCGTGACGCGGCGCCCCCCGCACCGATCACGATCCGCCGCGCCGGGCCCGATGAAGACGCCGCCCTGATCCGCCTCGCCGCGCTGGATTCCTCGCGCGTTCCAGACCGTCCGATCCTCGTCGCCGAGGCCGATGGCGAAGTGCGCGCCGCGCTGTGCCTGGCGGATGGGGCGACGGTCGCTGATCCGTTCCATCCGACCGTCGCGATCATCGAGCTGCTCGAGACGTGGCGATCAGCCACGGAGCCCAATCGAGTGTCGGTACTTCGCCGCGGGTTGCGCCACGTGTTCAGCAGGCGCACCCTTCGCGATCGTTGAACGAGAGCCCCCCGTCTGGCACCGGAGCGTTGCTGATGTCCAGCCGGCCGGCCGTTCAATACCTCGCGGCGCGGACTCGTGCTCGTGCTGCTGTGCCTCGTGTACTTCCTCGTGATCCTCGATGCAGCGATCGTGCGCCTCGCGCTCCCGTCGATCCATCGTGCTCTAGGCCTGTCCACGGCCTCGCAGACCTGGGTTGCGAACGCGTACATGTTGTCGTTCGGAACGCTTCTGCTCCTCTGGGGGCGAGTCGCTGACCTGGTCGGCCGAAAGCGCGTGCTGCTCGCCGGCCTGGGCCTATTCGCGCTCGCGTCGCTGGCGTGCGGGCTGG
>Ga0187776_10000966_pt1 | contig 14046 bp, 16 predicted proteins | sample 0216_BV02_MP12_2_FD_132426 | JGI IMG/M metagenome (GOLD analysis project Ga0187776, IMG submission 132426) | Tropical peat soil microbial communities from peatlands in Department of Meta, Colombia - 0216_BV02_MP12_20_MG | ecosystem: Environmental > Terrestrial > Soil > Wetlands > Peat | place...
CTGGGCATTCGCAAGCTTGTCGGCGAGCCCCTCAAGTTCTTCCCTGCTTAGGTAGAGAAGCCCGTTTCTCTCGAAAAATTTTCCGCCTCCGGGCTCGTATACCGCCTTATACAGGCCTGTCTTTTTCAGCCGTTCCGACATAACCATGCGCACAGATGCAGCAAGCCCGGGGGTGTCTCCGTCAATCACCACAACAATCGCGTTATTGAACTGGGGAAAAGCGGCCAAAAAATCTTTTTCCGCCTTTCGAAAAGAAAGCTTCTCCGAAATCATGTTATTAAGGTCTGTGTTTATCCTGAAATTGTCTTTGAGATAAAAAAGCATGGCAGTGGTTACAAGCAGAACAATACTGAGTGCCACATACAAATGGCGCTGAACAAGGCCGACCCACCAAGTGATCAGCAGCTTCGAATATCCGTTCTTATTCTTCAGCATGTTTAAGAATTTTTTTGTCTATTTAAAACGTGTTTATTTTAGGTTATTATTGTAACTGAAGCAAGGAATTAAGTCTGCGGTACTTATAAGTCTTTTATACAAATTATCTTTAAAGGAGGAATATGAAACTGATGAAGAGATCCACTGATATGTCAATTTTCTCCGTTTGCATAAGTTCCGTTCTCATTGTTGTCTTCCTTTTCTTATGCCCTGTTCATGGGATAGCCGAACAAACAGCACCTGCAGACGTCATAAAAAAATTTAACGCGGCACTGATGGATTCCATGAAAAGCGGCAAGGAACTCGGCTATTCGGGACGGTACAAACTGCTGGAGCCGGTTGTTAAAGACACGTTCGCACTCCAATATATGGCGAGTGTAACGGTGGGGCAATACTGGAAGAATCTGAACGAAAAAGATCGCCGCCAGCTGGTGGAAACCTATACCGAATGGACGATAGCCACTTACGCTGCCCGTTTCAATGAATACTCCGGTGAAAGGTTCGAAGTGGGTTCCGCATCGACCGTTACCGCGGACAATGTTACGGTCACCAGCAAGCTTTTTGCTAAAAAGGAGAGAGACTTCTACTACCGCCTGCGGAAGATAGAGGGTAAATGGCGTATTGTGGACATTCAGGTTTCCGGCGTCAGCCAGCTTGCACTCACCAGATCACAGTTTGTGAGCGTTGTTCAAGGCGAAGGTTTTAATGCCCTGATCTCCATGCTGAAGAAAAAGATTGCAGATCTCTCGAGCGGCAAGACTGAGTGAGGTTGATCCTACGACTGTTCAGGTCCGGAGAGCCTCTGCTCTGTTCCGGAAGTCAGATATGATCAACCCCTGTTCGTTTATGTATTCCAGGGCCAAAATAAGCCACGGCGTGTAAGCCCCGGGATTCTTCATGATGTCTTCCGTCAGCGCCCGCTGGGTTATGGCTCTGACAGACACTATTTCGGCGCTGTTCGGAAAGATCGTCCCGGTGTCCACACCATCGACCAGCATTACGGCACATATCTCGTTTTCTGAGCCAACATCCTTGTATTTTGCGCGATATTGAAATTTGAACAGATATTTTATGTTATCCGTGGATAATCCTATCTCCTCTACCAGCCTCCTCTTTGCAGCCGTAACATAGTCTTCCCCGACGGCCAAATGGCTCGCAACGGTACCGTCCCAGAATCCCGGCCATAGCCTCTTCTGCCCGCTTCTCTGCGCAAGCAGCAATTCGCCGTCCGCGCTTAACACCATTGCCAGGAAGCCTCGATGCAGAATACCGTCTCCGTTGTGGCATATGTCTTTATCTTCTTCACCCATGAGATTGTCATTTCCGTCAACAATTACAATCCGCTCCATACTCTCCTCATAGTTATAAGATCAAAACCCTTTATTGCGTGCGGCTCTTACCGAGTAGGGTGCTTCCTTGAGCGAATGTTGGAGACACATGCTGCATGCTTTGTAGATACCTTCGTCGTCAAGACCGTATTTTCTTCTCAGAACAGACTGGGAGCCGTGCTCCACGAACTCATCACCTATCCCGATCCTTTTTACGTATATATCTCTCAACCCAGCGTTCTGAAGCAATTCCAGAACGGCCGATCCGAATCCGCCCGCAAGCACATTCTCTTCCACGGTTACGACGCGGCCCGCCTTCTCAGCTACGGAGAGTATGAGCCCCTCATCAAGCGGTTTGATAAATCGCGCATTGACCACACTTGCCTTCACCCCGTCCTTCCACAGCATCTGCGCCGCCCTAAGGGAAGGATAAACACTGCTGCCTATCGCTATAATCGCGATGTCTTCACCCTCAGCCATTAGTTCTGCCTTTCCTGTCTTCAATCCCTGGTTCCCCGAACTTAAATCTGCGTACTGAATGGCCCTTCCCCGAGGGAACCGTATAGCCGACGGCCCTCTGTGGCGCAGGGCAAAGCGCAGCATCGACCTTAGCTCCGCCCCGTCTTTCGGCGACATCGAGAGAAGGTTCGGGATGTGCCTCAAATATGAGATATCAAATAAACCCTGGTGTGTTGCACCATCCTCTCCCACAACCCCTGCCCGGTCAATCGCGAAGACAACAGGCAGATTCTGAAGGCATACGTCATGGACTATCTGATCGTAGGCGCGCTGGAGAAATGTGGAATAGATCGCAACAACGGGTCTGAGACCCTGGGAGGCAAGACCCGCCGCAAAGGTCACCGCATGGGGTTCGGCGATCCCGACATCATAAAACCTGCCCGCATATTTCTTTGCGAAACAGTCAAGTCCCGTCCCTTCGCGCATGGCCGCCGAAATTGCCACAATCCGGGAGTCTTCCCTGGCAAGGCCGGTCAGTGCCTGTCCGAAAATATCACTGTACGTCGGGACGGTAGAATCCGATATAACAATACCGGTATCCACATCGAAAGGTCCGATCCCGTGAAATATGCAGGGATCTTCTTCCGAATATTTATAGCCCTTGCCCTTTTTTGTTATCACGTGAACCAGCGCTGGAGATTTGCCGCGCAGCACTCCGCGGAACGTGTCTATGAGAGTACCGATATCATGCCCGTTGATCGGACCGATATAGTTGAACCCTAGTTCTTCAAAAAGGATACCCGGCAGGAAAAGCCTCTTTATCATCTCTTCCATACGCTGCGCGACCTTTGAAACAGGAACCCCGAGTTTCGGTATGCTCTCGATAAAGGTCTTTGTCTCTTTCTTGAACCGCCTGTACATTTCTCCGGAGAGTATTCTGTTTAGGTAGCCGGAGAGCGCGCCTACATTCGGCGATATCGACATCTCGTTATCGTTCAGGACTACTATGAGGTCTTTCCTGAGCTGTCCTGCATGATTCAGCCCTTCAAAAGCAAGACCTGACGTCATTGCCCCGTCTCCTATGACAGCCACCACTCTAAAATCCTCGCCCTTCTGGTCTCTTGCTTCCGCGATTCCGAGTGCAGCCGATATGGACGTCGAGCTGTGTCCGGCGCCAAACGTGTCATAAGGACTCTCTTCTATTCTGGGGAATCCGGAAATGCCCCGGTATTTCCTCAGAGTTGCAAATCTGTCCTTCCTTCCGGTAATGAGTTTATGCGTATAAGACTGGTGTCCGACATCCCAGATGATTTTATCCGAAGGCGCGTTAAGAACATAATGGAGCGCGATAGACAATTCTATGACTCCGAGATTTGACGCCAGGTGTCCGCCCCCCGAAGAAACCTGCTCTATTATTATCTTCCTTAGCTCCTCGGCCAGGACCGGGAGCTTCTCTTTCGGTAATCTTTTTAAATCTTCCGGTGATACTATGTCATCAAGCAACATTCCTCTATCCCGCTCCAAATAAGTATAGCATCTCCCGTCCAAAAAACAACGTGTACACCGTATTCGATATGTTATATCAAATCTGTTCCGTATTGAATGGATATATCAGGAAATTTATGAGAGAAGTCAGGCTATCGGGAACGTTCTCGACAGCAGCTCAAACAAGTCACATATCCGAAATGTTGCACCCAGGCAGTATCTTCACACCGCAATTACCGTTCGTATCGACAGACCTGTAAGCGGAGTAATCGGGGTTTTCACTGCAGTAAGGTCTCTCGCAGACATTGTCTGAAAAAATCTCTACGGTATCTTTTGGTTGAATGACGAAAATATGCTCATGTATCAATATCGTACACGGGCCGCCGTTTCTCTTGTACCACAGATCCAGCATTGTGGAATTTCTGACAATAATGCCCTGTTCGCTGCAGGAATCTCCCGTCTCGGCAGAGAGAGGTATCGCAGAGAACGCAATTACCAGTATGATGAAGATTGCAATATAAGAGGTCTTGCCCATTAGTCGAAATCTATCATTCTTTTTGCGGTTTGTCAACAACGCCGGTCCGCCTGTCAAACCAAAATAGAAATGTCCGCTTCGAGACCGTCATGCCGTCTTCAGTGTTGCCGTTCAGAGGGTGATCCGGCTTCCCGCGAAAGACATGTCCCCCAAAAGACCTTCTAATCTTCGCTGTCTTCGGACGGCCCTTCCTTCTTCGAAGCAGTCTTCTTCGGGGCCTCTATCTCTTCGGCTTCAGACACCCCTTTCTTGAAGTTCTTGATCGCCTGTCCTATCCCGCTTCCGATCTGGGGAAGTCGCGTAGCACCGAACAGGACTACAACTATTATTCCGATAAGGATCAGATCCTGGGTTCCGAACATTTCCGCTTCACCTCCTATATTTACTATATTCTTTCCTTTTATATTTTACAATTGAAAGCGGCTCTGTTTTGGAGGGTGGCAGCCGGCTCTCGAGGGGGGTGAACCGGCTGCCGAATGAAAAAAGATTTGCTGCTCACTGATTAAAGAATAAAAGAAAAGTATGAAGAAATGATGAAGAAAATATGAAAGAATATGAAGAAGCATCTCAGTAATATAGTTAGCTACGCTTGAAGCAACACTCTTGAAGTTCGTTATCCCACGGTCCTAAAATGTCTTCATGCTCCACAGAACGGCAGCCGATCTCGTTGTTCTTCTGCATTTTTTCTGGATTCTTTTCCTGATATTCGGTGCTTTCCCGGGGAAGAAATATCTTTTTGTAAAGATACTCCATATCGGAGGTCTGTCTTTTGCGGTGATAATTCAGATATTCGGCTTGTATTGCCCGCTGACCGATCTTGAAATATGGCTGAGGAGCAGGCATGAATTACCGACTGCTTATAGAAACTCCTTCATCATTCACTATGTTGAGAAGATCGTGTATATAGAACTGCAGCCCTGGATAATTTTCCTGTTAACTGTTATTCTGATTGCAATATCAGTATTAATCTATCGTCGGGACAGGAAGAAGAGGAATTTGTGAAAGTGCTGGCGCAAAAGGGAGAATTGACCGTTTCATGGCCTGACGAAAAAATGCATGCTGAGTAATGAGGAATACAATGAAGGACAGAAGAATGCATCCGCGCTTCACCGCGGACATTCTGGACATGCACGGCAAGTCGTCATACGCCGGTAATGTCCGGATTCTTGACATGAGCATCACCGGCATTGCACTCAAGACACTCAGGAACCTTGAAGCGGGTAGCGAATGTATCCTTCAGATAAAAGGCGAAGATAAGGCACTGAACGCAAAGGCTGTCGTTGTCTGGTCTTCACCGGCTGGAGACATAAGAACTCCGAAAGGCAATACTCTGCCAACATACAAAATTGGAATGAAATTTGTGGATACATCGGATGAAAAGACGAAAGAGGTTGCCGATTTCATCGCACAGAACAGAAGGGAAGAAGACAAGAAGGCCGACGTCTTCGCGTTAAGCGGATTGAGAGTTCACGTGAGGTTTCGGATCGAGGCTCCGGAAGAGTCCACGTTGATCTCCATGAGAAGTCACAAGATTATTAACATCGGCCTCGGGGGCATGCTCATGAAGAGCAGCGACCCGCTGAATATCGGAAATAAATTATCTCTAGATATAATCCGTTCTGAAAACAGGTCCATAAAAGTTCTGGGATGTGTTGTATCCTGCCGGGAAGCGAAGGATGCAAATCGGGGTTATTACGTGGGGATAGAATTTCTCGACATGGCGGATAAGGATCGGGAGATGCTGAGAGAACTCATATGCCTGCTCGAAAATATGGGTTTCATTTCCATATCGGTAATGGGTGATAGATAAGACTGCGGTAAACCACTCAGAATGTATAATAGATAGCCAAATAGTAAGAGTAGCGGTTTCTAGAAGTGTGCTGCAATCCGGAACCGGCGGTGAACAGGAGTTGAAACTTCTTCGTCAAAGGTAGGCTGCCTCCGAGATTAAAACTTGTGCTTTCCTTGCCGCCGACTGTATCGATAGTCCGGTGAAAAACTTCTCCCCCGAGATAGAAGTCTTCAGCAAAAGAATATTGCAGAAGGATGCCCGAGAACCACCAGTTCTTGTTGCCTGCACCGTGATTGATCCAATAACCGCCTCCCCCATAAGTAGTCCACTTCCCGAAGTCTTTCTGCAGCCAGAGCGGCAGGAAGTACTGCGCTTTTCCATTGCCAAGACCTTCATGAGAGTCGCCGCTTGGAATTTCTATCAGAGGAAAGATTCCGACATCAGGGATCACAGATGTCTGGTTGATGAAACGGTATTTTACGCCGATTTCCGTGTCCCCATAGCCGAAATGGGATGCACTTTCCCGAGGCGAGTTAAAGGCAACAGGGGTGATAATATGAAACTGAGTATCGGGGAAGATGCCGTAATTGAATTCTATCGCCGGTCCGACACCGCTTATTCCTCCAGAGTCTTTCGTCCCTGTAAAGAAAAAATATACTTCACCGTGACGGTATTCGACCGGTTCCGGATCATCTGTGCGAAAAGGGGGACCGGTAAAACCGGTCACCGGCGCAAGAAAACATAGCACTGCAAGAAAAATTGCAGCGCTTCTTTTCACTGTTGGACCTCCTTCAATGAAAGACTATCGGGGGTCAAACCGTCATTCTTCTTTCTTACTTATTTCAATCATCGCAATCTCTAGGGGCGAGTCTATCTAGTTGGCGATTTAGTATCATGAAGAAACGCTTTCACATCCGGGAGAGAAGGAATTCCCGTCCTTCCGCCAACATTTGTGTATTTCATGGCGGCAACTGCAGAAGCAAATACAATAACGTCTTTGACTTGCCAATTATGCAAGATGCCGTATACGAATGCGCCGTGAAATACATCACCTGCGCCGGTGGTATCCACATAATATTTTAACCTGGAGTGTTTGTGTCAAGAAGGATCATGCGGCATTCTAAAGACTTTCGAAGGTTTCTTTGTTGCCATGGATTGCGAATAAAAAACTCAAAAACGTCCCCACAACTGGTCATGCCACAATTTTTCTTCAAAAGCAATCCTTGCTTCTCTCAATCGTCTATAATCCATCTTAAGACGTTCATCCGCAACGGCTATATTGCGTTTTGTTATATCCAACGGTTCTCCCTCAATTCCGAAAGCATAAAGTTTTGTAACTTCATAAGTCTTTCCTTCAAACAGAAAAAAGTAGTCAGCAGCAAAAATGTACGTATCGACTTCATCTTCCGCCTCTCCCACGGTGTAAGGCTCAAACTTCCGCGTAAGAATCTGCTTGTTTAATGTGATGGTCAGGCCAATATCTTCTCCCTTCCTGGCAAGAGATATAAAGTCTTCGAGTCTGCTAAACATGCTATGTTCTGTCATGGATTTACTCCTTGTCTTTACAAAAATTAAGAACCTTTGCCCCAGGTGAATACTTATGTGCTCACTTTACACGATAACGCCACGAAGGTGAAATTACTTGAAAGCAAAAAATGAAAATGGCCAACTTGTCCCGGCTGCAAGTAATATCTTAAAATATCGCGCCTATCGATGACACCAACTAAACGGCCTTCTTCTGTCAGCATATACAAAATAAAAGAGCCATTTTAAGGGGTCTGCTTGATTGGACAACCTCTCCCTGCCGGCAATCTCAAACTTCCGCCTTTGCTCGGGCAGGATGACCAAATACCCTTAAACGGCTCCTCTTTCGGTTGCGATCTCAGTTCCGGGAAACCTTAAGCTCTTTCGTCTAAGTGGGTGCTTCGGCAAATGCCTTTAGGTTTCCTCCTCGCTTTCCTGGAGGCTTACTCACCGGCATCTGACTCCTGCTCCCTTACTACGTCTGATCCTCAGGTTTTATCCCGCCCTGAGTATCGCAATCTTTTCTTGCGACCTCAGCACCGGGGATCTGAGCTTTCTAAGGCGCTTCGGCGGATGCTTCTTTCTTCCTTGCTACGTTTGCTGCAGGAAGCTCATCACCGCATCCAACTCCCGCTTCCTTTACACTTACTACCCTCAAACCTAATCCGATTCTGAGTATCGCAATTTCCTATTTCCTTCTCTTGATTATAAGATTACTCTTTTAGGAATATATTTCAACGGCTGATTAGTCTCAGAAAAAGATGCCTTTCCAATCTTTCACCTAAGACACATTATTATCTGCTTTTTTTAATCAAAATCGGCTATTATCGATATATTCCATGAAAAGGAGGCCAAGACGTCCCGCAGCATCCGATGCAATAGGCTTGCCATGAATGGCGCAGTACCTGACAGATCGAGTTTTCATTATTCAGTGCATCCCTGCTTTCTTTGAGTTTTTTTGAGTTGACAATCGGATTTCTATAATATATGGTGATAACAGGGTAATAGCGATATTGATCTTTGAGACAGCGCGATAAATCTTGGTTTCCGAAAAGGTAAACTCTGGGTAACCAGAGGGCACAAAACCACAGGGTCCTGGCAACTTATTAACAAAGTAATGAAGTTAGAGGTTAAAGAAGATGAACTATTCTAAGAAGACATTGTGGATACTTATCATGATGGTGTTGCTTTTAGGCGTTACGAGTATTGGCCAGGCTCAAACTATCGAATTGAGAAAATACACGAACGGGTTGCATACCACTTCCCCCAGGAATATACAGGTTGGAAACCAGGTAGTATGGCAATATGTTGTGACAAATGCCGGGGAGAAAGCTTTGCACAATATCAGCGTCACTGATAATCAGGGAGTATTGGTGACTTGTCCCTCAGATGCCCTTGGAAGTGGGGAGTCGATGATATGCCAAGCCACTGGTGCGGCGATAGAGGGTCTATACCAGAATAGCGGCACTGTTACGGCTGCTGACCCTGACGGTAATCCAGTTACGGCCACCGATAGCAGCTTTTATACCGGTGTAATTGGTGAGACCTCTGTAGATACTGACGGCGACGGGATTAACAATGATGTAGATCAGTGTCCAGACTCAAATCTGAATACAACAGTTGTAATCGCCGGCTGTGATTCAGGAGTTAGTAATGTACTTTTTGATAATGGATGCACGATGGCTGACGATATTGACCAATGTGCAGCTGGTGCAAAAAATCATGGGAAATTTGTTAGCTGCGTAGCCAAGCTCACTAATTATTGGAAAAAAAATAAGCTGATAAGCGGGAAAGAAAAAGGTTCCATTCAACGTTGTGCAGCCAAATCAGATATCCCATAGATCCAGTTTATGGAATGTCTTAAGGCAGAGTCAACAATGGCTCTGCCTTTTTTCTCTTCATTTAGAACCAATCCTCACATAATCGTTGATTATCTACATTTCGAAGCATTCAGTGCAGATACTTCCTATAGTTCATTTCAAAAGAACTTGATATAATTGTTTTAACTGCGAAAGGGAAATAATAAGGGATGATTACCTTTATCCGTTTTTTTTTTGCCAAAGAGAACTTCTCGTGCTATCGGAAGACCATTCGATAACTGTCTGGCTTAAAAAATTGCCAATAAGATGAGCATACAATTAAAGATAGCTTTTGAACAGGGATTCTTAAAGGTAAATGCTAAGGGGAAGTTTTCGTTGAATGAGGCGAAGCGCACTTTTCTGGAAATGCTTGAGGCTGTTGCACGGCACAAGACCGGGAAAGTCCTCTTCGATGGCCGGAAGCTAGACGGAAAGCCGGAAACCATGGAACGGTTCTATTATGGGGAATTCGCGGCAAAAACAGTCGCGAGTTTCGCAGATCGGGGTGTTTCCCCTGCGACACGGTTCGCGTACGCGCTCAGAGAACCGGTGCTTGACCCGCGAAGGTTCGGCGAAACCGTTGCAAGGAACCGGAGTATGGATGTAAGGGCATTCGACAATCTTGAAGACGCTATCGAATGGCTTGAAAATAACACCAGTCATAACCCAGACACAGGCGACGGCAAATAGCCACGCCTGATCTAATCAAGCCCCTTTTTTTACTCGATAAAGAGGGCTTTGGATTCCTCAAATCCTTCCTAATAGTACGAAAGTAATATTTTATATTAATCACGCAATACCGTGATTTTTTTATTATCTAATGGTACGGATTCTTGCTGATGATGGCGAGTAGGAGAGATTCCGGGCACCGGGCTAATAACGCAATAATGAGGAGCTACCGCCATCGCTTACCCTCTGAGGTAGAGCGAAGATGCTTTAAGAAAGAAAAGGGAGACACAAAAAAAGACCGTATTTCAGCTCTAACTGCTACCGCTTTACGCAGCGCATGCGCAATCATCTCAAGAAAAGGACGTTTTTCGCCGGCCATCCTTCCGGCTGCGGTAATGGACCAGAGTTTAATACTCCAGCGATACTTAAATTCAATATTATGCTTTTCCTTTATGCGCTTAAAAGACTTCTCTATACTCCCCAGATCGTATCGCGTCGAAACAGCATCCCGATCGTTATCGCCTCTAACACGCCTGTGGTCATGAATTAAAATGATATCGCTCACCACTTTTGCACGTACCGGATGGCCTTCCCTAATCCCCCTGATAGCCAGTTCATAATCTTCTAGGCTCGCAAATAACTGATCGTCGTATAGGCCAAGCCGGTCAAAAAGCTGTCGGCGGACAAATGCCGCTCCCCCGGGAAACCAGTTGGTCTCACCGCCGGTGATCTCGTTATGGGCCACCTTGTTGTTTATAAGTTTGAGTGAATTGCGAATTGCATAACGATTTTCGTGTACGTTATATAGCCGCGGAATAAAAGCTTCGACAGAGCTATCCATCTTTATATGCCGTTTTATCCGGTAAAGCCAGTCATGTGTTTTCATGATAATATCATTATCAACAAAAACAAGCCATTTTTCCGTCGTCCCGGAAATCAAACGGTTTCTCCCGACGCCAATGCCGAGGTTTACAGCCGAATCCAAGATTTTTATCCGTTTATGCAGAGTACAAAATTCACGCAGAATCTTTGCGGCAGCTCGAGACGAACCATTGTTCAGCACATATACGGGAACTCCGGAGGGAAGAAAACTGCTGATGCACTCCACGGTCTGCTCAACCCTCTCATAAAAAAGAATACATACCGCAATGGTGATGTCAGTCATGGGACCCTTCTCCTTAAACTTGCCCCGGCAGACCTAGACGTCATGGCATAAGCCTACCGTTTCTCTTGGAACAGAGCCCCAAATGTGTAGTCATTTTCTCTCTTCGACTTCAGAATCTCCCACGGCATAAAGTGACCCTTCCTGACTGCCTGGAGTTTATATTTCAACGCAGATCGCCTATGGTAAAACGGGTGGAGCAAATAGCGCTTGCCGGTGTCCGCAAAGACTTGATTTCCTATGAGCTTTAGACCTGATGGCTCAACGAATTGTGTGTATACATCAAGCGGCGTATCTATTCGTGCAAGACGTGAAGGATTCTTATAGTCAAAGGTGATACTGAATCTCCCGCCGGGCTGCAGTAAATTTGTTATTGTTCTGTTGATTTTCATCCGTTCATGCCTGGCAATGTGCTCGTAGACGCAGATAGAAGTTATATGATCAAAACGGGAACTAAACGTCATATTGTTCATATCCATAACATAATTAGTCAGCTTCCATCCCATTTTGCGTGCGACAGTATTTGCATTTGCTACCAGTTCTTCTTGCAACTCAACTGTAGTGACATCAATCCCCTTTGACGCCAAATAGTAAGAAAAAAGAGATGAACTTCCCCCCAAATCCAGAACTTTCTGTCCCTTACTGAACTCTGCATTCATTGTTACCCAAACAATTTCCCAATATAAAAACCAGGGGAAATTCCTGTCGTCAACCGCTCCTTTAAATGGCTCATAGTTATAGCCGCGGTTTATCACTTCCCATGAAGTATCTTCCCCGGTTAAATCGAAAAACCCGTACCAGGAACTTATTTTCAATCCCTCACGCCTGAGCCTTTGGATCAGATCTCCCAGTTCAGCAATAATTTCTCCGGCCTTTTCAGAATGCAGGTCCGATAGATCCATTGTCTTGTTGATGATCTTTTCAGACACAGTCCGTTCCTCTTTCTCCGCCTCATAATGCGGTAAAATGCTTTGTTCAGAGACGTCCTTCTTTAATCATCAAGCATGCATAACCCTTTGCACCTCTTCCACCAAATCTAAAATCTTTTATTTCGCCGACCCTTAAGAATTCGGAGAATGCACTTATTATTTCATCCTTCGATAATCTGTAGGGACCCCGCCCGGTTTCCTCCGCTTTATCGCTCCAGCACCTCAAAAAGTAAAAACCGTTATTCTTGAGCAGGTCGTTGATTCTTGCTGCAAATTTATGTCTGTCCCTTGGGTTTATGTGGTGGAAACAGCCTCTGTCATTGATGAAATCAAACCTCCTGTCATTAAAATCAAACTCCATAAAATTGTCTGCGATGAAATCGACTTTCACACGTTCCCCCACGGCTCTTAGCCGCGCAATCTTGATTGCTTCATGAGATATATCAATCGCGGTTACGTTGCATCCCATTTCGGCAAAATATATTGCATCGGTGCCGGCTCCACAGCCTACATCCAATACAAGGTGAGGTTTTATTTCTTCGCCCTCTATCAAATCAACTAATTCTTGATCTGGCTCATCGGAATGCCAGGGGATTTCGGTCAAATAATATTGAGAATATATTTTCTCCCAATCCCGGTTTTCCCTTTTTAGCCATTCGGGTAGTTCATTCACTTTATTCCTCCCTCCTTACGGCTAAACTCAGAAGTGTTCTTCTATAGCTTCCTGACATACAAAAGGGTAATGATAACCCCGGAAGCCATGGGAAGCAGGAAACCTACGAGGTGGATTGTCCAGATTGAAAAATTATCCTGCTGATTTTTGCTGTACGGCACCACAGCTGATAATAAAAGATACAAGAGGCATGATATTATCAGTGCCCATCCGCCAAATCTGTTGGCAGGATACCAAATGCTGTCATCAGACAGCGTCTTACAGGTCCTTATACCGTAGACCCGATTCCTTGGAACAATTCCTATGATTAGCGGGATTGAGGCTATAAGAATCAGGACAGCGGGAATCAGGAATGGTTGCGTAGTCATGGCAGAATCCTAACCGTGTTTGTATATTCTCAAAATGAACAGAATTATTGCCAGTAGGGCGAGACCGATGGCAATGAATGAGACAACAACAAATAATCTCAGCATCTTCTGTGTTTTCTCAAGAACCGCCTGGACGATTTTCATTTGATTTTCGAAATGTTCATTTAGTTTTGACTGCAACTCTATAGCTCTTTCCAACCCGGCAAGACGCTTGCCGTCCGTTAGGTTCGCCTTGCCGGATTCCCGGGAAGACAGGCCCTTCAATTCTTTGGCAATCATCCCAGCCGTATTGATAATACCGGGCAATTCCTTTAGTAGCTTGAAGACCGTGAGATACATTTTGAGATATTACCTCCCCCGACTATGCAGATATTTCAGAATCGGTCGTCTATCTCGGGCTCCCGAATAGCTCACAGCGTCAGGTCTGCACGTTTTGAGATGGTGCGAGAGAGGGGAGTTGAACCCCTACGGAGTTACCCACTGGATCCTAAGTCCAGCGCGTCTGCCAGTTCCGCCACTCTCGCATGCTTGATTTTAAAGGATATTTTGATATTCGGTCAAACACGCCCCACCACTTTGTACCCGTTTTGTGCCAAGTCGTGTATCCGGTCGAGAACTGCTATGCCCGACCGCAGGCTTTCGGGGTAGTGATGCGCATAACGCATCGTCATGCTAATAGTCTTATGTCCGAGAAACTCTTTCGCTTTGTAAAGATCAACACCGTTCTGCACAAGTCTCGTTGCAAACGAATGACGCAAATCATGGAAACGGAAATCATCAATCCTTGCTTTTGTCAGTGTCTTGTCAAACGCAACTCTGAGACTCCTA
>Ga0187776_10000968_pt1 | contig 14030 bp, 17 predicted proteins | sample 0216_BV02_MP12_2_FD_132426 | JGI IMG/M metagenome (GOLD analysis project Ga0187776, IMG submission 132426) | Tropical peat soil microbial communities from peatlands in Department of Meta, Colombia - 0216_BV02_MP12_20_MG | ecosystem: Environmental > Terrestrial > Soil > Wetlands > Peat | place...
AGCGCGTCGTGGCCTTCTCGTCTGGGGCCCCCGTCACCGATGCAGATGTGCGCGGCTGGCTCCATCGGTCTGTGACACCACAACAGCCCGGGATGCCGACGGATTTGCCGGACGACGGCTTGGATCTTGAGGCGCTGATCAACGGCATTGAAAAAGATCTGCTGCTGAAAGCGCTGGAGCGTGCGAAGTGGGTCAAAAAGAAAGCTGCCCGACTGTTGAGATTGAACACGCGGTCGTTTCGCTATCGGTTAGAGAAATATGCTATTAAGGGAGGTCGTGACTAAGGCGTCGCCAGTATCCTCCGAACTCATCATTCTCGCTCCTGCCAAAGTCAATCTCATCCTTCGTATTCTCGATCGCCGTTCCGACGGCTATCACAACCTCTGGTCGGTCATGCAAACGGTGGCGCTGCAGGACGAAGTGCGCATCCGGCTTCGTCCCGGCCATGAGGAAATTCGGCTCCGATGTGACGTATCGGAACTGGCGACCGATCGTACCAACTTGGTCCATCGCGCGGCATCCGCAGTGCTGGCGCGAGCAGGGAAATCAAGCGGGATCGAAGTCGACTTGCGGAAACGCATTCCCATGGGAGCCGGCCTTGGCGGAGGGAGCAGCGATGCTGCGGCGACCATCATCGGACTGAACCAGTTGCTACAACTCAATTGGTCCATGACGCAGATGACAGAAGTTGGGAAGTCGTTAGGGAGCGATGTGCCGTTCTTTCTTTACGGCCCCACCGCGATTGTATCGGGTCGGGGGGAAACGGTTCGGTCAATAGCCATAGAGGGCACCAGATGGGCGGTTCTCGTCAATCCGGGGTTCGGCGTCGAAACGAAATGGGCCTATAACGAACTGGCTTCGACCAGGGTGGGGGTTCGTCCTCTGACGCGCCTCCATCAAGAGATCGATCATCAGCAACGCCTAACATGGAACGAACTCTCTGCCGCAGCCGAAAACGATTTTGAATCACCCGTGTTCGCCGCTCATGAGGTGCTTTGCGAGATCAAGCAGGCTCTCTTGGACCAAGGGGCCGACATCGCCCTTCTTTCAGGAAGTGGCGCGACGGTATTCGGTCTCTTTGCTGATGAGGCCGGCGCGCGGAGGGCGGAAGCCCATTGCTTGCGGGACAACAGGTTGAAAGTCTTCGTTGTGTTAACCTGCTGCGGTCCCATGGTGTGTCACTGAATGACCAGAAGGACTGCTGCTCCATCCGTTGACAACCTGCTGTCGTTTCCGATACATTTCTCACTTCAGTTGGCTTCCTCAACAGCGCGTAGCGAACGCGGTAGGCGGGTTCGAGATCACGCCCCCCGACGCCCGCCGTCGAGACGAACCACGAACGAAATCAGAACCTTAGAGCCTGTGTTCCAGAACCTTCCGAGGGGTCGATGAACAGAGAATTGAAAATCTTCTCTGGCAACGCAAACCCGGCGCTTGCCCAAGAAATTTGCGCCTATCTGGGGCAGAAACTTGGCGAGGCCACGGTGTCGTCGTTCAGCGACGGAGAAATCCGGGTCAAGATCGAGGAGAATGTCCGCGGAGCCGATGTCTTTGTTGTGCAGTCTTGCTGCCAGCCGGTCAATGACTCGCTCATGGAGTTGCTCATTATCATCGATGCACTGAAACGCTCGTCGGCGAATCGTATTACCGCAGTAGTTCCGTACTTTGGCTATGCGCGACAGGATAGAAAAGATCAACCGCGCGTACCCATTTCTGCAAAGCTGGTGGCGGATCTCATCAGCACGGCTGGCACTGACCGTGTGTTGACGATGGACCTCCACGCGGGACAGATTCAGGGGTTTTTCAACGTGCCTGTGGACCATCTCTACGCGCTCCCGGTGTTGCTGGACTACATTACGAAAAAAAAGTTCAGCGACCTTGTCGTGGTTTCGCCGGATGCCGGTGGTGTGGAGCGGGCCAGGGCCTTCGCCAAGCGACTCCAGGCCAACCTGGCGATCATCGACAAACGGCGCGAAGGGCCGAACCAGACACAGATTATGAACATCATTGGCGATGTCGAGGGGAAGAGCGTCCTGCTGCTGGATGACATGATCGATACGGCCGGGACGATCGTTCAGGGCGCGCAAGCCTGCGCCGACAAAGGCGCGCGGGAAGTCTGGACCGCCTGCACGCACGCAGTCCTGACAGGGCCGGCCCTGGAGCGGCTGCAGAAGTCTTGCCTGAAGCAGGTAATCGTCACCAATACGATCCCGTTACGAGGGAAGGAACAAACGTGCCCGAAACTGCATCAATTGTCAGTAGCCCCGCTGTTGGGCGAGGCGATCCGGCGCATTCATGAAGATGAGTCGGTCAGTTCATTGTTTGCCTGATCAAGAACCACACAGATAACGACAATCGAGAGAGGGACGGAGGAGTACCATGAGATTCGATTTAGCGGTGACGGTACGAGAGAAAAGTGGAAAGGGGGCGGCGCGCCAACTCCGACGTGAAGGGAAAGTTCCGGCCGTGCTCTACGGTCAAGGGGAGTGTCTCTTGGTCACGATCAACCCCGACGCCTTGAATAAGATTCTCAAGTCGCATGCGGGAAGCACAGCGTTGATTTCACTCGCTATAACCGGGGCGAAAGCAAAGCCTAAGCGCACGGCCTTACTCCGCGACTTTCAAGTCGATCCGGTCGAGGGGCACGTGCTCCACGCGGACCTCTTCGAGATCTCGATGGACAAGCCGATTCGTGTGAAAGTGCCTCTGCATGTGATCGGCGGTACGCCCGCTGGTGTGAAAGAAGGTGGCATCCTCCACCATAATATGCGCGAGTTACATATTGAATGTTTGCCGTCGGCGTTGCCCGACTTCATCGAAGTGGATGCCTCGCCGCTCAACATTGGCCAGGGGATCCATTTGAAGGAGATTACCAAGAAAGACGGCCTGCGCTATTTGGACGATCCCGACCAGATGGTCGTGAGCGTCGCGGCGCCGATGTCGGATGCGAAACTTGAAGCGCTCTTGACCAGTCAAGCGGTGGGACCGGAGGGAGCGAAGGAGCCGGAAGTCGCCCTCAAAGGGAAGGCGGTGGCTGAAGCAGCGGAAGGGGCTGCAGCAGCAGCGCCTGGAGCGGCCGCCCCAGCTGGTGCCGAAGCCAAGCCAGGCGAGAAAAAGGAACCGGCCGCGGCAGCAGCACCAAAAGCTGAGAAGAAGGAACCCGAGAAGAAGAAGTAACGTTGCGCCTGATTGTTGGTTTGGGCAACCCCGGTATAACCTACGCCAAAACCCGCCACAACGTCGGAATGTGGGTCGTCGAACGAGCGGCCGTTCGATGGTCGATCCGCCTCGCCACACGCGGCACAACCCAGCGCGGTTCTGGGCGACTGGGCTCCGAAGTGCTCGAACTTGCGGGTACCCTCGATTGGATGAACGTTACTGGCCCTCCACTGAAAGGCCTCCTGCGCGAATTCAAGCTGACCGCCGACGATCTGATTGTCATTCACGACGATCTCGATCTGGAGCCGGGGCGCCTGAGAATCAAACAAGCCGGCGGTGACGGTGGCCATAACGGGATCAAATCGATCATCGAGGCGCTGGACACACAGCAGTTCGTGCGACTGAAAATCGGCATCGGGAGACCCTCGCCGCATCGGGATTCAGTCGACTATGTGTTGGAACCGTTCACGAACGACGAGCTCGAGGTCCTCACCCCCTGTCTCGATCGTGCGGTCGATGCGCTGGAGTGTTTGATCCATCGGGGGACGACTACAGCTATGAATCAGTTCAATGTTAGGGAGAAGCCGACTAAAGAAGACGGGGAAGAGGGGTAACGAGAGTGGGACTCTGTTGCGGAATGATCGGGTTGCCCAACGTGGGGAAGACGACGGTTTTCAACGCCCTCACGAGCGGAGGGGCACTGGCGGCGAACTATCCCTTCGCCACGGTCGATCCGAACACCGGCATCGCGCTTGTGCCGGATCCACGACTCCAAATCCTTACTGAAATCTTTCAATCGAAGAAGACCACGTACAGCACACTCGAAGTCCGCGACATCGCCGGGCTGGTGGAAGGTGCCAGCAAAGGCGAAGGACTCGGCAATCAATTTCTTGGGCACATCCGAGAAGTCGATGCGTTGCTTCATATCGTCCGCTGTTTCCAGGGAACCGACGTGGTGCATGTGAACGGGAGCGTGAATCCCATCCGTGACATCGGCGTGATCGAAACAGAGTTGATGTTGGCCGACCTCGACGCACTCGATCGCCGTAGGCAAAAGACCGAAAAGAAAGTTCGCGCGGGGGATAAGAAGGCGGCCTTCGAGGTTGACGTTCTCACTCGTCTCATTGGACTGCTCGACAAAGGGGAATGGTTGGGCAACTTGACGTATACTCCCGATGAACGGTTGCTCCTCAATGAATGCCAGCTTTTATCGGCCAAGCCGGTGCTCTTCGTCGCCAACGTCTCGGAGGGGAAGAATGCGGATGATTCCATGGTAAACACCGTCCGTGACTTTGCGGAGAAACGAGGGGCACGAGTCGTGACTATCTGCGGCCAACTCGAAGCGGAGTTATCCTCGTTGCCGGAGAGCGAGCGGGCCGACTTTCTCAAGGAAATGGGGTTGACTGAATCGGGTTTGGTCCGGCTCACACGCGAAGCGTACACCTTGCTGAACATCATCACCTTCTTTACCGCCGGCGAGACCGAGTCACGTGCCTGGCCGATTCCGAAAGGTATGAAGGCGCCGCAAGCGGCGGGCAAGATCCACTCCGACATGGAGCGAGGCTTCATTCGCGCCGAGGTGTATCACTACGACGACCTCATGGCGTGCGGCTCGGAGGCCAAAGTGAAGGAGAAAGGGTTGTTCCGGCTCGAGGGAAAAGATTACGTGATCAAAGAAGCAGACATCGTGTATTTCCGTTTCAATGTGTAGTGGCCACCACCTAGCACTACTAAGTAGCGGACAGATGAGAATGCACGGTCCAGCGTCTATGTTGACAGCTTTGTGAGGCCCGTGATACCGTCGACCGTTCGCTGCGCCAAATAGGCGCTCCTACACCTCGCTCTCAACGTGTTTGAGGGCCTTTGTCCAGGAGGATTCCTTCATGGAGCTCTACGAGTCTCTGTTTATTATTCGTCCGTCCGTCTCCGATGAGGAGACGAACGCGCTCATCGAAAAGATGAAGGGCGTCGCCGACAAAACCGGCGCGCAGTTCATCAAAGCCGAAAATTGGGGTCGCAAGAAGCTCGCCTATGAAGTTAGGCGTGAACGGAAGGGCACCTACGTCTACTTTTACTTCAAGGCGCCCAACAATACCGTGGGCGAACTAGAGCGCGCCTACCGGCTGGAGGACAACATTATCAAGTTCCTGACCGTGCATCTTGAGAAGGAGTTGGTGCCGCGGCGGCCGATGGAGGCCCCGTCAGAGGAGTTTGCCGGTGGCCGGATTTAACAAAGTCATTCTCATGGGGAATCTGACGCGCAATCCGGAATTGCGCTATACCCCGAGCGGCACGCCGGTGGCGAGCTTCGGCTTAGCGACGAGCCGACGGTTCAAACAGGGTGAGGAATTGAAGGAAGAAGTCTGTTTTGTCGATATCGTCGTGTTCGGGAAGCAGGCCGAACATTGCGGGCAATATCTCAGCAAGGGCAATGGGGCGATCGTCGAAGGCCGGTTGCAGCAGCGCCGCTGGGAAACGGAAGACGGTCAAAAGCGGAGCAAGCATGAAGTCGTTGCGCAGACAGTCACGTTTATGCCGAAGCGCAGCGAGGCCGGTGGTGGAGGTGAGCCGTCGATGCCGGAGGATGTGAGTTTTGAATCTGAGGAACATGCCTAACTGAGGAGACTCGTCATGGATCGTGAGCGTGGGGGAGATGGTGGCAGTCGAGAAGGCGGCGGCGGCGGACGATTTTTTCAGCGCCGTCGGCCCTGCCGGTTTTGTCTCGATAAGGGCTCGATTGATTTCAAAGACGTTGGACTGTTGCGAAACTTTCTGACCGAGCGTGGGCGGATTGTTCCACGGCGCATTTCCGGAAATTGCTTGGGCCATCAGCGCGAGCTGACAGTGGCCATCAAGCGGGCGCGTCACATCGCCCTGATCAGCTTCGCAGAAGAACGGTAAGAGGCATGTTCGGGATGGATTTGTTGATAGGTGATGCGATGGACCTCCTCACACCGAAGATCGCTGATATTGCCGTGGCCGGGCTGTCGTTGTCCGGTGAAGTGACCGCCGAAGAACTGGGGCTGAGTGAAGCTGATGCCGTCGTCAAGGCACCGCTTGCGGTGACGATGGATCTGGCCAAGGCCGATGGGTTGATTACGGTGACCGGCGTGGTGGAAGGCACAATCGTTCGGCAGTGTGTGCGATGCTTGAGAGAATATGACGATCCGCTCGCATTTTCCATTCGAGCGGCCTATGCGCCGGATGTCAAACCCGTCCAGCGGCGTCCCAAGCAGGTGGACGTGAGAAAAACACAGTTGGTTCCCGTTGAAGTGCGAGAGGATTCAGAAGAGGAACCAGACGATCAATATCATTACCAGGGAGACCACGTAGAATTGGCGCCGATGGTGCGCGAGCACGTGATCCTGGCAGCGCCGATGCAGCCGTTGTGCAAAGAGGATTGCGCAGGACTCTGTGCCTCATGTGGAAAAGATTTGAACGAGGGGCCCTGTTTCTGTGCGGTAGATCCACCGGTCACAACATTCCGAGTGGTCCGGAACACGAAACAACAGACCGGTGATCACGGAGCCTCTTAGTCAGCCGTGTTCAGCCGTCGTAAGGAGCAGCCATGCCAAATCCGAAACATAAACATTCACGAGCCAGGCGCGATAAGCGGCGAACGGCGAAGTTGCGCATGACACCGCCGGGCATGTCGGTATGCCCGCAATGTCACGAATTGAAACTGCCGCATTATGTCTGCCTGAATTGCGGAACTTACAAGGGCAAGGCGGTCATCCAAGTCGAAGAAACTTGAAGAGGATGGTGAGGAAGCCCTTGTTGACCACCCCGTAGATGGGAAACGAAATGGGTGGCGAGGCGCGTTTCGTGTCGCCAGGAACCTGTTTTCACCATCCTGTTGTGCAACCCGATTTTCTGCTGTAAGCTTCCACCCCAAGTGGCCAGGTCACGAATGTCATCCGCGCATCCCTATTGTCCGCACGATTCCCTGTGAGTGCTCAATCTCGCATGAAAATAGCCCTCGACGCGATGGGTGGAGACCATGGGTCGGTTCCCGCCATCGAAGGCGCCGCGCAAGCTGTCAGAGAATTCGATGTCGACGTCATTCTCGTCGGAGATGAAGCGGCCTTGAGCAGCGAATGTCGCCGTCTCGGCTGTATCGATGCCCGTCTCACGATTCGCCATGCGCCGCAAGTGGTCGAAATGCATGAATCGCCGGCGGCGGTCGCGCGGAAAAAACGGGATTCTTCCATCTGGATCGCCACAGAATTGGTCAAGAGCGGGGAAGCCCAAGCTGTCGTGAGTCCGGGCAACACGGGTGCCAGCATGGTGGCCTCGTTCTTCGTGTTAGGCCTGACGAAGGGCGTCGAGCGCCCGGCCATTGCGACGAGTCTTCCCACGCTGACCGGTACTGCCATCATGCTGGATGTCGGCGCCAACGTGGATTGCTCGGCAAAACATCTCGAACAGTTTGCCATCATGGGTCACGAATATGGGAAATACCTCTTCGGCAAACCGAATCCCCGCGTGGGACTCTTGAGCATCGGCGAAGAGGATAGCAAGGGCAACGAAGTCACCAAAGAAGCATTCAAGCTCTTGAAGTCAAGTCCGCTCAATTTCATCGGCAACGTGGAGGGCCGGGATGTCTATAGCGGTGAGGCGGACGTGGTGGTGTGCGACGGGTTCATCGGAAATGTGGCACTCAAGATCTCCGAAGGCGTGGCCGACACCATCAAGAAACTCTTGCTCAAGGAAATTTCCGGCTCCTTCTTCGGCCGGTTGGCCTATCCCTTGATTGCAGGCCCCCTGTTGAATTTGAAGCGGAAGATCGATTACGCAGAATTCGGCGGCGCGCCGTTGCTCGGCGTGAACGGGATTACGATGATTTGTCACGGCCGATCGTCCGCCAAGGCGATCAAGAATGCCATCCGCCGTGCGAAGGGGTTAGCGGAGAGCCGCGTCGACGACTTGATTCAACGCGACATCGAGGAAAGCTTGAGCCGCGCTCGAACTGAGGAGCCAACGGCATGAAGGCGCGCATCAGAGGAACCGGGTCCTACGTTCCTGCCAAGGTGTTGACGAATGCCGATCTCGAACGCATGGTGGCAACGTCGGATGAGTGGATTACCGAACGAACCGGGATTCGTGAGCGTCGTCTCGTCGGCGCCGGCGAAGCTTGTTCTGATCTTGCAGTCAAAGCGGCTGAACGAGCGCTGAAGGCTGCCGGTGTGAGTGCCGCCGAGTTGGATCTCATCCTCCTGGCAACCTGTACAGGCGACTTTCCGCTGCCGGCCACTGCCTGTCTCATTCAACATCAACTCGGGGCAACCCGCGCGGCCGCCTGTGATCTGTCGGCCGCTTGTTGCGGGTTTGTGTATGCCCTGTCGGTGGCGGATGCCTATATTAAGACCGGACTGCGTCATGTGTTGGTCATCGGGTCCGAAGTCATGTCGGCGATTATGGACTGGACCGACCGCAACACCTGCATCCTATTCGGCGACGGAGCCGGTGCGGCAGTCGTGAGTGCCAGCGATGGGGACCGAGGCATTCTCTCGTGCCATCTGAGATCCGATGGGGCGTTGTGTGACTTGATCACAGTGCCGGGCGGGGGATCGCGGAATCCTCCATCTGAGAAGATCATTGCGGAACGGATGCAGTTCATCAAAATGAAGGGTAACGAGACGTTCAAAGTGGCGGTACGTATGCTGGAAGACATCGCCCGTGAAACATTGGCTGCCAATAACCTCACCGTGAAAGACCTTGATCTGTATGTGCCGCATCAGGCGAATGTGCGGATTCTCAAGTCTGTTGCGGGTCGGCTGGGCCTTCCGCTCGAAAAAATGATGCTTAATCTGGATCGCTATGGAAATACCTCGGCGGCGTCGATTCCCATCGCGCTTGATGAAGCGGTGCAAGCCGGCAGGATTAAGGAAGGGTCGCTGGTGATGGTGGGCGCGTTTGGAGCGGGATTAACGTGGGCCGCTGCGTTGATTCGTTGGTAAGGAATAACCCGGTCGGCGGTCAGTTGTCAGCCTGTCGAATTAAGGGATTCGCCGATGTCTCGTAAAGCTTTTTTCCCGTTGACATTCAAAGCAAATTCGACGATATCTAACCCCGCTAGGATAGGCCCTCAGCCTGCCCCGGCGCTTCACAAAGCAGGCAAAAGGATAACGAGTCGCCTCGCTCAGTTGTCTCTGTAGCATGGCGGCTCTCCAAACCACTATGCCGTCCCACATTGCCTTCGTATTTCCAGGCCAGGGATCCCAGTCTGTCGGGATGGGCAGGGCATTGGTCGAAGCACAACCAGCGATTCGTGCCGTCTATGACGAAGCCTCGTCGGTGCTTGGGTATGACGTCGCCGCGCTCTGTTTTGAAGGACCAGCAGAACGATTAAATCTCACCGAGTACACGCAACCAGCCTTGTTGGTGTGCAGTATCGCGGCGCTGCGTGCGTTGGACCCGATGGGTCTCATCCCCGCGGCTGTGGCGGGGCATAGTCTCGGAGAATACTCGGCGCTGGTGGCAGCGGGAGGCCTCCTGTATCGCGACGCTGTGGCGGTGGTGCAGAAGCGGGGTCGCTATATGGCGGAGGCCGTGACACCGGGAACGGGGCTTGTGGCGGCGCTTCTCGGCCTAACGGCTGACGTGGTCAAAGAGGTCTGTCGCGAAGCGTCTTCAATCGGGATTGTGGCAGCGGCGAATTTTAATTCTCCCGGTCAAGTCGTGATCGCGGGTGAGAAGGCTGCCGTTGAACGAGCCATCGAACTCGCGAAAACCAGAGGCTGCAAAAAGGCCATTCCCTTACCGGTGAGTGTTCCGGTCCATACTCCGTTGATGCAAAAAGCTGCGGATCGATTGGCCGCTGACCTTGGAATGGTGAATTGGTCGGATCTCAAGGTTCCGTTGATCAATAATGCGGAAGCGAAGGCCTTGTCCAGAGCCGAAGAGATCAAGGCGTCTCTGATCCGGCAGCTTCCTTCTTCGGTACTCTGGGAAGACTCGATCAAGACGATGGCAGCCATGGGAATCACGAGATTCGTCGAGGTCGGACCGGGAGCAGTGTTGTCGGGACTGATCAAGCGTATTTTGCCCCAGGCTATCACATGGACCGTCAACGATCCTAAGTCGCTTGAGGCAACGCGTGTCGCGCTTGCTGCGTGACGGGGTGTCAGGAGCGAACGAATGTCATTGCAAGGCAAAGTCGCAATAGTCACAGGGGCAGCGCAAGGAATCGGACGTGCGATCGCGGAGGCGCTTGCACAAGCTGGCGCCGATATTGCGGTGGCCGATCTTGATCCGGGACGGTCGGCCGACGCGGTGGCAGCGGTGGAGAAAATTGGGCGCAAAGCGCTCAACATCAAGGTGAACGTCGCTGACGCCAACGACACCAAGGCAATGGCGGAGCAGGTCATGAAGGCCTGGGGAAAGATCGACATCCTCGTTAACAATGCTGGGATTACCCGTGATGGGTTGCTGCTCCGGATGAAAGAAGAGGACTGGAATTTGGTCTTGCAAGTGAATTTGAACGGCACGTTCAATTGCACAAAGGCGGTCTTGCAGCCGATGACCAAGCAGCGGTATGGTCGCATCGTCAATATCGCGTCCATCGTCGGGGCAATGGGCAATGTCGGTCAGGCCAACTACGCGGCTTCGAAGGCGGCTGTGATCGGATTTACCAAGACGGTGGCGCGTGAGTATGCGAGCCGCAACGTGACGGTCAATGCGGTTGCGCCGGGATTTATCGATACCGCGATGACTCAGGGGCTGCCGGCGGAGGTGAAGGAGACTCTGCAAAAGCAGATTCCGTTGGGACGGCTCGGTACGCCTGCGGATATCGCCGCGGCTGTACGGTTTCTTGTCTCGGATGATGCGGCGTACGTGACTGGGCATGTATTGCACGTCAACGGCGGCATGCTCATGTCGTGAGACGGTGACAGGCTTGATGCCGCAGCCGGGATGCTGCGGGGAGGATTCAGGATCATGATGGGAAGGAGGTCAGGATATCGATGGCTACGGTAGATGAACGAGTCAAGAAAATCATCGCAGAACAACTGGGCGTGGAGGAGGACGAGGTGACTCCGGAAGCAAGTTTCGTGGAGGACCTTGGGGCTGATTCGCTGGATACGGTCGAGCTCGTGATGGCGCTCGAAGAGGAATTCGGGATTGAAATTCCTGATGAGGATGCCGAGAAAATCCTCACTGTCGGGAAGGCGTTAGAATACATCAAGGAAAAAGCATAGGCAGGTTCGGAACCATGAGCGAGCGTTCAACCAGGCGCATTGTCGTGACCGGTCTCGGAGTTGTCACACCGCTCGGGACCGGCGTGGAGAAAACGTGGAAGGCTCTATGTGCCGGCCAGTCCGGCATCGGGCGCATTACGAAGTTCGATCCCACGGCATACGACGCTCAAATTGCCGGAGAAGTCAAAGATTTCGATCCCGCCCAGTTCATCGAGAAAAAAGAAATCAAGAAAATGGACACGTTCATTCACTATGCCGTCGGAGCGGCCCAGATGGCGGCGGATGATGCGGGGTTAAAAGTTGCTCCGGAAGAGGCGACAAAGGTCGGCGTGTATATCGGGTCCGGTATCGGCGGGCTCGGCTCGATCGAGCATTACCACAAGATCCTCCTGGAAAAAGGGCCCGGGCGCGTCTCGCCGTTTTTCATTCCCATGACCATCATCAACCTGGCTTCCGGTCAAGTGGCCATTCGATTAGGAGCGAAGGGGCCGAATTCCTGCGCTGTGACCGCATGCGCCACAGGGAACCATTGCATCGGCGATGCCTATCGGTTGATTCAGCGTGGGGATGCGGACGTGATGCTCGCCGGCGGAGCGGAGGCAGCCATCACCACATTGGGGGTAGCGGGATTTGCCGCGTCGAAAGCCCTGTCGTTCCGAAACGATGAACCGACGAAAGCCAGCCGGCCCTTCGACAAGGATCGCGACGGCTTTGTACTCGGCGAGGGAGCGGGCGTGGTAGTGCTGGAAGAACTCGAGCATGCACGCCGACGACAGGCGAGGATGTATGCCGAGGTCATCGGTTATGGAATGAACAGCGACGCCTATCACATTACGGCGCCGTCCGAAGAAGGCGAGGGGGCGGTTCGATGCATGGAGTTGGCATTGAAGGATGCGGCGATAGAAAAAGATCAGATCGACTATATCAATGCTCATGGCACGTCGACGATGGCCGATGCCATTGAGACCAAAGCCATCAAGCAGGTCTTCGGAGACCGGGCCTATAGCATTCCGGTCAGCTCAACGAAGTCGATGACCGGCCATTTGCTGGGTGCGGCCGGCGGGATCGAGGCGGTCTTCAGCATTTTAGCTCTGTATCACGGCATCCTTCCTCCCACGATCAACTTGGATCATCCGGATCCCGAGTGTGACCTCGACTATGTTCCCCACAAGGCCCGGCAGGTACGCGTGAATGTCGCTCTGTCGAATTCATTCGGATTCGGCGGCGTCAATGCCTGTCTGCTCTTCAAGAAACTGCATGCCTAGCAGGTTATCGAAAACACCACCCTCTTTCCCTCTCCGCCCCCGGCATCGTCGCACCTGCTCACTCCGAGTCTGCCGAGACAGGCTTCGTTCTGCCGGGACGCACCTCGACACGCTTCTCACATTGTTCAGGGACTCATCGTACGTGCCGTCATGATTCCGGTCTCTTCCCCCGAATCTCTCCAAGCGACGTTAGGCTATCAGTTTCAGGATCAAGCGCTACTCGATGAAGCCTTGACGCATAAGTCGTATGTCAATGAACAGAAGGGCGTTGCATGCCAAGACAACGAGCGACTGGAGTTTCTTGGCGATGCGGTACTGTCGCTCGTGATCAGTGAGTATCTTGCCTCTCGCCTGCCCGACTCGACCGAGGGAGCCCTGTCGAAGCTGAAGGCACAGCTTGTGAGCGAATCATCGTTGGAGCGGGTTGCCCGACGATTGCAATTGGGCGGATATCTCAAGCTTGGACGGGGAGAAGAATTATCGCATGGCAGAGAGAAGTCGTCGATCTTGGCCAATGCGGTCGAAGCTCTCCTGGCAGCGGTATACCTCGATGGGGGTTATGAAGCCAGTCGACGGGTGACGTTGTACATCTTTGCCGCGGAAGTAAGTCAGGTCGACCTTCGTGCGCACAATGCCGGAGCCGAGGACTACAAAACGCAGTTCCAAGAATGGTGCCAGAAACGACATGACACCTTGCCGCACTATAAGACGATTCGAGAATCGGGCCCGGACCACGACAAGTGCTTCGATGTGGAAGTGACCATCCGCGGCGAGGTCGTTGGCGCTGGGTCAGGGCGAAGTAAGAAAGAAGCGGAGCAACAGGCTGCCAGGCAGGCGCTCGAACGAGCCAGGATATGACGCTCGAGCATGATAAGATGATCTGCGGCATCGCCAATTTGAGGGAAGGAGGATGTTCATGCGGAGACGAATGATGCTCAGTGTGTGTGTTGTCATGGTGTGCATCACCGCAGTCTGGTTGCTGGATACCGGATCGCTGGGTGCGGCTGACAAGATGTCGACTTCGAAGGCCCCCAAAGCGATTATCAAGACCAAGTTTGGCGATATGGAAGTGACGTTCTTCCCCGAAAAGGCACCCAAGCACGTCGAAAACTTCGTCATGTTGGCGAAATCGGGGTTCTATAACGGCACGATCTTCCATCGCGTGATTCCGGGTTTCATGATCCAAGGCGGCGATCCGAACACGAAGGATCCCAATAAGCCGGAGACCTACGGCATGGGTGGTCCAAGTCAGCGGCTCAACGCCGAGTTCAACGATATCCCGCATCACCGCGGAATCTTGTCGATGGCTCGCACGAGCGACCCCAACAGCGCCGGGTCGCAATTCTTCATCGTCGTGAAGGATTCGAATTTCCTTGATCACCAGTATACGGCCTTCGGTGAGGTGGTG
>Ga0187776_10000970_pt1 | contig 14023 bp, 11 predicted proteins | sample 0216_BV02_MP12_2_FD_132426 | JGI IMG/M metagenome (GOLD analysis project Ga0187776, IMG submission 132426) | Tropical peat soil microbial communities from peatlands in Department of Meta, Colombia - 0216_BV02_MP12_20_MG | ecosystem: Environmental > Terrestrial > Soil > Wetlands > Peat | place...
AGGCCCACCACGATACACCGCATAAAGTCGATCACTCAGCGGTAATTGGCCTGTCGTTCGACATCGTCGATTTTTTTACGCACATCTCCGGGCGTTATCGGCACGTTGCCGTCGCGCTCGCATTCACATGCCGCGGCCATTGACCCGAGTATGGTGGCAATCGTGTCCGAGCGTGTGGCAAGCATGGCCAGGGTGGCGTAAGCAAGCAGCGCATCTCCGGCGCCAACGGTGTCAACCACCCGCTCGACAAAGCTATCTACCACAATGCCATCGGTCCCCCCGTTGCGGCAGGTGAGCACGCCGCGATCGCCCAACTTTAGAATCATGGTTTCGCACTTGGCCGCCTTGCAAAGTGCATAAGCCAACGGGCGCACACCCGAGTCTTGATCAGCGAGGGCAAAGCGCGCCTCGCGTTCGTTGGGAGTTATCAGGTGGAAATTCTCGAACTCCATAATGTTTCCCCAGCGGCTGGCAACCTGGCTGTCCGCGACTTTATAGACGCCTTGCGGAATGGCATTAACCAAATGCGGTATGGTGCGGCGGTTGAAGACACCGTGGCGGAAATCACTGAACACCACTGCATCACAGCTTATTTGTGAAAGGCCGGTAGCAAGTTCCTCAAGGATTTCATCAGAAATTGTGCGGTTGTCCAACGTATCGATTTTAAGCAGTCGATAGCCTCCCGCCACGATGGCGTTCTTGTTGGTCGTGGGCCGGGTATGGTCGATCACCGGCCGACATTGGACGCCCAACTTTTTGAGCCCCTGAAGAACGAAATCCTTTAGCGCGTCATCCCCCAGAACCGTCGAAAAAACGACTTCCGCTCCTGCAGCCCGCAGATGCTGCGCAACTACTGCCGCGCCACCGATGTAATCGTCGCGCCTTTCATAAAGTACGCTCATTGTCGGAGTCTTGGTTTGACCGCCGATCATGGCAGTCTGAGTGTAGCTGTCGACGATGGTGTCGCCCAGCACGTGAACTTTCTTCCCCTTGAGTTTTTCGAGACTTTGCCTAAGCCTATCAAACGTCAAGTCTTCCAAATCCATCAGCGTCAGCAGTTTCTCGATCCTGATGCTAGGCGGTGCAAGATCAATGAGCTTACTGGACGAATAGACGATGTCCCCGGGAGTAAAAATGATTTCACCACCATAGGAACGCAATAATTCCATTTCCTCCTGCGTTTTCTCCGGCGCACCGCTCGCCGTGTACTCATAGCCCTTGGCGAAAAAATCCGGCTGAAGCTTTGCAATGTTGTTAAGCGGGGTGGCATCCTGGTCAATGATTACGTAGTCGACAATCTCAAATGCAGCGAGATTCAGCGCACGCAAATCTTGAGGAATATGCGGCCGGTCCTGTCCTTTGCTGATGTGGACATCGGCGGTGATGCTGACCACCAATATATCCGCCTTGTCCTTCGCATAAATTAGGTGGCGCAAATGCCCCGGGTGCACCACGTCGAAAACCCCGTGGCACATGATGACCTTTTTCTTCCGCGGGCGTGGGCCGACGATTTTTAGCAGTTCATCGGCGGTCTTGATCTTGTGGCGATATTTTTCGGTTAGCGAAGCCAACATAGCCGTCAACCTTCACCCAAGTATTGAAACCAGGTTTTAGTCGCTTCCGCGATTGATTGCGGATCCCATAGCGGCGCATCGCGCCACGCCTCGATGTCCTTCAGCATACGCGCAACGCCATCCTCAAAGCTTACCCGCGGCCGCCATTTTAGATCGCGTTTGATTTTGCCGATATCGGCCCAAGTGCAATCGGGTTCGCCCGGCCGCTTCGGAATGTGCACTGTTTCGCCACCCAGGAGTTCAACCAGCCGATTGACTGACTGCGGATTGCCTGCGCCGAGATTCCAGATTTCTCCTGTCTTGTCCGTTTCTGCGGCGAGCCGGAAAGCTTCCGCTACGTCAGTAACATAAAGAAAATCGCGCGTCTGTGTGCCGTCGCCAACCACGGTGAAAGGCTTACCTTCCAGTTTCTGCTTAAAGAATACGCCGAAAACGGCTCCATAAGCGCCGGTAGTTCGCACTCTCGGCCCGTAGGCATTGAAAATGCGGATGGAGTTGACCGACAGGCCATAGACCTTGCCCCAGTGAAAGCAGGCTTCCTCGCCCAGGTATTTGCTGAGCGCGTATGGATAACGGGGAGCAATGGGATGATCCTCGCGAGTGGGCGTTGCAGCGAGCCCGTAGCACGATGAAGATGCGGCATACACCAGTTTTTGCACTTTCTCATGCCGCGCGCATTCCAACACATGAACCGTGCCCAGAACATTCGCAGACATATATTCGACAGGGTGTTCGATGGAGGGAACGATATCGCCAATTCCCGCAAAGTGGAAAACGTAGCGCGCCTTTGAAAACAATTTGTGGCCCGGACGCAAGTCGCGAATATCGGCGCGGTCAAATGAAAAATCCACGTTGTCGGCAAGATGAGCGAGGTTGCTTTCGCGCCCACTCACTAAGTTATCTATTGCTCGAACGCGGTACCCATGTGCCAGGAGATTGTCAACCATGTGACTGCCGATAAAACCCGCCGCGCCGGTGACAACCGTAATGGCTTTTCCGGTCATGCCGCCTTGAGCACCTTCATGCGCTTGACATTGAAGTAGATGTCGTCCGTCATGCTGTTGGGCAGCTTGCCGGCTTTAAACGCTTTGCACATGTCGCGCACCGCATCTTCGATGCTGTATTTCGGCCTGAAGCCGAGTATCCGGGCAATCTTGTCCGAATTGATGTGATAAGAGCGGATATCATCTGTAGGAGTGGTCACAATCTCGATTTCGCCCATTTCCGGAAACTCCTCCTTGACCACGCGGCGAACAATTTTCGCGATGTCCATGATGCTCTGATTCTGATAGCCCGCGTTAAACGTCTGGCCGGAAATCTTCTCATCGGGCACGGTAAGCAGCAATTGGTAAAGGTCGCACATATCCTGGATGTGCAGGTTGGGGCGCAACTGGCTGCCGCCGAAAACGGTTATTTTGCCGTTATTGATGGCATGGTTGGTCAAAATATTGACCGAGAGATCAAGGCGCATTCGCGGGCTGTAACCGCAGATGGTCGCCGGACGGATGGTAACGCAGGTGAACCCGGGGGCCTGGTGCTTCCACAACAGCGGTTCGCACATCCCCTTGTACCTGTTATAGAGAGTCAGCGGCACCAGCGGATGGTCCTCATTGACCTCGGGCTTGTTCGAGACGCCGTAGACCGAACTCGACGAACAATAAATGAAGCGCTTCACGCCGGCTTTTTTTGCCGCAATGACCATCGGCTCGAAGGCGTCTAGATTGACACTGGTACTGAGTTTTTCATCCAGTTCAAAGCTCGCATCGTTGGAAATGCAAGCCAGGTTCAATACGATGTCGATTCCCGCAAAGGCCTTGGCAAGCTTGGCGGTTTCGCGGATATCTCCTTCGATAATCCGCAGGTTGGGGTCGCCCACCGGCAGATGATTGCCGAAATAGACCATGTCGTAGACGGTTACGTTATAACCGGCTTTCAGGAGTTGCGGGGTCAGCACGCTGCCAACATAACCCGCGCCTCCGGTAATGAGGATTTTTTTCATCTTAAATTGATCCGGGATTAATTAACGAAGCGGTTTTACACAATGGCGCGTTTACGCGGCTTGGCGGTTTTTTCAGTATTGATTGAATAGCCTGCGGCCACTGCATCGCGATGAAACATCTGGACCGTATCATGCGAATAGTCTTCAAGCTTTTTCCCCACCAGCGACAGCTTCGCCAGAATGTCGTGGGTAACGGTAATGATATGGCAGCCGATAGCATCAGCGTGGAAAATATTCAACAACTCGCGCGGACTGGCCCAGATGAGTTCAGCTTTCGGCTTGGTTTCAAGGATCTTGACCGCCTCGGTCATCAAGGGTACGGGGTCGACTCCGGTATCCGCAATGCGGCCGGCAAATACTGAGACGATCGCCGGAGTGCCTGCTGCAAGACACTCGGTCACTTGGCTCACTTGTTCAAGCGTTGTTATCGCGGTCACGTTGACTGCAACTCCCGCCGCTGAAAGTTCGCGGATGAGATCCCCTGAAAACTCGCGCTTGGTATTGGTGACTGGAATCTTGACGTTGACGTTCTTACCCCAAGACGCGATTACTTTGGCCTGGCGCTCCATTTCGTCAAAATCATCGGCAAATACTTCCAGCGATACTGGTCGGTCGGGAATCGCCGCGAGCAGTTTTCGCGCGAAACCTTCGTAATCGGTGATTCCCGCTTTGCGCATCAAGGTCGGATTGGTGGTGAATCCCTTGATGAGCGGATTCTCGTACATCTTCACGATTCCGTCGAAATCCGCCCCGTCGGCGAATATCTTGACGCGCAGCTTATTTAACAGGCTCATCTTTCCATTCTCCAGTATTAGCTTCGGGTAAGGATTAAACGAACTGCGGCGGGAAGTGAATTAATCATTCTGTCAGGCTTGGGACACTTGCCTTCCCTGTAACCTCGATTAATGAAAATAGTATAGCAACCCGCGCTTTTCCCGGCAATAATGTCAGTGCAACGGTCCCCCACCATATAGCTTTTGCCTAGGTACAAGTTCCATTGTCTTGCAGCTTCCAAAAACATACCGGGTTTAGGCTTGCGGCAACCGCAATTTTCATCCTGACGGTGTGGACAAAGCTTAATATCGTCCAGTCGAAGATGCCGTTTGAGCCATTTGTGCATCGTTTCGACTGTAATGCTACTTATTAGCCCGTTACCGATATCCGGTTGGTTGGTAACAACGATAATCAGGAATTTCGCGCGCTTAAGCGCGCGCACGGCATTTCTAACTCCCGGCAGCAACCGAAAATCTTCAAAGCGGCGCGGCGCATACGGCTTGCCGTTGCGGACCTCGCAGCGGTTGATCACACCGTCACGATCAAGAAAAACCGCTCGGCGCAAGGGGTGATGGGTGATAGGTAATGGGTGACGGGCGAAAGACGAAATTGCGCTTTTACCCATTACTCATCACTCATTGCCGTTTATGAGCGGACGGTCTTGTGGAGACCGGTGATCAGCCGCGAAACGCGATCCAAGAGGTGGAACACGTGATCATCTTTCTTGATGTAGCCGAGATCCACAGCAATGAGTAACTGCGTCTCTAATTCACTCAGAGACCCTCTCGCCTCGGCTATGTTACTCGGAATCGATGCGGCAGCGCGTCGCATTTGAGAAGTCAACCCAAACATTTCTTCTTTGGGGAATGGCTGCGTCAGTCTATAGACGTTCCGAACGAGTTCCATGGAGAGCTTCCAGGCTTCCAGCTTGTAATGACCCCGACTCTCTGCCTCGCTTTTTCCATTACCCATCACTCATTACCCATTACCGATTCACCCCTACCACTTGGTCGCACGCTGCTGCAATTTGGGATGGGAAACTAGGCAGTGCCACACCACAGCCTGAAAGGCTTCAGTGTGCGGGGTTACCAAATTAGCATCGATATTGGGGATGACAATCACTTGATCGCCGACTTTTTTGGTATAACCGCCATCTCGTCCGACGACACCAAAAATCTTCATACCGCGTGATTTTGCAAATTCCAGAGCCCGGACAATATTCGGGCTCACATTCTTCTCAAGATTGCCGCCACCGACCGAAAAAACAAAAACGCCGTCCTTATTCGAGGCGCGGCTGGTTTCCAGCCATGCCGCGAACACTGTTTCCCAGCCTTCGTCATTCGTTCTCGCGGTCAATTCGGAAACATTGTCGGTGGGAGCGTAGGCCTCAAAGCCGCAGAGCTTTCGAAAATCATTCACTGCGTGACTGCAATTACCCGCACTTCCACCGACTCCGACAAAAAACAATCTTCCGCCGTTGGCCCTCAAATTTGCGAGCGATTCAGCCAGGGCATCGATGGCTTGATGGTCAATGGTCCGCGCAATCTCGCCTACTTGAGTAAAATATTTTTGGACATGCGACATAAACGTGGTATTGCGTTCTGCTACAATTTCATGGTTCCAATGTCCGTTAACTTGGTTTGCCGAAGGATACTGGGTCCTTCTTATCGGAGATTATCGCTGTCAGTTATGAAGTAAATGAATTTTGCGCCAACTACTTCAGGCAGCCCGAAAGTCTACCATTCACCTAAATATTGTTCAATAAAACGCCAAGTTTTTCAAATTAATGAAACCCAAAAATTAATCTGAAAATACGCGTTCGGCGTCCCGCTAAATCGACCGGTATTACAATTCGAATAGCAATTAAGAAGTATATTTATCGATGAAGAAACTGACATACCGGGTGCGCGGGTGCCACCGAATACCATGGAGTAAGGAACGTCCACCGCCGTTGAAGTGCTAGTAGTTATCGGCTAGTATTAAAAACACATTTGGAACGAGTGAAGCGTCTGTTTGCGCGAAGCACTTTGTAAACCTGTTGAGAAGTATCCTTCGAAACATCGTCGCGTTCCGGTTCCGATACGATAACCGCGAGAATTGCGAGTCAATTGCGTTCACCACGTAGTGGATAATCTGCATTACGATCTACTCTTAACCTTCTGGCACGCGGGAAGCTGAAAACCCGGGTCGTCTGGGCTAATGCGGAAAGAAATCATTAGTATCCGCGAAATCCATTTTCGATGTTCCACGGTGAGCCGCAGCCATCGCCATGCGTCAGATTGCTAAAATTGGCTCAGACGACTACTCTGACACGCTAGACTGGAATTTATTTTGCGAACGTCGCTTCAATTATTAGGATTAATGCATTTCACGCGCCAATTTTTTGCGAGCAAACGCCTTGCCCTGTGGCTCAGTAGAATCAATGACCAAGACTTTTTACGGGCGGCGTTCTTCGCCGCCGTAATATTTCTCCGATTATTCGCAACAGGCCGTTTCGGAGTACTGCGGGCGCTGGTCAGTGGCCTGACCACGGCTGACCCGCGTCCCGGAGGCCCGCGAGATTCGGCTTTGACGCTCATAAGTAAGGAGATGAGCCAATCCGCATGGGCACAATACCTGATCGGGCTAATCTGGCTGTTGGGCCATCAACCATTAAAGGCGGAAGTCGCTGCACAGCGTGCCCTGGATCTGCGCCCGAGTTTTCAATCTGCACTGCTTCTTTTGGGCGGCTCTTGGCTCAATCTCGGCTATTTCAAGCACGCCGAAGAGGCATTGGCCAAAGTGGTGGCTAAATCGCCGCGCCGCGCGCGGGCGTGGGCATGGCGCGGAACCGCTCTCGTTGCGCTGGGCCGCTATGATGAAGCCACCGACGCCTACCGTCGCGCGCTTGCGTGGAAGCCCAAGGCAACGGACCTCATGTTCCTTCTCGCAGACCATCTTCTGTACATGCGTAAAGAAGACGAAGCTCGCGCGCTGCTTTTGAATGCCGTGAGAGTAAAGCGAATGATCCTGTGCGACTTCTGGAACGGTGCACCGGACACCAGGCCAAGCCAAGAGCTGCTCGCGCAAATGATGCTCTATCAGGGTTATGTCCGGGTCGGGCATAGTCTCCTGATTAGCGGAAGGGGCAGCGAGATGGTTCCCTATTACGTCCGCGCCGTGGCGGCTCAAGATGCAGCGCTGAATCTTGTTCGCGGCACGAACTGGTTGACATCGCACGGCTTGGAGTCGTCTAACATTCGTGTGCTGCCGCCGATTTGGGTGCAATTAGTCAGCCACATCGCTCTACTTGATAAATACTTAAAATTGATGGAGCTAGGCTGGTCGCCGAAAAAACGCGTTATTCTCCTCGCGCCTCCAGAAGGCGTTGTAAATCAGGCTTATCTCGATTATTGGCGGGACCGCATCGAGATCATCACAGACCCGAATCAGATTTTCATAATGCTGCCGGTCTTGAACGTTTTGGGCGATTGGCCACATACAGGGCATAGGACGCCCGATGGGAACGTCGAGTGGATGTTCGACGCTCACGGAAAGGCCAGTGCAGAATGGGGTCGCCAAAAGCGTCCGCCGTTGCTTTCCCTCAAGCCAGAGCATCGCCTGGCCGGGCGCCGCATCCTCGAGGCGGCGGGGATACCGAGCGACGCCTGGTTCGTGTGTCTTCACGTTCGAGAGCCGGGATTCTTTAGGGAGGGCGAACTCCCGTACGCGAAATTCCGCAACGCGAATATCGGAAACTTTGAATTGGCTGTACAAGCCATCCGAGCGAAGGGTGGATACGTGGTGCGTGTCGGCGATTCGACCATGATGCCCTATCCGCCAACTGCAGGGGTTTTTGATTACGCACTGAGCTCTTCAAAATCAGACTGGATGGACGTATTCTTGTGCGCCGACTGCCGTTTTTTCGTTGGATCCACATCCGGTCTGTACCACGTTCCTGGAACATTTGGCGTTCCTTGCGTACTAGTAAATTGGGTGTCGTTCTGCACCATTCCTTGGGAGTGCGACCACATTTATATTCCCAAACTGATTCGGCGCAACGATAAATCCGGCGAATTGCTTTCCTTCAGGGAGATGCTCGACGGGAAAAATCGCTGGATCTTTAGCGACGGGCGTTCAATCCGCGAACATGGGTTCGACGTCATCGACAACAGCCCTGAAGAGGTCCGGGAAGCCGTAGAAGAGATGATGGAATGCTTAGACGGCCGATTCGACAGGATTCCGGGAGATGCAGAGCGGATCGAGAAGTTCGCCATTCTCTCGGCCGGTTTAAAGGATACGGGCGCGGCGCGCATTTCGACCAAGTTTCTGCGTCGCCACGCTACTCTTCTAAGTTAACTGCTTATGCTACTAACTATATTACGTGAATTCATCGTAAACCACTTTGCAAGGGAGTCGAAATTATATGCAATGGCGCAACTTGCCGACAAAATAACTCTCGCGAAAATCGCGGAACTGTATTCAGTTTGGCGCATATTGCAGCTCGCCAACGCGAAGCGATATGAGAAAGCAAATAAGCGCACTCGCACTTTGGTCGAAGAGTCTCGGGACATACCGCCAGCGCTATCTGACATAGCTTACAGGATTTTCGATGCTTATCTAAAATCGCAGCGGGAAGCCGTACCCGTGTTTCCAGAGTACGAGAGATTTGGCTTCTATCAAGGAATCATGCCGCCCCATCTGCTTGACGCGTTAATATCGGAGATTCACGAAGCGCCGGCCGTGCAGTCGCTTACTGATATCCATCCCGACTACCACTATAGCTACAGTCCAGTAGGTGTTGAGGCAGCGGAGAATATTCATTCGTTTGTCAATTTCGATGCGCCACAGAGAAAGCGGTTGTCTCACATTTTTAGCTTGCTCCGGGCGCCAATTGAGCGGTGCCTAGGTATCCCAGGTCGCGTACTTAATTTGAAGGCTTGGTGGACCCCGGTCGGAGCTAAAGCCGTCGGCATGAACGCGTGGCATACTGACGGGATGCCAGATGAGATCTGCAAGCTGATGGTCTATCCGTTTGGTGCGGACATGGACATCGGCACGACTCAGTTCCAATATCCAGATGGTTCGGAGCGTAACATCGAGGGGCCGCGTGGTGTCTATGCGATCATAAAAAATTCGGCATTCATTCACCGCGGAATCGCACCAAAGCGAAAAGATCGGTTAATCGTGGAACTGACTATCGGTCCCTCGCCGACTATGGACTGGCGCATGGCCAGCGGTGGCCCGTTGTCGACCTATCCCAAGCTTCCCTGGGCTGACCTCCCACGGTAACGTGGTTTTGTCAGTGTTGGGGCATGTCAATCCCCGATTATTAGCTCGAATCATGTCTTAAGAAGAGGCAACCCGACTTTGAACGTGGCTGCTAAAAACGATTTCCCAGGCAGGGACGCTGGAAGGAACACACTCTAATTAGCATATTTTTCGAATTATTATCGGTACGAAATAAAATAGAAATTTGGTTGCCGTCCCTAATTCTTCTGGCATAAGTAATACGTCCTAAAGAAAAATACTACGTCGCAGTTTGTGGCGAATCCTACATCCAGCAGTTAACAGAATTGGGCCTGCCTTATTTGCTTGCAATTGTAAACCCGCTATCTTTGTCTAAATTGACAGATCTAGAGGGCATTACTATGAGCAATGCCATCAGCCTCCGATTATTCAATCATAAGCAGAGTTTTCCGCAGCTCAATCGCATCTGTGCAGTCTGATTTATCAATATTGATCATGCGTTTAGCAGCGGCTTCCTTGGTATTACTTTGACCGTCGCTGCGGCAACATTTAAGAAAAAACAACGGATCGGATCCGAATTGAGAAATTCCAAGGTATCAAGCTAAAAAACGCGCGTGTCGCCGCAGAACACCATTTGGGCGCGTTTACAACCGGCCGGCTAAGAAACAAACTTACCCTTGTAGAAACTGGCGAGCGCGCCGCCAACCTCTGACCCCTGAGCGCAGGATGAGGAAGGCTGCGATGACCGTTGCTGCCGCGAGCATTTTGAATAGAGACCATGGAAACTGCTGTTTCATGATCCCTTTGGTATCAAGGTAATTTTCAGCAAGAGTTACGTTTTTACGTATCCTTTGCCTAAGGGCAGCCAGTAATAATCCCAACCGAACCCAAAAAATAACCCGGTCTGACTCTCTTTGAATGCTATCCCAATCCCTATTGGACTGGCTGCAATGGATTCTGATTACATACCTGACAAAATGGCGATGGTAAGCGTTAGAGTAACTTGTGGCCCACCGGATTATGTCGCCCAACGGAGAGGACCGTTGCATCGCAGGTATTCTTCGGTCTGCATTGCTGAGTTCGAAAGCACAAAATTGGTCAGAATCTTGTACAACATAAGTTTCGTCCCAATCCGGGCAAGCTGCCACGAGATAATCCTCATCGATGGTAATTGAGAAGGGTGCATACTTTATCTTCGGGTAAACCATCACTGGATGAAGGTGGAAACAACGGGCAAGGATGCCTTGATCCCCGACGCGCCAAAACAGGCCTGCTGGGTTAAATCCTTCCCCCTCACCGTGGTAAAGATGGGTCTTGGAGATCGGGTGCAGGTTGGGAAGTGCGACAGCCACCAACTCACGTGGGGTGATAGATATTACCGATCCATCTTTAGAACGGTAATGCTCCAGCAGATATGGAACAATGTTTTCTTTGATTAGGCGAACACCCATCGCTAATATCGCTCGTTTCCCGGACTTCGCGATGTCCAACAAAGCACGGATGCCCCCGTCGGCAACAATGACGTCGGCATTCAGGAAAATCATTGCTGCGCCCACCTTATCGGCAGCCGTTATTCCATTTCTATAACAGTCTGACTGAACAAAATACCGATTAGTAATTTTGTCAACTTCCGCCGGAAGTGGATGAAACAGAACCTGTAAATATTGAACTAAGCGCTTATAGGCCACGGAGTGTTCGATGACCCTCTGGTCGTCAGGGCTTGTATAAATGTTATAGACGCACCGCTCGGCATTGCTCAGACTCGGAATGTTTCCAGGCGCCAGTAACGTCGGAAGACACACTTCGGCAAAGCACTTAGTATGCGCCTCACCCCAAACCGGCGTAATGAAATGAATTCCGGCTTCGACTATAGTTTTATTGCGATTCACCATGCCGAAGCAAGAATTAAGATCGATGGTACCTGCAACTTCATTTTCGCCTAATATCACTCACTCTCGTTCTAATCACTTCTTATGCTAAGAATCTACGTCAATTCACATACTGATTGTCATTAGAAAACTCGAACAATCCTGGATCGGCCTTCGGCTGTCTTGTATTGCAACTTGCTTCTTGTTATTTATCGCCGACAACACGAATACCGCGGTGGCTAACCCAGCGCTGATCGGCAAAGCAATCAGGCCATAGCGGGAATAGAGCTGAATCGCCCAACCCAACAAATTGTGTATTTTCTTTTTCTGCGAACCACCAGCAAACGAGAAGGAGGTTTTGTAAAGTTCCTGGGGCGCAATATACCCGACTAAGCGCGTCAATTCACCGGCCAAGTCGATAGAGTATGGTCCTGAAATGGAATCTTTAAAAAATACAACGATCTGTCCGCCGCTTGCCATGAAGGGTTTCAGTATATCTGTCACCTTCCGTATATGCCGCAACTCCTCCCTTTGAGGCTCCACCAAAGCTAACGTCAGGCTCCTTTTTTCGACACTATCATCTCGTAGCATTCCAAAAAGAATCTCATCTACCGTTGCAACAATCGCAGGCTGTACGTAATTATTAAAGAGACCTATGTTTTGCTTGACATAAAGAATCTTCTTATCAGGACGCTTCATATGGGCGTTTATTGTTTCTGTAACCAGCCTAAAATCCAGCCAATCCGGGTGCCATATCGGAACCCGGGGTGGATACCCAAACAGGGTGCGATAGAGTTTGTGAATCACACTTTGCTCTAATTGTATTCGAGGGGGCGCATTTGGCGTCATCCGCTTTAAAGGCAATTCCCCCGTTCCTTCCAGGAAAGCTTTTCGTGCCCGCCATCTAACGTAAGAACCGACCCAATAAGGATGATTACGGTAGGGCTGCGGCTCCGGGGTTAGCCGCTCGTGCAGCGAACGTATGTAACGATCGGCTTCACGCATCATAGCGTCCGTTCCTTCTGGAAGCTCCTCGCCATGAAAAATGAGCGTGTGGTTAAGAGAATTCTCCCGGTGGTCGCGAGTCGTCCAAGCCGATAAGCTTTTGGCAATTTCATCAAGAGTAGCCCGTCCAATGCGAAGGTAGCTGTTCTCGGATTCTCTATACTGCATCTCAAGAGCAAAGAATTCATCGGAATCTTCCATCGCCACCGCGCCGCCGGAAGGACACATTTCGGGGACAAAGGAATAGTCGCAAAATGCGTGAACCTCTGTGACGACGCGCTCAGGCTTCAGGCACAGCATGAACATTAAGAAGTGCCGGCTGATCAGGGTATTTGCATCCACCTGCCAATAGAACTGATTTACGTTAATGGAATGACAAAGGTCGCTATTGACAATTTTTGCAATCTGCGTCGGATGAAGCGATTTCATTGCCATCGATACCAACTGGCGGGAAGGTATAGCAAGCACATGCTTTTGCCTGTCTATCGCCTCATGCAGTGGGCCAATCAATTCTTCCGAAGTAGCTCGTATGCTGTTTGCCAGAATGATGTGCCTGCCAGACAGGATGTGCTTGGCAACACTACTAAGCGACCCATCCGCAAGCACAATATCCGAATTCATAAATAGGAAGTGAATGTTAATCATATCATTGCCCGAATCGGTGACGCCGCGGAGGTATGCGAGTGTGAGGGTAATTCCGTAGACCTCGTCTACGATCAGGTCATCGATCGGTATGAAACGTAATGGTGCGATAAGCCGCAAGGATTGAAATCCTGGGTCTGCCTCAAAGTCCGCGTAATTTGCTGCAGACGTTAGAATTACAATCTCTAGATCGGTTAATTCGGCAAGAGCAGGAAGATTACCAGGGGCAAGGAAAGACAAGAGCGAAAAGCTATTAAACCGTTTGACGTAATGTTTTCCCCAAACCGGGACAATAAATCTGACTTTTGGCTTCATGTTCGCACTACTCTTGGTGAAAATCGGGTTGCTTCTCGCGTAATATCGAATCCGGTCAGCATCCTCGCGTGGAACCTTTGTGGAACAAATCTGTGCGCTCTGTGAGTCTGTCGAAAAAGATACCCTCGTTGAATTACCGAAGTCGCGCCCAGGAACCCGGGGCGGCATCAAATTCCACTCCGAAACACGTTGCCACCTTTTTGAGTTTGCTCGCCAACGGCATCGTTGATTCTTTGCACATCGTCCTATTCTTGTGAATAGCCTGCTAAACGCGATACCATACCCGCTAAGTTAAAATGACGGTCTATTTTGCAATTAATTTACACGATGAAACGTTTTGTGAATCGGCTCCAGCGTGGTAATAAGCGATGAAGTTCACCACGGAAGACATCTTAAAGCTTTATCGGACTGAAGCCGAAAAACACGGCCAAGGCGGGACATCGACTATTCAGGATATAAGAACAAGGGAACTCGAAATTAAAGCGCTTTTCTCGTACATTCGTGATGGGCTTAGTATACTCGAAGTCGGGTGCGGTAACGGTTACGTGGCCGAGGCCTTGGTGAAAATGTTTGATGTAGATCTTGATGCTTTCGACTTCTCCAAGGACATGGTCGAA
>Ga0187776_10000971_pt1 | contig 14023 bp, 12 predicted proteins | sample 0216_BV02_MP12_2_FD_132426 | JGI IMG/M metagenome (GOLD analysis project Ga0187776, IMG submission 132426) | Tropical peat soil microbial communities from peatlands in Department of Meta, Colombia - 0216_BV02_MP12_20_MG | ecosystem: Environmental > Terrestrial > Soil > Wetlands > Peat | place...
CGCTTGGGGGGATGACGCCGAGCTGTTGAAGCAGACCAAGCATATCGAGCTCGACCCACTCTTCCGCAAGCTTGCCATCAGATCCTCTATCGTCGTTTTCAGGTCAGGAAAGGCCGTGAAGAAGGCGGATGTGAATTGTCTGAACGCGTCGGACCAGGGCCCTATTTCCCTCTGTTGACATGAGACGTCCCCCTCTTTTGCACGTGAGGGTGGGCAGTACGTTGCACAAGACCGCCGGGATTGCAAGGTGTTTCAAGTGATAGCGAGCGCTCAGCCCGGTCGGTGCCACGACCGCACGGTCGTGGATGAGATCCCATGCTCTCGCCCGGTGCCAATCGCGCAGGCGCCGCCGGCACGTCATCCCCAATCCGCCATCCGAGTTCTTCCGGCGCGAGCATCTGCCAGGGGATGCCGCTGCGGAGGACAACAGAGTGCCGGTGAGACACGCGCGATCGGAGACGCGGGGCCGTCCCCCCTTTTCGGCCGACGGGGTGGAGTTGGCAAGAACGGTTCGACAGGATCCCACAACGGGACTGGAAGCAGCGCCGCGGCCATACACGTTCACGCTACTTCGCCGACGAGGTTCAGGTTTCTGAGGTTTTGTTACGCGCTCTAATCGAACTCCGTTGCTCCGCTGCTCCGTGTGCAACCGTTCGCTCTGCTCCCTCCGTCCCCTCCGCCCTCCGTCTCCTCCGGCCTCCGTCTCCTCCGGCCTCCGCCGGACTCCCAGTCGAAATCGGCGATTGACTCGTTCCAGGTCCGCTGTTACGTTGTGCCGTGGCGCGTCGCCTCGTCGCGTTGTTTGCCGTCGGCCTGATCGCCGCCGGCGCGGCTGCCGCCGCCAAAGATCGCGCGTGGCAGACCGGCGTCGTGCGCGACATGCAGGTCACAAAGCCCAAATTCGTGCTCGGGCCGACCAGCGCGGCCGGCGCTGCCGGGCCGGCGCCTCTCCCCTCGACGACGGTGAATCGCACGTATGTGATCGAGACAGACGAACTGCGTCTCGAGCTCAAGGAAACCACGACCACCGAAGCGCCGGCGCTCGACGTGGGCATCGGCGATTCGGTCACCTTCGCGATCGAGAAGAACACGGTTTACATCAAAGTAGCGAACGGCAAGGAGCACGCGCTTCGCCTGGCCAAGAAGATTGTGAAATCCGGTTCGTGACTTTCTGGAGGAGGATTCTGTGGCTATCCGCTTCACATTCGTCATCGTGCTCGCGGCGGCGACTTTGACGCTTGACGCCGCGGGCCAACGAGCCGCGGCGGCGCAGGCTCCAGCGGCCGCTCAGGCGGGACAGCGCGGCGCCGCGCCTCAAGCCACTCCGCCGTGCGGTCCCAATCTGCCCATCAAGAACGTCGACAAGCAATCGCGCTGCTTCGAGCTGAGAACCTACACCGTGCGGGAGGGAAGTTCGATCGACCTCCTTCACTCGCGCTTTCGCGACCACACCTCCGCGCTCTTCATCAAGCACGGCATGACGATCATTGGGTACTGGCAACCGCTTGCGAAACCGAACACTCTCGTCTACATGCTCGCGTACAAAGATGCGGCGGCGCGTGACGCGGCGTGGGCCGCGTTCAACACGGATCCTGAATGGGTGAAGGTGCGGACTGAAATGCAGATCAACGTGCAGGTCGACGCGCAGTTCATGAGCGCCACCGACTATTCGCCGATGAAATAGAAGCAGACTTCAACGCGGAGAGCAGGGGTCGCGAAGGTCACGAGCTTGAACGTGGCTCGCAGGGGTACCGTTCGCTCCGCGCTCTCCGTTACCGCCCTGCGACCACGCTCTGAGGCCGATGATCGACCGCGATGTGCTCGCGCAGAATGTCGCGCCCGAAGTCGCCGTTGAAATCCCGCCATACGGAGTGGATGTGGTTGGCGTCGTCCTGCGTGTTGTCGAACTCGATGAGGAACGTTGGCCCCTGCACGCGGTAGTAATGCTTTTCGCCAGGCTCGCTCGGCCCTGCCCACGCGAAGCCAATCTTGTCAACACCTGCCTGCCGCAGCTTCGCCATCCGATCGGCCGCGATATCTGGGGCCATCGCCGACGCATACGCGTCGATGACCTTCATCAGCAAATCGCGCTGGTTTGGCTGCAGGTCGCTGGCAGGAATACCGGCCGGCGCGAGGGGATCGATCGTGACCTTGTTGCTCGTCACGATATCGCCCGGCGCGGGCCCGTTGAGCACGGCCTTGGCGCGCTGAGCCGGAGTGAGCGCGGCCAGCAGCGCGCGCGCTGAGTCCTCTTCTTCCGCGAGAATTCTGAGCCCTTTCTTCGGACCCGATCGCACTTCGGCAGGGTTGGAGCCGAAGAACTGAGGCGTGGCCGAAACCAGCTTTCCGCCGGCGATCGTGAAATTGAGCGATACGTGATGGCCTTCGACGCGCCAACCCCATGATCCGGTTGCGCTCGGCGTGCCGAATATCGACACGAAATACTTGACCGGATTGCGTTCCATCCGGCGCCCCTGGGCGACGTCGCCCCCGCCGGCATCCTCGATCGCCTTCAGCACCTCCTCGAGCTGCATGATCGACGTAGCCGTAAGATAGCCCTTTTGGCTGAGGCCCGCCTTGAGCAGATCGTGCGCGGCGGTGCGCTGAGGATCGGTCATGGCATCAATTCGCAGACCGTTGCGGGCGAAGATCTCCGTGGGCACGAAACCCCAGTGCTCGTGCTCCTGAGAGTCGAGCGCGAAGGTGGCGAGCTTCTTCTGATCGGGTGAGAGCGACGCGAGGAACTTGTTGGCGGCGCTGGCCATCGCAGCGGGCGACCGTTCGGCCGCGTACGTCGACGCGAGCCAGGCAGCGGCGCAGAAGATCGCAAGCAGGACGCGGGGCGCGCGAAGAAAGCGCATATCAGACATTCCTTTCGCCAGTCGGCCCCGAGTATCCCATGGGTTCGGGGCGGGCGTAGAGGAATTTCCGCCAGTGCCGACGACCGAAACCGAAGGGCCTCGGCTATTTGCGTGGCAGAGACCGCCGTTCGAGGATTTCCATGTCGTGTTTCAAGGTCCCCATCCGCCGCCAGATTGACCAGAGGTAGGCCACGAGGGCTACCCAGATGAACGCGTATGCCGCGATGAGGAACGGCGCCGCCGGAAGCTGCTGGGACGGCGGCAGCTGACTGATCGGGACGTAACCCTCCTGTCCCGGCGGCGCCTGACCGACGGACTGGCCGGCCAGAACCGGGAGCGCCGCGAGCAGAAGGACGACGCCGATGCCAAACGCGCGGCGGACCATGCTCACCCCTCGTTTTCCAGAAAAAGGCGATCGAGCCGCGCGCGAGCGATCTCGAGATCGACACGGAGTGCCAGCAGCAGCGCGAACAGCAGTGCGAACGCGACGGCACAAAAAAGAAGCGGTCCGTACATAGAGGGCTCGAGCGTCGGAATCACGCTCGTTTTCGGGTGTATGGTCCGCCACCAGTCGACCGACTTGTAAATGAACGGTGCGGTCACGGTCCCGAATATGCCCATGCCGGCCGCCAGCCTCTCGGCTCCCGGTCCGCCGTACTTCCGCACGAGCAGGTAACCGACGAGCACGAGCTCGAGCATGAGCGTCATCGTCAGCTTTGCGTCCCACTCCCACCAGACCCCCCACGCCTTTCTGGCCCACAGCGAGCCGCTGACGAGACCGCACGCTCCGAAGAGGGCAGCGAGCTCCGCGCCGGCGACTGCAAAGTGGTCCGCCAACACCGAGCCGCGAAACAAGTACAGCGCACTGGCCGCTCCGCACACCGAGAGAGCGGCCGTCAGCGCGATCCACGATGGGACGTGAAAGTAGAAGATCTTCTGAATGAGCAGCATCGTCGACTCGTAGGGCGCCTCGGCGATGACGACCGGCGCGGCCGCAAACACGAGCGCCGCGACGATCGCGAACGGTGTAAAGAGTTGTTCGCTGGGCGAGGCGGCGTTGCCGACGCTCAGTCCCCGGCTCCCCGATTCGGACCAGGAGCGGCTGTTCATGCTTTGGCCTCTGCGGTTGACGCGTGTCCCGCTGCCGAGAGCGATTGAGCGAACGTAAGCGCGCCTTCCGGCAAAAGCGCGATTCCGGTGCCTCCGATCAACACGGCAAACCCGCACCAGATCCAGTCGACGAGCGGGTTGACAAAGATCTGCAGCGCAGCCGACTGGCGCCCGACATCAGCCGGCAGGATGTTCAAAGCCACGTAGAGATCCCCGCCCAGCGAGCGGCGAATGGCAACCTGGCTTACAGGTTCGTTCTCGTGCCGACGGAAGAACCAGCGCGCGGGATACAGCGTATCGATCCGTTTTCCTTGTCTGAAGATCGCCATCTCGCCAGTGACCATCTGCTTTTGCTCGTCCGCGGTCACCTTGATGCCGTCGTTTCTGATCGTGAAATCCCCGATCGCCGTTTGCCCGCCGAGCGGCACAGCCGTGTCGCTTTCCCGCGTGAAGCCGCGGCCCGCGAAGCCAAGGAAGATCAGCACGACGCCCAGATGCACGATATAGCCGCCGTAGCGCCGCTTGTTCCGCGCAACGAGGCCGACGAGGGCGGTGAAGATGTCCGTTCCCGTGGAACGCCGGCGAACGTTCGCGCCGCGCCAGAATTCCTGCGCGATGGTTCCCGCGACGAACGCGCACAGCGCGAAGCACAGAAGAGAATTCCACTGCCGCATGCCGAGCGCGGCGAGTGCGCCTGCCGTGGTCCCGCCAGACAGCGCCGGCAATAGAAGTTGCCGCCAGAGGGCTGCGAGCGTCGATTTCCGCCAGGCGAGCAGTGGTCCGATGCCGGTCAGAAGCAGGAGGAGCGTTCCGATGGGGAGCATCCATTTGCCGTAGAACGCCTCGCCGACCGTCAATCGGGCGCCGGTGAGCGCTTCGCTCAACGTCGGAAAGATCGTTCCGAACGCGATGAAGAACGCCGAAAACAGAAGGATCCAGTTGTTGATGAGAAATGCGGCCTCACGCGACGTCCAGGAGTCCAGCTCGTTTCGCGAACGGAGCAGCGGAAGGCGGTAAACCACCCAGCCGAAGCTGAACACGAGGATGGCGATCATGAAGACAACGAACAGCCAGGCAAGCACCGGATCTTCAACGAACGAGTGTATCGACTGGACGACGCCCGATCGTGTCAGGAACGTCCCGTAGATGGTCAGGAAGAAGGTGACGATGACGAGGGAGACGTTCCAGATGCGGAGCATGCCGCGGCGCTCCTGCACCATCACCGAGTGAAGGAACGCCGTTGCCGTGAACCAGGGGAGCAGTGCCGCATTCTCGACCGGATCCCAGGCCCAGTAACCGCCCCAGCCGAGATCTTCGTAAGACCACAGCATGCCCAGCATGAGCCCAATCGATAGCGCCACCCAGGCAACCATCGTCCATCGCCGCACCGCACGAAGCCATGCATCGTCGAGCTGCCCGCTGATGAGAGCCGCCATCCCAAATGCGTAAGGGATCGTCATCCCGACGAAGCCGGTGTAGAGCGATGGCGGATGGATCGCCATGTAGAAGTTCTGCAGCTGCGGCGTGAGCCCTCCGCCGTCGGGCGGCGATGCGCTCAGAAACGTCGTGAACGGGTTCTTGTGCGCGATCATCAGATAGATGAAGAACATCTCCACGGCAGCGATGATGGAGACAACGTAGGGGATGAGGACCCGATGGCGTTCGCGATTGACGTGGACCGCTACCGACCCGAAAACGGACAAGAGGAACACCCAGAACATGATCGAGCCGTCGAGGCCGCCCCAGTACGACGTGATCTTGTAGAAGAGCGGCTGCACGCGCTCCGAGTAGTGCGCGACGTACTGGACGGAATAGTCGTTGGTCATGAACGCATTGATCATGACGATCGACGCAGCGAGCATGAGTGCCGTGATCAGGTGAAAGGCGCCGATGCCGCTCTCGACGAACCGAGGCGCGCGGCGGCGCACGCCGGCCAGCGGGGCGACGGCCGCATAGCTGCCCACGACGAACGAGGTGAGGAGGAGGAAAGAGCCGAGCGCCGCCATTACCCAGCCCTCCGGCTCGGGTCGTATCGCGAGGGACACTTCGTCGTCACGCCGTTTGGATCGGCACGAAATCCCTGTGGCGTCAGCCGGCCCCGGAGTACGACCTCGGTCCGATCGGTGAACGTGTCGGGAACGATGCCGCGATACGTCACGTCGACGACCCGTCCGTTGTTCTGAACCTGGAAGCGGTAGTCGAGCGTTCCCGGCTTCACGAAGATCGAGCCTGGGACCACGAAGCCGTGGAGCTGGAGCGCCTTGCCTTCCCACTCCTCGGGGCTGGCCATGACCTCGTCGACGTGCTTGTAGTACTCGGTGCCCTCGGCGACCGTCGACCAGAGCAGCCCGCCGAGGGAGGCGGCCATTGCGGCGGCGGTCAGCGCCAGCCGCAGGTATCGTCGTCGTTCCATCGTTAACACCTCGACTAACAAGACTATTTTAGTCTATGCCTTTAGTCAAGAGGTATAATCCGCGAATGGTCACCGCGACCGTGCGAAAGCAGCGAGATCTCTTTCCGGGCGCGCTCGAGATGATGATTCTCCAGACGCTCCGCCGCGGCCCGCTCCACGGGTACGCAATCGCGCAGCAGATCACGGCGGTCTCAGACGAACGCCTTCGCATTGAGGAAGGGTCGCTCTATCCGGCCCTGCAGCGGATGCTGAAGGAGGGGTGGGTCGAGGCGAAATGGGGTGTTTCGGCCAGGAACCGAAAGGTCCGGCTGTACACATTGACCCGCGAAGGGGCGAAGCACCTCGATCGTGAGGTCTCGAGCCTCCAGCACATGCTCGAGGGAATCACGCGGGTGCTCGCGCTGGCGCGGCCGTGACCTGGATCGCGCGACTCCTCCCGGAGCGGCGGGATCGGGAGCTGGCCGACGAGATACAGGCGCACCTCGACGAGAAGGTCGAAGCGCTCGTCGAATCGGGAATGCCGCGCGTCGCGGCCGAGCTCGCGGCGCGGCGGGCGTTCGGCAACGTCACGCTCACAACCGAGCGGGCGCGCGCGGTCTGGCGGCGCCCCTGGCTCGACGTCTGGCGGGCCGACGTCCGCTATTCATGCCGCCAGCTCCGCAGGCACCGCGCGTCCACGCTCGTAGCTGTCGCGTCGATTGCCCTCGGCATTTGCGCGACGACGGCCGCGAGCGCCGTCCTCTACGGCGTGCTCGTCGAGCCGTACCCGTATCGGGATGCCGACCGAATCATCCACCTACACGTCTTCGCCTCTGGCGGTTTTCTGTACGACTTGCCGCTCTCGAGCGCGCAGTTCGATGAATTCAAACGATCCCCGGGCGTCGATGCCGCCATGGCGATGGACGTTGAAACGATGACCGCAACCGCGGGCGATCTCCCCGAAGCCGTGAACGCCGCGTTTCTGTCGCTCGATTCGTTTGCATTCCTGGGAGTGCCGCCGCTTCTCGGTCGCACCCTCACTGCCGAGGACGCGCGCGATCCGCATGCGCCGGACCGTGTGGCTGTTCTCAGTTATCGCTTCTGGCAGATGCGGCTCGGCGGATCCCCGGACATTATTGGGCGCGCACTCGAGCTCGACCACCGCAGCTACCAGGTCGTTGGCGTGATGCCGAAGCGGTTTGCCTGGTGGAACAGTGATGTCTACCTGCCGCTGGCCCGCTCGAGCGATCCCGATCGGCTGGCAACGGTCTTTGCCCGTCTGCCATCCGGAATGAGCGACCGACGCGCCGAGCAGGTCCTGCAGCCGCTCATCGAGCGGCTCGCTGTCGAGCGGCCTGGAGGTTTGCCGTCCGAGTTCCACGTTCGTGTGCTTCACATGAACGAGATCGCCGCCGGTCAAACCGCCGGAACGCTCCGAATGATTGGCCTCGCGGCCGTTTCGCTGCTGCTGATCGCCTGCGCGAACGTTTCGATTCTGCTCCTCGCGCGAGGCACGACACGCACCGGTGAGCTCGTGACGCGAGTAGCGCTCGGCGCCAGTCGAGGACGTCTCGTGAGCCAGCTGGTGACCGAGTCGCTGGTGGTATCCAGTCTGGGAGCTGCGGCAGGCTTTCTCGGCGCGTACGAAATCGTCGAGCTGGTGCCGCGCTTTCTGCCGACCGATGTCTTTCCCGCCGAATCGGTCCTTCGCGTGAGCGTCCCGGTCCTCGCCCTCAACATTGCGGCCGCGGCGCTGTGCGGGATGGCCGCCGGGCTCTGGCCGGCTCTCGAGATCTGCCGGCGTCCGGAGATCTTCGCTGCGTCGCGTTCGCATGGGAGCATGGCGGGCACCGATGGGAGTCCGGCGCACAGCCATCGCGCGCTCGTCGTCTCTCAGGTTGCCCTTGCCGTCGTGCTGCTCGCCGGCGCTGGTGCGGCGATGCGAACCCTTGTCGCGCTGCGTCGCGCGGCGCTCAACTACGATCCGCGGAATCTGTCGTCGATCAGGATCGACCTGCGCGATGGCACGTATCGCGACTGGCCGTCGCGCGTGCGGTTCTTCGAGGAGCTGCAGGAGGCGGTTGGCGAGGCTCCAGGCGTCGGGCCGGTTGCCTTGTCGCAGACCGACCTGCCGCCGGCGACTCCGTTCCACAGCAGCGCGGTCGAAATTCCCGGCAGAGCGCGCGACAGCGGCGCGGCGGCGCTCGTGTCAGAAGTCAGCGAAAACTACTTCTCGACCGTGGGACTTGCGATCGGGAAAGGCCGGCCATGGACCAGGCGCGAAACGGAGCGCGCCGCGCGCGTTGCAGTCGTCAACGCGGCGATGGCCGCTCGCTTCTGGCCGGGCGGAGATGCTGTCGGCCAATGGGTCTATCTGCCGGATCTGCGGGCGACGACCGCCTGGGCGCTGGCGGCGCCCGGGAATGATGGATGGGTGCAAATCGTTGGCGTCGCGGCAGACGTCCCGAACGTCGGGTTGAACCGTTCGGCGGCGCCCGCCATTTATGTTCCCTACACGCTGGTCGCAAGTGACTCGGTGCGCATCATCGCGCGAGGCGCAGACCGGCCATACCCGGTGATTCACGCGGTCGCTGAAGAAGTGAAAGGGATCGATCCGGATCAGCCGGTTGGCCCACTGCAATCCGCGACGGAGCTCGTCGACAGCCAGGGTTGGTCGCGCGAGCGCGCAGCTTCGACGCTATTTGGTCTCCTGGCGGTGATGGGGCTCCTTCTGGCTGCGGCCGGGCTCTACAGCGTGATTTCCTGTCTGGTCGCGCAGAAGCGCCACGAATTCAGCATTCGGCTCGCGCTGGGCGCCGAGCGCGGCGCGGTCGTACGGATGGTAGTCGCCTCGGTTCTCGAACCGACCGCGCTCGGCATCGGGATCGGAGTCGTGTTCAGCGTGCTTGGGGACGCGGTTCTGACGCGATGGACAGAAGCGAGCGTGAAAGATCCCTGGGTGCTGGCGGCGGCAGCGCTCGCGCTTCTCCTCACTGCGGTCGTTGCCGCGGGCGCCCCCGCATATCGAGCCGCGTCGCTCGATCCGATGGCCGGCCTCAGAAACGAGTGATCGACGCGCGCGCGAGATAGTCGAGAGCCGCAGTCACGCCCCCTCGCGTGAAGGGCACGCCGGCCGCGCTGAGCCCCATCTCGACGCCGCTGAGCGTGCCGGCGAGCATCAGATCGTTGAAGTCGCCGAGATGCCCAATCCTGATCACGCGCCCCTTCAGTTTGCCCAGCCCAGTGCCGAGCGACATGTCGAAGCGCTCGAGAATGATCTGTCTCAGCTTGTCGGCGTCGTATCCGTCCGGCAGAAAGACCGCGGTCAGCGAGCTGCTGTACTCCCGCGGATTGCTGGGTACGAGCTCGAGGCCCCACGTCCGTGCGGCACAGCGCGCAGCCTCGGCATGCCGATCGTGCCGCGCGAACACGTTCGTGAGCCCTTCTTCCTCGAGCATGCGGATGGCCTCGCGCAGGCCGAAGAGCAGATTGGTCGACGGCGTGTACGGAAAGAAGCCGCCGACGTTGTCGGCGAGCATCGGCGTCCAGTCCCAATAGGCGCGGGAGAAGCCGGGTGATTTCGACGCGGCAATCGCCCTCGCGCTGAGGGCGAGGATGCCGAGACCGGGCGGCAGCATCAGACCCTTCTGCGATCCCGCGATGGCGACATCCACTCCCCAGGCGTCGTGTCGATAGTCGATGCAGCCAAGCGACGACACGGTGTCGGCGAAAAGGAGCGCAGGATGGCCCGCGGCATCCATCGCTTCCCGGATCGGTGGAATACGCGTCGTGACACCGGTCGAGGTTTCGTTGTGCACGACAGCGATCGCTTTGATGGCGTGCTGTGGATCGTCGTGCAGCCTTTCGGCAACCGCCTGTGGGTCGATGCCCGACCGCCAGTCTCCGGGCACGAAATCGACGAAGAGGCCGAGCCGCACGGCCAGATTGCGCCACGTGGTCGCGAAGTGCCCGGTCTCAAACATCAGGACGCGGTCTCCGGGTGACAGGGTGTTGACGAACGTGGCCTCCCATCCGCCCGTCGCCGACGACGGATAGACGACGATGCGGCTGCGGGTGTTGAAGACGCGCTGCAGCCCATCGAGCAGCTCGTGCGTCAGGCGGGCGAAGTCGGGGCCGCGATGGTCGATCGTCGGTTGCGCGATTGCCCGCAGGACGCGATCGGGCACGTTGGTCGGGCCTGGAATCTGGAGGAAATGGCGGCCGCGGCGGGTCACGGGATCACCTCGGATGTAAGTGTAATATTTCAACCGATATGCATGTGAACGCGGGGCGCTCCAGAATTGCCACGACCCACGGCATCGTTGCCGCCAGCCAGCCACTCGCCGCGAGCGCGGGCGCGCAGATCCTCGAACGGGGCGGCCACGCGGTTGACGCGGCGATCGCGGCCAACGCCGTCCTCGGCGTTGTCGAGCCGGAGATGAACGGCATCGGTGGTGATCTCTTCGCGATTGTCTCGAACCGTCAAGGCGGCCTGTGGGGCTTGAACGCCGGCGGTTGGGCGCCGCGCGCGTTGACGCCCGAGCGCCTCCGCGTGTCGGGGCTGCACGAGATGCCTTTTGGGGGCATCCACTCGGTCACCGTGCCCGGCGCCGTCGCCGGCTGGCAAGCGCTGCACGATCGGTTCGGCCGGCTGCCGCTCTCCGATGTGCTCGCACCGGCCGTCTCTTTTGCCACCCACGGTTTTCCGGTCTCGGACATCATCGCGGAGCGCTGGGCCGAGCGCGGCGCAAAACTTACGGCCCACCCGGAGGCCGCGCGCATATACCTGCCGAATGGCCGGGCTCCACAGGCCGGAGAGGTATTTCGCAATCCCGATCTCGCCGCCGCGCTTTCGCGCGTTGGCGCCGAAGGACGTGACGGCTTCTACAAAGGACCGACGGCCGACGCCATCCTGTCCCTGTCGCGCCGACTCCGAGGGACGCTCGAGTTCGACGACCTCGAGGAGTTCACGCCTGAATGGTGCGGGCTGCTGTCGACGACCTATCGCGGCTGGGAAGTGTTCGAACTGCCCCCGAACACCCAGGGCATCGCCGCGCTCATGATGCTCGACATCATGGAGCGGTTTCCGCTGGGTGAGTACGGCTTCCACAGCGCGCGTGCGCTGCACGTGATGATCGAAGCCAAGAAGCTCGCCTACGCCGACATGCTGCGCTACGTCGGCGACGCGCGTTTCGGCGCGCCGCCTATTCACGACATGTTGAGCAAGGACTCCGCGCGTGCGCGCGCAGCGCGCATCCGGCCCGACAGGGCCGCTTCCTCCGTTGAGCCCACGAGGTTCGAAGGCGTGACGAACCGCCACGGCGGCGACACGATCTATCTCTCGGTGATCGATCGCGAGGGGCATATCGTCTCGCTGATTCAAAGCATCTACGACAGCTTCGGATGCGGATTGGTTCCGGAGGGGTGCGGCTTCGCGCTCCACAATCGCGGGGCGCTGTTCACGCTCGAAGAGGGGCATCCAAACGTGCTGGCGCCCAGAAAGCGGCCGCTGCACACCATCATCCCTGGCTTCATGCGCAAAGGGGACGTGCGGATTGGCTTCGGCATCATGGGCGCGTGGAATCAAGCTCAGGCCCACGCTCAGTTCGTCGCGAACATCGCCGACTTCGGGCTGGACATTCAGGAAGCGCTCGAAGCGGGCCGCTTCACCAAGGCAACCTTCGACGGCCCCGACGTGCAGATCGAAGCGCTCGTTCCGGAGGATGTAAGGCGCGAGCTCGTCGCCAAGGAGCACGACGTGACGGTCGTCGCGCCGCGAAGCGGCGTCTTCGGATCGGGTCAGGCCGTTCAGGACGACGGACGGGGCGTGCACTTCGGTGCGTCCGAGCCGCGGCATGATGGCGCCGCGATTCCAGAGGCGCCTCCCTTCCGATCCACGCGCGTTCCTGTCGCGCTGTAGAGCGGACGCGACAACGTCTGCAGAGACTCAGCCGATAGTCCGGAGTGTCAGCGGCGGAAGGTCGAGGCCGGCAAGCTCCGCACGCCACGTCTGACCGGTCCCCATGGGCTGCGACTCGGTGAGCGTCCCCGAGCTCACGAGCGCACCGGCGCCGAGCGGCGTCGCCCTCGGAGTTCTTTCCACCGCGGCTGCGAGCTCAATCAAACACAACGCCGGACTTCCCAGCGAGTTCTTGCCCGATCCGGTCGCAACCGGGACATCGTCGCGCGACAGTGACACGCTGAACGTCGGCAGCGCGGCCGCGAGCGCGCTCTGGTTGTCGGCGGTGACCATGAGTGGTGCACCGACGATGAGCGCGCGGTGAAGGCCGAAGGCGGCGACGAAATCCTCAGGACGGAACTTCCAGTCCGGGTAGACGCTGTCGATGATCTCGAAACCGAGGGCGAGCCATTCGACAGAGCCCAACGCCTCGGCCGGATCCGTGGTGCCGGTTGGAATCGATGATCGAAGCTTGAAGACAATCTCCGGTTCGATCTTCGGCGCCATCGTCTGCGAGACGGGAATCGACGCCAGGTTCGCCTCGGCGAAGCGCACGGTGTCGTCGTACATGTGCGCCCAGACGAGCGTCTTCAGCTTCAGCGCCCGCCAGACGGCTTTGTTGGCGTAGCCGACTTTCAGGCCGACCTTGCGATGACCCGCAGCCTCGCGCGCCCGCGCGAGATCCGACTCGACTGCATAGGCAGAAGCGAGGTCGAGGCCGTCGCCGCGCGAGGAAAGCGGCTGGATGGCGACGCGAGCGTCGTAGGCGGCGGCGATTTCCCGCGCCATCGCGCCGGCGTCGACCGTCATTTCGCCGGTGCGGGCACCGCGATCGGCGTGCTTCGCTCGGACGCCGCCATCCGCATCGGCTTGACGACGAGGACCGCGGTGAGGCCGACAGCGATGTTGGCCACCGCGGCCGCGACGAACACAGCGTGCCAGCTGCCGGTGTAGCTTTGGAGCAAGCTCGCGGCGGGCACCACGAACGACGCCGCGCCTTTCGCTGTATACAGCAAGCCCGCGTTGGTCGTTGCGAACTGCGGCCCGTACAAGTCGGTGCAAAGAGCGGGAAACAGGCTGTAGATTTCACCCCAGGTGAAGTACACCAGACCGGCGGTCGCGATGAACGTCCAGGGGGAGTTGCCAATCGTGCCGAACGCCCAGTACGCGCCAGCCCCGACGGTGAACACAATCGCCATGGTGTTCTCGCGTCCGATGTGATCGGACACCCATCCGAAGGTCGGCCGCGCCAGGCCGTTCAGCACGTTGTCCACAATGCCCGCGACGATGATTACCGTCGAGCTGACGAACAGTAAGTTCACCGGGAGGTTGGCGATCTTGTAGTCCCTGGCGATCGGCGCCACCTGCGCCGTGACGACGAGGCCGCTTGCCGCGACGAGGACGAACATGACGTACAGGATCCAGAACAGCGGCGAGCGCAGCATTTCGGCCGGATGGACGTTCCGCGCCGTCTGGCTGATCGCGCGCGCCGCCTTCGGCGCTTCGCCCGGCTTCGGCGCTTTCAGCAGCTGCGACAACAGGAGCACGACCAGGCCCTGCCCAAGGCCGAACCAGAGGAACGCGCGGTCGTATCCGTAGTTGTTGATGACCCAGATGATGGGCACCACCGTTGCGGCCGCGCCCGCGCCGAAGCCTGCAGCGGTGAGACCGGCGGCGAGGCCGCGCCGGTCGGCGAACCAC
>Ga0187776_10000972_pt1 | contig 14013 bp, 12 predicted proteins | sample 0216_BV02_MP12_2_FD_132426 | JGI IMG/M metagenome (GOLD analysis project Ga0187776, IMG submission 132426) | Tropical peat soil microbial communities from peatlands in Department of Meta, Colombia - 0216_BV02_MP12_20_MG | ecosystem: Environmental > Terrestrial > Soil > Wetlands > Peat | place...
GTCAATCCGAGGTGTTGCACAGCGCCAAAGACGAACAGCGCTGCATTTGCGCTCATGAGGATGCTCAGCAGGAGTCTGATTTTTCCTCCCTGATGCCAACCCTGGTATTCCCGGGAGCTCGGGGTCAACCTGATAAGCAAACGGCACGACCCGCGCTTTGGCACGCAGAATTTTGAGCTTTCGAATATCGTTCTTGGCGAACCGGATGCAGGGCTCTTCGAAGTGCCGAGCGGTTCCACGATCATCGATCTGCGGGGTTCCACCCAAACCACGCCGCCTGGAGCGTCATCCCCTCAGTGATCCTCGAACCTGCGGCCGGTCCCTGGCAGTATTCCCTCATCGCGCCAGCCTCACCCGCGAAACACTAATCCCACCATCATCACCCCGGTGAAGGTCATCACCACCACCAGCACAAACAACACCCCGGCGGCGAAGAAGGAGATCACGTCGAACTGCTTGCGCATGCAGAAGGCAAGACGTCCCAGTCCGTACACCTCGGCGGCCCCGTAGAGCGGAATCAGGACACAGCCCAGCAGCCGGGCATGCGCGAACCGCGGAGACACGATCAGAAAGGCCAGCGTGGGCAGAATCGCAATCGCCGGCAACAGCACCAGCGGCGCGCCCACCAGCAGTGAGCTCTCCCGTTCCTGCCATGTCGCCTTGGTCTGGGCCATGATTGCTGTGTTAGATGCCCCAGGACGGCCGCCGTTCCGGATGTTTTGCCGTCGTGCCCGCCGGCTGCGTCAGTCGGCCGCGGAGTAAACCGTCTTTCCTCCCACCACGGTGCGCAGAACCCTGGTTCCCAGGATCTCGGCCGGCGCCACCTTCGTGATGTCGCGATCGAGAACCACGAAGTCCGCCAGTTTCCCCGGCGCCAGGTAACCCTTGTCGGCTTCGGCGAATTCAGCGTAAGCAGAACCCCCTGTGTAGGCGGCGATGGCCTCATCGATCGTCAGCCCTTGCCCGTACCCGTATTCCTTCGTGCCCGCCTCGTTTTTGCGGGTCACCGCGGCGTAGAGCCCGCGGAACGGTATCATGGGTTCGACCGGAAAGTCCGTGCCGAACGCGAGACCAACCCCCTGGCGCACGAACTCCCTCCAGTCATACGCGAACCGGGCGCGCGCCGCACCGATTCTCGCCTCCACCCAGTTCATGTCGGTGAGCAGGTGATTGGGTTGCACCGAGGCAATCACACCCAGTTTGCCAAAATCGTCAGCCTGGTCAGGCGCCAGTACCTGCGCATGCTCGATGCGAAAGCGCAGATCTTTGGATTTCGGTTCCGAGGCCTCGGCTGCCGCGAAGGCGTGCAGCGCCATCGCAACTCCGCGGTCGCCGATAGCGTGGAACCCGATCTGGAAACCGGCTGCCGCGCGCTCCCGGGTCATCGCGTCCAGCCTGTCCTGCTCATACTGCGGCAGGCCCTGGTTCCCCGGATCGTCCGCATAGGGCGCCAGCAGCGCAGCCGTTCGCGATCCCAGCGAGCCATCCAGGAAGCCCTTCAGCATCCCAGTATGCAGCATCACATCGGATGCGGGATGATGGGCGCGGCGCTGCTTCAGCTCCTCCACCGGGGCATTGAACGGCAGCCACTCCGAGATGCGCAGCGTCAGCTTGCCTTCGCGCTCCAGCTCCTCGTACACCAGAAAGTCATCCCACTCGGAGTTGTCCTGCGCCGTGGTTACACCCCAGTGCGCGGCATCGCGCAGCACCAGCTCGATCCCGCGCCGGCGCAGGGCAGCGTCGGGCCGGGGAATCGTCGAGCGCACCAGTTCCATGGCGCCGCGCTCTCGCAGAATCCCCGTGGGCTCGCTGTATGGGTCGTGATCGATCTTGCTTCCCGGCGGATCGGCCGTCGTTGCCGCGACCCCCGCCCGCTTCAGCGCCTCGCTGTTGGCCACGGCGATATGTCCATCCACGCGCCCGAAGATCGCCGGGTGTCCGGCGGTCACCGAATCCAGGTCCTGCCGGGTGGGAAGTTTCCTGTCAGGCCACAGCGTATGATCCCAGCCTCGGCCTTGTATCCATTCCCCGGGCGCCGCAGTCTTCACTCGCGCTGCGATGCGTGCCTTCATCTCCTCCAACGACTTGCTCCCCGCCAGATCGACATTGAGTTTCTGCAGACCCCCGTACGCCAGGTGCGCATGTGCGTCGTTGAACCCCGGCATCGCGAAGTGCCCGTCAAGATCGACCACAGCAGTCTTCTTGCCTTTCAGCTTCTGGATCTCCGCGTTGCTGCCTATTGCAATGACGCGGCCGTCGCGAATTGCCAGACCCTGCGCACGTTTCGCCGGCGCGGCAATAAGGCTCTTGGCCTGGCCCACGTGTTGTTCCAAGAGGCTCTCCCCAGGAAATATGTCGCCATTGATAAAGATGATCTCCGCCTCTCCGGCAGAATTCGCGGACTCCATCTGTGCCTGCTTCTGCATCGCGATCAAGCAAAGGAGAATAAGGCAGAAATAGCGGATCATTTTCCGTCGGCGCTTGCGGGGCCGCGCCGCGCGGGGGCGGGAACCCCGCTCAGGGCGAGAACGCTCAGCAGGATGCGCTTCAGCCCAAGATCGCGTCCCGTGGGATCGTACCATTCATGAATGGTGTGCGCGCCGCCACCTCGCCCCCCGGCGCCGATGGCCAGCGCCTCGTAGCCCAGCGAAATGGGGATATTGGCGTCGGTGGAGGCCCGCTGCACGCGGGCGCGATTGCCCAAATGCTGATCCACCGCGTGGATCAGTGTGTAAATCCGCGCGTTGGGATTCAGTTCCGCTGCCGGGCGATCGCCGATCAACTGGATTTCGTAACTCAAATCCGGATTGCCGTTGCGTTTGCCCGCCTGCTTGTCCGCCGAGCGCGTCGCCTCGGCAACTGAGCCCTCGAGGGCGGCGCGCAGCGCCTCCTCCAGCCGCTCGATTTCGCCCACCGAGGCCGAGCGGATGTCCACCCGCATGCTCGCCGATTCCGGAATCGAATTCACCGACGTCCCGCCGCTGATTACCCCTATGTTGAACGTGGTCTTCGGGCTCAGCGGCACCGGGACACGGCTGAACTTGTCGATGGCCCGCGCCAGCACGATGATGGGATTGGGAATGCCAAAGTCGCTCCACGAGTGCCCGCCCGGCCCGCGCACCGTCACCAGGAAACGCCGGCTGCCCAGCGCCTGCGTCACTACGCTGTCAGTCCCGGCGCCATCGATCACCAGGGTGGCCGAGATGCGCTCCTTCCACGGCGACTGCGAGAACAGAAACCTCATTCCCCGGACGTCGCCTTCGCCCTCTTCCCCCACATTCCCCACGAACAGAATGGGGGCGGAATGGCGGATCCTCGCCGCTTGCAGCGCCGAGGCCAGCGCCAGCATTGCGGTCACGCCCGCGGCGTTGTCGGACACTCCTGGCCCGTACAGTCGCTCGCCGTCGCGCCGAGCCTCCACCTTGGTCCCGTCGGGAAATACCGTATCGATGTGCGCGGTGACTGCCACACACTTCTTCACCGCCGCGTCCGAGCCCGGGCTGACTCCCACCACGTTGCCCACTTCGTCGATTTCGACATCTTCCAGGCCGAGGCTGGCAAACTTCTGCTTCAGCCACTGCGCCCGCCGCAATTCCCCAAAGGGTGGCGCGGCGATTCCCGTCAGCTCCAGTTGCAGATCGGAGAGTTGCCGCAGATTCGCCTGCAGCCAGTCGAAACCCGCATGCACCTCCGGCAGGCTGGCGATGCGCGTCACCTGCTGGCGCGCGGCAGCCGCCGAAGGCGCCTCCGCTCGCGCTGCGGTTTCGGCCGATGAGCTCGGACCCATAGACAAGATTAGCGATATTACAACGGCTATCGCGCACCGGTATAGCTGGGTTGCACCTTCCACGGCGCGTCTGGCCTCTCCCCGGCCCATAGTGTCGCATAAAGCCAGGCCGGGGCCGTCGTGGCGCATGGGATTTCCGGTTGCCGCGCTTTGCGATTACCCGGCTCTCACCGGTCGTCTGGCTGCGCGCTATGGGCTCTGAGGAAGGTTTCCAGCTCCACCGAAATCTCCTGCTGATGCCCCACCAGCAGATGGCCGCCCCTTTTGTAACCGAGAAAGTGCGCGCCGGGGATGTGTTCCGCCGTGTAGCGAGCCCCGGCAAACGTCCCATACCGGTCGTTTTCGGCGCTCACCGTCAGTGTTGGAACGCGAAGCTGCTCCAACTCGTAGCGCGGCAGCCTTGCGGCAACCGCCGAGTCGTTGCGCAGGCCTTGCGCCCGCGGGCTGATAGGCAGGACGTGTTGCAGCATTTGCAGCACAGACTCTTGATCTCGAGGCGCTGCCTGGTTGAAGTCCTCTATTGGAGTCGCCAGGATGGTCTGGATCATCTTCTCCCGCCCGAACTTCTCCATCGCCCAGAAAACAAAGTCGGACTTCGGAGTAGCGTCCAGAATACGCCCCACCACGGGAGACGGCCGCTTCTGCTCAGCGGTCTGGCGCGGCCCGTACGCCAGCGGCACAAGCAGAACCATTGCCGAGCAACGCTCGGGGTGTCGCAGGCAGAGTTGCATGGTCGAAGGCCCTCCGGCAGACGCTCCGACAACTGCAGCCGTGCGCACTCCTAACGCGTCCAGCAGGCAGGCGTGCGCGTCGGCCTGCGCGGCAGCGGACGCATCGGGCCGCAGAGGCGTGCGCAGGTAGCCGAAGCGCGACGGCGCAATGACGCGGAACCCGCGAGAGCTGAGGCCACGAAATACCTCCAGGCCTTGGTCAAAGCCTCCACCGGCGCCGTGAATGGCGAGCACCGGCGCGCCTTCTCCCGCCTCTCCATACTCGATTGGTCCACAGGCGGTGCTCACCACCTTGCTGCCCGTTGCGATTCGCCCCCGCGCTGCGCGGATGTCGCGCTGGTACGCGGCAAAGATCACCGCGCTTGCTCCCACCAGAGCAGCCAGCACGCCGAACCACGCCACTCGCGCCCGGCTCCTGGAACCTGCTCCCTGCTGCCCTGCTTTCGACGCCGGAAGCGCTTCTGTCGTTGGAAATGAGTGCGCCATAATCGCTCAGCATAGCCATGGACGACCCGGCTGCCCGTGACCGGCGACACGCGGCTGAGTGAGCGAGATGGCTGACTGCCGGTTGCTGATGGCTGACTGATTGCGGATGGCTAGCCGCTGATTGCTGAGCGCTGATTATTCCCCTACAATCCGCATGCCGCTCTCGTAGCCGCCTTCCACCTTGCGGTTCCAGATCACGATTGCCTTCTGCGTTCCCGCGGGATGCAGCACCCGGATCTCGCGCCCCACGGGCATTCCCGGATAACGGTGCATCACCCTCAGCCCGTGTGGGCTGATGTCCACCAGGCGGGCGTGCACTTCCAGCAGGTGGTCGCTGTTGGTCACGTAGATGGTGGCTTCATCCTCGGCGGGAACGCGATCTTCATTGCGCTCGCCCAAGGGCATGCGGGCAATTCCCAGCAGCGACTCGTAGTCCGAAGGGTGGGGCATAGATGGATTCGAATCTCCCAAAGCAGGCAATCTCTCCGGCTCTCCGGCGAAGCTGGCCACGGCGCCCAACCACGGACCACCGCCGGACTGCAGCTCGCTTCTTGTGGGAGGGTACGGGCGGAACTACAAGCGCAGTCTAGCCGATTGCGATCACAGGGGGGAACATAACCTTGGTGAGTTACTTCGGAGTAGAAGACTCGGCGAGGCCTATCGCTTGGCTTCGGCGGCGGAGATCGGAGTGCAGCACGCCAGGATCTCCGACTCGGTGAGCACCCGATCGGAGCTCTTGGCCCGTTGGTAGATGCGATCCACAATACCGTCGTGCGCCGCGATCCCCCGACGCTCAAGCCAGAAAACAATATTCGACTTGCCGCTCATGGGGCCGATCTCGATGATCTGCTCCATCCCGAAGTGGTGCGCCGGGACTCCCGAATAGACGCTGTTGGCCAGCTCCACATCGTTCTTCTTGTAGGCCTTGATGACCGCCGCCGCGTGCACCCCCGTCCCCGTGCGGTAGGCATCCTCTCCCACCACCGGATAGTTGCGTGGGATCGGCAGGCCGGTGGCGCGCGACAGAGCCAGACAATAGTCCTTCAAGCGCGTCAGGTCCTGCTTGTCCCAGGGCTCGATGCCCATCAGCTTCAGGTTCACCAGCATCTGGTCCATCTGGGTATTGCCCACGCGCTCGCCGATGCCCAGGCCGCAGGCGTGCACGCAGTGCGCGCCCGCCATCAGCGCAGCCAGCGAGTTCGCCAGCCCCATGCCGCGATCGCTGTGCCCGTGCCAGTCCACGCGGATGTCTTCGCCCGAGGGCTCCACCACTTCGTGGATCACGAAGCGCACCAGGTGCAGAACTCCCATGGGCGTGGCGTGCCCGGTGGTGTCGCACAGCACAATCGCCCGCGCCCCAGCTTCGATGGCCGCGGTGTACAGACGCTTCACCGTTGCCGGGTCGCAGCGTGTCGTGTCCTCGGTGACGTACATCACCTCCAGGCCCAGCCCGCGGGCAAACTTCACCGCCTTCTCGCTTGTCTGCAGCAGGAAATCCTCGCTCCAGCCCTCGGTGTAGCGGCGGATGGGGCTGGATCCGATGAAGGTGGCGGCTGCAATCGCGATCCCGGCGCGCTGCGAAATCTCGGCGATCGGGCGGATGTCATTCTCATGCGTGCGCGCGGCGCAGTTGGGCTTGATCCTCATCCGCTGCTCGGCGATCTCCCGCGCCAGCGCCAGGGAGTGCTCCACCGCGCGCGGACCCGCCCCGGGCAGCCCGATGTCCAGCATGTTGATCCCCAGCGCCTCCATCAGGTGCAGGATCTCGATCTTTTCCGGAACGGTGGGGTCGCGCACCGAGGGCGATTGCAGGCCGTCGCGCAGCGATTCGTCATTCAGCACCACCGGACCCTTGGGCTTGTAGTCCGGCCCGGGAATGTTGTTCCAGTCGTAGATGAGTTCCGACACGTTCATCGCTGGCGATGTCCCCACATCCGAGAAAAGTTTAGCGCGAATCGTGTGGACGCGTCTTGGGAACTCAGGCTCCGCTCAGCCCCACCGCCCAGCGCTGACGGGCTGAGCCTGGACTGCTGGCTGACTGAAAGCTGAATGCTGACGGCTGACGGAGTGCTCCCTACTTCCCGTCCTTGGGCGGCAGAGTTAAACCAAAGGTTGAGATCTGGCCGCGTCCGGCGACATTCAGCCCTCGCGGATCCATGGCGTTGGGCAGGTATAGGGTCTTGCAGTGTTCGCAGCGATAGATTTCCGCCTCGCGGCCGAAGGCTTTCTCCACGTCCCCGCACTCCTGCTCCAGGATGTCGCCCAGGTAGTACCAGCGCTTCAGATGGCCGCCGCAGAGCTTGTTCTTCTCATCCTTCTCGTTGCAGGCGCGCTGCCCTGCCTTCTTGACCTTCACCTTGTGATTCGGCAGTTGCGGAACAGAACCTTCGCTGACCCTGGACTCGGTGGTCGCCACGATTTACCTCGCGAGCGCAGACCAATGCGCGGAAATAAAAGCTGAAAGTGGAATCCTGGACATTCTACCGGAAGGCAGCCAGGCAACGAAGGTCGCTCGTCACACTCGCGGTCCCGCCGCCCAACGACTGGCGGCGCCCGAAACGCCCTCCCAACGACCTACCTCGCCCCTTAAAGTACAACGTTAACTAGGCTGCGTGCTCGAAGGGGATCTTCTCATACTTGGCCTTGTCGATCTCGATCACCAGCGCCACCTGGGCTTCGCCGCGAAACGGAAATGGCTTGCCTACGTACTTCTGCGAGACCGCGTCCAGATACTTCAACTCCGGGTCGGGCCGCTGTTCGACTACCCTGCCCCGCAGTTGCACTTCGGTGTACGGATCCTTCAGATCAACGATCGAAATGGCGACGCGCGGATCACGCCGCGTGTTTTTGGCTTTGACCGAATCGCTGGAGGTCGAGATCAGAATGTGCTGCCCTTCGCGTCCCAGCCACACCGGCGCGCTGTGCGGCGATCCATCCGCCATGACTGAGGCGAGGTGGGCAAAATTGCGGTTGTCGATCAAAGCAATGATTTGCTCTGAGAGTTTGGTAGCCATAACCATCTCCTTGGGGCTATCAGATGCGGTTAGCGTGGGCACGACGCCCTTTCTCGGCAGGCCGGGAAAGGCATCCATCAGAATCAGCTTCGTGACAGCGGCGGAGTTTCCCTCCTAGAGCCTCTTGCGGAACAGCGCCGCCGTCGATTGCAGCCCGCCGCGCAGGCGATGGCCCAGCCCGGGAGCAAACAGAAAATCCACGAATCCTCGCATTTGCTCTGCGAACCCCGCGCCGTAGCCGTACCACCAGACCTTCTTCACCGTTGGCAGCAGATCGGAATCGATGTACTTCACCCGCACCATCTCCTCCAGCCCCATGCGCCCGTGGGTGCGGCCCAGTCCGCTGGCCTTGAAGCCCCCATGCGGCGCTTCGCTGATGCCGAAGCAGGTCACGGCATCGTTCACCATCACCGTGCCCGCGTCCAGTTGCGCGGCGATGGCCTCACCGCGGGCGCGATCGCGCGTCCACACGCTGGCCGATAATCCGAACTCCGAATCGTTCGCCAGTTCCACAGCTTGCGCTTCCGTCTGGTATGCCATGATCGGCAGCACCGGACCAAAGGTCTCCTCACGCAGGATGCGCATGGTGTCATCGACGCCGGAGAGCACCGTGGGCGCGTAGAAATTCGCTCCCAGGTCCGGCAGCCGGCGCCCGCCAGTCAGCACACGTGCTCCCCGCGCCACCGCATCCGCCACCTGCTCCTCGACGATGCGCAATTGCCGCTCGTGGATCAGCGGGCCCACCTCGGTCTGCGGATCCATGCCGTTCCCAACTTTGAGCTTGGCGGTTTTTTCGGCGCAGGTGGAAGTGAACCGGTCGTAGAGGCTGTGGTGCACGTAGCAGCGCTCAACCGATAGGCAGGTTTGCCCCGCGTTGACGAACGCGCCCCACACCGCTCCCGCCGCGGCCACATCGAGGTCGGCGTCGTCGAGCACGATCATCGCGTCCTTGCCGCCCAGCTCCAGCACCACCGGCAGCAGGCGCTCGGCGGCTGCCTGCGCCACCCGCTTCCCCGTAGGCACGCTGCCGGTGAAGATCAGCTTGTCGATATCCGAGGCAATCAGCGCCGCACCCGTCGCTCCCTCCCCCACGACCACCTGGAACAATCCTTCCGGCAAGCCCGCATCGGCCAGCAACTCCCCCAGCTTCACGACCACTCCGGGTGTGAATTCGGAAGGCTTCACCACAACGGCATTGCCCGCCACCAGCGCGGCCAGGGTCTCCGTCGCCGGAATCGAGAACGGATAGTTCCACGGAGAAACAATCCCTATCACTCCGTGCGGCTCCCTCACCAGCCTTCCCCGCTTGGTTTTCATGATGGGATTGCCGTGCGGCACCGCCTCCGAGCCCAGCAGGCGGAAGGCGTTGTCGATGAGGAAACGCGTCGCGTCGAGCACCACCAGCACTTCCGTCAGCAGCGCCTCCACCACGGGCTTTCCCGCTTCGCGCGTGATGGCCGCGGACACTTCGTCTTTGCACTGGTGGAGCACCCGCTGGAAGCGGCGGATCACGGCGATGCGCGAGCGCAGGGGGGTCTTGCTCCAGCCCGTCTGCGCCGCCCGCGCGCGCTCTACCGCACGGCGCACTTCGGCGGCGTCGGCGATCGCATACTCACCCACGGCGGAGCCGTCGGCGGGATTGTGCGCCACCAGGCGCCGCGCGATCACTTGGGGCTCGGTTGCCATCATGCGCAGAGTATCCCACAAGCACAGGCTTGAGAAGGCGGCGGCTCGGGCCAGTCCGGCTCAATTCCAATTTCGGGCTTATCGAGTCCGATCTCTCTTCCCTTCGAGCGACGCTGAGCAAAATGCCGACTGCGGACTACTATCGTCTAACCATACTCCACGCTGACCAGATACAGCCCGCTCGCCGGAGCCGTTGCCCCGGGGTTCGCCGAGCGATCTCGCGCTTGTAGAACGCGCCTCACCTCGTCTGCCGCCACCGTTCCCTTCCCCACCAGCAGAAACAGGCCGACCAAATTCCGCACCATGTGATGCAGGAATCCATTTCCCCGCACCGTGTAGATCAGCTCCGCCGCCTCCCGGCTAAAGGCGGACGAAAAGACTCTCCGCACATTGTTCGGAGCGTCTTCATCAGCGTTCTCCTGCGCCTGTCGCATCCGCTCTGCCCGTTCCGCATCCACGGCCGCAAACGAAGTGAAATCGTGCTCTCCCACCACCAACCGCGCCGCTTCCTGCATCGCCCCTTCCTCCAGAGCGTAGGGATGGTGACAAACGTAGCGCGCCAGAAACGGCGGGCAGATGGCTTCGCGATACATCCGATAGCGGTAGGTCTTGGCGCGCGCCGAACGCCGAGGATGAAACTCGGCCGGTGCCTCCTGCACTTCCAGCACGCGGATACTGGCCGGCAGCAGATCGTTCAGCGCAACCAGGATGTTTGGCACCGGGATCGGCGAGCCGGTCGTGAAGCTTGCCACCTGGCCCAGGGCATGAACCCCGGCATCGGTGCGTCCCGATCCCCGGGGCAGGACTTGTTCCCCGCTCATGCGCAATATTGCTTCTGCCAGCGAGCCCTGAATGGTGGGCAGTCCAGGTTGGACCTGCCAGCCGTTGAAATCCCCGCCGTCATAAGCCAGCACGAGTTTGATGTTTCGCATCAATGCCGCTCAGATCCAGGCGTGCTGTCCTCTGCCTCCGCGGAGCCTTGTCTGAAGTCCCAAATTGCTACCTGATCCGCACACTTTAGCAAGCAGAAGGCGCAGCTGTTAACCCGGACCAGTCCTGCCCGTCAGATATACTGTGAAATTCTCAGAACCTCGACGCAAGCGTCCTGCCCGCAGAATGTTTGAACCTCCCGGGCCAGAGTTTCGTATCCAAGGTTGACGAATCGGGTTTTGGGAAGTCTTAAGAGAAATTTGTTTTCTTCTGGAGACAGCGGATGCGCTCATACGCTCGTGCTTTGCCCTGGACCAGTTCGCTGGTCCTGATTTGTCTGTTCGCTCTGACGCCGGCGTCGGCGCAGAACCAGCCGGCTCAGACCAGCCCGTCGTCACTGCCTTCGGCGCCGGCTCCCGCCGGGCTGCCGGATTACTCCCAGCCGCGCTCGCACATCTTTAATGTCATCGCTCCTTATTCTCCCCGGCACGTGCCGCCCCCCAGCTTCACCAACAGCTCGCGCATCGACCAGGTATTCCGCGATGGAACCATGTATCTCTCGATGAACGACGCCGTGGCGCTGGCGCTGGAGAACAACTTGGATCTGGCCATCGCTCGCTACAACCTCTCCATCGCCGATACCGACGTCCTGCGCACCAAGGCGGGAGCCACCTTCCGCGGCGTCAATACCGGCCTGGTCCAGGGCACACCCGGCGGCGGCGTCGGCGGTTTCGGTAGCGGCGCCTCCGGCCCTGGAGCCGGCGGCACTTCCGCCGCAGCCGGCGGTGCCGCCACAGGCATCGGAGGCATTGTTGCCTCCACCTTGGGTGGCGGACCGGCAACCCCGAGTTTTGACCCCTTCTTGAGCGGTGGCGTCCAGTTCGAGCGCGCCACTACTCCCCAATCCAGCATTCTTTCCGGCGCGCAGCAACTCACCCAGAACACCACCGTCGCCAATTTCACCTATAACCAGGGCTTCGCCACCGGCACCAACATGAGTGTGGGCTTCAACAACAACCGGATTACTACCAATAGTTTGTTCAACTCTCTGAGCCCGCAGCTCGGCAGCAATTTCCGCTTCACCGTTACCCAGCATCTGCTGCAGGGCCTGGGCTGGGGCGTGAACACTCGCAGCATCAAGATCGCCAAGAACAACCGCGAAATTTCTGACGTCGCTTTCCGCCAGCAGGTGATCGCCACCGTGGTCCAGATCCAGAACATCTATTGGGACCTGGTGAACGCCTACGAGGACGTGAAGGTGAAGGAGCGTTCCCTGGCGCTGGCCAACAAGACCCTTGCCGATAACCGCAAACAGGTCGAGATCGGCACTCTGGCGCCGATCGAAATCGTGCGCGCCGAATCCGACGCCGCCAGCCGCACCCAGGACCTCATCGTCTCCCAGACCAACCTGCAGTTGCAGCAATTGCTGATGAAGAACGCCGTCAGCCGCAACCTCACCGACAATGTGCTGGCCTCGGCGCCGGTGATTCCCACCGACACCATGGTTCAGCCCGGCAACGAACCGGCGCTCCCCACCGCCGAACTGATCAGTGATGCCCTCTCGCATCGCCCCGAACTGGCGCAGGCGCGCATTGACCTCACGAATCGCGCCATCAACAACAAGGGCCTCCGCAGCGGCATGCTGCCCACCCTCGACCTGTATGCTTTCTACGGTGGAGCCGGCCTCGGCGGCGACCAGAGCGCCATCGCCACCTGCAGCGCCACCAACAGCACCAGCTTCTGCACCCCTCCCGGAACCTTCCCCTCGCGCGGCTACTCCGACACCTTCAGCAGCCTGTTCGACGCCTCGGCGCCGGATCGCGGCATGGGTTTCAACCTGACCATCCCCATCCGCAACCGTGCCGCGCAGGCCGACCAGGTGCGCGGCGAACTGGAATATCGCCAGGCGCAGATGCGCCTGCAGCAGCTCGAAAATCAGATCCGCATCGATGTCCGCAACTCGCAATTCGTGCTGCAGCAGAACCGCGCGCGTGTGGAAGCCGCCCTCAAGGGCGTGGACTTCGGCCGCCAGAACCTGGATGCCGAACAGAAGAAGTACGCTCTGGGCGCCTCCACCAACACTCTGGTGCTGCAGGCGCAGCGCGACCTGGCGCAGGCGGAGTCGAATCTCGTCTCCGCACGCGCCGCCTACGAGAAATCGCGGGTGGACCTGGATCGGGCCACCGGCCTCACCCTGCCCCACATGGGCATCGAGATGGTCGACGCCGAGACCGGCAAGGTGGAAAAGTCTCCCCAGGTTCCCGGCATCGTTCATGCCGAGCCCCTGCAGACCGCGCCGCCGCAGACTCCGCCCCAGCCGAAGTGAGCATTGGCCGGTTTCCTGCCTGACATTGGCCGTCTGACCCTGGGCGAGTTGATCGAGGGGGCAGGGGAAAATTTTCGTACACGCAACATAGACCCGGTACCGCAAGGTGCCGGGATTTTTTCCTCCCCCGATGTACTATTAGTGGCAGCTGAAGCCATGCCGAAGCCGCCAGCCCTCAGTCCCCCGCAACCCGACTTCGCCCGCTTGCCCGACGATCTACCCCGCCCGGTGGATGACGGCGCTGCCTCGCACCTGCTGGCATCGGCGATTCCGTCCGTCGCTCTCGACTCCACCATGGGAGGGGCCGTGGACCTGTCGCGCGTTCCCGGCCGCGCTGTCGTCTTCGCCTACCCAAAAACCGGCAGGCCCGGCCAGCAGCCACCCCTCCCCGACTGGGACATGCTTCCCGGCGCCCGCGGCTGCACCCCGCATACCTGCGGCTTTCGCGATCTCCACGGCGAGTTCACCGCCCTTGGCATCCGCGTCTACGGCTTAAGCACGCAAACTACCGACTATCAGCAGGAGATGGTCAAGCGCCTGCACGTCCCCTTCCCGGTGCTGAGCGACTCCGAGCTCCGCCTGACCCGCGCCATGCGTCTTCCCACTTTCAAGGCAGGCCGCCAGACATTGCTGAAGCGCTTGGCCTGGGTGGCCGACGATGGCAAGATCGTCAAGCTTTTCTACCCCGTCTTCCCGCCCGATAAGAATGCCGAGGAGGTGCTGGAGTGGCTGCGCGCCAACCAGCCCAAAATCCGCAAGCCGCGAACTGCCTCCAAAGAACGCAAGTGAATTGGGCTGCCTCGGCGCAACCCTCTGTGTTTAAATTCCGCCCGTGACGCTCTCGGTCGTCATCATCACCCACAACGAGGAACAGAACATCGCCCGCACGCTCAGGAGCGTGGAACCACTCATGCGCGATCCCGGGGGCGAAATCATCATCGTCGATTCCGGCTCTACCGACCGCACCGTCGAGATCGCGCGCTCGATGGGAGCGAAAGTCTTCATCGAGCCGTGGAAGGGCTTCGCCGCGCAGAAGAATTCGGCCATCGAGAA
>Ga0187776_10000973_pt1 | contig 14011 bp, 14 predicted proteins | sample 0216_BV02_MP12_2_FD_132426 | JGI IMG/M metagenome (GOLD analysis project Ga0187776, IMG submission 132426) | Tropical peat soil microbial communities from peatlands in Department of Meta, Colombia - 0216_BV02_MP12_20_MG | ecosystem: Environmental > Terrestrial > Soil > Wetlands > Peat | place...
CCGTTTATATCCTTTGCACTCAGATATCTTTTCACGGCCTTATCCTTCAATAGCAATTCCTTGAATCCTTCCTTCGTCTTCCAGCTCATCATCGCGTTTTTTTGCACAAGGGCGTATGCTTCTTCTCTCGTCATCCCTTTTTCAGTGAGTTTGATGAGGACATGCTGCGAATTATAGAGGCCGAAACTCCGTCCCATATTCTCCTTCATCTTTTCGGGATAGACATGGAGCCCCGAGAGTATCCCCGTCAACCTGTTCAACATATAGTCGACGAGTATCGTACTGTCCGGTATGACAACCCTCTCGACCGATGAATGAGAAATATCCCTCTCATGCCAGAGCGCGATATTTTCGATTGCAGCGACGGCGTTCGCCCTCACTACCCTTGCCAGTCCGGAAAGGTTCTCGCATCCTACAGGGTTTCTCTTGTGAGGCATCGCGGATGACCCTTTCTGGCCCTTCTCAAAGGGCTCTTCCGCCTCAAGGACCTCCGTCCTCTGAAGATGCCGTATCTCGACCGCTGTCTTTTCTATCGAAGCTGCTGTGATCGCAAGGGTCGTAAGGAATTCTGCGTGCCTGTCCCTCTGTATAACCTGCGTGGCTATCGGCTCCGGCTTAAGTCCCAGTTTTTTACATACACTCTCTTCGATCTTCGTAGGTATGTTCGAAAAGGTCCCGACCGCCCCGGAACATTTTCCGACACTTATCGTTTTTCTCGCCCGCTCCATCCTTTCCCGGTTCCTTTTCGCCTCCTCATACCAAAGAGTGAATTTCAGGCCGAAAGTCATCGGCTCGGCATGAACGCCGTGACTCCTGCCGATGCAAGGAGTATTCTTGTATGTGAAAGCTTTTTCCCGCAGGACCCCCATGAGTCTCTTGATATCCTTAATGATGATGCCGGCAGCCTCTTTCATGAGAAGAGACTGCGCCGTATCGACAATGTCCGACGACGTCAGCCCCTTATGGACATACCTCGATTCAGGACCGATCTTCTCTGCAACAGACGTAAGAAAGGCTATCACGTCGTGCCTGACAACAGCCTCTATTTCGTCTATCCTCCTTAGATCAAACGCGGCCTTCCCTTTTATCACCTCAAGAGCGCTCCTTGGAATTTTCCCGAGTTCGGACCAGGCCTCACAAGCGGCGATCTCTACATCAAGCCATTTCTGGAACCGGTTTTCAGGCTCCCAGAGTTTTCCCATTTCTGGTCTTGTATAGCGTTCTATCATTTTGACCCCTTCAAGTGTATTTTGTCTGGCACTATACTCTTAGAATTTACTGCCCAGTTCTCAGACACGCTCGCTGACGCAATGTATCCTAACCAATACCGCAAATAAATAAAAACGTCCGTCTGCAAGCGCCTCGCCCTTCAGGGCTGCGGGCATTGCAGATATTTCACCAGATGAATATTATTCTAATTTCCCATGTCCATCCAACCCCTCCCTGAGAAACCGTTCCCTCAAACGTCCTCTGCGACCTTTATGCAGTTGCTCCTGACTCGACAGTTTACCCAAATATTGTTCCCCAGGTATTGCTTGATACAAGCCCTGCATCTTCTTCTTTTTTCCGAGACTTCTTTGCCACAATCCAATCCCCTCACTTGAAATAAGTGATTAATATTATGAGATTTTTCCAGTAAAAAGCAACAGGAATAAATATTTTATTTGGTCAATGAAAGGATGGTGAACTCTACCTGGCGGTAAGTTCCGACATCAGGGACTATACCTTTCCATGATCCCGGGCTATCTTGTCGAGAAGGCCGTTAATGAAGGGGACAGATTCCAGGGATGAATATTTTTTTGCTATCTCTAATGCCTCGTTAATGGTTACGGCAGAAGGTATATCCTTTCTGTAAAGGATCTCATAGACAGTAAATCTCAAAATATTTCTGTCAACAGCCGCCATCCTTTTCACATCCCAGTTTTCAGCCGCCTCCTGTACAACTCTGTCGATCTCCGCAAGATTTTCCCTTGTTCCTCTATAGAGATCATCAGCAAACTTCTTAAGTTCCTCATTACCCTTTTTATCCGGCCAGAAATCATCGGGGGGGATGAATTCATGGTCTTTTCCCGTGAATTCTGACTGAAATAACATCTGCAATACACGTTCCCTCGCTTTCCGTCGGTTCATAAAAAAATAAATAGTGAATGGTGAAAAGTGGGACGCATACTGGATTCCCCGATTAAGAGACTGTGTCGTAATGTCATCCTGAGGTGAAGCCGAAGAATCTCACCCACAGAAGACATCGATCCAATAAGATTCTTCACTTCGTTCAGAATGACAAATCTTCCTTTCATGTAATTGTGACACCGCCTCCAAGTCGGGGAATGACCCTCTTAATGTGGAATTTTGTTCGGCATCAGATAAAATCATGTCGAGAGCAAAAGACTTTGAAGGCATTCATGTCCCCGCTTACAGAAATCAACTGCACCTATCGGGTTAAAAAAGTTATAACTTTTTCATTACTTGGGCCATCTCTATCGCCGTGAGAGCCGCATCGAAGCCCTTGTTTCCGCTTTTGGTTCCCGCCCTTTCCACAGCCTGTTCGATCGTATCGGACGTTATCACTCCAAAGGCGATCGGCACACCCGTTTCAAGGGAAACAGACGCTATACCTTTTGAAACCTCGGAAGCGACATAATCGAAATGAGGTGTAGCCCCCCTGATTACGGTGCCTATGCATATTACCGCATGATAAGACCCTTTTGAAGCCATTTTTTTGGCTGTCAGGGGTATTTCAAAGGAGCCCGGCACTCTTACCACATCAATGTCTTCGTCTCTTGCACCGTGCCTCACAAGGGCATCAACAGCACCTTCGAAAAGTTTACTGGTGATGAAGTCATTAAACCTGCTCACAACGATCGCAAACTTGAGACCTTCGGCCTTCAGTTCTCCCTGAATAACTTTCATAATTTCTCCCCAAACCCGTATTTACACATTATTCAGAATATGCCCGAGTTTCTTCTTCTTGGTCTTCAGATAGATGAGATTTCTCTCATGCGGACTAGTCTCTACAGGGACCCGTTCGACGACTTTCAGCCCATATCCTTCGAGTCCGATAATCTTTTTCGGGTTATTCGTCATCAATCGCATTTTTCTCACGCCGAGATCCACAAGTATCTGAGCCCCGATGCCGTAATCCCTCAGATCCGGTTTGAACCCCAACTTTATGTTCGCTTCAACGGTATCAAGTCCCCTGTCCTGGAGTTCGTATGCCTTCAATTTGTTGACGAGTCCAATCCCCCTTCCTTCCTGCCTCATATACAATATCACTCCCTGACCTTTTTCATGTATCATCTGCATCGCGCGGTGAAGCTGCTCTCCGCAGTCACACCTTTTGGAACCGAACGCATCCCCCGTAAGACATTCCGAATGTACTCTGACAAGCACATCGTCCTCATGCCGAATCTCGCCATTCACAAGGGCTATATGGACGTTGTTGTCAACGTCGTTTGAATACGCGATGACCGTAAATTCTCCTCCGTATTCTGTCGGCAGTTTTGTTGTAGAGACTCGGTGCACAAACCGTTCGGCCCTCATCCTGTGGCTGATAAGGTCTCTTATCGTAACGATCTTGAGGTTGTGTTTTTTTGCAAATTCCAGGAGCTCCGGCATTCTCGCCATCGTCCCGTCATCGCTCATGATTTCGCATATGACGCCCGCCGGATATAGTTCCGCAAGCCGCGCGAGATCGACGGAACCCTCGGTCTGGCCCGCCCTCTGCAAGACCCCTCCCGGTCTCGCTCTGAGAGGGAATACATGGCCGGGTTTTGCAAGGTCTTCAGGCTTCGTGCCGGGATTGATTGCTGTGAGAATGGTGGTCGCCCTGTCCGCTGCAGAGATACCTGTCGTCACGCCTTTCTTGGCCTCGATAGACACCGTAAAGGCAGTGCCGAAAGAAGAGGTGTTTTCATCGGTCATCATCGGCAGCTTGAGTTCCTCGATCCTTTCCGGAGTGAGAGAGAGACATATAAGACCCCTTCCATGCTTCGCCATGAAGTTGATCGCCTCAGGTGTTACCTTTTCAGCAGCCATGCAGAGGTCACCCTCATTCTCTCTGTCCTCATCGTCCACCAAAATGACCATCTTCCCTTTTGCCAGCTCTCCAAGAGCCTCATCTATCGTGTTGCACTTGTTCTTCTGTATCATTTCAATAACCTTTCCGACACATTTTCACGCAAATCCCTCCTCAAAGAGCGTCTGCATGAAACGCGAATCTCTCTTTTTACTCAGAAATTTTGAAACATATTTACCCAAAATATCAACTTCTATATTCACAGAGTCTCCGGCTCCCTTAAGGCCGATTGTCGTGAGGGCCGCCGTATGAGGGATAATCACGACCGAAAACCCGTCCTTGAAAACGTCGACAACCGTCAGACTGATGCCGTCTACCGCAACAGATCCCTTTTCGACCAGAAAATTGGTCATCCGCTCATCGGCGTCGACAACGATCTTATAGACGTCTCCTTCTGCCGTCTTTGATTTAATCCTTCCCACACCATCAGCATGACCGGTAACAAAATGCCCCCCGAGTTTAGAATCCGGTCTGAGGGAAGGTTCCAAGTTCACCCTGTCTTTGGCGCGTAAAGATCCAAGGTTTGTCGACCTTAATGTTTCATCCGAAAGGTCGAAGGCCAGAGTGTTGCCCTTGATCTCCACGACAGTCAGACAGGTGCCGTTGACCGAGATACTGTCTCCGATCTCGGCACCAGGAAGAATCTTTTTTGCATTCAAAAAAAGACGTCTGACGGTCTTTTCTTTTACAAGGGAGACAACCTCTCCCATCTCTGAGACAAGGCCGGTAAACACTTAGTACTCCACTTCCATGACGAAGTCCAGCGTCTTCTGATAATAGCCCCAGAAATCGACCGTCTCTGACCAGGTTGCCCTGACTTTCGTAATTTTCGTATTGCTGATGCTCACTTCAACATCTTTTCCGTCGAGTGGGATATGCAATTCAGCAGCATCGGCCAGGACCTGTTCTTTGATCGTCTGAACGTTGACTATTTCCGACATAAGAATGTCTTTTGTGTGCGACCGAAGCGTATTATACCGGTAATAAGGTTTTGCAAAAGATATCCCGACGAACGCCACCGCGACGAGGATGAGGAGAGATAAAAAACCCTTTATAAAACCCTCTCTTCCCACGCCTACTTCACCTAACTATATGCCCCAGTCGGCCGAAGCGCACCCAATGGTCTTCGGTATTCCATGACCAGTAGATGATGATCGCCTTTCCCTTTACCTGCGAATCGTCCACAAAGCCCCAATATCTGCTATCGTAACTCTGGTCTCTGTTGTCTCCCATAACAAAAACAGAACCCTTCGGCACGACCACCGGTCCGAAATTATCCCTGCGGTCAGCGTCCCTGGGTTTGATATCGCTGTCTACGTGCTGCACATACGGTTCGATGAGCTTTCGTCCGTTTACGTAAATCGTCTTGTCCTTCGATTCGACAACATCTCCCCCGATCCCGATGACCCTCTTTATAAAGTCTCTCTTGGGATCTTCAGGATATTTAAAGACTACGATATCACCTCTCTGCGGGTCTCTGAGGCCAGGCATCCTGAAAAGATTGATATTCGTAAAAGGGACATCGACAGGCGTTCCGAGCAAGAATTTATTGACCAAAATATGGTCTCCCACGAGGAGAGTGGGGATCATCGAGCCCGAGGGAATTTTAAACGCCTGTATCACAAAAGTCCTTATGACGAGCGCTATGACAAGGGCGACAACAATAGCTTCGACGGTCTCTCTCAGGGATGATATATTTTTCTTTTTTGTCATTTCAACTTCAGGACCGCGAGAAAGGCCTCCTGCGGGAGTTCTACCCTTCCCACCTGCTTCATCCTTTTCTTACCCTCCCTTTGTTTTTCGAGCAGTTTTCTTTTCCTCGTGATATCGCCGCCATAACACTTTGCGATGACATCCTTCCTGAGCGCCCTTACGCTTTCTCTCGCTATGATCTTGCCGCCGACAGCCGCCTGTATCACTACCTCAAACATCTGCCTCGGTATGATCTCTCGCAGCTTCTCGGCGAGTTGTCTCCCCTTATAATACGCCTTGTCCTTGTGAACTATCAAGGAAAGAGCATCAACGACCTCCCCGTTAAGAAGTATATTGAGTTTGATGAGGTCCGATTCCCTGTATCCGAGGAACTCGTAATCCATCGAAGCATACCCCTTTGACAGGGACTTCAACCTGTCGTAAAAATCCCAGAGTATCTCGTTCAGGGGCAGTTCGTATTCAACCTTTATCCTGTCCTTACCGACAAAGGAAAAACTCTTCTGGACCCCTCTTTTCTCCTGACAGAGATCGAAAATCTGCCCGACGAAATCCTTGGGTACGAAGATCGTCGTGAGCACATAGGGCTCTTCTATTCTTTCGTATTTTTCAGGTAGCAGTGCCGGATTTTCTATGTACACGACTTCTCCGTCTGGCTTCGTCACCTTATACACGACCGTTGGCGCCGTACTCAAAAGGGAGAGATTGAATTCGCGCTCGAGTCTCTCCTGTATGATTTCCATATGGAGCAACCCGAGGAAGCCGCACCGGAACCCGAATCCGAGGGCCAGAGAGGTCTCCGGTTCATAATTAAAAGAAGAGTCATTGAGACGCAACTTATTCAGCGCATCTCTCAGGTTTTCATATTGATGGGAGGATGTAGGATAAAACCCGCAAAAAACCATCGGCTTTATGTCCTTATATCCCGGACAGGGCTCTGAAACAGGATTATTCGCATCGGTTATCGTATCTCCTATCTTTGTCTCGGTGACACTTTTTATTCCCGCTATGATGTAACCGACCTCTCCGGCAGAAAGTTCGCGCGTGGGCTGGATCTTCGGAGTAAAAACGCCCACCTGTGACACCTCGAAGATACTGTCTGCTGCCATCAATCGTATCTTACCGCCGGGTTTCACCCTGCCGTCAAATACCCTGACAAGAACGATGACACCCTGATAATTATCGAACCATGAATCGAAGATTAACGCCTTCAGGGGCCGATCATCCTCTCCCACAGGCGATGGAATTTTTTTTACAATAGCACCGAGTATTTCTTTTGTGCCGAGCCCTTCTTTTGCGCTTGCCAGGACGGCATCGGTGCAGTCTATGCCGATCGCATCCTCGATCTGAGCTTTCGTCTTTTCAGGATCGGCGCTCGGCAGGTCTATCTTGTTTATTACAGGGATTATTTCGAGGTCATGTTCGAGAGCGAGGTAAGCGTTTGCGAGCGTTTGAGCCTCAACGCCCTGGGTAGCGTCGACCACAAGAAGCGCGCCCTCACAGGATGCGAGACTTCTCGATACTTCATACGAAAAGTCGACATGTCCCGGGGTATCTATAAGGTTCAGGATATACTCTCTTCCGTCATCGTCTTTATATACGAGCCTCACCGCATGGGCCTTGATCGTAATGCCCCTCTCCCTTTCGAGGTCCATCGAATCGAGGACCTGTTCTGTCATCTCGCGTGCGCTCAGAGCTCCGGTATATTCGAGGAGTCTGTCGGCGAGTGTGGATTTACCGTGATCGATATGGGCTATGATCGAAAAGTTCCGGATGTTTTTCGACATTTAGTAATGGTATCTCTGGAGATTTTCTCCCGAAAGACTCAGAAAAACGAGGCATGCTGCACCGATCACTCCGGCGTTATCCCGGAGTGAAGACGGGAGGATCTTTACCGAATCGAACAGATCTTTGAAGGCCCTTCTGGACGCCTCTTTTATCGCCTCCTGCACATAAATATTCCACGCCCCTATGAGCCCGCCGGCCAGTATTATCGCCTCGGGACTCATTATATTGATAATGTTTGCGAGCCCGACACCAAGATATTTGCCCGCATCTCTGAGAATCTCCCTCGACAGGGTATCTCCTTCGAGCGCGGCTTTGTAAATATCTTCAGGACTCAATTTGTAAATGTTTCCTTTACAGCACTCTTTTAAAAGACTTTCGGTTCCCTTTTCTATCATCGCAACCGCTCTGGCTATCATAGCCCTCGCAGATGCGTAGTTCTCAAGACAGCCGACATTTCCGCAGGGACATTTCTCAGCGTCGGAGTTTATGCTCATATGCCCTATCTCGGAAGCTACCTTCAGCAGTCTGCCCCCATGTATAATCCCTCCTCCTATTCCTGTGCCGAGAGTAAGCAGAACAAAACTGTCAAAGCTTTTCCCTGCACCGCCGATTTTTTCCCCAAGAGCGGCTGCATTCCCATCGTTTTCGATAAAAACCGGGACATTAAACCTTCTCCGCAGCTCCGTACTGAGGTCTATTCCTTCTACAGCATGCAGATTCGGAGACGCATAGACCCTGCCGTTCTTTCGGTCGATGAGCCCTGCTGTACCAAGGCCTATACCCGCAACTTTCTCGGCTTTGATCTCAGCTATCGATTCCGTAAGGGAATCGAGAATCTGCGCGGAAGAAGGTTTCTTTATCTTCCTTACGATCTCCCCCTCTTCGGACACAAGCGCAACTCTGAGGTTAGTACCTCCGAGGTCGATTCCTATGGCATATTTTCTAGACATATTCCTTACGAGTTCAATTGAGGATAACGAGTGAGAATGAAACTTTTAATACTATCATATTAGACAACCATGAGTAAAGGCAGGTTCCGCTCTCAGAAAAATAGGAGTTGCGAAACTTTTACTTGACGTTTTTGAGATTTAAAAATAGAATAATTACGATGAAACAGAACAAGACATTGTTTGAGCTTCAGTCGGATGTCTGCAAAACCCTCGCGAGTCCTAAAAGGTTGGAAATAATCAACGCGCTGAAAGAGGGCGAGAAAACGGTCGGAGAACTTGTTGAGATCCTCGGAGTGCCCAAGGCAAATGTGTCACAACACCTAGCCGTGATGAGGCTCAAGGGGATACTTAAGTCCCGCAGGGAAGGTGTAAACATTTATTACCAGATCGCCAATCCGAAGGTTGTTCAGGCCTGCGCGCTCATGCGCGAAGTTCTGACAGAACAGATGAAAGAGCGGTCGAAGCTGATCGATATCGTTTCCGGCGGCTGAACCCTTCACTTTTTCCATCCCGCTATTTATCGTACGTAAAATCCGCCCGTTTAAGTATAATAGTACAGATGCTCGTAGGGTATAACACCAATGTGCCTCATAAGGGGAAACTTTACCATGTCCAGACAGAGGATAATGGGTTAAGAAATCCTGTCATCATAACCCTCCTTTACTTCAAGGGCACTATCCTTGCCTCGAAAAAGATCAGTTATGCGCATCTCGCTGGCGGTCCTGATTACAAGATCAAGGTGCGCGAAATCATGAAGGAACAGCACAAGGAAATGATCAAAGAGCTTATTAAAGGAGACCACGCAGACGATGGAAGTTCGCAGGAAGACATGGGGAAAACACCGTCCTCCAACACTGAAAAAAGTTCGGATCGAGATTCGGGGGCAACGAGCCGGATTTCGAAAAGCCTTGACGACATTCTTCTCGACTTCATAATAAAAAGAGATGCATAGCGGCGCTATGGATGAAATGATATCTTTTCAAGATGTAACAAAAGACTACGATACCCAGACTGCGTTAAGGAATATAACCTTTTCGGTGGATAAGGGCGAAATGGCTTTTATTACAGGGCCGAGCGGCTCCGGCAAGACAACGCTCTTGAAATTGATTTATTGTGCCGAAAAACCCGACAAGGGGACGATTTCCGTTGCAGGGTTTGAAACAGCCGCGATAAAAGAGTCGACCGTGCCGGCACTCAGGCGTCATATAGGCATTGTCTTCCAGGATTTCAGGCTCCTCGAAAATAAGAATGTCTTCGAAAATGTGGCCATCGCCCTCAGGATACGGGGAGTGAGCGAAAGAGAAATGAAGACGAGGGTCTATGACTCGCTCAAGACGGTAACCCTGCGGCATAAATCCGATGCCTATCCGAAGAGCCTCTCCGGAGGAGAGCAGCAGAGAGTTGTTATCGCAAGGGCGATAGTCGCGGAGCCCACCGTCCTGCTGGCCGATGAGCCTACGGGCAACCTTGACCCTGATACAGCCGCAGGTGTCATGAGGACATTTAAAGACGTGAACGCAAAAGGGACCACGATCCTCATAGCAACCCATAACAGAGACCTTTTCAGACATACCGGACGAAAAGTGATCAAACTTGACTCAGGGAATCTCGTCGGCGAGGAACTAGGGTAATGCCAGTGCCTTATGCCTTCAGGCTCGCTGCCCAAAGTCTGTTTAGAGAGAAATGGATCAATCTCCTGTCGATACTGACGATCGCATCCGGGCTTCTCATTATCAGCATCTCTCTTTTTACGGTCTATAACATCGATACGGCAACAAAAAAACTTCCTGAAAAGTTTTCCCTTATGCTCTATTTCGACGACGGCATTGAGAAGGACAAAATTGACTCAGTCATCGACTCCCTGAAGAAGGACAGTGCGGTTTCTACCGTGAAATTCATTTCAAAGGATGAGGCGATGAGAGAAATGAAAGGCATGCTCAAGAGTTCAGGCTCTATTTTTGAGGGTCTTGATGAAAACCCTCTTCCCGATTCTCTGGAGATACGGCTCAAGAGAGAGGACGTAAGTCCCGCCGCCGTAAAAAAAATTGCCGATCAAGCCCTGAAAATAAAAGGAGTGCACGAAGTTGAATACGGTGAAAAATTCTTGTCAACTCTTCATCACCTGAAAGTGGGGCTGAAAACTATAGGCATGATTTTGATAGCTCTCATCTCAACGGGGATCATCTTCGTCTGTTACAGCACCGTGAAAATTCTTTTCTACAGGAGAAAAGATGAGATCGAGACCTTCAAGCTCCTCGGCGCAACGAAGGCGTTCATCCGAACTCCTTTTCTTATTGAAGGCGCTTTCATCGGCGCAGCAGGAGGCCTCGTGAGCCTTTTGGGAATAGCTGCATGCTATTATGTCGTTCTCCTTAAGTTGAGCCTTACGATACCGCTCTTTTCGATGATACTCTTTCCTTCGGATCTCTTCCTGCCCCTGCCCCTCATCGGGATGTTTCTCGGAATTGCCGGCGCGGCGACGGCTCTCGGACGGTTAAGGTACTGATGTTCGTCGTCTTTGTGCTCCTCTTCGTCATTGTCTTTCCTTCCGTTTCGTACAACGCAACACCTGAAGAAGAATACACGAAGATACAGGAGCAGATGCTCGAACAGAAAAAGAAGCTCAGAGAGGCCCAGGAGCGCGAAACATCTGTACTGAGCGAGATTGATGCTGTCAATATGAAGTTGGGCAGGATCGAAGAGGAACTTTCGAGATACAGGAAAAATTTGAGACAGACAGAAAACGCAACCTTCGAAATCAATGCCGACATAGAAAAGACCAGAGACAGACTTGAAAAACAGAAAGACTGGATAAAAAGAAAGCTCAGGTTGATGCAGAAATTCGGATATTCGGGAGGGGATGCATTTGTTCTGCTCTTGAGTTCTGACGACCTATCGCAGATGATGAGGATCTGGAAATATCTCGAGAGGATTACGCTTCGTGAACAGAAAGTCCTGGCGGATTATCGCGAAAATCTCAGGGGTCTCGATGAAAAATACAGAAAGCTTCAATCCCTGAAGATCGCCCTGAACGAAAACGCGGAAAAGATAAAGTCGAAGGAGACGGAGTTATCACAAAAGAAGAAGTCGAAGGAGATAATCCTGTCCTCTGTGAAGAACGAAAAGGCAGCTCACCAGAGATTGCTTGCTGAACTGAAGGAGGCATCCAGAAAACTTCAGGACATCATAAGGGAGTCGTCGAAAACTGATAACTATGCAGCAACAGGGTTCCAGAGGCTCAGAGGAAAGCTCCCATGGCCAGCAGAGGGGAGGATAGCAGTCCCCTACGGCTCTCAAAAAGACCTCCAGTTCGATACACCCGTGTTCAGAAACGGCATACATATCCAAACCAACTCAAATACTGATGCGAGATCCGTTTACGCGGGCAAGGTCATATTCGCCGAGTGGTTCAAGGGGTTCGGCCAGCTCATCATTGTCAATCACGGGAGCGGGTATCATACCCTGTATGGAAATCTTTCGGAGATTTTTTCACATGTTGGAGATATAATAAAAGAAAATCAGGTCATAGGAAAGGTCGGGACTTCCGGCGTATTGAACGCCCCCGGTCTTTACTTTGAGATCAGATACAAAGGCAAGCCCCTCGATCCGACGCAGTGGTTAAGGAGCAGGAGAGGATAATTCAGGAGGTTAGTTGAAGATGATAGGCAAGAGGATAGCGTTAATCGTGATGCTGGTGATCATCGTCGCCGCGCTGGGCGTTTCTATCGGAAGGCTGTCCGCTACAAATGTGGGCGCTGGTGGAGAAGGGTATGAGGAACTGAAGACCTTCACAGAAGTCATGTCGATGATAAAAAAACACTACGTCGAAGAGGTGAAGACAAAAGACCTTATATACGCCGCGATCAAGGGCATGTTGAATTCACTCGACCCTCATTCGAGTTTCATGCCCCCCGAGGCTTACAAGGAAATGCAGGTCGAGACAAAGGGTGAGTTTGGTGGTCTCGGTATTCAGATCGGGGTGAAGGACGGGGCCCTCACCGTCATAGCTCCAATCGAAGACACGCCCGCTTATAAGGCCGGCATCAAGGCTGGTGACAAAATAATCAAAATAAATAACGAACTCACAAAGGATATGAACATCCAGGATGCAGTCTCAAAGATGAGGGGTGCGCCTAACACTCCTGTTACCATAAGCGTTTTTAGAGAGGAATGGAAAGAACCGAAGGACTTTACCATAATAAGGGAAATCATAAAGATAAAAAGTGTGAAATCAAAGATGCTCGAGGACAACATAGGCTATATAAAGATAAGCCAGTTCCAGGAACAGACATCAGTAGATCTGTCCTCTGCCCTGACAAAACTCGATAATGAGAAAATGAATTCTCTCATAGTGGATCTGAGGAACAATCCGGGAGGACTTCTGAACAGCGCCATTGACATTACAAGCCAGTTCCTGCCGAAAGGGAAACTGGTCGTTTACACGAAAACCAGGGCCGGTGAAAAGTCCGAATTTTTAACTGAAGGGGACAAGAGTTTCACTCTTCCCATGATCGTTCTCGTAAATCAGGGCAGCGCCAGCGCTTCAGAAATCGTCGCGGGCGCACTGAAAGACTGGAACAGGGCTGTAATCCTCGGCACGCAGACATTTGGAAAAGGATCGGTTCAAACCGTCATCCCGCTGAGCGACGGGTCGGGACTGAGGCTTACCACGGCAAAATATTATACACCCAAAGGGATTTCTATACAGAATACGGGGATAACGCCGGATATCGTCGTAAAACTCGAGGCAAAAAACGGCGCCAAGGAACACCCCGTGTTGAGGGAAAAAGATCTCGAAAGGCACCTGAAGAATGAACAGATGGAGATGAAACCGGAAGAGACCGAGACAGCACCTCTCGAGGTCGAAGAGAAGGACGACGTGCAGCTCCAGCGCGCGATAGATGTTCTCAAAACATGGAAGGTGTTCAAGGAGCTTCCCAAGGCGGCTTAAAGACGTGAGACGTGAGGCGTGAACGATAAAAGAAGATCGAGAGGCTGGTATTAATCTTCTACAATCTCCTTTTTAATTCTCACTTTTAACTTGATCTCTGAATGGGAAGGATAATTTTTGACATAGAGACCGCCGGAAAAGATCTTGAAGACCTTGACGAACCGGTCCAGGAGTATCTGCTCAGATGGGCCGTATCGGAGGAAGACAGAAAAGAAGTTCGCGAAAGCCTTTCATTCTATCCTCTCACAGGTCAGGTAATAACCATTGGGATGCTCAACCCCGATACGGGAAGAGGAGCTGTCTACTTTCAGAACAACAGTGATCCCCTGCTGCCCTTTGAAGAAGACGGGATTACGTATGAGACAGGGACTGAGGAAGAGATCATCCGGAAGTTCTGGGATACGATAAGAAGTTATGACCAGTTCATCACTTTTAACGGAAGGGGGTTCGACTGCCCTTTCATGATCATACGTTCCGCTGTTCATAAAATAAAGCCTCTGAGGGATCTTATGCCGAACAGGTACGGGGACACCCACA
>Ga0187776_10000975_pt1 | contig 14004 bp, 17 predicted proteins | sample 0216_BV02_MP12_2_FD_132426 | JGI IMG/M metagenome (GOLD analysis project Ga0187776, IMG submission 132426) | Tropical peat soil microbial communities from peatlands in Department of Meta, Colombia - 0216_BV02_MP12_20_MG | ecosystem: Environmental > Terrestrial > Soil > Wetlands > Peat | place...
CGCGCCGACTTCGCGCCCGAGGACCTGCCGCTCGTCTTCTGGTCCGCCGATCGCGTGATCGAGGCCACGGCCGGCGTGAGCCCCGACTTCTGGCGGCGCTACCTGGCGCTGCTTCTCGACGGCCTGCGGGTCGAGGCGGCGACGCCGCTGCCACACCCGCCGCTGACGCGCGCCCAGCTCAACCGCGTGACGAGGTCGAGCGCATGACCCCGGCTCAGGACGGCCGCCTGACGGGTCGTGCCCTCTGGACGGTCTTCGCGGCGCTGATGCTCGGCATGTTCCTGGCCGCGCTCGACCAGACGATCGTCTCGACCGCGCTGCCGACGATCGTCGGCGACCTCGGCGGCCTCAACCACCTGTCCTGGGTCGTGACCTCGTACCTGCTCGCCGCGACGGTCTCGACGCCGCTCTACGGGAAGCTCGGCGACATGCTCGGGCGCAAGCCCGTGTTCCTGGCCGCGATCCTGATCTTCCTCGCGGGCTCGATGCTCGCCGGGCTCTCGCAGACCATGGGTGAGCTGATCGGCTTCCGCGCGCTCCAGGGGATCGGCGCCGGCGGCCTGATGGTCGGCGCGCAGGCGATCATCGCCGACATCGTCCCGCCGCGGGAGCGCGGCCGCTACGTCGGCCTGATCGGCGGCGTTTTCGCGGTCGCGTCGGTCGCCGGGCCGCTGCTCGGCGGCTTCCTCGTGGACAACCTCTCCTGGCGCTGGGTCTTCTACGTCAACCTGCCGATCGGTGCGCTGGCGATCCTGATCGTCGTGACGCAGCTGCACCTGCACACGCCGACCGTGAGGCACCGGATCGACGTTCTCGGCGCCGCGCTCCTCAGCGGCGGCGTCACCTCGTTGATCCTGCTCACGACCTGGGGCGGCAACGAGTACGCGTGGGGCTCGGCCACCATCGTCGGCCTCGGCATCGCCGGCGCCGTCCTGCTCGGCGCGTTCGTCTGGTGGGAGACGAAGGCGGCCGAGCCGCTCCTGCCGCTCTCACTGTTCCGCTCGCCGGTCTTCAGCGTCGCCAACGCGATGGGATTCACGATCGGGATGGCGATGTTCGGCGCGATCATCTTCATCCCGCTCTACCTGCAGCTGGTCTACGGCGCCACCCCCACCAGCTCCGGCCTGCGGCTGCTGCCGCTGATGGCCGGCCTCCTGGTGGCGGCGATCCTCTCGGGCCGGGCGATCACCCGCGTCGGCCGCTACAAGATGTTCCCGATCGCGGGGACGGCGACCCTCGTCGTCGGCATGTTCCTGCTCTCGCGGCTCGGCGTCGACACCCCGCCCTGGGTCGTCTCGGTCTACATGCTGGTCGTGGGCGTCGGAATCGGCCTCGTGATGCAGGTGCTCGTGATCGTGGTGCAGAACGACGTGCAGCCGTCGGAGATCGGCGTCGCCACCTCGACCGCGACGTTCTCCCGATCGGTCGGCGGCTCCTTCGGCGTCGCCATCTTCGGGGCGATCTTCGCCAGCAGGCTCTCGGGTGAGCTGGCCGCGTTCCCGCACCGGGTCATCGCGAGGCTGGGGAGCGGCATCCACCTCAACCCGGAGCAGGCGAAGCACCTGCCGGCCGCGGTGCACGCCGACTTCCTGAGCGCCTTCTCCCACGCGCTCAACGGTGTCTTTCTCTTCGGGATGGCCGCTGCCCTGGTGCCGTTCGCGCTCTCCTGGTTCCTGAAGGAGGTGCCGCTGCGGACGACGCTCGCCCCGAGCGTCGAGCTCGAGGCCGAGGAGGCGGTCGCCGGGGCGACGCCGGACGAGCGGACGCTGACCGCCGCGCCCGGCAGCCGCTGATTACGATCGGCGCCGTGGCCTATGACGAAGACTTCGCCGAGCGCATTCGCGCGCTGCTGGGAAGCGAGCCGAACGTGACCGAGAAGAAGATGTTCGGCGGGCTCTCCTTCCTGATCGGCGGCAACATGGCGTCGCGGCGAGCGGCCAGGGCGGCCTGCTCGTGCGGGTGGACCCCGAGGACTCGGACGAGCTGGTCGTCTCGACCCCCGCCGCGCTGATGGAGATGGGCGGCCGCTCGATGCGCGGCTGGCTGCGGGTGGACTCGGCCGACGTCGCGTCCGACGGCGACCTGGCCGCCTGGGTCGACCGCGGCACGACCTACGCCCGCTCGCTGCCCGCGAAGGGCTGAGCCGGCGACCATCGCCCCAAGCCTCCGCCGGTCAGTACGATCGCCGGATGAGCCCGGTCAGGCCAACGGTGCAGGTGGTCGGCCGGCGGATGGACGCCGAGCACTACAGGATTCGCGACTTCCTCACACGCACGGCGCAGCCCTACGAGTGGTACGAGGCGGGATCGGCCGACGCGGACCAGCTGTTGGAGAACCTCGGTCTCGTCGATCCGGCGCTGCCGCTCCTCGTCGACGGGGAGCGGACGTTCCAGCCGGCGACGGTCGATTCCCTTGTCACCGCATGGGGCGGCCGCCAGCCGGTGAAACGGCAGCACTACGACTTCGTCGTGATCGGCGCCGGGCCCGCGGGCCTGGCCGCCGCCGTCTACGCCGCTTCGGATGGCCTCTCGACGCTCGTCTGCGACAGCGACGTGCCCGGCGGGCAGGCCTCGTACGCGACGAGGATCGAGAACTTCTTCGGGTTCCCGGAGGGAATCGGCGGCGCCGAGCTCGCGCGGCTGGCCGGCCGGCAAGCTGAGAAGTTCGGCGCCGAGCTCATGCTCATGCGTGGCGTCCGCGGCAGCCGGTTCACGGGCCGCTACGACGAGCCGGCGCAGCTGATCCTCGAGGACGACTCCGAGATGACCGCGTCGGTCGTTCTCGCCGCTCCCGGCATGGACTGGACGCGGATCCAGCTAGACGGCATCGACGACCTGATCGGCCACGGCGTCTACTACGGAGCGGGACGCAGCGAGGCCGCGCAGTGCGCGGGCCAGAGCGTCGTGGTGGTCGGGGCGGGCAACTCCGCCGGCCAGTCCGTCCTCAACTTCGCGAACCAGACGGCGAAGGTGACGATGCTCGTCCGCGGCGACAGCCTCGCCAAGAGCATGTCCGCCTACCTGATCGAGCGGATCGAGCAGCACCCGCTGATCGAGGTCCACCTCGAGACCGAGCTGACGGCGCTTCACACGGAAGGAGGCCGGCTCACCGCCGTGACCTTCGCCGACTCGGCCGGGCGGGCCGAGACGCGCGAGCTCGGCTCGGTCTTCCTCTGCATCGGCGGGCGCCCGCACACGTCGTGGTGCTCGCGGGAGCACGTCATGACCGATTCCCGTGGGTTCATCCTCACGGGCCAGGACCTCGCGGCGGACGGCGTGTTCCCCGATTGCTGGCCGCTCGAGCGCGATCCGCTTCCACTCGAGACCAGTCGAGTCGGGCTCTTCGCCGCCGGCGACGTGCGGCACGGCTCGATCAAACGCGTCGCCGCCGCGGTCGGAGAGGGGTCGATGGTGGCGTCGCTGATCTTCAGCCGCCTTGCCGAGCTCGGTGTCACCTACTGAGGCAGCCGCGGCTCTCAGGCACGCGCGCGAGCGAACCCAGGCCCTGCTCGCGCCGCTCTCGGACGAACAGCTCACGCACCAGTACTCGCCGCTCCTGTCGCCGCTCGTCTGGGATCTCGCGCACATCGGGTACTTCGAGGAGCTCTGGCTGCTGCAGCGCGCCGCCGGCCGGGAGCCGATCTCGCCCTCGTACGACGACCTGTACGACTCGTTCGCCCACGCGCGCGCCGAGCGCGGCGGGCTTCCGATCCTCTCGCCGGAGCCGGCCCGCGCCTACGTGAGCGAGGTGCGCGAGGCCGTCCTCGGGCTGCTCGCCGAGCTTCCGCCCGACCGCGTCGCGATGGTCGCCCAGCACGAGCTCCAGCACGGCGAGACGATCGCCCAGACCCTCGAGCTCGCCGGCCTGCCGCTGCCGTCGCCCGAAGGGCCGCCCGCCGTCGAGGCGTCCGGCGACGTTCTCGTCGCCGCCGGCGAGTTCGTCCTCGGCTGCGACGACCCCTGCGCCTACGACAACGAGCGGCTTCCGCACGCCGTCGAGCTGCCGGCCTTCCGGATCGACCGGGCTCTCGTGACGAACGCCGAGTACGCGGAGTTCGTCGCCGCCGAAGGGGCGGAGCGGCCGCCGCACCGGAGCCGCAACGGCGAGCCGGCTCCGCGCGAGCCCGTCCTGCACGTCTCGTTCGACGAGGCCGACGCGTATGCCCGCTGGGCCGGGAAGCGCCTCCCGACCGAGCCCGAGTGGGAGAAGGCCGTGAAGATCGCCGGCGACGAGCTCGAGCACGCCCGCGGCGCGGCCTGGCAGTGGACGTCCTCCTTCTTCGGCGGCTACCCGGGCTTCCGCGCCTTTCCGTATGCGGAGTACTCGGAGGCCTTCTTCGGCGAGGGCCACCGCGTTCTCCGGGGCGGGTCGTGGGTTACCGATCCGCTCGTTGCCCGGCCGACCTTTCGCAACTGGGATCTCCCACAGCGGCGACAGATCTTCTCCGGGATCCGGTGCGCCTCTGATGCCTGAGTCTCTGACCGGTCCGGATCTCTACGAGGAGACGCGCCGGAGCCTCGACAGGGAGCCGAAGGAGCTGTCGCCGGTCTGGCTCTACGACGAGCGCGGCTCACGGCTCTACGAGGAGATCACGCGCCTTCCCGTCTACTACCTGCCGCGGGCCGAGGCGGAGATCCTCCGCTCGCACTCCGCCGAGATCGCCCGGCGCACGCAGGCGCGGACGCTCCTCGAGCTCGGGTCCGGGAAGGCGCGCAATACCCGGTTCCTGCTCGATGCGCTCGAAGAGCGAGGGACGCTCGAGCGCTTCGCGCCGGTCGACGTGAGCGCAGAGATGCTGCGTGCGACCGCCGGGGCGATCGCGGCTGCCTATCCGCGCATCGCCGTCGAGGAGATCATCGGCGACTTCGAGCGGCTGGGCGCGCTTCCGGGGCGCAGCCCGCGGCTGATCGCGCTCCTCGGAAGCACGATCGGGAACCTCTACCCCGAGCGGCGGGCGGAGCTTCTGGCGTCGCTCGCGGGCGAGCTGGGCGATCACGAGGCGCTCCTGCTCGGCCTCGACCTCGTGAAGGACGCCGCGCGCCTCGAGGCTGCGTACGACGACGACACGGGTGTGACGGAGGCGTTCGCCCGGAACGCGCTCACGGCGGTCAACCGCGAGCTCGACGCCACGTTCGACCAGCGCCGCTTCGTCTACGAGCCGCGCTGGGACCCCGAGCACGAGTGGATGGACATCGCCCTCCGCGCGGTCGAGGAGCATGCAGTCTCGGTGCCGCGCCTCGGGCTCGAGCTCGGGTTCGCGAGAGGCGAGCGCCTCAGGGTCGAGATCAGCGCGAAGTTCCGGCGCGAGGGCTTCGAGGCGGAGCTCGAACGGGCCGGCCTCGGCATCGCGTACTGGTGGACCGACTCGGCGCGCGACTTCGCCGTCGTCCTGGCGCGGCCCGAGGGTTAAGGTCGCTCGAGGAGAGGAGACGAAATGTCTGCGACCACGACTTGCACCCACCTCGACCAGATCGAGTTGACCGAGGTCCCGAAGACGATCGAGGGCTGCGAGGAGTGCCTCGAGATCGGAGGCACCTGGGTGCACCTCCGTATGTGCATGACCTGCGGCAAGATCGGCTGCTGCGACGACTCGCCGAACCGGCACGCGACCGCGCACTTCGGAGAGAGCGGCCATCCGATCATCCGCTCTGCCGAGCCCGGCGAGGACTGGAGCTGGTGCTACCTGGACGAGGTGTTCTTCGCAATCTGACAACCGCCGAGAGGAGACGCGATGTCAACCCAAGAGCGCGAGGGCATGACCTTCGGCCGGCGCTTTCACCGCTTCGTGCGTCCTGTTCCGAGGCTGCCGCGTCCGATCAACCCGGCGCTCCTCAAGCGCGAGGAAGAGAGCGCGGCGAACGTGCAGAATCGGATCGCGGACCGGATCACCGCGTTCTCCGGGTCGATGCTGTTCGTCTACGTCCACGTGCTCTGGTTCGCCTGCTGGATCGGCTTCGGCGTCGAGAAATACCCGTACGGCCTCCTGACGATGATCGTCTCACTCGAGGCGATCTTCCTCTCGACCTTCGTGCTGATCTCCCAGAACCGCGCGGACGCCAAGCGCCAGGTGATCGCCGACCAGCAGTGGACGACGGTGCAGGAGGAGGACAAGCAGAACGTCGAGCTGCTCGACCTGTCGCGCCAGATCCTGGCGCTCACCGAGGAGGTCCACTCCGCCTTCAAGGACGGCGGCGGCGCCAGGCGTTCCTCGTAGACCGCAACGCGGTCGACAAACGCCGCCACAGTGTGAGAGGGTCCGCCCGGCCGATGCTCACGCACGCAGGAACCGGGCGACGAATGCTGGCGGATGCGCTTCCGCCCTGGTGGCTGCTACTGATCACCGGAATCGGCTGGACCCTGGTCGCGCTGATCCTGCTCCGCTTCGACTACACCTCGGTGTCCTCGATCTCGCTGCTGTTCGGCTTCGTCGCGCTCGCCGCCGGCTTCATGGAGATCGGCATGATCTTCCTGGCCGCCGGCTGGTGGAAGCTGCTGAATGCGATCCTGGCGTTCGTCTTCATCGCCGCCGGCGTGGTTGCGTTCATCCACCCGGGGGACACGTTCGTGGCGCTCGCAGCGATCTTCAGCTTCTTCCTGATCTTCTCGGGGACCTTCGACCTGATCACCGCGATCTCCGCGCGGCACGAGATCGAGGTCTGGTGGCTGCAGCTGATCGGGGGGATCATCGAGATCGCGCTCGGGTTCTGGGCGGCCGGCTACTACGGGCGGAGCGCGGTGCTGTTGATCGCCTGGGTGGCAGCGTGGGCGATCATCCGCGGGATCAGGGACATCGTGCTCGCGTTTCGCGTGCACGAGATCCAGCACGCAGCCAGCAGCTAGCGGCTAGAACAAGCCTGCGTAGGCGTTCAGGGCCGGCTGTCCTCCGAGGTGGGCGTAGAGCACGCGTGAGCCCGGCTCGATGCGCTTGGCGCGGACGAGATCGATCAGCGCCGCCATCGACTTCCCCTCGTACACCGGGTCGGTGAGCACGCCTTCGAGCCGTGCGCAGAGGCGGATCGCCTCGATCGTCTTCGCGTCCGGGATGCCGTACGTGCCGGCGTGCCACCCGTCGAGCAGCACGATCTCCTCGTCGGCCAGCTCGCGCCCGAGCCCGATCGCCTCGGCCGTGCTCCGCGCGATGCGCGCTATCTGGCTCCAGGTCTGCTCGACCGTCGCCGACCCGTCGATCCCGAGCACGCGGCGCGGCCGTCCCTGCGCGGCGAAGCCGGCCACCATCCCCGCCTGCGTCGAGCCGGTCACCGAGCAGACGACGATCGTGTCGAAGAAGACGGCGAGCTCGCGCTCCTGCTCTGCGACCTCCTCTGCCCAGCGCGCAAAGCCGAGCCCGCCCAGCGGGTGGTCCGATGCGCCGGCCGGGATCGCGTACGGCCTGCCGCCGCGCGCCTCCACGTCGGCGAGCGCCTGCTCCCAGCTCGGGCGGAAGCCGATGTCGAATCCCGCAGCGTCGAGGCGGACCTCGGCGCCCATGATCCGCGAAAGCAGGATGTTCCCGACCTTGTCGTAGACCGCGTCCGGCCAGTCGACCCAGTGCTCCTGGACGAGGACGCAGCCGAGGCCGAGGCGGGCGGCGACGGCCGCGACCTGCCGCGTGTGGTTCGACTGGACGCCGCCGATCGAGACGAGCGTGTCGCAGCCCTGCGCGAGCGCGTCGGCGGCCAGATACTCGAGCTTGCGGGTCTTGTTCCCGCCGTAGGCGAGGCCCGCGTTGCAGTCGTCGCGCTTCGCCCAGATCTCGACCTCGCCGCCCAGGTGCTCCCCCAGCCGCCGCAGCGGATGTACCGGCGACGGGCCGAAGAGCAACTCGACGCGGTCGAACTCTGCGAGAGACATCTAGGAGCAAGATCTCACAGCGCCGACCAGATCAGCAGATCGAGGATTCGCACCTCGGTGACGTCATGGCCGCGCCTCGCAAGCTCCTGCCGGACTGCTCGAACCGCCTCCCGGTTGTGGTCGAGGTCCTTCTTGTAGCCGCGTACCAACCCGAGCGCGCGCTCTCCGAACGCTGCCTTCGCGCCGAGGTCGTCGTCCTCGAGGTACGCCTGGACGACGCTGTCGAGCATCGGGATCAGGGCCGGCCGCTTTCGGTGCAGCGCCTTCGTCATCTTCGAGAAGCCGACGCCGCGGATGTCGGCGAACGCGTCGAAGAGCTGCCTCAGCGGCAGCCACGGCACCGAGCTCGACGTCAGCGAAGCCTGGGGAGCGATGGCCCGTAGGGCTCGCTCGATCGCGCGGCGCCGTTGGAGGATCGCGGCGATCTCGGCCGCAGAGATGCGGGCACCGCCCCGGTTCGCCAGCCTGAGATCAGCGTCCCGGAACGACGCCGGTCCCGAATGGTCGGCGACGTCGTATGCCCAGCGGGCCTCCACGGGGCGGAGGACAGCGACCAGCGGATCCTCGATCACGACGCCGTTCCGCAGGACGACCGGCTTCACCTACCCGAAGGTGAACGCGTACGCCTCGGCGCCGGGCTCGAGGAACTCGATCTCGAGCGTCCGCTCGCGGACCCCGTCGCGCTGGCGGACGAGCTGGTACAGACGGCCCTCCCGGAGCAGGCCGTTGCCTTCCTCGTCGACGTCGCCCCCGTGCGAGGAGCCCGGAGCCTCGCCGTCGAGGAGCAGGCGGAAGGGAATGGGCTCTCGCGCTCCGGGAGACAGCACGAGATGCGCGTCGCGGGCGTGGAAGCGGAAGGCGATGCTCCCGCCTGCCTGGTCGGCCACCACCTTCTCGGGCCCCACCGTCCACTCGCCGGCGAGGGACCATTCGTTGCGACCCAGCCGCTCGGGATCGTCGCCGCGGCGTTCGCCGCGTCCGCCACCGAGGTACGTCTCGGGTGTCCGCAGGTTGTCCCAGTCGGCCTCCGCCTCCACCCCAAACCCTTGAACGGAGACGGGCTCGCGCTCGATGCCGAGCAGCCGCTGGATGACGCGCTCCGACTCCTCGTAGCGTCCCTCGCCGAAATGCCGGTCGCGGATGACGCCCTCCGCGTCGGCGAAGTAGAGCGCCGGCCAGTAGTTGTTGTCGAAGGCGCGCCAGACCGCATAGTCGTTGTCGGCGGCCACGGGGTAGTCGATCTCCATCTCCTGCGTCGCCTGCCGCACGAGGTCGAGGTCGTGCTCGAACGAGAACTCCGGCGTGTGGACGCCGATCACGACCAGCCCGTCGTCCCGGTAGGCCCGCGACCACGCGCGAATGTACGGCTCCGTGCGCAGCCAGTTGATACACGTCAGCGTCCAGAAGTCGACGACGACGACCTTCCCGCGCAGGCCCTCGTGTGTAAGCGGCTCCGAGTTGAGCCACCCGGTCGCGCCGCCGAACGACGGCAACCTCCTCTCAGTCGTCGTCGCCATGGCTACGGCGCAACCGTTGCGGTGGGACGGCCGACTGCTGCTACGGCTGTCGTGATCACTTCCGCGACTGCCTGCGGCTGCGAGACCATGACCACGTGCGAGCCCTCGACCTCGGTGATTGCCGCGCCTGCCCGCTCCGCCATGGAGCGGACGACGTCGGCCCCCGCCGCCTTGTCGCCGGTCGCCACGACAGCCCACGAGGGCAGGTTCTTCCAGGCGGGCGCGCCGTTCTGCTCCGAGAACGCCGCCTCGGCGACCGGTCGCTGGGTCGCGGCCATCAGGGCCGTCTGCTCGACCGGAAGGTCGGCCGCGAAGGCGTCGTGGAACTTCGCCGGGTCGATCGCGAACTCGACGCCCGGCTCGCCGCCGTTCGAGGTCGGATAGTGGTGCGGGAGGAGCGCGCTGTTGAGAACGCTGTCCTTCGACCCGTCCTCGACCGCGCCGAGCGTCTCGCCCTCGTCCGGAGCAAACGCGGCGACGTACACGAGACCGACGACGTTCGTCGCGTGGGCCGCGGCGTTCGTGATCACGGCCCCGCCGTACGAGTGGCCGACGGCCAGGATCGGCCCCGGCGTCTCCTCGAACACCGTGGCGAGATACGCAGAGTCGATCGCGATCCCGCGAAGCGGATTCGCGGGAGCGGTCACCTGGATTCCCTGCGCCTGGAGGAGCTCGATGACACCGTTCCAGCTCGATGCGTCGGCAAACGCACCGTGCACCAGAACGACGGTGGGAGTGCCTTCGTTGGTCGGATCCTCAGACATGGCGTTCCTTTCTCGATCGGCTCTCATTTGGCCAGGTTCAAGAGCGGCTGGCCTTTCCTGACGATGTACGTCGCGAGCTCCGTCGCGTCGGCGTCCCCGACGTTGCGCACCGAGTGCACCCGCTCGGCTGGCACCGTCAACGCCTCGCCGGCGCTGACGGTGCTTTTCGGCTCGCCGTCGATCTCGTACTCGAGCGTCCCTTCGAGGACGTAGATCACCTCCTCGCCCGGGTGCCAGTGCCTGATCGCCGGGGCATCCGGATCGATGTCGACACGGTTCTGGATCATCTCGTGTCCTGGGACGCTGAGATCGTGCTCCTGGAGGTCGGTACGGGTGAGACCGGGTACCTGCTGCGTGGCCACGACTAGCGCACCTCCCTGTAGGCGGCGCGCAGCTCCTCGGCGAAGAGCTGCGGCTGCTCCCAGGCGGCGAAGTGCCCGCCCTTTTCGACCTTGTTGAAGTAGGTGAGCGTCGGGTAGGCGCGCCGCGTCCACGACTCGGGCGGCCGGAAGCCGTCCTCCCCGAAGACGGTGACACCGACGGGCACCGTGATCTCGGCAACCTTCAGCCCGGCGGCGCTGGTGGGGAAGGCTCCGCCGTGCTCCCAGTACAACCGTCCGGACGAGGCCGCCGTGTTCGTCAGCCAGTACAGCGAGATGTCGTCGAGCACCTCGTCCTTCGACTTCGGGTCGTCCGGATCGCCGCCGAACGACCACGTCGCGAACCCCGGGTGCCAGAAGAACAACGCGGCGAGCCCGGCCGGGGAGTCGGTCACGCCGTACCCGACGTCCTGCGGTCGCGCGGTGAGCGCGATGAAGTAGCCGAAGTACCCGCTCTTCCGCGAGGCGGCGAGCCCGTCGAAGGCGGCACGCTCCTCCTCGGTCATCTCCGGCAGGGGCCCCGTGCCGTTGAGCGCCGCCTCGACGTCTGGTGGCACCGAGGCCGGGAGGTTGACGTGGATGCCGCGGAGCCCCGACGGCGCCTGCCGGCCCATCGCCTCGGTGATGACCGCGCCCCAGTCGCCGCCCTGCGCGACGTACTCGTCGTAGCCGAGGCGCTTCATCAGCTCGTCCCAGGCGTGAGCGATGCGATCCGGATTCCAGCCAGGCTCCTCCGGACGCGCCGAGAAGCCGTAGCCGGGGAGCGACGGGATCACGACGTGGAACGCGTCTGCTGCCTCGGGCGGGTCGGTCAGCGGCTCGACGACCTTCAGGAGCTCGAAGATCGAGCCCGGCCAGCCGTGGGTGACGATGAGCGGCAGGGCGTCCTCGTGCTTCGAGCGCACGTGGATGAAGTGGATGTCCAGGCCGTCGATCTCGGTCAGGAACTGCGGCAGCGCGTTCAGCTTCGCCTCGGCCTTGCGCCAGTCGTAGGCGGTCGCCCAGTACTCGACGAGCTCCTTGAGCCTCGCCAGCTGCACGCCCTGCGACGCGTCGCCGACTGTCTCCTTGTCCGGCCAGCGCGTCGCGGCCAGGCGCCGGCGAAGGTCGTCGATCTCCTCCTGCGAGATCTCGGCGTGGAACGGGCGGATCTCGGTTGTGGTCTCTACGGTCGTGCTCATCATGACCTCCCGTTGCGAAGTGACTTGAACGCGGCTCGCAGCTCCTGCGAGAACAGCTCCGGCTCCTCCCACGCTGCGAAGTGGCCGCCCCTCTCGGCCTCGTTGAAGTAGGCGAGGGTCGGGTAGACCGTCTGCGCCCAGCTACGCGGTGCCCGGAAGATCTCGCCGGGGAAGGTGGTGAAGCCGACCGGGATCGTGACCGCAGGAGGTGCTTTGCCGGCGGCGAGCGCCGCGGCCCGGCCACCCTCCCAGTACGACCGCGCAGCCGACGCTCCGGTGGCCGTCAGCCAGTACAGCGTGACGTTGTCGAGGATGTGGTCCCGGGTGAGCCCGCCCGTCGGCTTCCCGTCGACGAATGCGCCGGCGATCTTGTAGTAGCTGTCGGTGTCGTGGTCGAGCATCCAGCCTGCGAGCGCCACCGGCGAGTCCAGCAGGGCGTAGCCGATCGTCTGCGGCCGTGTCGACTGCTCCAGGAAGTAGCCGAAGCCGCTCGACCTGAACGTGCCGACCGCTTCCAGCGCCGCGCGTTCCTCGTCGGACTCCGCCGGCAGGTTGCCGGTGTTTCCCAGTGCCGTTCTGAGCAGGTTCATGTGCACGCCGATCAGGCCCTCGGGTGACTGGCGGGCCATGTCGTCCGTGACCGCGGCTCCCTGGTCGCCGCCCTGCGCGACGTAGCGGCTGTAGCCGAGGCGATGCATCAGCTCCGCCCACGCCTGCGCGACGCGGCCGGTGTGCCAGCCGATCTCGGTCGGCTCGCTGGAGAAGCCGTAGCCGGGGAGGGATGGCAGCACGAGGTCGAACGCGTCATCGGCGGTGCCGCCGTGCGCAGTCGGGTCGGTTAGCGGGCCGATCGTCTCGATCAGCTCGATCACCGAGCCGGGCCAGCCGTGGGTCATGACCAGCGGGAGCGCGTCCTCGTGCTGCGAGCGGACGTGGATGAAGTGGATCTCGACGCCGTCGATCTCGGTCGTGAACTGCGGCAGCGCGTTCAGCCGCGCGGCGATTCTCCCGAAGTCGTAGTCCTCCGCCCAGTAGCGGGCGAGCTCCTGGAGCGGCGCGAGCTGCACGCCCTGCGAGCGGTCGTCGACCAGCTCCTTGCTCGGCCAGCGCGTTGCGGCGATGCGCCGGCGCAGGTCGTCGATCTTGTCCTCTGGAACTTCGACATGGAAGGTGCGGATGTCGGTGGCGGTCTCGACAGTGGTGCTCATGACAACCTCCGTTGTCGATGGGGCGGCTTTCGGTGACCTCCTTTCCGGTCGAAGGGGCCGACCGAATCTACTCCCGGCGCTCTGCCCCGGACAAGGGCCGACACCGGACCGAAACCTGCCGTCCGAAGATCGAGCCGGGCCTTCGCGAATGGAGGACGGGGAATGGGAGGGAGCTCCTTCCTCGGAGCGATCCTACTCCTGTGTTACAGTGAACTCAATGGTTCAGTATCCCACAACCGTCGGCCGCGCCTTCACCGCCCTCGGCGACCCGACCCGTCGCGCCGTGCTCGAACGGCTCGGCACCGGTAGCGCGACGATCAGCGAGTTGGCCGAGCCCTTCGGCATGTCGCTGACCGGGATGAAGAAGCACGTCCGGCTGCTCGAAGAGGCGGAGCTCGTGACAACGGAGAAGGTCGGCCGGGTCCGCAGGTGCATGCTCGCGCCCTACGCGTTCGAGGGCATCAGCACGTGGCTGCAGCGGCTCGACCGCTTCGCGCAGGTCGTCGAACGGACGAAAGGAGAACGATGAGCCCGACCAAGAAGAAGGGATTCTCGGCCGAGGAGAAGGCGGCGATGCGCGCGCGCGCCAAGGAGCTGAAGGCGGCCGCGGAGGGCGAGGAGGCGATCCAGGCCGCGCTCGAGAAGATGACGCCGGACGACCGCGCTCTGGGGAAGCGGATCCACGCGATTGTCAAGAAGACCGCTCCGGACCTGACGCCGAAGACCTGGTACGGGATGCCCGCGTACGCCAACAAGGACGGCAAGGTCGTCGTGTTCTTTCGCGACGCGGCGAAGTTCAAGGAGCGCTACGCGATGCTCGGATTCCAGGATGCCGGGAACCTGGACGACGGCTCGATGTGGCCGGTCGCCTTCGCGCTCACCAAGCTGACCAAGGCCGACGAGGCCAAGATCGCGAAGCTCGTGGAGCAGGCGGTGAGCTGAGGGTGAACGAGACGACGGTCACGACACCGAGCGAGCTCGAGATCCGGGTCGAACGGGTCTTCGACGCGCCGCGAGCGCACGTCTTCTCGGTCTGGACGGATCCGCAGCTGATCCCCGAATGGTGGGGCGACGGCACCGTCGTCGAGGAGCTGGACGTCCGC
>Ga0187776_10000976_pt1 | contig 13984 bp, 17 predicted proteins | sample 0216_BV02_MP12_2_FD_132426 | JGI IMG/M metagenome (GOLD analysis project Ga0187776, IMG submission 132426) | Tropical peat soil microbial communities from peatlands in Department of Meta, Colombia - 0216_BV02_MP12_20_MG | ecosystem: Environmental > Terrestrial > Soil > Wetlands > Peat | place...
ACCGGCATCCAGCTCCAGCATGCGCGCCAGCAGGGCCAGCCACATACGGCCCTCTTCCCTATCGGCTGCCGCGGCCATTCGCCGCAGGGTGACCGCATCGCGCCGGGCAATGGCATCGTGGATCTGTCGTCCCAGCTTGTCCTTGGCCAAGGGTGGCGCTCCTCGAACCTCAGGCCCATGATACGAGGCGTAAGGATACTCTTGCACCACAAACGATGCAAGCCCATTCTTGGAGCAAGAGTGACAACCTCGTCGCTAACGACCGGAGACTTCGGGGGAGGATAGACCGGACCTGACCGTAAAAGCTAAGGGCTGCGGGTTGCGACACTCTAGCTGCCAGCTCTGGTTGGGAAGCCATTGGCGTGGATGTATACACCGTCGCAGCTCCTGGTGCGATCACCCCTTTCGTGATTCCAACCAAGCTGCTCTATTCAACGCAGTCGGTTTTTTGGGTCTGGTTGCCCTCCGGGTATTGCCTCGTCGGGCTGATCGCTCAGCTTCCTTGGACTGACGTAGGCTGGTCAACCCTTGCGGCCGGCTGCCGCTTCTGCGCTACAAGCCCTCGCTCATCGCTGTCGATTCCCCGCTGCCGGTGCAGTTCAAAACGGGAAGATCACGACCTGACTCAGACAGCCTCCAGCTGAGCCTCGCTCATTCCAAAGTAGTGGCCTAATTCGTGGAGTACTGTCTGCCGAATTTGGTGACGGATTTCGTCGTCGCCCGAGCAAACGGCCTCAATGTTCTTCTGATACAGCACAATGTAATCGGGCCCTGAGGAGAAGTCGAAAACGCTCTTTCGCGTCAGCGGCACCCCACGAAACACTCCCAGCACCATGTATCGTGGACGCCGCCGTGTTCGCTGCAACTGTGACGGAGGTAGATCCTCGACCAGGACGGCGACGTTGTGAATTCGTCTGCGAAAAGTCTCTGGCAGCGAATCCAGCACCTCTGCGACTACGCTGATGAAACGTCGCCGCTCCATTTCGCCTTCAGCTCCAGTTCCTGGCAGTGGCACGGCGAGCCACTATCAGCACGAATACAGACACCGGCATCGGTGATATCAATCACTGCGCACGCAGAGAGTCAGCTTGAGAATAGCTCTGCGTCGTCCTCGTTTACGCGGATTTTTCTCAGTCAGAAGGCTCGCCATGGTGATCGCCTCCGAATTGAAAGAAAGGATGTTCATTCGTGTCGAAGGGCAGATTTACGAGGTCCTGTCGGCGGAATCCAAGGCCGGAGCCGCCAAATTGAGCGGTGTGGTCAAGACCAAGCTGCGCAATGTTAGCAGCGGCCGGATGTGGGAACCGCATTTCCGCCCCGATGAACGGCTTGAAAACCTGGAACCCCAGCAGCAGACCCTTGCGTTCCTGTTCAGCGACGCGGACGCTTGCACGTTCATGAACCCGGAGAATTTCGAGCAGATCGAGGTTCCCCGGGCCATTCTCGGGACCGCTGAACAGTTCCTGCAACCGGGGATGCAATTGCCGCTGCAGTTTTTCGAAGGCCTGCCGATCAGCGCCGTCTTCCCGGACGTAATGGACGCCCGCGTGGCCACCACGGCGCCGCCCGCGCACTCGCAGCAAGACAGCACCTGGAAGGAAGCGACACTCGACAACGGCCTGCACATTCGCGTGCCTCTGTTCATTGCTCCTGGCGAATTGGTGCGCGTCGAAGTCAAGACCGGTCGCTATGTCGAGCGAGCAAGGGGCGAGCGCAAGCGCAGTGCATAGGGCGGTCAGATTAAGGCGCTCCGCCCGTCATAGGAGACACGAGATAGCTTGCATGAACCGCTCGAACGGTTCACAGGTGCCACGCCGCCCGAGATTCCACATCGAGCACGGATGAAAACTTCAGGATGGTCGGCTTCACCAGGCTTGCAAAGTCCTCATAGGCGAGTTGAATCAGCTCCCGGTGCGAGCCGGCATTGAACGCGATCTGCTTGTCTTTGGTCAGACTCTCATCCACAAATACTGGCATCCCGTACAGATTCCCAAAGGGCGGCATGGCGCCGGTTTCACAGCCGGGGAATCTGTCTTTGAACTCTTTTTCCTTGGCGAGGCTGAGGGTTTTTGCTCCCGTCGCTGCCTGCAATCGGGCAACATCGATTTGGCGTGAGGCGGGAAGAACAGCCATTGCCAACCCGTCATCCATTTTCACAATCACCGTCTTGGCCAGCTCGTTACTCGGCGTGTGGGTAAGTGCCGCGATTCCCTGAGCGGTGTATGCCACCGAGTGAGAGATGGCCACGTACTTGATCTGCTGACCATCGAGAAACTCCTTCAGTTTTTTCACGGGCATGGCGACCTCCGTGCACTCTGGCAGCACGTGTTATATGGCCGACTGAGGATACACACTACCCCTCTCCAATGGCGATCTCCCCGCGACGGGACGCGAGGCCAAAACGCTTTCCGCCTACGCTGCTGGAGCCGAAATGCTAACCGGCAGCAGCTTCCTGACGGTCGCCAACAGGCCTTCGGCGCCTTCTAACGCATAAACGCGCGCGTCCGCGGGAATCTCCGTTTCGGCAGTGGCCCCGCAGACCAGCAAGACAGGAGTCTTCCACTGCTCCCTTGCCTCGACGGCCAGCTTCATTTTGTTGTCCCGCGGAAAGCGATGGCCGATCACGACCAAATCGAACTTTTCCCTTCCAAGTAGCTGCAGGGCCTCGTCAACGCTGGTGATGGCTGTTGCGGCGTATCCGCCTTGCCTCAAGATGGAACACCGGGAATTGGAGACAGTCTTGTCGAAGGAGACACAGAGCAGCTTTGGCTCCGGCATAAGGCACCTCCCCTACCGGCCAAACCACATATGAGGGGGCCGTGTTTCCACCAAACAAGAATAGTCCCCGACCTGGCCATCCGCTACCCGGCTCACGCGGCGTTGTGACTTGGGTCACGAGGGAAACGCGGTCCCATACACAAACGCGGGAACCCATCCCCGAGTTCCTGCAGATGGCATCCCTAATACTGCGTCATGCAGCTTTGGGCATGGCTTTTCGCAAGCATGCCTTGGCTTCGTGCAATACCCTGTCGTAGTTGTCGATGGCGAGCCGCTGCACGCTGATGCGCGCACCCCGTACGCCCGCGTCGCGCGCGATCTTTTTGAACTCGACCTGAAGCCCTTCGGCTTGCTTCGGCGTCAACTGAGTGATGGGCAAAGTGGCGCGGGCACCGCCTGCTGTGCTGATCTTCACGGAATAGGGGAACAGAGGCTCGGGTGTTCTTGCTGCCATACCAAACCTCCTTCTGGCTACAGTTTACTCCAGCGCCGCCGCGCCTTCCGTGGAGCCCAAGAACGCTGGATAACTCGCGATGTCAGAGTCGTTGACGAGGAGGTTCTGCACGGGGACCGGTGACGGCAGTCACTGCAAAAAGCCCCGGAGCGGTTGAACATATATGCACTTGGGTTCTCCATCCAGGAACCCAAGCGAGGGGGGTTTTGTTCTGCACTCCTGCCCTCGCGGCAATTCTCGGACGAAACCTCCACCTTAGGCGGCGGGCTGCGGGTGGGAAGGACTGTCTGGGCCCGCCCGATGCGGGCTGGGAGGCCAGCGCTACGGACTTATAGTCTACGCTGTGAAACCATTATGCTCGAAGCAATTGTCATCATTATTGCTCTCGGCGGCTTGGAACTCATTCTCTGGTGTTTGGACCATCGCCAGCAGAAGAAGCAGATAGAGTTGTTGGACTCCATCTGGGCGGAACTGGCCATCAGAAACTCCGCGGAAGAGGAGACCAAGGCACTTCGTCATTAGTAGCTACAGCCGGAGTCGGGATCGACAATGGGGGCCATCTCGCAGCGCGCATACTTCCGCTTCTACGCCCAGCTGAATGATTTCCTAACCTGCGAGAGAAGGGGTCTCTCCTTCGTGTATGTGTTCCAGGCCGGCGGAGCAGCTAAGGGCATGATCGAAGCCCTGGGCGTGCCGCACACGGAGATTGATCTCATCCTGGTCAATGGTGTGTCGGCGGATTTTTCCTGGCCTGTCCTAGACGGCGACAGGATCAGCGTCTACCCACGCTTCCAGTCCATCGACATCGAGTCGCTAACGCAGGTCAGGCTCTCAGATCTTCCCGAGGCACGCTTCGTTACCGATACCCACTTGGGCAGGCTGGCGTCCTATCTGCGCATGCTGGGGTTCGACACGCTTTATCGCAACGATTACTGCGACGCGGAACTGGCCGAGCTCTCCCGCTCGCAAGGACGCGCGTTGTTGACCAAGGACGTAGGCCTACTGAAGCGGTCTTCGGTCACGCACGGCTACTTCGTACGCGAGGTACACCCGCCGTGGCAGTTAAGGGAAGTCGTACGCCATTTCGGCCTCTCCGGCGCAATGGCGCCGTTTCAGCGCTGCTTGCGCTGCAATTCCCTGCTCCAGCCCACCGTCAAGCAGGATGTGGAGGGCCGGCTGCCGCCCCGAACGAGAAAACTCTTCAACGATTTTCACCTTTGCCCAGCCTGTGGCCGCATCTACTGGAAAGGGTCGCACTACGAACACATGCAGCGCCTTGTCGACTCCGTCACCACCCAATCTTGAAAACCCAACCGTTCACTTCAAGGCCCTGCCGTTTCGGAAAGCGAACCGGAGACAGCTGTTGCGTCAGTGACCATAACCTCCGCAAAGATCCAGCGCCCGAGCTCCGCCGCCCTGCCTTACTCGCTCCCCTTCAGTTGCCTGCCCAGGATAAAGCTCGGCCCCGTCACTGACTTTCAGACTGCTTCCGTGCTGGAATGTAATCCTCGCGACAAGACGGCGAAAGGAGGTCGCCATGACGTCGAAGCTTCCCGGAGGCTTGGATCCCGTAACCACAGAGCTGGTTGGGATTGCAGCGGCCGTTGCTGGCCACTCTGAACCCTCTTTTGACTATCATTACAACGAGGCCCTGAACCTGGGTGTTTCCTTCGCCGCGATCGAGGAAGCCGTCAACCTGCCGCACGCTGTGCATCAGGCGGGGCAAGAGCACATGGAGGAATTCGCAAGACGGCGGATGGGAAAACCGGCCAACGCAATCGCGAAGGCTGCTTGACGTTCGCGTCCCAAGATTCTTGGGCATCCCCGACGGCCGTAGATCCTGGCCTGAGCTCCCGCGATGAACCCGGTCATCGCGAACGACAGGAGGGTCTGGAGACACCCTCTCGCGCGCGACAGCACGGGTCCCGCGTGCCGAGGTCGAGCGCCTCTGTCAGTGGCTCCTGGAGAAGTGCTCGTGCGCAATCCGCCACCGGCCACCACGCCTTATGAAGACGTGGCTGCCGCGCCCCTGGACGCGATGCCCCGGCGAGAGTTGCACCACCCAATAAAAGCTGACCACGGCGGCCCCGTCCAGGACTTGCACGTGGGGCTCTGCGATGCGATACCGCACTCGTGGTGACTGGTCCAGGTAGTGCTGAAAGGTCTTCTTCAGCGCCGCACGGCCCGCAATGCGCTTGTACCGGGTCGAGGAAAAGCCGACGAAGCCAGGCTCGAATTGCCCAACGAGTGCGTCCAAATCTCGGCGATTGAAGTCTGCTACCTGCTGGCGCTCCAGGCGGAGAATCTCACGTTCCACTGAGGTCATGTTGGTCATCTCCCTCTTCGATTTTTCAACCGCTCCAATGCCAATCGTACTACTGGCAGCCGCCGATGTGACCCAGGATCGCAATGGCAAGTCGTTTCAGCCCCCCCGGGCCTTTCATTGCAACAGGGGTGCACCCTGGGACCCGTGATTGCGCTCACGGTCATCCGGCTTCCGAGCGGACATCCGGCGCTTGTGTTCCTGCTAGGTTTGCTTCCAGATCGCAGAGGGTGTGACGTCAAAGATGCGGTAGAGCTGGTCGGCTCAAACTTGAGCCGTTTGGCGGACGTCAGCCCGCCGGCGAAATCCCGAGCGCAGCGAGGGACCTCACGAGGAAGGTTGGTGGAGCTAGTCGGGATCGAACCGACGACCTCATCGTTGCGAATTCCAACTTCCGCGCGAGATGGCGCGACACTGAAGAAGAGTGAGTGAGCGGAATCGTCAGTTTTCATGCGGGTTTGACCGCTGTTCTTTGCCCCTCAGCTAATGTAGAGCGACACTTTCCGACAAGGCCCGATGCGGGTAGGGATGGCAGGGTTACGACACAACTCACGACACAACCCGCAAGCGGTCCTTGGTGGGGAACCCTCGGAAGCAGGTCCACACTTAGCCGCGAGTTGTCCGTGGCCGCCCCCTGCCACAGGCGGCGGCACGCCTAGGGCCTGGAACCAGTGCGGATGGCTCAACCGCGTTAGCAGTTCTGGAACGCCATAGTGGTACACGACGCTCTCGGCGATGGCAGTGCCCATTTTGGTCGTGCGTTCCGCCAGCCAAGCAGGCACGCGTCCGCCATGCAGTGGTAGGTCGGCAACTCCCGAGCGTTTCATCTGAAGACATTCTACCTGCCGGACCTGCCCAGGGGACTCGACAGCCGCGCAGAGTGCGCCGAAGGGGTAGGGTGACGTTAGTCGGCCGCTTCGAAGAGAACCGGGAAACGCAGCGATCTTTCGCTGCTCTGGCGGCCGTAAACACACTACCGGGGGCCCGCCATACCAGGCTTCCTCGACAGCCTGAATCGCTTTCAGCGATTCCGTTCTATCGGCAAGGAGCTTTTACTTTGGATACCCCCTGGACGTTAGCTTCCAGTTGGCCCTTCATGTGGGTGTAAAGGTCAGCAGCCAAGGCTTCTTCGATCTCCTTGCGGGTCTTATGCTCATTCTGCATCTGTTCGATCTTGTCAAGGACAGCCTTCGCTGCTTCGCCAACTTGCTTGCGCAACAGAGTCAGAATGTGGTCTTCTTTGCTCATAAACAACCTCCTTTATTTTTTCTCTGAAACCATCCCCTCTAGGATCAATTGCTTCGTTGAAGGGCCACAAGTAATGGAAGTCGGGAATACAGCCACATGCGGTCGAGGAACATGTGAGTCTGCTGCTGTTTCGTCATGATTCTGCAATACGTCCGATCGTCGATTCCGGGAAACGGGCATCTCGGACAGAGCATGTTCTTACACTCTGCACACCCACGTCGTTGTTCGATCGCACTCGCCAACTGGGCCAGCCGCTTCGACAGGGATTCCCTGCGGTCACCGACCTTTCCAATGGGCTCCCCGTGGCAGCAGCAACGTACGTCGCCGCAACCGTCGACCTCGATTCGCGTCAGTGATCGGCACGGCGCCTCTCCTCGAAGCCAGCGGCCCGGGTACTTTACATGTGGTGGGATGGGCATTTGCTGCAGAAAGGAAGGCGCACCTTCTTCCTCGATCCGGCCCATCAAGCGGGCCAGTGCGTCCGGTTCCTGCAAATACCGAGATATCTCGCATACGGTTGCCTTTGTCTCTTGGCCCTTCGCCCAGGCGATGAGCGGAGCCGCACCCGTCGACGTCCTGATCGAGAGCAACTCCGGTTCGTGCGTACTGTAGACATCCACGCCAGCACACGCGACCTCCCAACTTTCATCATTGCCGCTTCTCGACTTTGTCTTTTTCTTTGGCTGGACCTGGATGTAATGCCGGGCGGGAACGAGATGCTCACTCAGGACATCGCGGTCTCGACAGAGCCTCGGCCAACGTTCGCTCTGATTCGTCGCAGGGTAGACCTGAACAATGGTTCCTCCTACACTCAGAATGCCCTGCAACCATTCTGCTGTTTCCGATGACAACTCGCCTCTCTTAATGATTACACGGCTCGTCCCTTTTCCTGCCGCCGGCGACGCCTCACAGGCGTAAAGCGCATCCGTGGCCAACAGCCGAGCCAGATGTGCATCCTTCCTCAGATCACATGTTGGGGCTGGTTGGAGTGTCTTGAGGTCGTAAGAATACTCTGTGGTCACGGGCAAACCGGTGTGATCGAGTGTGCAAGCGATTCGATACGTGTCGTGCGTCGTCCAGAGGGGCGTGCCGGCAAATACCCACAAAAAATTGTGCGAGTAGAAGTCAACGGGGAGTTCCTTCACGAAACGGATGGTCTCGGCACCATCTGCGCGAGTCTCGGTCGGCAACCCCAGGATGATGCTCACGCCAACCTTTAATCCGCACTTCTTCGCGGTCAGAACGCTCTTCCTTACCCGTTCCACGAACTGCCTCTCGGGTGCCAAATCCTTGTCATGCCAACCTGGAGGTCTGACTTTTCCGATGGCGCGCAAGACAGAGGGCACTGCGCTCTCCAGACCGAACATTACGCTGGCGAAGCCCGCGTCCCGCATCAGTCTCATCAGTTCCTCATCTACGGTATCGGCACGAGTGATGCATGAAAGTACAAGGTTGAGCTTGCGATCGGCGACCGCCTGGCATAAGGCCTTGGCACGCTGCGGCACGAGCGTGAACGCATCATCTTGGATGGCAACCGGGTAACGTTCTCCAGTGCGTTTCTGGTGTGCGCCGATGTACTCCAACTCCGCTATGACTCTTTCGATAGAATGCAACCGTAGGCGCCTCCTTGCCAGTGCGGCAAAACAGCAGTATTGGCAATGATGCGTGCAACCCCGACCGGTGAGCACTCCTTCCTGACCGTCCGCTAGAATGCCTGACAAATAGGGTGACGGGGTCGCGTCCAGCGCTCCCGCCACTTCTCGCTCACTTGAACCGATTAGAGGCGGCAACTTCGTGCAAATCACCTCACCGTCTCTGCGGAAAGCAACTCCGGGCTGGGCATCATCGAAGACGTCACTGTCAACTAACTTTTCAAAGACTTGCGCTGCAGTTTCCTCGGCCTCCCCCATGACGCAGGCATCGATCACCGCGTTCCTTTCCATCAATGGCTGCGCACTGAAAGTGGCGGTGGGGCCACCGAACACGATGCGCACCGCAGGCATGCGGCGCTTGATGCTTTGGGCTATTGCAAGGGACAAGCCAGCGTTGGTGTCATACACCGTAAAACCGACGACGGGACACTTCTTTCTAAGAATGTCGGCTGCAACTGCGTCGACCGTACCCGGATTCGCGCTCAAGTATTGAGCACTCGCCATCCCGTCTCTGGCAAGCGCCGCACGGAGGTACGCAACCCCGAGGTGATTCCTGAAAACGCCGGCGTTCCCCCCGCCAGGAGCAAAAACAAAGAGGATGTCGTTCTTACTCATGCTCATGGGCGGCTCATTTTGAGGGATCCTTGCCGAGGGTGTCGACTAGCTCACGAAGCCAAATGAACGATTAGCAGCTCACCCGTTCTTCATCACTCTATTGCTAAGGCTTTCATCACGGCCAAGAGTTTGTCCGACTCTTCTCGTGCAAGAACGCGGTACCTTCTCGACCTCGGTTCACACGTCAGCACATGCATGCTGTGATATTCAGTGACACTGATCACTATAGCCTGTGAGGAGGCCGGGTCAAGGGAGCGGACGCATGGCGTACGCGCGGCGGCGCGGAAGTGACCAAGAGGGAGGAGCGGAGATGCCCCTATCCCGTAGTGACAGGATTCGTTGACCCAAACGAGAAAGGCGCCTAGCATATCTGTGAGCGAGAGGGCGCCTGTAATGGCAAGCCCGGGGAAGGAAGTGTGCCGCATGGGAGGGCGCACGCTCGGGCACTACCGCATCGCCGACAAGATCGGTGCGGGCGGGATGGGTGAAGTGTACCGTGCCCACGACCTGCGTCTGGATCGCGACATCGCCATCAAGATCCTTCCCCCCGGTACCCTCGCCGATGAATCCGCCCGCAAACGTTTCCGCCAAGAGGCCCTCGCCCTCTCGAAACTGAACCACCCCAACATCGAGACCGTCCACGACTTTGACACCCAGGATGGCGTTGACTTCCTGGTTATGGAATACATCCCCGGCCGCACGCTAGAAGTGATGTTGGGTTCCCGGCTTGCCGAGCGGGAGATCGTCGAGCTGGGTGGACAGATGGCCGAAGGCCTGGCAGCGGCGCATAAGCAGGGCATAGTGCATCGCGACCTGAAGCCTGCGAACCTGCGGGTCACCCCTGAGGGCCGGCTAAAGATCCTGGACTTCGGCCTGGCCAAGATGCTGCATGAGCCGAGTCCCACGGCGGCGACCGAGAGCCTGAGTCGGCCCGAGGATGCGGTGGGCACGCTGCCTTACATGGCGCCGGAGCAACTGCTGAACGAGAAGGTGGACGTTCGCACCGACATCTGGGCAGCGGGTGCGGTGCTCTACGAGATGGCGACGGGACGGCGTCCTTTCCCGAGCAGTGGCCCTCGGCTCGTGGATGCCATCCTGCACCAGCCGCCCTCGCCTCCCAGCGGCGTGAGCCGCAAGGTTTCGCCCGGACTGGAAGCCATAATCCTGAAATGTCTGGAGAAAGAGCCAGGGAACCGCTACCACTCGGCCAGCGAGATCGCGGTGGATCTGCACCGGCTGACGTCGGTCTCATCGGTGTTTCACGCCATGGCGTCAGCCTCGCGCATGCGCACCCGCAAGATTGCGATTGCAGGAGCCCTGCTGACGGTGCTGACGCTGGCGGTGGCCACCGTCTTTTGGTTGAGGCGAGGCAGTCCTAGAGCGACGGAATCCACACACGTCATACCTTCGATCGCCGTGCTTCCATTTGTCGACATGAGTGCAGAGAAGGACCAGGAGTATCTAGGCGACGGTTTGGCCGAAGAACTGCTTAACACCCTCGCCAAGATCCCGGAGTTGCGCGTGGCGGCTCGGACGTCGTCGTTTCAGTTCAAAGGAAAAGGCGCAAGAGTGGCGGATATAGGACGTCAGCTGAATGTGGCCGCGATTCTAGAAGGCAGTGTTCGCAAGGAAAGGGGCCGCGTGCGAATCAACGTGAAGCTCGTCAAGGTTTCAGACGGGTTTCAGCTGTGGTCAGAGAACTATGACCGAGAATTGGACGACGTCTTTGAGGTGCAAGATGAGATTGCGAGTTCGGTGGCGAGATCGCTGAAAGTGACCTTCCTGAAAGCGGCACCGTCCTTGCCAGTAACCAATGCTGAAGCTTACAACGCCTATCTGGAAGGACAGTACTTTCGTGAGCAGCGCACGGCCGAAGATTTGAGTAGGTCGGTCGGTTACTACGAGCAGGCGATTAAGTCCGACCCAGGCTATGCTCTGGCGTGGGCAGGGCTCAGTGCGGCCCGTATCTTTCAGGTCACGATCTCCTACCTGCCATTCGACGAGGGCTGTCGGAAAGCGCGACAGGCGGCGAAGCGGGCTTTGACTCTGGACCCGAAGCTGGCAGAGGTCCACTCGACGATGGCAGAGGTCGCGATGACGTGCGACTGGGATTGGGCCGGCGCGGATGCTTCCTATCAGCGAGCGGCAGCCCTGGAGCCCAGAAACGTGACGACTCTCGGAGCCGTTGCTGATCTTCGCGGGGTCCAGGGCCGCTTTGAAGATGCATTGGCGCTGGAGCGTCAGATCATAGAGCTTGATCCGCTCAACCCTCTTGCCCATATCAGCCTTGCAGTGGATGCCTATAGGGCCGGTCGGCTTGACGAGTCGGTTGCGGCCTTTAAGAAGGCCCTCGAACTCAACCCGAACAACCCCGCCATACATTATTCGATCGGCAAAGTCTACCTCGCCCAGTCGCATCCGCAGGAGGCATTGGCCGAAGTAGAGCGGGAGACGTCTCCCGGCTGGCGCCTGCAGGGGTTGGCCCTTGCCAATTATGCTGTGGGACGACAAAGGCAATCAGATGCAGCCCTTGCGGCGCTGATCACGGAGTTCCATTCGGATATGGCTTTTCAGATTGCTGAAGTGTACGCATTCCGTGGGCAAACAGAGAAAGCGTTCGAGTGGTTGGAGCTAGCATACACCCAGCGCGACGCAGGGCTCATCTCAGTAAAAGGAGACCCCCTCTTGAAGAGCCTGGAGCACGACCCGCGCTACGCCCATCTCCTCAGTAAGATGGGCCTTTCTTAGAGGCTCACAGGATCTCGCTCGCACTCCGCGCGCCCCCCTTCCCTCATTCGAACCTGCTCGATGAAAAAATACGTTTACCGCCTGCGCATGATGTCAGGTGCTCTTGCGAAAGCGATGGAACTGGGCTGCTGGCGTCAAAAGAAATGGCTCCTCAGGTAGGACTCGAACCTACAACCCTCCGGTTAACAGGGCAATTCCAGCGTGGTCCAAAGCCAACCAACTAACCCCAAGAAAACACGTAACTATAGCTCTTCCGATCTGGCTGATACTGGCTGCTTTTGTTCCCGGTTCACGGACAGAAAACGGACAAAACAGTACCCCTCTGCCGCATCAGTACGCGGACGGCACGCGGACAGTGGCAATCTTCTCTCAGTCTTAGCAGGCACTTACTGGGACATCGGGTTGGCAACCCAACGCGCTGCCATTTTCTCCGCGCATCGCCCGTTCCCCACATTCGCCTATCCGCCTAGTCACGCCCTGCATCGTGAGTGAAACCGCCTGCCCGAGCTGCATGCGGGTTTTTATGCTCACCGCGGAACCGCTGCCCCGGGACATTGACTGTCCGGTTTGCAGCACGCATCGTCCCGCAGCAGGTAAGGGCGGCGACATCACGGCCCTTGCCGCGAACTGACAATTCCGCGCCGGCCAGCCCCCATCGGCGCGCGGGAGGTTCATCTAGCGCGTGGCACCTGGTTGACGTTCGTCTACGCCGAAGATTCGCAGCGCTCTTTAATCTTTCGAGATGATGAAGTTACTCAGCTTCCAGGGATTCTGAAATGTCTCGATTTCGACCTGCTGTTTCTTCTTGTTCACCGTTAGCTTGCATGCCGGCAAGAGCGTCCCCGAGCCCTTGCCGTCGGGCGTGAGAATCAGCTCGATAGCGCCGACGTCGTATTCCTCGGAACGCGTGCCACCGCGGAGCTCGCCGAAGGCAAGTCTGCGATCAGTGACGAGACGGAGGTGGCGTTGCCCTTTCTCGGAGGGTAATTCAATGATGTACTTGATCTGGTTGCCAACGCCCCAATCGCTTGAGAAGCGGCCCTTGCCTTTCATGTCCTCTAGGGCACGCCTTAGGCCGTCCTGGCCGGAGCGTTTGAAGGCATCAATCAGTGCCTTCCGATCGTCTGGCGTCGAAAACCCCTCGATAATAATTTTGACATTGACCACCCTGCCCATTTGAGTACTTGTTCCCATGGCCGTCGCCTGGATCGTCATGCGTTCCTGACCTTGGACGGTTGTGCCGATCCCAGCCAACAAGAGGAAGAGCGAAAGTGTAAGCGCTTTAACACGCCTGTTCATATCTCGCATATCCGTTCTCCTTCTCCCTGTCATCGCGCCCGGATTGCTTCCCAAGCAGCCTTGCTGATGCCAAATGCAGTCCTGACGCTTACACATTATGCTACGTGCTCCGTCGATGAAGCGACGACTGTTTGTTTTGCTCGGGGTTGGAGCTGCGATGTCCGAAGAGCCCGGCGACGAGCGTGACAGAATCTAACCGCCTCAGCGTTGCTGCCGTGTGGACGTGCTGACAGTGAGGACAGGTTCAGGAGATGCTTGCTGCGAGCAGGTTTCTTGAGAGCGGCTACGCGGCGTCCAGGGTGTTGTGGCCCCTCAGGTCGAACCCGCCAGCCATACCAGTGCGATTAGCCAGTCGCCCGCGCTCGTGACACGAGTGCGGTAGCCTTTATCGGTCGTATCCTCCGTAAGCCAAACTGCTCCCGGCCTCATCCAGTGCGTTTCGCCGTCGATCACGGTCACCTCCGCCTCACCCGCCATCGTGAACACGAATTGACGTCGCGGCGTGGGGTGGTAATCACCGTACCAGCCCGCTCGCAGTCGGGCGAAGACAACAGCTTGTGTCGCCGCAGGCACCGAGACGTCCATCACCGGCATTCCAGGAATAAATTCCAGCGGTGCTAGTTCTGTTTCCATTTGCTCAAAATGGGTCTCGCCATCGGGTCCGGTGTACGACCGCATGGCATGGTCGTCAGTCGATAATCGCTGAGCGGTAGGGACAGAATTTACAAAACGTTTACCTGGCCCCTAGTGTGTCCGCTTCTATACTGCGCGACGCGCCACTCCGTTCGAGAGCGGGCGGGAGAGCGCCCGGGGGGAGGGTTGCTAGTCCCGTCCGTTTCTCTTTCTTCCACAGACGGTCCAAGATGG
>Ga0187776_10000977_pt1 | contig 13975 bp, 15 predicted proteins | sample 0216_BV02_MP12_2_FD_132426 | JGI IMG/M metagenome (GOLD analysis project Ga0187776, IMG submission 132426) | Tropical peat soil microbial communities from peatlands in Department of Meta, Colombia - 0216_BV02_MP12_20_MG | ecosystem: Environmental > Terrestrial > Soil > Wetlands > Peat | place...
CCCCAAACGTTCCTTATCCAAAATTCTTTATAATATTTTTTTTAAAAAGGCAACCCTAAAATTGGCTGGAGACGAATTCGGCCCAAGGAAATAACAAAAGAGCAGGCTTTATGTCAAGTCTTTTTTTCTTCGGCCCAGAAATTGGCAAGAACGATCGGTCACCGGAGACGGCTAAATTCTCAAAATTCTTGGTATGCTGCTGCTCGACCGGGTGCTGTCCCGAATCGTTATTATCTTATTGGTAAAGCAGCACCGCCCGATCTTTCCTCAACTCTCCGGATCAAATAATAGCTTGATTCTCATTTTTCGTCTATAGTATAGATCATAGTTCCAGTGTGTGCATGGGACGATGAAAGTCTATGAAGAATGAAAAACTCTCTCCGAAGGATAAACGCCTTCTGGGGCAAATCCAGGGGGACCTGCCGCTATCCCTGACTCCCTTCGTCCAGGTTGCCCGGAATGCAGGGTGGAAAGAAAAGGTCCTACTCCGCCGGGTCCGAGGGTTCGTCCGCGGGGGAATCATCCGGAGGTTCGGGGCGATTTTACGTCATCAGAAAGCCGGATACGAGGGAAACGCCATGGTAGTCTGGAAGGTGCCCGAAGAACAGGTCCCCAGAGTCAGCCAGACCATTGTGTCCTTTCCCCCTGTCAGCCATTGTTACCTCCGTCCGCCCTTTCCCGATTGGCCTTTTAACCTCTATACAATGGTTCACGGAAAAGGCGGAAAGGATTGCCGCCGGATAGCCCAAGCAATCTCGAAGAAAACCGGGATCAAGGATTATCGGCTCCTCTTCTCCAAGAGAGAACACAAAAAGTCCAGTATGACTTATTTCTGAAACCTTTCGCTGGTGATGGTTTCGCAAAAAGCCTTCAGGATCATTAGCCCTGCGAACCCCTGATCATGTCCGGGGCAGGCGTCAGGGTCCAGAACTTCTTGAAATAACTGAATTCTGGGTTTTGCTGGGATGACAATTTTTATGGAATTTTTACTTTTGACGAGTTCATAACTAGCGATTCCAAAGACCACCAACAAATGTTCTCCCCCCTTTGATTCGGCCAAAACCCCGCTGATGCAAATCAAGAATATTGGCTCGAAAAAAGTGAAATAGGATATAATTTCAAAATCTTAGGTGGCGAAAAAATATTAGCTCGAATATCCGTAAATTTTCGAAAAAACTCCTTGACATTTTTTGAGGGGATATGTTACTAAACTTTTGAATGAATATTCATTCATTAGGCTAAAAAGAGGGGCTAAGCGAGGAGATTGGATTGAGTCTAGGAACCTGCTATGATGAGAAAAAAACAGGGCTGGGAACCTAGATCGGATGGAGGAAGATAAAAAGAGATTCTACCGGCAGTTTGCGCGTTTCAGCGCCATTGGCTTGGAGATGGGTCTCTCCGTGGCCATCGGATTGGCAATCGGCTATTATCTGGATCGATATTTCCAAACCAAACCGTGGCTCACAATCATTTTCTTGCTTCTGGGTGTTGCCGCAGGGTTCCGCAGGCTCTTCTCCCTGGCGAAAGAGATTGACAAAAGAGAACGAAAAAAGTAATCTCCCTCTGTTGTCGAACCATCAAGAAGCCCAGAAGCTATTCTCCATCGAGAAACGCAGCGCCCAGATTTTGGCTGTCTTGCTCCTGGCGAGTCTCTGGTTTCAAAGCTGGGCCGTCTCACTAGGATTGATCCTGGGTGGAGGGATCGCCCTGCTCAATTTTCGTTGGCTCTGGCGAATTTTGAGTCAATACCTGATGGCGAAGAAGAAATATTCCCTCTTCCAGCTGATCGGGAAGTTCTTTTTCTTGCTGCTGGTCCTCTTCTTGGTCATCCGCTTCGTCCGGGTGAACCCGGTGGCTTTGGTCGTTGGGGTCTCCACGTTGGTTTTGGGGATGGTTTTTGAGGTCGTCCGACAATCTCTACGGAGCAATAGAAAGGGAGTAGGTTAATGGCCGGACACGCCCCCTTTACCTGGTTCCATTACATTCCGGGGATCGGAAGCCTGCCGCACCAAGTTTCCATGGCTCTATTTGTCCTGGGGCTTTTGTGCATTCTGGCTTATGCAGGGTTTAAGAAGATCGCCTCAGGGCCGGCAGGAGAAGCCCTGGTCCCTTCCGATCGGCTGACCGTTCGCAATATCTTCGAACTCTTCACCGAGATGGTGCTGAAATTCCTGGATGATATTATCGGGCACCGGGGGCGGGAATTCCTCCCCCTCATTGGGACGCTGGGGTTCTTTATCTTTTTTTCCAACTTCCTGGGGCTGGTTCCAGGATTTCTGCCCCCCACGGACAACCTGAACACCACTCTGGCCTGCGCCCTGGTGGTCTTTTTCGCCACCCATTACTATGGGCTGAAGACCCACGGGATCAAGTACCTCAGGCATTTTCTCGGCCCGGTCCTCTGGCTATCCCCCTTGATGCTCCCCATCGAGATCATCAGCCACCTGGCCCGGGTCCTTTCCCTATCCATGCGTCTTTTCGGGAATATCATGGCCGATCATATGCTCCTCTCTCTGACCCTTGCGGCTCCTTTGATCCTGCCCCTGTTTCTTTCCCCCATGTCCCTTTTCCTGGGGGTGTTCGTTTCCCTCATCCAGACCTTTATATTCATGCTCCTTTCTATGATCTACATTTCCCTGGCGGTGGAGGAGTCTGAACATTAGGTCATCGGCAAAGCTATTTCGACATCTGGAATCCTCTCTTTCCCGCTCCCCCGGAATGGGAAAGACGGAAGGTGGAGGACCTTCGCATATTGAGAAAGGTCTTAGGGTGATTTGATTTCAAACCAACGGGAGGTAAGGGAGAATGAGAAGAAAAGGATTGGGGATTTTGGCCTTGACTTTGGTTTTGATTTTAGCCTTTGCATCCTTGGCCTTTGCCGCTGAAGAAGCCTTGGGCCAGGAAGCCAAGAAGTTCATCGGCCTGGCCTGCGGTCTGGCCATTGCGATCGCGGCCTTGGGAGGGGGCTTGGGACAGGGGATCGCCATCTCCAAAGGCCTGGAGGGCATTGCCAGGAACCCGGAAGCCCAGCCCAAGATTTTCATCCCCATGATCGTAGGATTGGCCCTGATCGAATCCTTGGTCATTTACGCTCTGGTCATTTCCATTCTGCTGTATGCCAAGCTGTAAGCAGGACTCGGCTCCTCCCCAGCGGAGGGCCTGGGGTTTCCAAGGGGCTCGATAAAAACACTTTCTAGGAGGAAGGCTCGTTCGATTCGGGCCAAATTGCGAAAAGACTTCAGAACCCCCGGGGCTTGAGGGGGAGGAGGATCGCCGCCAGTTCGGTCCAGGGACAAAGCCTGGGTAGATCACCTTTCTTGGGACCCCTATTCCCGGGGCGGAGGAATTAATCCTGAGGACCGATAAGGAAGGAATGAGATGGATGCAGTTATCCTTTACAATGTTTTTCCCCAGGAAACCTTTGGGGCGCTTATCGCCGTTTATTTCTACCTCACCGGCCTGAGCGCCGGGTCTTTCGTTCTCTCCACTATGGCCTTTGTCTTCGGGATGGAGAAGTTCAAGCCCATCGGGAAGATCGGAGTGATTCTAGCGACCCTGTTCCTGGTCATGGCCCCGCTGGCCCTGCTGGTTCACGTGGGTCAGCCGTTCAAGTCCTGGCATCTCTTTGTCCACCTGAACATTACTTCGCCGATTACTTGGGGGTCTTTCCTGCTGACTCTGTACCCGATCAATTGCATCATCTACGGCTACTTCATGTTCAAGGGAAATAAGCCTCTGACCCGCCTCTTCGGGACTATCGGGATCCCCCTGGCCATCTTCGTCCACGGGTATACGGGTTTCATCCTGGCCCTGGGGAAAGCGCGGGCCCTCTGGAACACGGCCTTGATGCCCTTCCTCTTCCTGATCTCGGCCATGGTCTCGGGAATCGCCCTGATGATTCTTATCTCTATGGTTAAAGACAAGTTCTTCTCCCGCGAGAAAACCATCAACCGGGAGCTGGTCTTCGGTCTGGGTAAGATGCTGGCAGCCATGATCCTTATAGACCTTTTCCTGGTCCTGAGCGACGTCCTGGTCCTTTTGGTCTCCCATGTGGAAGCCCAGGAGGTGGCCCACCTCATCCTGACGGGGAAATTCAGCATCTACTTCATCTGGGTAGAGAACGTGATGGGAAAGATCATTCCGGCCATCATCCTTTTGGTTCCCCGGTTCCGAAACCTGGCCACCATTACCATCGCCTCCATTCTGGTCGTGGTGGGGATCTTTTTCATGCGGTATGTCGTGGTCCTGGGCGGTGAGTTCTTGCCCCTGGTCTGAGGTTTAAGGAGCCTTTCATGAAATTTACCCGACGCGATTTTTTGAAGGTGGGATTTACCAGCGCGACCGTAGCCGGCCTCGGCGGGTCCTTGGCCGGCTGCTTCAGCCCTCCGAGGGAAGTTCCGAGAAAGGTGACCCGCACCTCGGGAAAAGCCGCTTCCGTTGCGAGCACCTGCCTCCTGTGCCCGGCAGGGTGTGGAATCGTCGGCGAGGTTCTGGACGGACGGCTGGAAAAGATGGTAGGGAACCCCAAGCATCCCAACAACCGGGGGAAGCTCTGCTCCCGCGGGCATGCGGGAATCAACACCCTTTATGACCCGGACCGCCTCCTCCAGCCCATGAAGCGGTCTGGAAGAAGGGGGGAGGGGAAATGGACCCGGATTACCTGGGATCAGGCCTTGGACGAGATGGCCAAGCGGATGGGGGCCCTAAAGAAGAGCGGCCGGACAGAAGCTCTTTGGATGGAGATGAACACACCGGGCTCCCAGGACCTCATGGCCCTGGAGTTCTTGAAGGCCTTCGGCCGTCCCATCGTCTTCTCGGATTCGGAGTGGATGAATCCCAACGAAAAAGTCGGCCAGATGATGACCTGGGGAGCGGATACGATGGTCTGCGACGCCGCCCGTTCCAGGTTCATCCTGAATTTCGGGTCTAACCCCTACGAGAATCATGATCTTTACATCCCCTTGATTCAACGGATCATCGAAGGACGGATGACCAACGCGGCCAAGCTGGTGACCTTCGACGTCCGCCTCTCCAATACCGCTGGAAAGAGCAATGAATGGTTTCCCATCAAGCCGGGGACCGACGGAATCGTGGCTCTGGCCATGGCCCAGCACATCATCCAGCAGGGGCTTCACGACAAAGAGTTCCTTTCCCGATGGACCAATGTACCCCTGTCCAAGCTGGTGGAGCAACTCTCCTCCTACACGCCGGAAGAAGCGGAGAAGGTGAGCGGGGTCAAGGCCGTGGACATCATGCGCTTAGCCAAAGAATTGGCCCAGGCCAAACCGGCCGCCATCCTCTTCGGGCGGGGGGTGAGCGGCCATCAGAACGGGGTCATGAACACCCGCTGCATCGCCCTTCTCAGCGCAGTGGTGGGCAGCGCGGATGTTCCCGGGGGTTGCTGTCTTCCCCGTAAGATGGACCTGGGAGAGCCCAAAGGGAAGGGTCCCTTCAACAATTCCTTCCAGGCCCTCACCGCCCTAAAGGAGGGCAAGGGTCAACCAGACTTTTATTTCTGCTACCAGGCCAACCCAGCATACGCCACCCCTCCCTCAGCTGAGGTGGAAAAGCTTTTGAAAGACGAGAAGAGGATCCCTTTCCTGGTTGTGGCCGACACCCATTTGACCGAAACCGGGGCCTTGGCCGACCTCCTTCTTCCCATGGCCACCTACCTGGAGAGCTGGAATCTGGAATCCCGGCCGGCCATGGGGCTTGTGCCTTTCGTCAGCCTCCGTCAACCGGTAGTACTCCCCCTGGGAAAGTCCCTATCCCTGGGGGATGCCCTGTCCAGCTTGGCCAAGCGGTTGGGGGACGATATGGTCAAGGCTTTTCCCTACGGCCATAGCGAGGAGTTCATGGAAAAAGCTGCCGCGAGGATCGAGGGGCTTGCCAAAGCGGGAGGGCTGGCGGTTCTCAAGAAAGAGGGAGTTTGGCTCGATCCGGCGGCCAAGCCGGAGTACCGTTCTTACGAAAAGAAAGGGTTTCCCACTCCCTCCGGCAAGGTTGAGATTTATTCCGCCAGGCTCCAGGAGAAAGGGTTTCCTCCCCTGCCGACCTATGTCCCGGTGAAAAATCATCAAGAAACGAAAGAGACGGATTTCTTCCTGACCGTATACCGGCCCAACGTCATGACCCTTCGCCTGGCCAACTCCAAATGGCTGGCGGAGATTCTCCACGCCAGCCCCTTGTGGGTGAACCTCCGGACCGCGCAGGCCATGGGGCTGAAGAACGGGGACCGGGTCAAGATCACTTCCTCGGCTGGGTCCTTGACGGTTCCCATCCGGATGACTCACGGCATACACCCCAAAGTGGTGGCTCTGCCCGAAGGGCTGGGGCACACCGCACTGGGAAAGATTGCCAGGGCCATAAAATACAAGAGTAGCGATTTTGACACCAACGAGCTCTGGTGGGAGCAAGAAGGAAATGGGGCCAACCCTAACTCGGTGATTCCGGCCCAGCCCGACCCGGCTGCCGGAGGAACGGCCTGGAACGATACGCTGGTCACCATAACCAAAATCTGATCGAGGGTATTGAATTCTCTCCCCATTCCATTTTCTCCCGCGAGGGGAGGCGCAAAAAGAATTCCTTCAATTCGACTTCGAGGGCAGGCCATGAAAATACCAGCCATACCCAAGCTGTCCAAGCGCACATGGGCCTTTATCGTTGCCATCCTTCTAATCCTGGCAGCGATTCCAGCCCTCGGCATCGTCCGGTTTACCACCAGCCACCCCTTCTTCTGCTTGACCTGTCACAAGAACCAGGATATTCCCGAAAGATGGCTTCCCTCCCGGATGCATCCGGCTTCGGTGGACTGTGTGGACTGCCACATCTCGAGAGGAGGCACTCCCTTTTCCCACAGTTTTTCGGCCAGCGATGACCTGATGAGCCAAAGATGCGCGGGCTGCCATCCAAACATCCCGGGGGGGGAACAAATGGACCTGGACAAGGTCCGGGTGGTCAAAGTATCCCACAAGCAGCACGCCGACAAGAAGGTGTTGTGCATCGACTGCCACCGAAATTTGGCCCATGACAAAGGGACTCCCCGAACCAACCGCCCTACCATGGAGACCTGCTACCAGTGCCACCAGGCCCATCCCCGAACCCAGGCCTGCGACAAATGCCATCCAATCAACCTGGTCTATACCAAGAAGTAGGGGCGGGTCGCGAACCGCCCCTACCGATTTACATCCCCCCTCCATTCTGGTATCATCCATCTAGAATATTTCCGGTGCCAGCGCAGGGCGGTTCATCCTCCGCCCCATGAAATTGCTAGCTTTATCTCCTCTGCGTTCTTCGCATCCCCTGCGGTGAACAAACGGAGGTCTTCCATGCGTTCCATCTTCATCGGGTCCACGGGGAGTGGACCGGGCCAGACCCTGGCCACATGGGCCTTGGCCGTTCGACTGAAGGCCAAAGGCCTGAAGGTCGGTTTCTTCAAGCCTTACGGTCTCCTCCCGGAATCCCCCATCTCTCCTCCCGGCAGTTCTTGCGACCCCGACGTTCTTTTGTTCAAGCAAGTCTTGGGAGTATCCGAGCCGGATGAAACCCTCTGCCCGATTTCTCTTCCGGGGAATCAAGCTTTCGCGGGGATTCAGGGCGAAGAGCTCATGGGAAAAATACAGAAGGCCTTCCAGGAAGTTTCCCGGGATAAGGATGTAATTTTAATTATGGGGGGCAAGGAGATTTTTTTCGGAGAAGGAGGCCCCGGCCTTTCGGATGGTGCATTAGTCAAATCTTTTGATTCCTTCGTTCTTCTTGTAGACCGCTACCAGCGGGATAACCTGACTTTTTACTCGGTTCTTTCTCTGAACTCCTTCCTTGATGGACGCGTGAAATCGGCCATTCTTAACCATGTGGCTCCGGATAAGGTGGACCACGTGAAGACCAAGGTGGTTTCCTTCCTCCAGCAGAAAGGAGTAAAGTCGGCGATGGCCGTTCCTGAAGACCCGATTCTGGCGGCCCTCACGGTTTCCAGCATAGCCGATATCACCGGGGGGGAAATCCTCTGCTGTCTTCAGGGAGAAAACAATTTAGTGCAGACGTCGACCATAGGGGCCAAATACCTGGAAGGGCCTTTCTCCCTCTTCAAACAGGTATATAACAAGGTCATTCTGGTGGGTTTGAACCCCGATGAAAAACCCGTGACTGGAATCATTTTGACCGGAGGAAAAAATCCAAGTGAAGGAGTAGTCAGGGTGGCGCAGGATCGGGGAATCCCCCTGATTCTGACCCGGGCGGACACTTTTCAAGTGATGGATCGTCTGGAAAAGGCCAAACCCGCCTTGACCTCCAAGGATGAATTTAAAGCCCATCGCTTCCTTAAATTGATTGATGAGATCAATGGCGGGAGCAAGTGGGTGGAAGAACTCCTCTAAGAATACAGTGTCAGTGGTTCGTGTCAGTGTCAGCAAAACCGGGCCTCCTGACACTTATCACTGACACTGACACTGCTTCTCTTATGCCCTGGCTCAAACGCATAAACTCCATGTCCCAAAGCGAAAAAGAAGGCCTGTACCGCCTGCTCATCCCTCCATCGCTCTTTAAGCGGTTCCAGATCAACCCGCTGACCTTTACGGACTACGAAGGCAATCGGTTGGTTCGGTTCTACTGCCCCGAGCGGGAAGAAACGGTGATGATCGAGGTGAAGCGCAAACTCGACGACCCGGACCCCATTTACTCCATCCAAGCGTCAGACGGGCCGGACTTTACCCAGGTGAACTGGGACTTTCTGATCGTGAACGATCCCGACAGCGATCGGTTCAACATCGATGTCGATGAAGAAGGCCGGGATACCCTGTGGGGAAGGGGTTCCCGCAACCTGCCAGAAGAAATCAAGGCCCTGCGGTCGGGCATGTCCCCCGGTCAGGTCCGTAAGGGCCTGGGGATGACCCGGGAAGTCATCACCGGGCTGGAATATTTTGCGAGGATTCTGGATATTAAAACGATCAGCCTGGAAGCGCTCTTTTACCACAACGCGATCGTATATGAGCGTTGCGGGTTTACCTATTTCGAGGGTTTCAAACGGATGACCCGGATTCACCAAGCCTTTCAGCCCGGAGGAAAGCTTTTCAGGCGGCTAGATGGTTCGACCCCCTTCCGCCAGCTGGGGTTCGAGAAAACCGTCCGCGGCCGCTCCTGGGCCATCCACGATGGGGTGGTCAGCGAAATCGACGATGATGTCCTCGATGAAGGCTGGTACTCGCCCAAGATGTACCTCCTGGTCGGCCAACCCCGCACCACCACTACTTTTCCGGACGCCGTTTATTAGGTGGGCGGTTCCCTTCCCGGATCCTCTTCAAAATCCGGGTCAAAATGAGACCCTGGGTTTCCCCCGAGTCCTGCCTCTTCAATTTTCAGAAATTAAATAAAGGTCGAAATCCTGGACGCCGTGCCCTGCCCGGTAAGCATTTTGCGGCCCCTCTTTTGCGGGCATTTCGATTTATCGGCGAGACATTCTATTCTTAATTCGTTTGGATATATTGTGAGCAAACGTTAGGGCCACCTTCAACCCTTCTTCCGTCTTTTCCTGGATAATGACCCGAACGAAGAAACCCTTTTGAACGAAATCCACCCCATAAGAGAAAAGAGGTGTGGTATCGATCCGCGCTTCTTCTCCCAGATCGGGAACCTCTTTGCTGCGGCCCGGTTTGGCCAATGGATTTTCGTAGAGACCCCGTGCATTTTGAGCGGTGCCTTGATCAAAAATGTATACTTCCGATTCCACCCCTTTCGGTCCTCTATAACTCTGTCCCACAAACACCTGGAAACCATGTTGAATGTAAAGGGTTGCTCCCCCGTTCAGGATCTTATAAAGCTCCTCCTCATTTGAGGCGCTGAGAAGCTTCTCCGAGCGCTTCCACCCCGGAAGGTCATCATCCAAGGGAAGCAGATCCATTGCTGCAAGGAGCTTCTCGGGGCTCGCCGAAGCCTGATCCGCGCAGGCCGACCCTGCGGACAGGATCAAGAATATCAAAATCATCAGCGGATGAACCCCTGGCTTCATCCCGTCAATTCTATCCCTTTTTGGTTCGATGGATGGGGGTAACCTTCATTTCCTCGAGCGGAGCCCCGAGGTCCAACTTTATGGCGTGGTCAATGTGCAAAGAAGGAACGAAGGGAAGGTTACTTTTTTTCCTTTCCCCCTCGATGATCAGCCGGGCTTGATGATCGGTGGCCACCGGGTCCGTTCCAACGATCAGGCCGTTGTAGGCAAATTCCGGCTCTCCCAAGGGCCCGCGCGTAAATACACCGAAGAGAGCGTCTCCCACGATCAAGCGTGTCTTATTTTTGATATCCGGAGCCGTATTGATCAGCGCGATGCGCTCGGAAATGGGAGCGCCCCGTCCCGCCATTTTATGGATAGGATTTTTTTCATCCATGGGATGATGAAACAGAATCTGCCGGGATTTATTGTCCTTCCCCACGGAGCCCACATGATTTTTGAGGGCAAAGGTAATCCCGGCCTCAAAGTGGTTCTTGAGCACCGGAACGTTGATCAGGTGGGCGGGGCCCGTCAGCAATCGGCTCAGTTGGGCCGGATTCCCCTGCATATCCATGGTCTTACTTGCATCAAACGGGTCCTCCAGTTTATCCGTGGCGGCGGTGCGCACTCCCCGGAACTCCATGCTGACGTTCCACATTTCCGAATACCCCAGGGCGCCCGCCTCGGCGTCCCAAATGATGATTTTATCTTTCGGGATTTCCATCTTCACCAGTTCATTGACGATGGCCGCCACCACCTTGGGCTGGGTCGGCACCCGCGGCCACTGGCAGTTCACCTTGATGCCCACTGTTTCTCCGGTCTTATAGGAAGAAAAGAGAGAGGGCCACCCTCCGCCGTTTGTAAGGGCCTTGACGGCTTCATTAAGCATTTCTCGCACCACTTTACTATCAATATTCGGGCCGAACGTGGCGCTCTCGTCCCGGATGACCACGGCCTCTCCCCAATGAGGATATTTCTCCACTGCCTCGCTCCTGCCGGAAGGCAATCCCATGATGGCCAATCCGGCGGCTCCCACGGAAGCGGCTTTCAAAAACTCCCTGCGGCTCATTTGAGATTCGTCTTTTGTTATGGAAGATGACATATTGCCTGTCTCCTTTCGTTTCGGGGCTCGAGTTCGAATTGGGTCCAGCTTGAATTCATTCCTATAAAACTGCAAAATCTTTCAGCAACCGGCGACTATCCGGCAACCTTGTTTAAAAAAAATCTCTGCGAGGGGACGGCAGGTGAAAAACCCGGAAGATTGGGTTACTGAGCTAAGGCTTCGATCATCTTCAGGCTGGCTTTGGGCAGTCGAGTGAATTGGACGCCTGTGGATACCGTACCGTTGGACTGGAGGCGTACCACTTTGCCGTGAGCCTTCCAATCCTTTAGAGGCTCCTGATCGGCTTCCAGAAGAATCCGGAAGGGTTCACAAGGAATCATACCGCCTTCCAGCGAAAATTCGGAAAGGAAGGCCCCTCCAAGGCTGATGTTTTCCATCGTGGCCAGGCCCGTGTCCCGGCGATAGGGAGTCCTGACGGAATAGACCCCGATCTTCAATGGAAGATGGAGGGCCATCCGAGGCCACCGCCTTTGATGGCTGTATTGCCGTTCCTCTTCGGGAATTTCCTGAGGAAGATTGAGGAAGGCATAGATCGTCTTGGCCAGTTCCTCGCGGCTCAAGCTTTCCTTCGCCAGGACTTCATCCGCTCCCCAATCCAGGCAGTGTCTCACGCTGCGGGCCTTCCCTGCGCAGATAATCTTCAGGGCCTGCTGATTGTCCGTCCTTCGTAGCGACCGGATAATCTCCATACTGGAGATGTCTGGGAGCTCTTCGTCGATGACCAGAAGGTCCGGGTTTTCCTTTGAGCACCAAATCAACACATCTCCTCCGAAGACAACCCTCTCCAGCTCAAGCCGGTCGTCTTCGGAGAGAGTTCTTTGCAGCAGGGAAAATAGTTGATCGTCCGAGCTCCCCACGAGGATCCTTTTCTTTCCCAGCTCCAGGGTATCCACGGGAAGGTCGTATTGCCTCATGAAGTTGATCAGGCTCTCCCTGCTGATGAGGCGTTCCCCCGTAATGGGGTTCTTCTTTCCCTGAAAGATGCCCTTGTCGAAATTGCGGGAAATGGTTGACCGGGAGATATTGACCAGCTTCGCGGCTTCTCCGGTGGTGAGGAATTCTTTTGAGGTCATACCCTTTTCCTTTTGGCCCAGAGCAGAGGAATTATGGGATAGAACAACCCGCTTGCCTACCCCCCGGAAGGGAACCCCCGGGTCAACCGTTGGAATGAATGCTCATAAATTCTCGAGAAAATTAATTTCATCCCTTTCCTTCCTAGATAACAACAAAAAAATTATTTTGTCAAATTCTTTCTGCGGCCGGGTGAATAAAAAATATATTCTGATTTCTTTCCGGGGGTTCTTTTCTCGGTGTTTAGCCTGAGTCCCCGGGCCAACAAAAGAACTCGCGGAGGTCAGCCGGCCGGGATCGATCTTCTGCTTGACACCCGATGTTTCTTTTCATACTATTTTCTGAGGTTGGAGGGAAACGATGGATTCCGGAATTCGGTAAAAGAAATAAGGAGGGACACCAATGGCCCGATTTCTCAACAGATGGATTGCCTGGTACCTGGTTGTGGCCATGTTCGTCATCGGGATTACTCCCCGCGTATACGCCGGGTTTGCTCCGTCGGAGGTCGTGGGGCTTTCCCCGGGCGAGCGGGCCGCCGACCTCCAGAAAGTCCGGCAATTTCTGGAAATGAAGATGGTGGGAGAACGGCTGAAAGAGTTGGGCTACACTTCCGAGGAGATACAATCGCGCCTTAGCCAGTTGAACGACGAACAGATTCATCAATTGGCCACGAAGCTTGACGACCTGAAAGTGGCCGGAGACAGCGCCTTGGGGATCATCATCGCCCTGCTGATCATCGCCATCCTGGTGATCGTCATCATTCAGCTGCTGGGCCACAAGATTGTCATCAAAAAGGAATGAGATTCAACCCCTTTTGTTCAAGCCAAACAAAGGTCGATTTTCATCCCCGACCGGAGAAGGCAGACTCCCCCTGACGGGGGTGTGCCTGGTCATTCTTTTCGCGATTTCCTTCCATTGGAGCTGCGCCGGCCCCTCTCCAATGCTATCCCTAAAGACAGCCCGAGCGATTGAAGGAGTCCCCTTTTTCCCCCAGGAGCAGTTTCAGTGCGGCCCTGCATCCCTGGCCGGGGTTTTGAATTATTACGGCCTCCGGATTACCCCCGCAGAGATTGCGGCCGAGGTCTTCAGCCGGAGTGCCCGGGGGACGCTGGACATGGATATGGTTTTCTACGCCCAGAGGAAAGGAATGAAAGCAGAGCAGTACGCAGGCAGTTTGGAGGATTTACAGGGCAGCATTGATTCCCGGCGACCTCTCATTGTCTTGATCGATCAGGGATTCTGGGTCTACCAGAACCACCATTTCATGGTTGTCGTGGGTTATGACAAAGGGGGCATCGTTGTCAATTCTGGCAAGGAAGAAAACAAGTTCATATCCCTGGATTCATTTTTAAAGACCTGGGAGAAAACCAAATTCTGGACCCTGCGGATCACCCCCCCATGACGAAAAGGAATTTTCTTTTGCTCTTGGCCCTTTGCTCTTTGCTTTTTGCGACGGGTTGTTCCTTCCCCCGAGTCATCATCCTGAAGGACCCCCTGACCCCGGAGGAGCACCTGAACCTCGGGGTGACCTATGAACAGCAGGGGGATTTCGACAACGCCATCAAGGAATACAACCTGGCGGCCAAGAAGCTGCCCGGAGCTCTTCTTTACCTGGGAAATGCCCATTTCCAGAAGAAGGAATGGAAAAAAGCTGAAGATTATTATCGCCTCGCCATCGAGAAAGAACCCGACAACGCCGACGCCCACAACAACCTGGCATGGCTATATTACACCCGGAGGGAAAAATTGGATGAGGCCGAGAGTCTGGCCCGAAAGGCACTGCGGCTAAATCCAGGAAA
>Ga0187776_10000978_pt1 | contig 13973 bp, 8 predicted proteins | sample 0216_BV02_MP12_2_FD_132426 | JGI IMG/M metagenome (GOLD analysis project Ga0187776, IMG submission 132426) | Tropical peat soil microbial communities from peatlands in Department of Meta, Colombia - 0216_BV02_MP12_20_MG | ecosystem: Environmental > Terrestrial > Soil > Wetlands > Peat | place...
CGGCCGTGTACGCCCGCACGAACTGCTCGTCCACGCCGCCCAGCTCGATGAGTGCGCGAAGCACGCCGACGAGGAATTCCAGATCGCCGCCCGTGTGAACGTCGAACCATCGATCGGCCAGCGCCGTCCCGAAGATCGCGCTCGATGGAATAGAGGGAATCCAGTACCGTTCCAGCCCAGGCTCCCGAAAGGGATTCACGACGACAATCGCGGCGCCATTGCGCTTCGCTTCGCGCAGGTACTTCACGGCGACCGGCTGGTTGTTGGCGAGGTTCGTTCCAAACAGCACGATGAGCCCCGCATGCAGCCAGTCGCGATAACTGCAAGTCGACGCGCCGTAGCCCAGCGTCGCCTTCATCGCGGCGGTCGATGCCGCGTGGCAGAGCCGCGCAGAGTTGTCGACATGATTGGTTCCGAGGAATCTGGCGGCTTTCTGCGCGGCGTAGTAGGTTTCGTTGGTGATGCCGCGCGACGTGAGGTAAAAGGCGGCGCGTTGCGGATCGACGGCGCGGAGTTCCGCGGCAATCCGATCGAACGCCTCATCCCACCCGACGACGTGGAACCCGCGGTCCTGGCGGCGCCGGATCATGGGCGCCGACAGACGGCCGAGCGCGCGAAGCTCGGCCGACGAACGCGACGCGAGCCGGCCGGTATCCGCCACCTCCGACGGATCGAGCGGAGGGGCCGTGTTCAGCCGCATCAATTCCAGACGCACCATGCACAAATGGATGCCCGGAAGCGTCCAGTCCGCCAGGCCGGAGGTGCCTAGCGCGCAGCCGTCGCACACGCCGTCGCGAAGAATGCGCCAGGCGAATGGGAGCTGGTCGCGGTTCTCCCACGCGATTCGCGCCATGTCCCGATAGTGATGCGGCTTCTGACGACCAATTCCAAAGACGGCCACTGCTCGTCAACTCCTCCCGCTCTTGTCCGGCCCGGCACGGCGAGTATAGCGGGCGGCGCCCCGGAACGCTCTCCCGGAGGCACAAGTTTTGTAACCGCGCCGTCAAACGCGGTCGTTCGCCGTAAGGGGGCGGCCAATTTCTGCCCAAATTTGCGGTCGCGATTTCGTGGCCCGTCCTTTGCGGCTACGCCTCTCCTATGCGCGATGCGCACCTGCTCCGCCGCCTTACCTTTGCCGCCGCCGCGGCGCTCATCTGGATCGTGACCGGTCGTCCGGTCACGTCGGCCGGCGGCGTCGACGTGGTGACTTTTCATAACGACAACGCGCGCACCGGCCAGAACCTGAGCGAGACGCTTCTGACGCCCGCCAGCGTCAACGCGACGACGTTCGGAAGGACGGGACTGTTCACGCTCGACGGGAAGGTGGACGCGCAGCCGTTGTATCTGTCCGCGGTGGCGGTTCCCAACCAGGGCTCACACAACCTTCTCTTCGCCGCAACCGAGCACGACAGCGTATACGCGATCGAACCCGACGGCGGCACCGTGATCTGGCACGTGTCGCTGCTTGGCCCGGGGGAAACGCCGAGCGATGGCCGGTCGTGCTCTCAGGTGGTTCCCGAAATCGGTATTACGGCGACGCCCGTCATCGATCGGTCGCGCGGCCCGAACGGGGTTATCTACGTCATGGCCATGTCCAAGAACGGGTCTGGCCAGTACATACAACGGCTGCATGCGCTCGACGTCACTTCCGGCGCCGAGCTGTTCGGCGGCCCGAGAACCATCGCGGCGGCCGTCAGCGGAACGGGCGCGGGCAGCTCTGGCGGCATCCTGGCGTTCGATCCGAAGCAGTACGAGGAACGGGCCGCGCTGCTGCTCTTGAACGGCGCGATCATCACGGCCTGGACATCGCACTGCGACATCGATCCGTACACCGGCTGGATCATGTCCTACGACGCCTCAACGCTGGCGCAGACGAGCGTCCTCAACGTGACGGCGAACGGTTCGCGGGGAGCGCTCTGGATGGCGGGCGATGGCCCGGCTGCCGACTCGGGCGGCAACATCTTCCTCCTCGACGGCAACGGGACGTTCGACGCGGCGGTCGACTCCAACGGCTTCCCTATCCGCGGAAACTACGGCAACGCGTTTCTCAAAGTGTCCACGACCGGCGGACTCGCGGTGGCGGACTACTTCGAGATGTCCAACTCGGTTGCCGAGTCGAACGCCGACCAGGATCTCGGGTCGGGCGGCGTCATCCTGCTTCCCGATCTCCTCGACGCCAACAACCAGGTCCGTCACCTGGCGGTCGGCGCCGGCAAGGACGCGCACATTTACGTCGTCGACCGCGACGGCATGGGCAAGTGGAATTCCAGCGCCAATCTGAACTACCAGGATCTGACCGGCGCGCTTGGGGGCGGCGTTTGGTCGACCCCCGCCTACTTCAACGGGACGCTCTACTACGGCGCGTCGGGCGACGCGCTGAAGGCGTTTCCCATCGTCAATGCCCGAGTGGCAGGGACCGCGGCGACGAGAAGCGCTCGCACGTTCACCTACCCCGGCACGACGCCGGGCATTTCGGCCTCTGGAAGCGCGAACGGGATCGTGTGGGCGGTCGAGAACGCGAGCACGGCGGTGCTGCACGCCTATGACGCGAGAGATCTCTCGCGTGAGCTCTACAACTCGAATCAGGCCACGGGGGGACGGGATACGTTTGGCGGCGGCAACAAGTTCATCACGCCCACGATCGTGAACGGTCACGTTTACGTCGGAACGCCGACCGGCGTCGCGGCCTTCGCCAATCTCATCGCGCCGCCCCCGCCCCCCGCGAACCTGCACATCGTCAAATAAGGTGCGACGCGGCCACCTTCGTCGGCTCAGTTGCCGCGGCCACCGGCGGCCGGATACCACTTCAGGATCCGGACGTCGATGCCCGACCCCTGCAGCGCCTGCTGGAAATCCTCAGGCTTCTGTCCCTGGAAGTGATACGGGATTGCGACTTTCGGCTTGAACGCCTTCACGCAGTCGGCCGCCTCGGGAGGCGGCATGGTGTACGGCAGATTCATCGGGATGAACGCCACGTCGATGTTCTTGAGCGCTTTCATTTCCGCCGTGCATTCGGTGTCGCCCGCGAAGTACAGGCGCTGGCCACCAAGGGTCACGATGTACCCGTTGCCGCGCCCCTTCGTGTGAAACAGCTGCCCGGCGGCCGGCCCGCGCTGGAGGTTGTACATCGGCACGGCTTCGACGGAAATCCCGGCGACCGATTTGGACTGGCCGTTCGCCATCACTTCGACCGGCGCGGGAATTTTGTCGCCCGCCTGGCTTTGTACGGCGGCTGGCATCACCACCGGCGCCCCGGGCTTTCTCACCTTGGCGACGAGATCGGGATTCAAGTGGTCGCCATGAATATCCGTGATGAGCACGAGATCTCCCGGCTTGGCCGTCGAGAAATCGCCCTGCGCGGGATCCACCTGAATCACCTTGCCGGCCTGCTCGATCTGTACGCTGGCGTGCTGAATCGCCGTGATCGTGATGTTGCCACCGCTCGCCGGAATCGTCGTGGTGCTGCTCTGAGCCAGAGCCATGCCGGGCACGAGGGCGAGGGACAACGTGAGCGTCGCAAGCACTTTCATCGGCTACCTCCTCGGTCTTCCGACGTGATATCGTCCGCCATTCTACCGCCGGCTGCCGCCAGACGCCGCAGGCATAGTGGCCTCAACGCCCCTGCGCGCGGCTGAGGCGCGTGAGAGCCTCGCGCGCCTGAGCGTCGGCGGCGTCGATCTCGAGAGCGCGCTCGAATTCCCGGCGCGCGTCTTCGAAGCGTCCCAGCTCCGCCAGCGCCCGCCCCAGAAGATCGCGGTTTGCGGCACTGTCCGGTTTCAAGGCGACCGCCGCCTGCGCCTCGGCCGCCGCCTCCTCCGCCTGATCGTTCAACAGCAAGGCACGCGCGAGGTTGACGCGCGTATCCGCGTCGCGCGGATTGGCAGCCACGACGCGTTTGAAGACGGCAACCGCTTCCTGATCGTGCTTCTCGCTCAGGCTCAGCGCGATGCCGAGCTCGTTGAGTGCCAGCACGTCGCTCGGGCGCGCCTCCAGGTATTGCCGGTAGTGCTCGATGGCTTCATCGAATTGCCGTTGATTCACCAGGGCGCCCGCGAGAAGGAGCCGGGCGTCGAGGTTCGAGGGGACCATCGCAAGAACCTGACGCGCCTCCGCGGCAGCTTCCGCATGCTTCCCCTGGGCCTCGAAGGCGCGGCCGATTCTGAGACGCGCCGGGATCACCTCAGCCAGCAGCGGTTCCTGGTCGATGAACAGCTGCAGTTGAACGATCGCCTCGTCGAGCCGACCTCGATCGGCGAGCTCCAGCCCAAGAGGATAGCGGGCGCGCGGATAGTTTTCGGCCGCCGCACGGTACTCGGCCAGCGCCTCATCGTGCCGGCCGGCGGAGGCCAGCTCGCGTCCGAGCAGGTCGTGAGCGGCGGCAGTTGGCCACCGCGCGAGGACGGTCGACGCCATTGTGAGCCCGGACGAAAATTCGCGGTTCCTGAGAACGGTGCGCCCGCCGAGCGCCACGGCGATCGACACGACAAGGCCCCAGCCGACCAACGTCTCGTGTCGCCTCGGCGCCGCCCCTCCGAGCTCATCGCCCGCGAAGCGCGTCCAGGCACGAGACGCAGCGGCAACGACGAGCACGATCAGACCGGCGAGCGGCAGATACATCCGCCGCTCGGCCCCCGCCTCGGTCGCGATCGGCACGATGCTCGAGGTCGGCGCCAGCGTGAGGAAAAACCAGGCGCCGAGAAATCCGAGCGCCGACCGCCGCACGAGCAGAACAACCGTCCAGGCGATGAGCGCTGCGAGCAACAGGGCTGATGGGAGCGCCGCGCCAAGCGTCATCGCTTTCGGTGGTCCATAAAAGAGCACGAGCGAACTCGGCCAGAAGGTCAGGCGGACGTAGCGCAGGATCATCGGTGCCTGGTTGAGAAGATAGGTCCAGGGGCTGACGCCCGTCCGGAATCCAGCCGAGTATGACCGCGGGCCCGTCGACAGCAGCGCGGCAAGAATGAGCCACGTCGCGATCAGCCCGAGGTAGAGCCGCCAGCGGGCGGCGAATGCCTTGCGCATCGATTCGAAGATGAAAGTCCAGTCATACAGGAGGACCATCACCGGGGCGGTGACCATCGATTCTTTGCAGGCCATCCCCAGGCCGCACGCGCCGACCGCGGCGAGCGACCAGATCCAGCCGCGGGACGGAACGGCTCGAAGGCACGCGTACATCGTGAACAGGTACGCGAGCGCCATCATCGACTCGGTGCGCTCTGTCACGTAGTCGACGACCTCGCTGTTCAGCGGATGAACCACCCAGATGAGGGTGACCGCAAGCGCGAGATCGTCGGCCTGGTGGCCAAACGCGGTTGCCAGGCGCGGTGTCGCCAGCGTCCGTCGAACCAGCCCGAACAGCACGAGCGCACAGGCCAGGTGAAGCGCAAGATTGACTGCGTGGTAGCCGCGCACCTCGAGGCCGCTCATGCCGTAGTTGAGCGCAAAGGACAGATTCACGATCGGCCGGCCCGCGACCGGCAGTTCGCGGCGAGGCTCGAGCACCTGGCCGACGTTCCACCACTCGCGAATCTGCTCGTTCCGGACGACGGACAGTTCGTCGTCGAAGATAAACGGACCCGAAGTGGCGTTGGCGTACACGAGCAGGCCCGCCAGAACGATCAGTCCCGCGCGCCATGCGAGCGTGATACCGCTTGCTGACGGAACCGCCGCGACAGGTCGACTCGGTTCCAGCTGTGCGTGGGGCCGAGGACGTTGGCGCGACGCGCGCTTTGCGGCCATGTCGAGCGAGCCGGGGCGAACCGGGGCGTCAGAAAATGCCGAGGGCGTTGAAGTTGCTCGCTGTGCCGTGCTCCAGACGAGTGATCTGGACCGTGGCAAGGAACTCCCACCGCCGGCGCGCGGCGGCTTCCCGGGCCGCGTCCTCGAGATACGCGTTGTCGACCAGCGGCACGCCCAGGACCGCGATCATGAGCGTGTGGATCGGACGGTTCGCCGCCTCTCCCTGGCCTGCAACTCCAGACGGCTGCAGATCGTTCACCCCGTCGCCGCCGAGGATCGAAATGCCCCGCTCCTTCAACCACGGCGCGACGGAACCATGGACGCCGGCCGCCTCGCGGCTGATGTTCCACGCGCCGAGCGCGTCGCGGCGCGCCCAGCGCCCGGTGCGGACGAGCAGCATGTCCCCCTGCCCGATCTTCACGTTGGCGAATTTCTCCCAGGCTTCGAGATCCGAGACAAGGACCGGCGTGCCCGGTTCAAGATACGGAACTTTCTTGAGAAGTGGCAGGTCCACGAGGATCGCACGCGTAACCACGCCGGGACCCATGCGATCAATTCCGTTCTGATGACAACCTTCCTTGTCCAGGTTCTGCGGGTGATTGTTGAACACGACGTTCCTGCCGTCCCGCGGCAGCGCGTAGTGGCAGAGCGCATCGAGATGCGAGTTCGTGCTGTCGTGGATCCCGTAGGTCACGCCGTCCAGCGCTGCGCGCGGCACACCCTGCGGATCGGCGAGCCAGAACCAGTGCTTCGTTTCACCGAAATTGAAGTTGTCCGCTGCCTTCTCAACGCTCGCAAAACGCGACAGCGAGACGACGACGCCGTCCCTGGCGAGCTTCATCGCGTCCTTCGTCTTGGCAGGAGTCACGTAGTTCAGCGAGCCCCCCTCATCGTCGGGACCCCACTTGCCCCAATTCGAAAGCTCGGTTTCCCACCGGTTCACCTGCTCGATGGTCAGCGGCGGCGCCGTTCGGACGCGCGCGGCCACTGCGGGATCGACTGCCGGACCACGGCCTTGCGCCCCGGCAACACGCAGTCCGGCGCCGACTGCGAGCACGACGATGACTACGGCCAGGGCGGCAATGAAGCGTTGGGTCACAAGTCCTCCATCAAGTAGCGTCACGAGCTCACGGGACGAGAGGGTTCGAACGACCGCTCAGGATGCATGATAGGCGCGAGCACCGCGCCGAGCAGCAGCAATCCGAGCGACCCCACGAAAGGCAGATGCCAGTTGCCCGTCACGTCGGCGACGTAGCCGAAGGCGAGCGGCGACAAGATGGCGGCCGCCGCCGATCCGGTGTTCATCAGCCCGCTGGCTGTGCCGGAGTACTTCGGCGCGATGTCCATGGGGATCGCCCACATCGGTCCGATGACGACCTCCGCGAAGAAGAACCCGGCAGCGAGGCTGAGCGTGATGAAGGTCAGATCCCGCGTGAGAAACACGGGTAGCAGGCAGACGAACGCGCCAAGGAATCCGAGCATGACGACGTTGCGGCGGGCGTACCGGAGATCCCCGGTGCCCTCGAGAATCCGATCGCTGATCACGCCGCCCAGCAGATCGCCGCCAACGCCCGCGAAGAAGACGGCCGAGGAGTACAGGGCCGAACGGGTGATATCCAGCCTGTACTCGTTGCGGAAGAACGACGGCAACCAGTTCAGATAGAGCCACAACGTCCAGCCGTAGCAGAAATAGACGATCGTGACCGGCGCCATGCGCGCAACGAGCGGTCCCCACGGGACCTCGGGACGGACCGACGACGACCGCCGGCCATGACCCGGCAGCACGTCCAGTTCCTCCGGCGTAATGCCCTGATGATCCGCCGGGTGATCGCGGAAGTACCAGCCCCACACGAGCACCCACACCAGGCTCGAGCACCCGAGCGCGACGAACGATCCGCGCCAGTTCACCAGCGCGATGAGCCACGCCACGACCGGCGGGGTGATCGCGTTGCCGAAGCGGGCGAACGCGTGCGTAATGCCCTGGGCGAACCCGCGACGCTTCACCGACGTCCAGCTTTGCATCGCGCGGGTCGCAACCGGAAACGTCGCACCTTCGCCGACGCCGAGCAGCACGCGGATCAGGAAGAGCGACGTCAGGCTGCTCGCGAGGCCGGTGAACACGGTGGCTGCCGCCCAGACGAGGCCGCACCCAAAGAGCGTCCACCGTGGACCGAACCGGTCGCCGACCCAGCCGCCGAAAACCTGGAACAGCAGGTACGGATACGCGAAGGCCGAGAAGACCAGGCCGAGCTCAGTGTTCGACAGCGACAGCTCCCGGCCGATCTCTCCGGCGGCCGTGCCGACGTTGACCCTGTCGATGTAGGTGATGAGATACATCAGGCACAACAGGCCCAACACGGTCGTCGTCGCGCGGAGAGGCCGACGGGTCATATGAGCGATCGCAGGAGCACGGCCGGATGCACCGCCTGGACGCCGGTGAAGTGCTTCACCTGCTCCCGGCACGACGTTCCGGCCGCAACGAGCACGGCGCCCTGCGGGAGGGAGCGCGCGGCGGGAAGCAGCCTGCGTTCGCCGATGGCCCGCGAGACGTCGTAGTGCTCCCGCGCGTACCCGAACGAGCCGGCCATGCCGCAGCAGCCGGCGTCGAGATCCACGACCGCCGCCGACGGAATGCGCGACAGAAGCGCGCGCGCCGGCGCCAGGAGACCCATGGCCTTCTGATGACAGTGACCGTGGAGGACGACGGTCGAGGGGCCGGGCCGGATCGGCAGCAGCACGCCTCGATCGCGGCAGGCACGCTCCAGGAAATCTTCGAACAGCACGCTCGCGTCTGCGATCGTCTGCGCGCGCCTCTGCGCGTCGCCGCGGAGGAGCGCCGGCGCATCCTCGCGAACCGCAGACAAGCAGCTTGGCTCCAGAAACACGATGGGGTCGCCGGCGGATGCGGAAGCATGAAGCGCGTCAACGTTGCGCGCCGCATGCGCTCGGGCATCGCTGAGCAGCCCCTGCGAAATCAGCGGGCGCCCGCAGCAGCCGTGCTCGACAATTCCGGTTTCGAACCCGGCGGCCGCCAGCACGTCGACGGCTGCCCGACCAATCTCTGGGTGGTTGTGATTCGTGAAGGTATCGACGAAGAGCACGACCCGCCCGAGGCCGCCTGGAGGCTGGCGCCTCGCGCCCCGGAACTCATCGACGAACGTCGGTCGCGACCAGGCCGGCAGCCGCCGGCGCCGGTCGATGCCGAACAAGCGCTCGCCGATCCATCGGCTCGGCGCGCTACCGACCACGATGTTCGACAACGGCGCGAGCCGGCTCCCCCAGATTGACAGTGCCGGAACGGCGCCGATCGCGCGCGCGCGGAGCGGCGTGCCGTGGCGCTGCCAGTAACCGGCCAGGAACTCGGCCTTGAAACGGCCCACATCCACGCCGACGGGACACTCTGCCTTGCAGGCGCGGCACTCGAGACAGAGATCGAGCACGTCGTACACCTGCTCGTCGCCGAGGCGGGCGTCCGCCAGTTGTCCCGCCATGGCCAGCCGAAGGGTGTTGGCGCGGCCCCGCGTCGAATGCTTCTCCTCGCGCGTCCCCATGTACGACGGGCACATCGTGCCGTCGAGCGTCTTTCTGCACACGCCGAGGCCGCTGCACATCTCGACCGCCCCGGCGAAATCGCCATGCTCCGCATAGTCGAAGTAGGTCGCAGGAACCGCCGCGCGGTAGGCGGGCCCATAGCGGAGGTTCGCCGTGAAGGGCGGGCAGTCGACAATCTTGCTCGGGTTGAACAGGCCGGCAGGGTCGAATGCCTTCTTGACCTCGCGAAACGCCCCGTACAGCACCGGCCCGAACATCTTCTGGGTGAACGCGCCGCGCACGAGTCCGTCGCCATGCTCCCCCGACAGCGCGCCGCCGAACTCGATCACGAGATCGGCGATCTCGTTGGCGATCGCTTCGAACTTCCGCACTCCGTCTGCCGTCTTCAGGTTCACGACCGGCCGCACGTGCAGGCATCCCACCGAGGCGTGGGCGTACACTCCGGCAACCGTCTCGTGCCGGTGAACGATCTGAAGAAAGCGGTCGATGTAGTCGTGAAGCCTTTCGGGCGCGACGGCAGTGTCTTCGACGAATGAGAGCGACTTGGCATCCCCCTTCATCGCCATCGACAGGCCTAGTGCCGCTTCACGAAAACTCCAGATCCGCCCTTGCTCCTCCGCGGTCGTCGCGCGCGTCGAGCGGCATCGATAGCGGGCACGGCCGAGCGCGAGCTCGAGAGCCTCGAGACGTGGCGGCAATTCCTCCGCTCCATCGGCGTACATCTCCACGCACAGCAGCGCGCCGGCGTCGCCGGACATGATGCGCCGTCTCAGCGCGTCGAGAGCGGGGCTTTCGCGGGCGTGATCCAGGATGAAGCGGTCCATGACCTCGACAGCCGACGGACGATGCTCGAGGATGAGCGGCGTCGCCCGGAGCGCGTCGAGCAGATCGTCGAATTCGATGACCAACACGGCCTTCGCGTTCGGCAGCGGCACGAGAGCGAGCTTCGCCGCCGCGACAAGACCGAGCGTCCCCTCCGAGCCGACAATGATCTTGGCGAGATTGAAGGGCCGCTCCTCGTCAACAAACTCGTCCAGGTTGTAGCCGCCGACGCGCCGCAGCACCTTCGGAAAGCGACGGTCGATTTCCCCTGCGTGCTCGCGCGCCAGCGTCCGCACGGCGCGATATGCCTCTGCCGCGCGCGAATCTCCCAGACACGCGCTGTCGAGCCCGGCTCGATCGAGCGGAGCAAGGCGCGCGACGGATCCGTCGGCGAGCACCACGTCGAGCTCGAGCACGTGATCGATCGTCTTGCCGTAAACGACCGACCGGGCGCCGCTCGAGTTGTTCGCGATCATGCCGCCGATGGTCGCTCGGCTCGCTGTCGAGATGTCGGGCGCGAACCGCAGCGCGTTCGGCTTCAGCGCAGCATTCAGATGGTCCAGGATCACGCCAGGTTCGACCCAGGCCCAGTGATCCGAGGGGTTGGCTTCGATGATCCGGTTGAGGTATTTCGAAGTATCGACGACCAGACCGGATCCGATGGCCTGGCCGGCCTGTGAAGTGCCGCCGCCGCGGGCCGTAATCGAGCAGCCGTGGCGTGCTGCTACCTGGACGACGCGCGCGAGTGCCTCGCGCGTCCGCGGCACGACGACACCCGTTGGAACGATCTGGTAGACGCTCGCGTCGGTCGCGTACAGAGCGCGGGACACGCCATCGAATCGAACCTCACCGTCAACAGACTGCTCGAGATCGATTCGAAGTCTGGTCACGTCCACGCCGGTCGCTGGATGCAAGGCGCTCTAAGATACTAGATAATGTCCGGTCATGGCCGGCTCGAATCCCTCCACACCGCGCGTGCTCCTTGATCTCATCGGCGCTCGGCCGGGCACCGCGACCGCCGTCGCGCTTCCTGACTCCAATCTGCGAATCACCTATGCGGCGCTCCGCGACAACGTCCAGGCGCTCGCCGAAACGCTGGCGGCTGCAGGCGTCGGCCGCGGAGACCGTATAGGCATCGCGCTGCCCAACGGACTGCCGATGGTCGTGGCCTTCCTCGCCGCCGCGACCGTGGGAACTGCTGCGCCGCTCAATCCGGCGTACAAGGAAGAAGAGTTCCGCTTCTATCTCGAGGATACTGGTGCTCGGCTGCTGATTCTTCCGCCCGAAGGGGCCCAAGAAGCGCGACGTGCCGCAGGCGCCTCGGTCGGAACGCTTGCGATCGCGATGGACGGCTCGGGCCGCGTCTCTTTCGAGGGGTTGTCCGAGCGTCGGTCGTTCCCAGCGCCGTCCATCAACGACGTCGCGCTGGTTCTCCACACGAGCGGCAGCACCGGACGTCCCAAGCGCGTGCCGCTCACCCACGCCAACCTTTCGATCTCGGCGCAGAACGTTGCCAGGAGCTACGGGCTCGACGAGAAGGACGTCTCGCTCTGCGTGATGCCGCTCTTCCACGTTCACGGCCTGGTCGCCTCGACGCTCGCGACGCTCGCCACCGGCGGCACGCTCGTCGTCCCGTCGAAATTCAACCCGCTTTCGTTCTGGCGCGTCGCCCGCGATCAACGGGCGACCTGGTACTCCGCAGTGCCGACCATTCACCAGCTCCTGTTGGCGCGCGCCGATCCTGCGGCCGGACCGCCTGCCGGCGCCGAGCACCTGCGGTTCATCAGGTCCTGCAGCGCCTCGCTTGCGCCCCAGCTGATGCACGATCTCGAAACGGCGTTCGGCGCACCGGTGCTCGAGGCGTACGGCATGACCGAGGCCGCGCATCAGATGGCCTCGAACCCGCTGCCGCCGGCCCCGCGCAAGGCGGGGACCGTCGGGCGCGGAACGGACGTGCAGGTCAGCATCATGGACGCGGCCGGGCATCACCTTCCTCAGGGCGAGCGCGGCGAAGTCGTCATCAAGGGTCCCAACGTCACCGGGGGGTACGAAAACAATCCGGAAGCCAACGCCAGCTCCTTCGTCGACGGCTGGTTCAGAACGGGGGATCAGGGATTTCTCGACCCGGACGGCTATCTGACGCTCGTCGGCCGTATCAAGGAGCTGATCAACCGGGGCGGGGAGAAGATCTCGCCGCGTGAAGTGGACGAAGTGCTGCTCGCGCATCCCGCCGTCGCCGAGGCAGTCTGCTTCGGCGTGCCTCACAAGACCTGGGGCGAAGAGGTCGCCGCGGCGGTGATCCTCAAAGAGCCGACGAGCGAGAGCGAGCTGATCGCGTTCTGCAAAGAGCGGCTCGCGGAGTACAAACGGCCGAAGCAGATTCACATCACCGATACGATTCCGAGAACGGCGACGGGCAAGATTCAGCGCGGCGTTGTGGCGAAGGCGTTCGCCCCCAAAGCCTCGTGAAGATCGTCGTCGCGGGGGCGGGCGCGATTGGCGGATACATCGGCGGGCGGCTCGCCCGCACCGGGGCCGACGTCGTGCTCTACGCGCGCGGGCCGCACCTTCGTGCGATGCAGGAACGCGGACTGAAGGTCATCAGTCCGGATGGCGACTTCCACGTCACGCCCGCCGTTACCGGCAGCATTGGCGACATCGGCGTCGCGGACGTCGTGTTCCTGGGTGTCAAAGCGCACAGCCTGACCACTCTCGCTCCAGAGCTGCGGGTGCTCTTCGGCCCCGATACGGTCGTCGTCAGCATGCAGAACGGGATTCCGTGGTGGTATTTCCAGAACTACGGCGGTGAACTGAACAATCTGCGGCTGGAGCGGGTGGATCCCGGTGGGGTCATCGCCTCGGCGATCGAGTCGCGCCGCGTGCTCGGATCGCTGGCCTACTTCGCCACTGACGTCGTCGAACCGGGCGTGATCCGACACACCGAGGGCAACAAAATCAGCTTTGGCGAGCCGGACGGGACCAAATCGGAGCGGGCGAGGCGGATCGCGGAGCCATTGATCGCGGCGGGATTTCGGTGTCCAATCAACCCGCGCTTCCGCCACGAGATCTGGGTGAAGCTGCTCGGGAACGTGGCGTTCAACCCCATCAGCGCCCTGACCGGCGGGACGCTGGAGGAACTTGCCCGGCACGTGGACGTGGGACGCTCCATCCGCGAGATCATGGCGGAAACCGAGGCCGTGGCCAGAAAGCTCGGCATCGAGCTGCCGATTTCCATCGAGCAGCGGATGGCCGGCGCGGAGAAGGTCGGGGCCCACAAGACCTCGATGCTGCAGGATCTCGAGGCGGGCCGTCCGATGGAGCTCGAAGCGGTCGTCGGGGCGGTCGTCGAGCTGGGCGAACGCCTTGGCGTCGCCATGCCGGTCACGCGCACGGTCTACGCGTGCGCGAAGATGTTGGACGAGAAGCGGCGCGCGGCAAGGGCGTAGCCCCGCGCACGCCTCGGCGGTTTGGACGTAAGCTACGCATCGCGAGAAGGGGGGAAGCGGTCCATGTCCACAGGCGAGTCGTCGGCGCCCGCAAATCGGTGGCTCCAGCTGGTCGCTGGCGTCATCTGCATGGTGATGATCGCGAACCTGCAATACGGCTGGACCTATTTCGTCGATCCCATCGACGCGAGGTTCCACTGGGGGCGCACCAGCATCCAGGTTGCGTTCACGATCTTCGTCGCGACCGAAACGTGGCTCGTGCCCGTGGAGGGCTGGTTCGTCGACCGGTTCGGTCCGCGCCTGGTGGTCATGTTCGGTGGCATTGTCGTGGCGATCGCGTGGACGCTCAATTCGTTCGCGGCGTCGCTGCCGATGCTGTACGTGGCCGCGGCGACGGCTGGCGTCGGCGCCGGC
>Ga0187776_10000979_pt1 | contig 13969 bp, 11 predicted proteins | sample 0216_BV02_MP12_2_FD_132426 | JGI IMG/M metagenome (GOLD analysis project Ga0187776, IMG submission 132426) | Tropical peat soil microbial communities from peatlands in Department of Meta, Colombia - 0216_BV02_MP12_20_MG | ecosystem: Environmental > Terrestrial > Soil > Wetlands > Peat | place...
CAAAGCCATACGGGATAAGAGAAAAATAATAGGGAGGACAAGCGAAAGGAAGCCGGATAGTTCCTGGGCCCAGAAAGGCATTGCCAAGAATTTCGGGGCCAAGGAAAAAGATGTCTTGGAGATGATAAAAAGGCTGGAAGAAATGATTATGAAAATCGCCCACGCGAAATCATAACGACCGTTTTCAGGCTCAGTAAAACCCAAGGAGAGATGACGGTGATAGAAGGAAAAGAGACGGGGCTTTTGGGCGTTATATGAAGGGCGGGGAGAGAGCGAGGCGAAGAGGCATAATTTATGACTTCCGTATGGCTGGTAAGAGCAGAAGACCTGCGAGAATACTCTGCGGCAGTGCTTCAGGCTGTGGGTATTCCTCTCGCTAATATTAAAGTTATCTCCACCGCTCTTTTAGACGCGGAGCTGCACGGACTGGACACTCACGGTACTGTAAGACTGCCCCAATATGTAACCCTTATAAAACAAGGCAGTATCAATCCGCGGCCTGAGATTAAGGTTGTTAATGAGTCGGCCAATCATGCGCTTGTGGACAATGGGTACGGCCTCGGGTTCCTGGGTAGTGTGAAGGCCATGAACCTCTGTATCGTGAAAGCGAAGCGAACCGGAATCGCCATGGCAGGGGTTTGCAACTCATCCCATTTCGGGGCGGCAGGCTATTACGCCCGCATGGCGGCCGAACGAGACCTGATTGGTTTTGCCACCTCCAATTCCTATCCGGTTATGGCACCCCCAGGGAGTATTACCCGGACCCATGGGAATAATCCATTTGCCTTTGCCATACCCTCAGGGAAAAGACCACCAATCGTACTCGACATGGCCACCAGCGTGGTCTCTCAGGGTAGGATCAAAAAGTATGTGGAAGAAAGGCGTCGGATCCCTCTCTGCTGGGCGAATGATCGAGAGGGGAAGCCGACCGATGATCCTGAAGCAGCCTTTTTTATGTTGCCCTTGGGGGAAGGTGGCTATAAGGGGTATGGGCTGGCAATGGTAATCGATGCTCTGGCCGGTGTGCTCACAGGGTCGTTGTTTGCCCGAAATTTCGTCTCTGGCCCCGGCTCCCGTGGTTGCGGGCACTTCTTTATGGCTCTTGACCCTCAATTATTCCTCCCTCTCGATGATTTCAAGAAAAGAATGGATGAAATGGTTGGGCAGATGAAAGATGCTAAACTCCCGGAGGGAAGCACAGAGCCGATCTATTACCCCGGCGAAAGAGGCTTTGCGAGGAAAGAAAAACGGCTCAAGGAAGGAATTCCGCTTCTGGGTTCAACCGTAAAGCTTCTCGATCGATTAAGCGACGATCTTGGCCTGAGCAGGCTGAAGAGGATCGGTTAGTCGATTTTTTCTCCTGGATGGAAATATGGAAGGAAAGGGAGGGGAGATTCAAGAGAAAAATAAAAAAAAGTGTCCCAAGACGGACTTGAGTTGACAGTGTAGGGAAGAAGGTGGTCAGATAATACCTCCTGGATTGTTAGCCGACAATCAAAAAAAGGAGGTAAAGATCATGACCACCCAAGAGAAGCTTATCGGAAGAAAGCAGAGTTTGCTAGGGTAGGATGAACAAAAAAATGAGTTAAGCAATTTTGCCTAACTCATTGTATTTATTGGCGCGCCCGGCCCGGCTCGAACGGGCGACCTGCGGATTCGAAGTCCGACGCTCTATCCAACTGAGCTACGGGCGCAAGAAAAAACCAATGGGACGCAGATGAACGCAGATTTCCAGGATTTCAAAAACTATCAATATTGGACACGGATGGACACGGACAAATACGCATGAAAGCAAAATAGAAAAAGTTGATACACCGCCAAGAGGGCGGAGAGCACACAAAAAGATGGGGTGAGTGAAGGGATTCGAACCCTCGGCCGCTGGGGCCACAACCCAGTGCTCTATCCAGCTGAGCTACACTCACCACAAAAAAAATCGCTACCGCTTGAGGACCGTCAAGCCATCGGTCGCTTTTTTTTCGCGTGGCCTGGCGCGCCTGGAGGGACTCGAACCCCCGGCCCACAGCTTAGAAGGCTGTTGCTCTGTCCGGTTGAGCTACAGGCGCTCCAAAAAATTTCTACCATTTTATCGGTGACTTGTCAACAAAAAGGACCGTCACGCCGAGGAACCGGCTTCAGGCCGTCTCACACCAGACAGTCCTGAACCCTCCCAACCTGCAACCCTTAATGGGCAAGTCTTCCCTTTGCTTCTAGGCTATGGTAAAAAGGAACCTAATGCAAAGGCAATAAATTAAATGACATCACCCGCTCCCTAACCCTCCCCCCTTGGAGGGTGCGTCGTAATCCGTCATGCCCGCGAAAGCGGGCATCCAGGAAGTTCGAATGTTGAATAAATTCAATACTAGATTCCCGCTTCCGCGGGAATGACAGCTCTTTTCTTTCATTACGACATGGTCTCTTGAGGGGGAGGGGAGGGTGGGAAAGGGTAAAAATGACCTGTACATTCTGCCAAATTATAGCCCGAGAGTTGCCGGCGGAAATCCTTTTTGAAGATAAAGACCTGATCGTTTTTAAGGACATCAACCCTGAAGCTCCCATTCATCTCCTGATCGTCCCCAAAACGCATTTTGATTCTCTAAACTCCCTCGACGAAAAAACCGCCCAAATCGGGGCCCAGATGTTCCTGGCCGCAAAGAAGATGGCCGAATCCCAAGGAATCCAATCGGGGTACAAGGTCTTCATCAATTGCGGAAGAGATGCGGGGCAGGTAATCCCACACCTGCATATGCACCTGATGGGCGGGTGGGGGAGAAGACCGGTCAGAAGATAGAGCAGGCGCGCGTTTCAAGCTCAGCCCAGGCAGGGCCCTTAGAGCCAATCCGCAAATTCCCCTACATTAACCATCAAGGCGTGGATGGCAGTCCTTCCAGGCGGTATTCGACTCGTAGGCATGTCCCACTTTAAGGACCGTCGCTTCGTCAAAGGGTTTTCCCGCCACCTGGAGTCCGACGGGGAGTCCGGCTTTGGAAAAACCGCAGGGAATGGAGAGGCTGGGAATGCCAACCAGATTATAGATTCGTGTGAACCGGGTCAGGGCTGAGGGTACGGCTTCCGTTCTTCTTCCCCATGAAATGGTCCCCTGGCCGATCTTCGGCGCAGTGATGGGGAGCTGAGGGGTGACGATCACGTCGACTTTCTGGAAGACGCGGGAGAAAGTTTCCCGAATCTTCCGGCGGACCGCCTGGGCCTTCAGGTATTGAGTGGCCATGATGGCGGCCCCCAGGTTGATCCGCGACCGGACATCATCCCCAAGGTCCATGGGACGCGTCCGGTGCCATTTCTCCAGGGTGGCTGCCCCCTCTGCCAGGAGAAGGATAAAGGCGGCGATCGAGGCCTCCGGCAACAAAGGGATAGAGATATTCTTGACCGCCGCTCCCAATGCCTTGAATACGCGGATGGCCTCCAACACCCTGGCGCGGACTTCGGGGTCCAGGCGTTCGAAGTAGTAGGTGTCAGGGACTCCGATATGGACCCCTTTCAATCGGGTGGACAGACCCCTGGTGTAATCAGGGACCGCAACGGGAGATGTACTGGAATCGAGCGGATCGGGGCCTGCGAGCACATTCATGGCGATGGCCAGATCGGCTACGCATCGGGTCATGGGGCCAGGGTGGTCCAGCGACCAGCAGAGGGGGTACACACCGTACTTGCTGACCCGTCCGAAAGTGGGTTTCAAGCCGGCGGTCCCGCAGAGGGCCGAAGGAATGCGAATGGACCCTCCAGTATCTGTCCCAAGGGTGAGGGGTACGAAAGAGCAGGCCAGGGCGGCAGCCGACCCTCCGCTGGAACCTCCGGGAACCCGCTCCCGGTCCCAGGGGTTACGGACTGCCCCGAAGTGGGGGTTTACGGAGGTTGTGCCGTAGGCGAATTCATGCATGTTCAGTTTTCCCAGGAGGATAGCCCCGGCAGCCTGAAGCCGCTCAATCACCGTTGCATTGTAAGCAGGGATAAAATTCTTCAGGATTTTGGACCCGCAGGTCGTCCGGACCCCCTTGGTGAAAAAGAGGTCCTTGGCTGCGAAGGGTATCCCGTGGAGGGGCCCCTGAACCTTCCCTTTCCCTCTTTCCTTTTCCGCCTGCCGGGCGGCCCACAAGGCTTCCCGGGGGAGAAGGGTAATGAAGGAGTTGATTTTCGGGTCGTTCGATTGAATCCTTTCCAAATAAGCGCGGGTGATCTCGACGGGAGAAATTTCCCTTTTCCGAAGCGCTTTCGAAAGAGAGGTGACAGTCCAGTTTTCAGGATTGGGGGAGATCATTCTTTCTGCTCCATCGGCGAATAGAGAATTGCTATTTCGGTATCCAGGGGATCGAAAATCCCCAGCCGGTCGCTTTGCTCGTCCAATTGCTGAATAGAAGCAAGGTAAATTTCCCTCTCTTTCTTATTCGAGAGAGACAAGGAAAATCGGACCGGCAGGCCCGGGGTTCTTTTGACCGCTCGTTTTCTCATTTTTGGTTCTCCTCAATTTTCTGAGCCCCCTGCGTACCCTGGGGAGCACTTCAGTGAATGTTTTGAATGTCGGGGCTCGGTCAGCATGCGCAGAGAAACCTCCCTCATGCATACTGCTGGGAACCCCCTCGGAAAACTAAGCTCAGGAGTCGGGCTCAGCTGGGCCAAGGACGCCCGAGAGCGCTTGAACAAGGGAGAATCTTATTCAAGTGTCTTTTCGACACCCCTTTTGGGCATTTGCACCGGAATGCTGATGGGCGCGAAAAATTTGGATGGATAGAGATAATCCCAGTTCCGAAATTCGTTGGTGGAGGCGGCGGGAGTCGAACCCGCGTCCGGAAACCTTCAGTAAGGAGCATCTACGTGCGTAGCCGTTGATTTGAATCTCGCCTCTCCGGACTTCCAGCGGCAGAATTCCTGGAGAAGCCAGCTTATGTGTTTTCGCCCTCCGCCTATAAGCTTCAGCGGTAAGCTATCCTGTAGTGTCGACGCCCCTTTTCAGCCTTACAGGAGAAGGCTGGAGGAACGGCCACTGTCAATTAAGCAGTGGCGTAAGCGTAGTTGCTGTTTCCGCTTATCGTTTCCCGACCTTTTTAACGAGACCCAGTCGGAACCTCGGCACGCAGCCCTCGCCTCAATGATCCCCGTCGAGACCGTGGCGCCCCCCCCAAAAAACAGGTAAGAGGTTTGAGGTTAGAGGGAAAAGCCAGACCCGAATTTTCAAAGAGCGTCAGCGGCGGCCCTTGGCATCCTTCATGACCTTTTCGATTTCCCGGTCGGCGGAACGCTTTTTCAGGGTTTCCCGCTTGTCGTAAAGACTCTTTCCTTTGGCCAAACCCAATTGCAGCTTGATTTTACCATTCTTTAGATACACTTTCAAGGGAACCAGGGTGAAACCGCGCTCCTGCGTTTTTCCCATGAGGCGACGGATCTCCCGCTTATGCAGGAGGAGCTTGCGCACCCGTTCCGGGTCGTGGTTGAACTGGTGTCCGTAGGGGTAGGGACTGATATGGGTGTTGTGTAGGAAAGCCTCTCCTTCTTCAATCTGCACGTAGCTATCCTTGAGATTCCCCTTGCCCAGGCGGAGAGACTTCACTTCCGTCCCCACCAGTGCAATCCCTGCCTCGTAGGTCTCTTCGATGAAATAATCGTGATGGGCTTTCTTATTCTGGCAAAGGAGTTTTTCCCCCATGTTATATTTTATATCATTAACCCCTTTCTTTGGGCAACGGAATCTGAATGGGAAAAAGCCTTGACAAAGAGAACTTGCTGAAAGTAAACTTATTTCAATAGTAAACCCTTGTTTTCTAATGGTTTCATTAAGGAGCGGGAAATGACCCGCTTCAATTATTTCCACCCCAAACCATGGAAACTGTGCTTTCCCGGGTCTTCATGATCAAAAACAAGTTCGGCCTGCACGCCCGGCCCTCCGCTTCTTTCGTTCAGACCGCCAGCCGGTTCCGAAGCGAAATCAAAGTGGAAAAAGACGGTCTGGTAGCTGATGGCAAGAGCATCCTGGATTTGATGATGCTGGCTGCGGCCCAGGGGACTCAGCTCACCATAAAAGCCCGCGGAGCAGATGCCCAGGAGGCGCTAAAGGCCCTGGGGGATTTGATCGAGGGGCGGTTCGGAGAAGATTAATTTGACCCGCGAGCCCAAAAAGACCCAAGTCATCAAGGGGATCGGAGTCACTCCCCAAATCATCATGGGCAAGGCTTACCTGGTGGACCGGGGAAAGATCGAAGCCCCGGCCCGGGTGCTGCCCGAGAACCAAGTCCCCTGGGAGATCGAGCGCTTCCGGGATGCCGTGGAGGAATCCAAAAAGCAGCTGCGTTCGGCAAAAGAGAAGCTCCTGCACGAGGATGCCGTGGGTCCCACTTACATCCTGGATGCCCATCTGCTCCTTCTGGAAGACAAGAACGTCATCCAAAGCACCCGGGAAACGATTGAACAGAGCTGGATTAATTCCGAATGGGCGCTCAAGATCAACCTGGACCGTCTCCGCAAGATTTTCGACAGCATCGACGATGACTACCTGAAGAGCCGAAAGACCGACCTGGACTACATCGAACAACGCATCCTGCGCAATTTGACCGGCCGGGGCACCGAGGCACTCTCGCAAATCAAGGAAGAGGTCATCGTGGTCGCCCATGACCTTTCCCCGGCGGACACCGCCCAGATGGCCAAAGACAAAATCACCGCATTCGTCACGGACGTGGGCGGAACGACTTCGCATACCGCCATCATGGCCCGTTCCCTGGAGATCCCGGCTGTGGTGGGATCGGAAACGGCCACTCATTCCGTCAATACCGGGGATACGCTGATTGTGGATGGAATCACCGGGGTGGTGGTGGTAAACCCCAGCCCGGAGATCATCCAAGAATACATGGACCGGAACCGGACCCGGCAGAGGATTGAACGGGAACTGTTCCTGTTCCGAGACCTGCCGGCGGAAACGCTCGACGGGTTCCGGGTCAACGTTCTGGCCAATATCGAGCTGGTGGAGGAGATTCCCGCAGTCTTGGACCATGGGGCTGAAGGAATCGGCCTTTACCGAACCGAATACCTGTATTTGAATCGCAAGGAATTGCCCACCGAGGAGGACCATTTCCAGGCTTACAAAACGGTGGTGAAAGCCATCGCCCCCCACCCGGCGGTCATCCGGACCCTGGACATCGGCGGGGACAAGTTCATATCCCACCTCGAGTTGGCCGAGGAGATGAACCCGGCCATGGGCCTCCGGGCCATCCGTTTCAGTCTGAAAGAACCGGAGATTTTCAAGGTCCAGCTCCGAGCCATGCTCCGGGCCAGCGTCTACGGAAAAGTGAAGATTCTTCTTCCGATGATCTCCGGGGTGCGCGAAATCCGGGAAGTGAAAAAGACCCTTAATGAAGTGCGCCTGAGCCTCACCGCTGAGCGGATCCCCTATGATCCGAAGGTTGAAATCGGAATCATGATGGAGGTTCCTTCGGCGGCTACCATTTCGGACATTCTGGCCAAAGAGGTGGATTTTTTTAGCATCGGGACCAATGACTTGATCCAATACACCTTGGCCATCGACCGGGTGAATGAATACGTAACCCACCTCTATGAACCCCTTCATCCGGCCATTTTACGGCTGGTCCGCCAGGTGGTGAAAGCCGCCCATGACGCCGGCATCCGGGTGGCCATGTGCGGGGAAATGGCCGGGGACCCGCTTTACGTCCCGGTTCTCTTGGGCCTGGAACTGGACGATCTATCGATGAACGTCCTTTCCATCTTCCGGGTCAAGAAGATCCTTCGCGCCTACACCTTGCGGGAATGCAAAGAACTGGTGGAAGCCTCTCTCGGCCTCTCCACTCCCGAGGAGATCGAAGCGCTGGTTCGGGCCAGTCTGCACCGGAAATTCCCTGAAGAATTCAGGGAGCTTTTTAATTCCAAGCTTTCCGGAAACTCATAAAAAAGAGGAGCAAAGACAAACTATGGGGATGACAGATTTCTTGTTCACTTCCGAGTCGGTCACCGAAGGCCACCCGGATAAGGTCGCCGATCAGATATCCGATGCCGTTCTGGATGCCATCATCGCCGAGGATCCCAGGGGAAGGGTCGCCTGCGAAACTCTGGTGACCACCGGCCTGGCCATGATCGCAGGAGAAATCACCACCTCCTGTTATGTTCATATCCCGGACATCGTACGAGAAACAATCAAGGAGATCGGGTACAACGACTCGGCCATGGGATTTGATTGGGAGACCTGCGCGGTGGTGACTTCCATCGACCGCCAATCTCCCGACATCGCCATGGGGGTGAACGAAAGCCCGGATCATGAGCAGGGTGCGGGAGACCAGGGTTTGATGTTCGGATATGCCTGCAGCGAGACTCCCGAGATGATGCCCCTGCCGATCCTTCTGGCCCATCGACTCACCCGGAGAATGGCGGAGGTCCGCAAGAAGAAAATTCTGAATTTCCTGCGACCGGACGGCAAATCCCAGGTAACGATACAATATGTGAACGGGAAAGCCATCCGCGTGGATACCATCGTCCTGGCGGCTCAGCATATCCCGGAAGTGAAGTACGCCGCGCTGCAGGAAGGGTTGATCGAAGAAGTGGTGAAAAGAGTCGTTCCGGCCGAACTTAGGGATCAACGGACCAAGTATTACCTGAATGCCACCGGGAGGTTCGTCGTCGGCGGCCCCCGGGGCGATTGCGGACTCACCGGCCGAAAGATCATCGTCGACACCTATGGTGGGGTGGGTAGCCATGGGGGTGGATGTCTCTCCGGGAAGGACCCCTCCAAAGTTGATCGCAGCGGATCGTACATGGCTCGCTACGTGGCCAAGAATATCATCGCTGCCGGGCTGGCGGAAAAAGTGGAAGTCCAGATTGCCTATGCCATCGGCGTGGCCCAGCCCGTATCGGTCATGGTCGACACCGGCGGAACTTGGAAGATTCCACCCGATGACATCGCCAAGCTCGTTCGAGAGGTCTTCGACCTTCGGCCCTCACCGATCATCCGAAAGTTAAACCTCCTCCGCCCCATATTCAAAAAAACCGCCTGCTACGGCCACTTCGGCCGCAACGACGAGGATTTCACCTGGGAGCGGACCGATATGGCCGAGACGCTGCGGAAGGCGGCCAAACTTTAAAAAAATTTGGGACGCAGATTTTCGCGGATACACGCCGAGAAAGGTCTTTTCCGGAAAATCCCAATCCCCTTTCGGCGGGGCTCGTTCCCGATTTCCGGTGTCTTTTTTGAACTTGACCCTGAAAATCGGCGTTCATCTGCGTCCAATAGAAATGGAGAGGAAATCGTGGACTACGACGTCAAAGACATCCACCTGGCGGAGAAGGGAAAGATGAGGGTCGAATGGGCCATGAAATCCATGCCCGTCCTGAAGCTCATCCAGAGGCGGTTCCAGCGGCAGAAACCGCTGAAGGGGGTGCGTCTGGCCGCCTGCCTGCATGTGACCACGGAAACCGCCGCCCTGATGATGACCCTCCAGGCCGGAGGAGCGGAGGCCCGGGTTTGCGCCTCCAATCCCTTAAGCACGCAGGACGATGTAGCCGCCTTCCTGGCCAAAGACCTGAAGGTTCCCGCCTATGCCATCAAGGGGGAAGACCATAAAACCTATTATCAACACATCCATTCGGTCCTGGACCTGAAGCCCATGCTGACCATGGATGACGGGGCGGACTTGGTGTCCACCCTGCACACCGAGCGCAGAGAGCTTCTCCCCGGACTCAAAGGGGGAACGGAAGAGACGACCACGGGCGTCATCCGCCTTCGTTCCATGGCCGACAAGGGGGTTCTGCGCTACCCGATCATCGCCGTGAACGACGCCAATACCAAGCATTTTTTCGACAACCGCTACGGGACGGGCCAGAGCACCATTGACGGAATCATCCGGTCCACCAACCGCCTCATGGCCGGGAGCGCATTTGTGGTTTGCGGATACGGATGGTGCGGGCGGGGCGTGGCCATGCGGGCCAAGGGAATGGGAGCCAACGTGATCATCGTTGAAGTGGACCCCCTGAGAGCCCTGGAAGCGGTGATGGACGGATATCGGGTCATGCCCATAGGGGAGGCTGCTTCGGTGGGGGATATTTTCTGCACCCTGACCGGGGACATCCAGGTGATTCGCCAAGAGCATTTCTTAAAGATGAAAGATGGGGCCATCCTGGCCAACTCCGGGCACTTCAACGTGGAAATCGACCTGGAGGCGCTGGAACGAATATCCACCGGCAGAAGGACCATCCGCGATTTCGTGGAGGAGTTCCGGCTGAGGAATGGGAAAAAAGTTTATGTGCTGGGGGAGGGCCGGCTGATCAACCTGGCCGCGGCAGAGGGACATCCCTCCAGCGTCATGGACATGAGCTTTGCCAACCAGGCCATGGCTGCGGAGTTCATCGTCAAAAGCCGGGGAAAACTGGCCAAGAAGGTTTACGGGGTCCCGCCGGAAATCGACCAGGAGATCGCCCGCCTCAAGCTGGCGTCCATGGGAATCAAAATCGACACCCTGACCCCCCGCCAGAAAAAGTACCTCAATTCCTGGGAGATGGGGACCTGAAAAACAGCGATCAGCGATCAGCTTTCAACTGTCAGCCGGAGGCCATCTCAGAGATATCTTTTTGGCTGAAAGCTGACCGCTGATTGCTTCTTAGTGCCTCACCGACAACAGCAGATACACTCCCACCATGGCAAAGATGAAGTTTCCCAGCCAGGCTGCCAAGAAGGGGGGAAAAGTGCCTCCCTTGCCGAGTTCCAGGATAAAAGAATATACCACCAGGTAAATGAAGCTGATGAAAATGCTGTAGCCGAGCCCCCGGGCGAAACCGGCTCCCCGTTCGCTTCGCAGAGCCAAGGGAATCCCCAAGCAGGCCATGATAACCACGGTGAAGGGGAAGGAAATGGCGCCTTGCATGGCTGTCCGATATTTTCGGCTGTCGTAGCCGTCCTGCTCGATCTTTTGCACGTATTCTCTCAGTTGTCGGAAATTCATCTCATCGGGGTTTTTTTCGGCAATTTGAAAATCGCTGGGCGTTTCGGGAAGGGAAAGGATCAGTTCCGGGTAGTAGTTTCGAGCCGGTACCCCTTTCCGGTCAAAATCGGTTACCGATGCCTCGGACAGAATCCATTGGCCCTCTTTCCACTGGGCGCTGCGAGCGTCAATCCGTTGGATGAGGTCATAATCCGGGCCGAAACGGTAGATGGTCAAGCCCTCGAGGACATTCCTATTCGGATGATAGAGCTGGATGTTATAGATGGACTGACGGCCATGGATCCAGACCTGGCTTTGCTTAAAGGTGGCCACTGGGTTCTTCTTATGGATAATGAAGTCGGAGATGGACCGGGCGTTCTGGTTCGCCCAGGGCATGATGAATTCGCTGAGCCCCAGCATGCCCCCAAAAACCAGGATCACCACGCCCAGGATGGGGTAAACCAGAAATCCTAGGCTGACGCCCCCGGATTTCATGGCCATGACTTCGTTGTGCCTCGCCATGAGGCCCAGGGTGATCATGGAAGCGAGAAGGACGGCGGCGGGGGACACCTGGAAGAGGATCGAGGGAATCTTATTCAGGAAATAGGCACCCATCAAGGGCCAAGTGGCCTTGTTAAAAAGGAAAACGTTGATCCGTTCAAAAAATTCGATGATGAGGTAGATGGCGCTGAAGCCCCCGAGTCCGATGGAGAAATACTGGGCGAATTCTCGAGCCAGGTAACGGGTGATGACCTTCATCCCGGAATCCCTCCGCCATGCTGACGCTTCAGCCGCAGCCATTCGATCCCCTTTTGAACCCAGACGAATATAAGAACCGGGGATTCATTGGCCGCTTTGACCAGAAGGTGAATGCCCAGGACGAGAAAAATCAAGTTGGGTGCCCACATCCCCACCTCAAGGAAGATGGTTCCCCTTTCGGCCAAGGAGGTCCCAGCACTGATAAGAAGGTAATAGATCAGGAGTATCCCGATGGACCAGGAAAGCCCCCGGGACTTGCTCCCCCGCCCCGCCCTTGACTGGAGCCCCAGGGGGACACCGATGATCCCGAAGACTAGGCAGGCGAAGGGAATGGAGAACTTTTCATGGACTTTCACCCGTTGAGTTCTGGTATCCTCGGCCTTGGCCTTGAGGGAGTGGATGGATTGGATCAGCTCCCCCAAGGTCATGTCCGCAGGGTGTTTCTCTTCGGTTTTCTTTTCCTGAAGCCCCGTCTTGAGATAGAGGCGAAGGTCATAGGTGTTGAATTCGACCTTCTGGTAAGCATGAGGGTCCGTTCCCAGCTTATGGATGGACCCGTTTTTGAGCCGTAGGGTGACGGCAAGGGCCTGCGGATCGGAAAGCACCTCCCCTTCCCGGGCAAAGATGGTAAAGACCTCGGCCGGATTGCGTGAATCGGAGATGAAAACGTTTTCCCAAGTCAAGGTCTTGGGCTTCACCTGTTCTATATAAAGGACCAACCCATCGAAGTCGTCGTTGAAGACCCTTTCCCGGACTCCCGCATTGGCTCTGGTGCTGGCAACTTCGAACAGGAGGGCCCGGGAAGCCTCATTGGCCAGGGGAACGGCGTAGAGGGAAAGGAGGGTGGTAACCGCATAGGTGATAAACGCAAAGATAAGAATCGGGGGAATCATCTGATAGAGGCTAATCCCCGAGGCCTTGAGGGCGGTGATCTCGTTATCGCCCGAGAGGCGGTGAAAAGTCAGAAGGACTGAAAGAAGAGTGGCCATGGGGATGGTCAGACTTAGAAATTGGGGAAGGAGGAGGTAGAGCAGGCGGAGGATGTATCCCAGGGGGACGCCCTTATTGACGAATAGCTCCGTAAGCTGTAAAATCCTTCCCGTAAGCAAGACGAGGGTAAAGCCGAAGAGGCCGAGCAAAAAGGCGGGAACGGTTTCTTTAAGAAGATAGATATATAAAGTTCGTTTCATGTCATGATCTTAGCCTAAGGGCAAGGGTTTTGTAAATCCCTCCCTCTTCTGCCGGAGGGGGGGTTCCGAGGATGAAGGATGTCCATTCGTAGAATGCTGGAAGAAAGAGAAGCGAAGATTTTTTCCCCCTACGCCCAACTCAGTTCCCAATCCCGCGGGAGAGCGGTGCCTGAGGCCGAATGCAGTATCCGCCCTGCTTTTCAGCACGACCGGGACCGGATCCTCCATTCGAAATCTTTCCGCCGCCTCAAACACAAGACTCAGGTGTTTTTGGTCCCCGGGGGAGATCATTACCGCACCCGCCTCACCCACACCCTGGAGGTGGCCCAGATTGCCCGGACTATGGCCAAAGCCCTGTCTCTGAACGAGGATTTGACCGAAGCCATCGCCCTGGGCCACGACCTGGGGCACACTCCTTTCGGCCACGCGGGAGAGGAGACCCTCAACGAGATTTGCCCGGGAGGTTTCCGCCATTACCTCCAGAGCCTGAGGGTGGTCGACCATCTGGAAAGAGACGGGAGAGGGCTCAATCTCACTTTCGAAGTTCGGGATGGGATCGTGAAGCACTCCAAGGGGAAGGGGGACTTGATCCCCGATGTCCCGGAAGAACTGCCGGTTACCTATGAAGGGCGGCTGGTACGAGTCGCCGACATCATCGCCTACATCAACCACGACCTGGATGACGCCATCCGGGCGGGATTGATCTTTCCCGACAGCATTCCCCGGGACTGCGTCGAAGAACTGGGGGATTCCCACGGAAAGCGGATCGACAGCATGGTCCGGGATATTCTGGAACAGGCCATGAAAGGCGATTCCCTAACGATCGGATTGAGTGAAAGAAAGCTGGAGGCGACGCTGAAACTCCGCGATTTTCTCTACGACCGGGTCTATGACCTGCCCACGGTTCACGGGGATTTTGTCAAATCGGCCAAGATCCTGCGGGAGCTTTATGCCTACTTCCTGGATCACCCGCAGGAGTTTCGAATGGAAGCAGGGGAGGTCTTTGGCCACGAACCCGTCGAGCGGTCGATCACCGACTTTATCGCCGGCATGACCGACCGCTATGCTTTCAAGCTCTATGAGAAGATATTCCTCCCC
>Ga0187776_10000980_pt1 | contig 13958 bp, 11 predicted proteins | sample 0216_BV02_MP12_2_FD_132426 | JGI IMG/M metagenome (GOLD analysis project Ga0187776, IMG submission 132426) | Tropical peat soil microbial communities from peatlands in Department of Meta, Colombia - 0216_BV02_MP12_20_MG | ecosystem: Environmental > Terrestrial > Soil > Wetlands > Peat | place...
AGCCGGTCGCGGCTGCGGCGCGTCTCACCCATGCGCACCGCGAACCACGCGATGAGCGTCGCGGACAGCAGGAACCCGAGCCACATGCCGATAACGTGCAGGCTGAAGTCGCTCTCGTGCCCGACATGGCCGTGGGGCAAGGGAATATAAAAAAACATTAATAAGGTGTAACAACCGACCGTCACCGCGGCCATCGCCCAGGCGTAGGCGGCCGGCAATGCCACCGCGGTCAGCGCCAGCGGCAGCAGATAAAGAATGACGAAGGGGTTGGTCGAGCCACCGCTGAAATAAAGCAGCGCGGTGAACTCCGCGACGTCGAGCGCCAGGTGCGCGAAGAACTCGATCTCGCGCACCGGCCACGGGCGATGCACCCGCCACCACGTCAGCAGGTTCACCGCGGCCATGCCGGCGATGACGGCAATTAGCGGCCGCAGCGGCAGCATGATGTGAAGCGAGGTCACCGCGATCCACACCGCCAGCAGCTGCCCGGCGAGCGCGATATTGCGCAGCGCGATCAGTCGCCGCAGGTTGATGGCGGTTGAAGACGGTAATGGGGGTGTCGGGTTCATCGGCTGATTCTGGCCTGAGCGCTATTCTGACACATGCTGCGTGCGCGAAGCAGCGCGGCCTTGAGGACCTGCGGCATCGGTCGGCCGGAAGCGGAATTGCAAAGTCACTCCCTGGACTTTGCCCTACGGGCCGCGCCTCGACCGGCGCGTTCAAAATCGTTCCCGACGATTTTGGGGCGCGCTTTGGCGCGCCCGAAGGGCGCAGGCCAGGGATGGCCTGCGCACAAATTCGCCTGGAGCGAATCTGCACGGCCGAAGGCCGGCCCCGGAGCACGAAGTGCGGAGGGGTCGCACCACGGACGGGTGCGACAAAACGCCGCGCGGCGATTTACCGCATTCAGGCGGAATGAAACGCACGCTAGGATGCTGGAAAAATAAATTAAAAGTAAATCTGTTCTAAATTCACTGGGAGGAAAAAACCATGCGTTTTGCTTTGTCCCTGATTCCGCTCTGTTTCATTACCGGGACGGCGGTACAGGCGGAAGAACTCACCGACAGCGCAACCAGCCAGCTCGAAGAGGTAACCGTTACCGGCACCCGGGAAAAGGAATCTCTGTCTGAAACCCCGTCTTCGGTGGGGATTGTCAAAGGCAAGACGCTGCAAGAAGACAAACCGACGCATCCGTCCCAGGTAATCAGCCAAGTGCCGGGCGCGGCGGTGGCCGTCACCAATGGCGAGGGACACACCACCTCCATCCGCCAACCGTTCACCACCGCACCGGTCTACCTTTTTCTCGAAGACGGGATTCCTATCCGGTCCACCGGGTTTTTCAATCACAACGCGTTGTACGAAATCGATATCCCCCAGTCGGGGGGCGTGGAAGTCATTCGCGGTCCCGGTACCGCGCTTTACGGTTCGGATGCGATCGGCGGCGTGGTCAATGTATTGACACGCATTCCTCCGACCCAGGCCGAGGCGTCCGTCTCCGGCGAGGCCGGCAGTTTCGGCTGGGGGCGCCTGCTGGCCGGCGGTGGTAACGCCTCCGGCGCCGATTCCTGGCGCGCGGACCTGAACCTGACGCATACCGACGGCTGGCGGAATTCGACCGATTACGATCGTCAGAGCGGCGTCGCGCGCTGGGACCGGGCCGTCGACGCCAATGCGGTGCTCAAGACCATTTTCGCCTTTTCAACGATCGATCAGCAAACCGGCGCGAACTCGCCGTTGACGCGGAACGATTATTACGACAACCCGACCAAGAACTATCTCCCGATCGCCTACCGCAAGGTCGATGCGCTGCGCCTGTCGAGCGCCTACGAGGGCGAGTCGGGGAACGATTTACTATCGATCACGCCCTACGTGCGCGACGACCACATGGAACTGCTCGCCTCGTACACGCTCAATTTCGATCCAACGGTGTTCACCGACGAGAACAAGTCGTTCGGCGTCATGGCGAAATGGCGTCGGGATTTTCCGCAGGCGATGCGGGCGCGGTTGATCGTGGGCGCGGACGTGGATGTCAGCCCGGGCGGGCACGAGGAGGATGCGCTCAACGTCAACACGACCGGGAGCGCGCCGTCCCGGCAGTTCAACTCCTACACCACCGCAGCCCGCGTTTACGATTACGATGTCACGTTCCGGGGCGTCTCGCCGTACGTTCACGGCGAGTTCTCGCCGACCGAAAAATGGCGCGTCACCGGCGGCCTGCGCTACGACTATCTGACCTACGACTTCTCGAATCATTTCGGGAGCAGCCCGATACAGGTTCCCGCATACGGATTCGTCGGCACGCGGTATTACGGCCAGGCCGGCGATACCGACATCCACTTCAACCACCTCAGTCCGAAACTCGGCGCTACCTACGCGCTGGACAGCGACACCCATGCGTTCGTTTCCTACAACCACGGCTTCCGCGTGCCGTCCCAGAGCCAGCTGTTCCGGCCGTCCTTCGGCAGTTCCGCGGCCGCGGCTGACGCGCTGATGCAATCGGCTCTCGGGCTCAAACCCATCAAGGCCGATCAGGTGGAACTCGGTCTGCGCGGCGCGGCCGGACAGCTTACGTACGATGTGGCGATCTACGATCTGAAGAAGCGGGACGACATCGTGGCGCAGCGCGACCCCATCACCACGTTCACCCAGACGGTCAACGCCGGCAAAACCGATCATCGCGGCCTGGAGGTCGGCGCCGGCAGGCCTATCTCCGCCGGGTTCCGGGTCGATGTCGCCGCCACGTACGCCCGACACACTTATACGGATTGGGTCACCAGCACCGCGAATTTCTCCGGCAAGGACATGGAAGCCGCCCCGAGGGAGATCGCGAACACGCGCCTGACGTGGCAGCCGGCGAGCAAGGGTCCGCGGTTGCAGCTTGAATGGGTGCATCTCGGATCGTACTGGCTGGATGCCGCGAACACCCAGAAGTATCCGGGCCACGAGCTGTTCAATCTGCGCGCCAACTGGCCCATCGCCGGCGATGTTTCCGTCTTCGGCAGCATCTACAACCTGGCGGACCGGCGCTACGCCGACAGCGCCTCAGTGTCGAACAACCAGCAGGTACTGTCGCCGGGCCTGCCGCGCTCATACTACGCGGGCGTCGAAGTAAAGTGGTGAATCGAGCCTGGACAGCGATCAAGCGGGTCTGCAGGGACCCGAACACCTTGTTGGTTGCCGCGCCGCCGCGTCGCGTGGCGGCTCTGCTGGTTTTGTTTCCGGTGCTGGCGATCGCCGCGCCAGATTCCGGTGCGCACGCGCCGGGTGCGGAACATCTGGCTCACGCCAAGCTTTCCCTGGCGACGGGTGTCGCCTTCGACAAAAACGGCCGTCTGTGGCGTGTGTCGACGGAAGAGCAGTACGTGCTCGTGCGCTATTCCGACGACCAGGGCCGCCATTTTTCATCTCCCGTGCGTGTCAACGCCGCCCCGGAACGCATCGCCGCCGATGGCGAGAACCGCCCGACGATCGCCTTCGGCACGAGTGGCGAGATATATGTTTCCTGGACCCAGAGCCTGGAGCAGGCCTACGCCGGGCACATACGCTTCAGCCTTTCGCGCGACGGCGGCCGCACGTTTTCCGCGCCGATCACCGTCAACGACAACCGCGATCCCATCAGCCACCGTTTCCAGGCCATGACGGTGGACCCGCGTGGAATCCTTCATCTCGTGTGGCTCGACCGGCGCGATCAAAGCGTCGCGAAGGCGCGGGGCGAAACATACGCCGGCATCGCCGTCTACCAGGCCGTTTCGCGCGACGGCGGAACCAGCTTCTCTATCAACGAGAAAATCGCGGATCACTCCTGCGAGTGCTGCCGCATTGCGCTCGCCCTGGACACGGACGGCACGCCGGTCATCTTCTGGCGCCACGTTTTCGATACAAACGTCCGCGATCACGCGCTCGCACGGCTCGACGGGGCATCGGCGCTCGTGCGCGTCATCCACGACAACTGGGCCGTGGATGCCTGCCCGCATCACGGTCCCGCGCTTTCAATCGGCCACGACGGTGTTTATCACCTTGCCTGGTTCAGCGGCGCACCGGGCCGTTCCGGTCTCTTTTACGCCCGCTCCAGCGACCGGGGAAGACATTTTTCCGCTCCCCTGAAGTTCGGCATCAGCGAGGCGCAGGCGGCGCATCCACAGGTGCTGAGCCTCGGCCAAGACGTGTGGCTCGCGTGGAAGGAATTCGATGGCCTCAACGCCGTCGTCCGCGGCATGCACTCGGCCGACGGTGGGCAATCCTGGTCCGCGCCGGCCGTGGCGGCATTGACCGCGGGGGCCTCGGATCATCCGCTCCTCATTGCGAACGGTGCGGAAGTTTTTCTTTCCTGGCAAACAGTGCGGGAAGGCTACCGCTTGATCGCGCTCGACGGGAATCGGCCGTGAACGGACGCGCGCTGACGATCGTCATCGGCCTGCTGCTCGCGTCGCCGGTCCCGGCGCGGGACATCCGCGCATTCGAGCCCGGCAGCCTCGCCGCGATCGAGGCGGCCCACGCGGGCCGGTCCTTCATCCTGGCCTTCTGGTCGATCAACTGCACGCATTGTCCGGAAGATCTCGCTCTATTCGCGGATTTGCGGCGTCGTTACCCAGATCTCGATATCGTGCTGGTGTCGGTCGACAGTCCGGAAGACGCCGAAACGATTTCCGCGACACTCGAGCGTTATCACCTCGAAAATGTCGAGGCGCGAGTTTTCGCCGATGAATTTACCGAACGACTGCGCTTCGAGATCGACCGGCAATGGCACGGCGAGCTGCCGCGCACCTATTTCTACGGTGCCGACCGGACCGTCCGCGGCGTCAGTGGCCGGCTCGACGCCCGTGCCGTGACGCGCTGGATCGAACGGCAGCGTCATCGCATGGCGAAGGAGAAATGATGCTGGCACGTCTACGGCAAATTCCGGCGCCGACGCTGACCGCCTGTTCGTTCTCCATGCTCATGCACGCCGGCGTCGCGATCTGGTTCGGGGCGTTGCACCTGGCGCCGCCGCGATTCAGCATGCCTACGCACATCGACGTGACATTGGCACCGGAACCCGCGTCACACCCGTCACCGCGCCGCGCGCCGCGACCCAAGAGCGCCGTGGCAACACCGCGGGCACCGGCGTCGCCGGCAACTGCCGCGAAGCCACACGCCGCCACCGAATCGGCCGCGGTCGGAGCCGGCGACGCCGAGCCGACATCGGCGGAGACGCCGCCGTTCGTCGCGTCGCGTTACGACGTCACGACACTGCATAATCCGAAACCGCCCTATCCGCTCGCCGCGCGGCGGCGCAGTCAGGAGGGCCGGGTGATCCTACAAGCGCACGTGCGCGAAGACGGGCATTGCAGCGAGGTGCAAATCAAACAGAGCAGCGGCTACGAGCTGCTCGACGCCTCGGCGCTGCAGACCGTGCAACGCTGGCGCTTCGTACCCGCCATGCGCGGCGGCGCGATCGTCGATTCGTGGGTGGAAATACCCATCGTTTTCAGGCTGCGGGAAGATCCCGTGGCCATGAATGAAGCGGCAAGCTGATCGGCTCATCCGGGGAACGCCGAACCGCGATTATGGCAGGGTGTGGCATTTTGTCGCATTGATTAACTCGGTACAGATCAGTAGCGTTTCCTGCTCGTCGTGCCGACGGATAGCGGTGAGCGTCGACGCGCGGCGAGAGTGGTGACAATCATGAAAAACGAAATCGGCAAACATCGGGGGAATTAGCCATGTCGTCAACCGGTCGTATTAGCGGCGCTATTCTGATCTGCGCCGCCACGCTGATTTCCGCTCATGCCTGGGCCTGCTCCAGCTGCGGCTGCACCTTGAGCTCCGACTGGGGCAGCCAGGGTCTCGCCACCGGGGCGGGATTCCGCTTCGACTTGCGCGCCGACTATTTCAACCAGGACCAGCTTCGCAGCGGCACCGGCACGGTGGACACGGGGGCGATCGTGTTCCCCACCGAACGGGAGATCCAGGAAAAGACCATCAACCGCAATTTCACCCTGACGCTCGACTACAGCCCGACCGTCGACTGGGGCGTGGCCGTGCAGATTCCCTATTTCAACCGGTATCACACGACCATCGCCGAAGGCGACACCGCCATCTCGACCTCCCACACCGAGAGTCTCGGCGACGTGCGCGTGCTTGGCCGCTATCAGGGCCTGGCCGACGATCACAGCAGCGGCGTGCAGTTCGGGCTCAAGCTCGCCACCGGCAGTTTCAACGAGACCTTCATCGACGGTCCCCAGGCCGGCGAACCCCTGGACCGCGGGCTGCAACCCGGAACCGGCACGACCGACGTCCTGATCGGGATCTATCACTTCGGCGCGCTCAGCCGCGACTGGGACTATTTCGCGCAGGCGCTGGTCCAGCAGCCGCTCGGTCCGCGCGACGATTTTCGCCCCGGCACCGGCCTTAACGTGACCGCGGGGACGCGCTATGTGACCAACGAAATGTGGGTGCCGCACGTTCAGCTCAACATGCGCGCGGAGAAGCCCGAGTCGGGCGCCAACGCGGACGTCGAGAACAGCGGCGCAACGCTGATCTACCTGAGCCCCGGAATTACGTACAATGCGGGCAAGAACTTCAAACCCTATGCCTTCATGCAGGTGCCGGTGTACCAGCGCGTCAACGGCTACCAGCTCGAGCCGCGCTATTCGTTCTCAGTCGGAGTACATTATTCGATGTGACCGCGCGAGACGGGGCTTCGCTCAGCGCGACTCGAGCAGCGGCGTCACAGTTTTTTCCAGATCCGGCAGTTCCAGCGTCGGCGCGCCGTGCCAGCCGTCCTTGCGCAGTATTCCCTGCCGGTCGATCACGAACGTGAGCGGGATGCGCCAGATCCGTCCGTAACCCTTGGCCTCGGTATCGCGCACCATCGCCGCGGGGAAAGTGAATGCCCGCATGACCTCGCGCGCCTTGGCTTCGTCTGCCGGGTCGTCCATGCTGACGGCGAGAATCTCCAGACCCTGCGCGCGATGTTTCTCGTAATAGGTCTCGAGCGTGGGCATCTCCTTGCGGCAGGGCGCGCACCAGCTGGCCCAGAAGTGCAGGACGACGACCTTGCCAGTGTAATCGTCGAGCCTGAACGCCTTGCCGCCGAACGTCCTGGCCTCGACCGGTGGCGCCGGTTTGCCTTCGTTGAGCGCCAGCGCGACCGTGGTCCATCCGAGACCGATCCAGGCGATGAATAACACCGACCATTTCATGCGGCCTTCTGCCCACTCCATTATTGCTGCGGCGCCGGCTGGTCGCCCCGCGGATGCCATGAAAACAAATCGTGTCAGAGACATCCGGATTACCCGATACCCCGCCCGGTCGGCATGCGAATAACCCCTTCCGCGGCGGCTCTCTCTCGTCCAGACCGGCGCTATCTTAACCGGCTTGCGGGCCGCACCGCAAAGGAGTAACGTCCGCGCGCATTCGCGTCCCGGCAGACAGCAAGGCTTGAAAACCGACAATAACGACCCGTCTGCACCGCGCTCCTCCACCGCGGCATTGACCCTGCTCGCCCTCGGGGTCGTCTACGGCGACATCGGCACCAGCCCCCTGTACGCGGTCAAGGAGACCTTCTCGCACATTCACGGCATCCCGCTGAATGCGGAAAACATCCTCGGCGGACTTTCGACAATTTTCTGGTCGCTGATGATCGTCGTCTCGCTCAAGTACGTCGTGCTAATCATGCGCGCGGATAACAAGGGTGAGGGCGGGATCATGGCGCTGCTCGCACTCGCGGGTTCCGCAGTCCGGGGCACGGGGCGGCTTCGCGCGCTGATCTTCACGCTCGGCGTCATCGGCGCCTCGCTGTTCTACGGCGACGCCGTGCTCACGCCGGCGATCTCAGTGCTGTCGGCGATCGAGGGACTCGAAGTCGGCACGACGGCGTTGCACCATTACGTTCTGCCGATCACCGTGGTGGTGCTGGTGACGCTGTTCGCGTTCCAGCGCCACGGGACCGCCGTGGTGGGCGCCTTCTTCGGACCGATCTGCGCGTTGTGGTTCCTGGCGCTCGCGGCAGGCGGCGCCTACAACGTCGGCCAGAATCCGGCGGTGCTGGACGCCCTCAAGCCGGCGCACGCGTTCGCTTTCGTCACGGGGCACGGCTTCTCCTCGTTCGTGGTGCTTGGCGCCGTGCTGCTCGCTTTTACCGGCGCCGAGGCGCTGTACGCCGACATGGGCCACTTCGGCCGCCGCCCGATCCGTATTGCCTGGTTCGGCCTGGTATTGCCGTCGCTGGTGCTCAATTATTTCGGGCAGGGCGCGCTCCTGATCGCCAACCCCCAAGCGATCGAGAATCCCTTCTATCTGGCGTTTCCCGATTGGGCCTTGTATCCCATGATCGTGATGGCCACCGCCGCCACGGTAATCGCCTCGCAGGCGACGATCTCCGGCGCCTACTCGATCACCAAGCAGGCGGTCCAGCTCGGTTATCTGCCGCGCCTGAACGTCCAGCACACCTCCGAAAGCGAGATGGGGCAGATCTATATTCCCGCCCTGAACTGGCTGTTGCTCGCCGCCGTGCTCGCTGCCGTGCTCGGTTTCGGCTCGTCGTCGAATCTTGCTTCGGCTTACGGCGTGGCGGTCGTGGGCACGATGCTGATTACCACCTTCCTGACGTTCTTCGTGGTCCGCTACGGATGGGGATACCCCCTGTGGCTCGCCGCGGTCGCCACCGGCTTTTTCATCATCGTGGACGCCTCATTTTTCTCGGCGAGCCTGCTCAAGATAGCTGACGGCGGCTGGTTCCCGATTGTCGTGGGCGCGGCCGTGTTTACCGTCATGGTCACATGGCGAAGCGGCCGCGAAATGTTGCTGTCACGCCTGCGCCAATCCTCCGTGCCGCTACCGGCGTTTCTCGATTCACTGATGCGCACCCCGCCGGTGCGGGTGCCGGGCACGGCGGTATTCCTGACCTCGACCCCCGGCACGGTCCCGCACGCGCTGCTGCACAATCTGGCGCACAACAAGGTATTGCACGAGCGCGTGGTCTTTCTGACCGTAATCATCAAGGACGTGCCGTGGGTGCCGCCTTCGGCGCGCGTGCGCATCGAGGAGCTAGGAAACAACTGCTTCCAGCTCACCGTTCACTTCGGCTTCAAGGACAGTCCCGATATCATGCAGGTGCTCGAAATGTGCCGCGAACAAGAGCTCGAATTCCAGCCGCTCCAGACCTCATTCTTCCTGAGCCGCGAGACCGTGATCGCGAGCATGCGCGTCGAAGGAATGGCCCTGTGGCGCGAACGCCTGTTCGCGGCGCTCGCCCGCAACGCCGTGAGCGCCGTGGAGTATTTCAACCTCCCCGCGAACCGGGTGATCGAAGTCGGAACCCAGGTCGAAATCTGACGGCGTCCTGCCGGTCAATCGAACTCCAGATGCAAACGCACAATTGCCACCAAGGCATCGTTGATATCGGTCTGGCCGCCCGGATGGACCACGTACTGCAGATCCGGCTGCAGGCTGGCGAAGCGATAGACGTGAATGAGGTAGCTCAGCTCGTAGACCGTCTCGGCCGCCGCATCGTCTTCGCGGATGTGGGCATGGGCGACCCCGGCGGCGAACAGGTCCCTCGGGCGTGCGTGAAACGGCGCCTGCAGCTGCAGCCCCGCGCCCACGTAATACGGCACTGGGTTTGCCGCGTCGGGCGAGGCGCCGCCCTGCAGGAACACGGCGAGTTCGCGCGCGCCGTGGCGCAATAGCGTCTGGTCGACAATGCCGTAGATGCCCGCGTCGTCCCTTGGAAAATGAACAAGGTCCGGGTCCGTTTGCCGGTATTGCCAGACGCCGAACTTGTAGTGGCCCCACGATTCTTCTCCGGCCATCCGTTCATACGCCACTTCGCCGATCAGGAGCTGGCCGTGCTGAAACAGACTGCCGCGATCCGTGGGGTCCGGCTGGAACAGGCCGAGCTGGAACTGCCATCGGCCTCTCACGGCGGCCGCCTCGATGCCGAAGCCGGGCTCGGGATAAATCGAGGCAAGAACATCAGCGCTCAGGGTCGGCATCACACCGAACGATCCGTTCAGCAGCATGCCCGCCGAATCGACGGCCATGAAGTCCTGGTTCATGTCTATCAAACCGGCCTTGAGCTGAGATTCCGACCAGTCGAATTGCTGCCGGTACCACAACTGGAAGAGCCGCGTGGCCGGTTCGGCCTCGATGTTGCTCACGGCCTGCAGGGATCCGACGTAGTTCCGGCTCGGCTCCCCGCTGCGAATGTGCAAGGCGGACGCCGCGAACCGGCCGCCGGCCCATAAACCCAGCGGCTGCGTATCCATGGCCATGGCGGCGTGCGCCACCGTGTCGGAGACGGTGCCGCGGCGCAGACCGCCGTCGCGATCCGAAACGGCTTCACTGTCGAGATGCAGGCTCCATTGGAATGCGCTTGGCGTTTCGCTGATCAGCGGATGCCGGGCCGGCGCAGCCACGTCGTCGGTGGCGTCGCTCGCCGCAGACGCGGCGCACGCGGGGAGAATCCAAAGCGAACACAGGGTCGCCGCGAAAAACCCGATCGTTCGGGAAGCGGTCAGCACTGCGAACCTCCGTTCCAGCCGCCCGCGCCGCTGACTACGGGCTGAGCTTCTTCCTCAGCAGTTCGTTGACCTGGGCCGGATTGGCCTTGCCTTGCGTGGCCTTCATCACCTGGCCGACGAAATAGCCGAACAGCGCTTCCTTGCCGGCGCGGTACTGCTCGAGCTGCTTCGAATTCTTCGCAATAATATCGTCGATCACCTTGTCGATCGCCCCGGTATCGGTGATTTGCTTCAGGCCCCTTTTATCGATCACCGTATCGGCGTCGCCCTCGCCGCCCCACATGGCCGCGAGCACGTCCTTGGCGATCTTGCCGGAGACGGTGTTGTCCGCCAGGCGCTTCAGCAGCCCGGCCATCATGGTCGCCGTCACCGGCGAGTGTGTGATGTCCTTGTTGTCGCGGTTGAGGAAACCCGAAAGCTCCACCGCGATCCAGTTGGCGGCAATTTTGGGTTCGGCCCTGGACTCGGACACCACCTTTTCGAAGTAATCGGCCATCTCGCGCGAACTGGTCAGCACGCCGGCGTCGTAGCGGTTCAGGCTGTATTCCCGCATGAAACGCACGCGTTTGGCATCGGGCAGCTCGGTCAACGTCGCCCGCACGCCCTCGATCAACGCGTCGTCCAGAACCAGCGGCGGCAGGTCCGGATCGGGGAAATAGCGGTAATCCATCGCCTCTTCCTTGCTGCGCATGGAGCGCGTCACGTCCTGGTCGGAATCGTACAGGCGTGTCTCCTGCACCACCGTGCCACCGCCCTCCAGCAGGTCGATCTGGCGCTCGATTTCGTATTCGATCGCCTTCTCCACGAAACGGAACGAGTTGATGTTCTTGAGCTCGGCGCGCGTGCCGAACTTGGCCTGGCCCTTGGGCCGAATCGATACGTTGGCGTCGCAACGGAACGAGCCTTCCTGCATGTTGCCGTCGCAGATGCCGAGCCAGACCACCAGCTGGTGCAGCTTTTTGAGATAGGCCACCGCCTCCTTCGATGAACGCAGATCGGGCTCGGAAACGATTTCGAGCAGCGGAGTGCCGGCGCGGTTGAGATCGATTCCGGTCATGCCGCGGAAATCCTCGTGCAGCGACTTGCCGGCGTCTTCTTCAAGATGCGCGCGCGTGATGCCGATGACTTTTTCCGCCCCGTCGGCGTCGATCGTCAGGCGGCCCTGGGATACGATCGGCAGCTCGTACTGGCTGATCTGGTAGCCCTTAGGCAGGTCGGGATAGAAGTAATTCTTGCGTGCGAACACCGAGCGGTGATTGATCTGCGCGCCGATCGCCAGGCCGAACTTCACCGCCATGCGCGCCGCTTCCTGGTTGAACACCGGCAGCACCCCCGGCAGTGCGATGTCGACGGCGCACGCCTGGGTGTTCGGCTCGGCGCCATATTTCGTGGACGCGCCCGAGAACGCCTTGCTCCTAGTGAGCAATTGCGTGTGCACCTCGAGACCGATGACAGTTTCCCAATCCATCACTCGAACCCCTTGGGAATGCGTCTGTGCCATTCCGTCACCTGCTGGTAGCGATGCGCGATATTCAGCAGCCGCGCCTCGTCGAAGTACGTGCCGATCAGCTGCAATCCCACCGGCAGGCCCTTGGCATCGAAGCCCGCGGGAATCGACATGCCCGGCAGGCCGGCGAGATTGACCGAAATGGTATAGATGTCGCTCAGATACATGGCCACGGGATCGTCGCTCTTTTCTCCGATCTTGAACGCCGTGGTCGGGCTCGTGGGCCCCATGATGACGTCGCAGGATTCAAAGGCCTTGTGGAAATCCTCGGCGATCAGGCGCCGCAGCTTCTGCGCCTTCAGATAATAGGCGTCGTAGTAGCCGGCCGACAGCGCGTAGGTGCCGATCATGATGCGCCGCTTCACCTCCGCCCCGAAACCTTCCGCACGGGTCTTGCAGTACATGTCGAGCAGGTCGGAGTAATCCTTGGCGCGGTAACCGTAGCGCACGCCGTCGAAGCGCGACAGGTTCGAGGAGGCCTCGGCCGGGGCCAGTACGTAATAGCACGGGATCGCGAGTTGCGAATTCGGCAGGCTTACCTCCACCACTTGCGCCCCCAGCTTTTTGTATTCGGTGATCGCAGTCTCTATCACCTTGGCGACTTCGGAATTCAAACCCTCGCCGAAATATTCCTTCGGCAGGCCGATGCGCAGGCCCTTGATGTCGCCGTCAAGCGATTGCGTGTAGTCCGGCACCGGCGCCTCCACCGAGGTCGAATCGCGCGCATCGAACCCGGCCATGACATTCAACAGGAGCGCGGCGTCCTCGGCGGTGCGGCACATCGGCCCGCCCTGGTCTAGCGAGGAGGCGAACGCGATCATGCCGAAGCGCGATACGCGGCCGTAGGACGGCTTCAGCCCGGTAAGGTTGGTGAGCGCCGAGGGTTGGCGGATCGAGCCGCCGGTGTCGGTGCCGGTCGCGGCCGGGCTCAACCGCGCGGCCACCGCCGCCGCCGAGCCGCCCGAGCTGCCGCCGGGCACGGTCGCGGTGTCCCACGGGTTCTTCACCCCACCATAATAAGAAGTCTCGTTCGACGAACCCATGGCGAACTCGTCCATGTTGGTCTTGCCGAGGCAGACGGCGCCGGCACGGTTGAATTTCTTGATGATCGTGGCGTCGTAGGGGGCGACGAAATTGGACAGGATTTTCGAGCCGCAGGTGGTGCGCCAGCCATCGGCGCAGAAAATATCCTTCTGGGCGAGGGGGATGCCCGCGAGCACCCCGGCCTCGCCCTTCCCGATCCGGTCGTCGGCCGCCTTGGCCTGGGCCAGGGACCGCTCGGGGTCGACGGTAATGAAGGCGTTCAGATCCCGATACTTATTAATTCGCTCGAGAAACAGCCGGGTCAGCTCGACGCTGGAGATTTCCCGGCGACTCAGGGCACGGGCGAGTTCGACGACGGTTTTATCGAACATGCATGATTTCTTGACGTCCGGGGGCCAAAAACTACTCTATTACTTTAGGTACGAGATACAGCCCGGCCTCGACCGCCGGGGCGATACGCTGGAATTTCTCGCGCTGGTCGGTTTCACTCACCGTGTCCTCGCGCAGTCGCAGGCCCGCCTCGTTCGGGTGGGCCATGGGAATCACGTCCGCGGTATCGACGGCGTTCATCTGCTCGATCAGCACGAGGATCCGGGACAAGGTGTCGGCGTACGCACTGACCTCTTGCTCCGAGATATGCAAACGCGCAAGATGCGCGATTCGGCGTACCTGTTCGCGGTCAAGTGACATGGAAACGATGTATATGTATATGGATATGAAATCGGCCGCTCCTGCGCATCCTGCGCTCGCGGCATTCGTACGTCCCTGTACATCACAAATTACCATATTCGTCCCGCCGGTTGAACCGCCCGATTGCGGTTGATACAGTTAGCGCGTTCCGTACGCCTTTCAAGGATAGAATTCTCCTCATGTTCAAAAGCTTCCGTGGTTTTTTCTCCAGC
>Ga0187776_10000981_pt1 | contig 13949 bp, 12 predicted proteins | sample 0216_BV02_MP12_2_FD_132426 | JGI IMG/M metagenome (GOLD analysis project Ga0187776, IMG submission 132426) | Tropical peat soil microbial communities from peatlands in Department of Meta, Colombia - 0216_BV02_MP12_20_MG | ecosystem: Environmental > Terrestrial > Soil > Wetlands > Peat | place...
GCGAGCTTCGACCAGAACTCGGTCGGGACGCTGACGCTCGACCCGACCGACAAGCAGCACAACACCCTGTACCTCGGCACCGGCGAGGGCAACCGCTGCTCGTCCGGCTGCGAGGCGGGTGTCGGCATCTACAAGTCGACCGACGGCGGCAAGCACTGGGCGAAGCTCGCCGACTCGTGCGTGAGCAACGCGACGTACAGCTGCGTGAACCCCGGCAAGGACTCGTTCCTCGGCCGCGGCATCAACTCGATCGTCGTCGACCCGACGAACAAGCACCACCTCTTCGTCGGCTCTGCGCAGGCCGTCCGCGGCCTCTCGCACGTGATCGGCAACGGCGGCACGACCCGCCTCGAGCCCGGGGCCAACTCGCCTGGCGTGTACGAGTCGACCGACGGCGGAGCGACGTTCACCGAGGTCTGGAACGGCAACGACCCGAACTCGTTCGGCGTCACCAACGTCAACCTCGACCCGCTCGACTCGAACGTCGTCTACGCGTCGGCGTTCGACCAGGGTCTCTGGCGGCGCGACGCAGGCGCTCCGTCGACGAGCTTCAACCAGGTCTTCGCGCCGCAGTTCCCAGGCGGCGGCACCGACCGGGTGGAGTTCGCGCCGACGGTCAAGAACGGGCACACCCGCATCTACCTGACCGAGGGCACGGCCAACGGCAACGGCATCTCGGCATCGAACGCGGCGACGTTCTGGCGCATCGACGACGCGAACCAGCCGGCCGCGACGCTGCTCGCGTCGGAGGCCGCTGGGTCGACGCCTCCTCCGGACACGACGACGTACCCGACGGTCTACACCGGCTGGCAGTTGCTGACGTCGCATGTCACGGGTAGCCCGTACTTCGCACCGGACGACTTCTGCACCGGCCAGTGCTGGTACGACGAGCTCCTCTACACCCCGAAGGGGCTGCCGGACACCGTCTACCTCGGAGGGTCGATGGAGTACGGCGAGCAGCCGTGCGACACCAAGGGCGTCGGCTGCGGCAATGGCCGCTCCAACGGCCGGGCGGTTATCTACTCGACGACCGCAGGCGACCCGGACGGCGCGAACAACAGCCGCACGTTCACCGACCTCACGTACGACGCGCAGGACACCACGGCACCCTGGTGCGCCTACGCCCCGTACTTCCCGCAGGGCTGCCTGCATGCTCCGAACGGGATCCACCCCGACCAGCACGCGATCGTGATCAACCCGAACAATCCGACCCAGATCTTCGAGGGGTCGGACGGCGGCGTGATCCGCACGAGCGGGACGTTCTCGGATCTCTCGTCGCAGTGCGACAGCTCGTTCCGCAACGGCGGCGGGCCGCTGCCGACGACATCGGGGAGCTACACGGCGTGCAAGCGGCTGCTCTCGCGGGCTCCGACGAAGCTGGTCCACATCGACAAGAAGCTGGGCAGCACGATCCAGTTCATCAACGTGGCCATCGCCCCGTTCAGCAAGTGCGAGGTGCTGGGCGGAACCCAGGACAACGGCACCTGGTCGAACCTGGACGGCTGCGACAACGACACGTTCACCCAGGTGATCTACGGCGACGGCGGCAACGCGGTCTTCGACGCGACGCAGCCGACGTGGATGGCCAACGAGTACACCGGCGGGTTCGGTGACTCGAACTTCGAGAACGGCGATCCCGAGAAGTGGGTGATCGCGACGGCTCCGCTCGTGAACAGCGGCGAGGGCCCCGCGTTCTACTGGCCGCAGGTCGGCGATCCGAACCCGTCGCCGGGTACCCACCCGATCTACGAGGGCGGGAAGCACGTCTGGCGCACCTGGGCGTTCGGTGCCGGCCACGCCGGCGACGTCCCCCAGGACACGAGCCCCGACATCGCCGGTTACGAGGCGAACTGTCCGGAGTTCGTGACCTCGGGTGCCCAGAACGGCTGCGGCGACTACCGTCCGCTCGGCGGCCCGATGTGCACCTCGGCGACGCCGTGCTCGGGCGAGGCGGGCGACCTGACCAGCACGCTCTACGGATCGGACCGCAGCGGCGGCACGATCTCGTGGATGGCCCGCGACGGTGCCGACCACCGCACGATGTGGGTGGCGACATCGGCCGGACGCATCTTCGTGACGCACAACGTCGATGCGCTCGACCCGGCCACGGTCAGCTGGCACCGGATCGACAACTCGGCCTCGGGCGGCTCGCCGACGAGGTTCCCGAGCGGCATCACCGTCGACCCGGCCAACCCGAGCCATGCCTGGATCAGCTACTCCGGGTACAACGCGGCGACGCCGACCACCCCCGGCCACGTGTTCAGCGTGACCGAGGGCGACCCGGCCGTCCCCGGCTCGGGCACGTTCACGAACCTGAACGTGGAGAGCGGCTCGTCGGCCTACCCGACGCCGTTCTCCGACGGTGACCTGCCTGTGAGCGACGTCGTTCGCGACGACGCGAGTCACACGCTCTACGTGGGCACCGATTTCGGCGTCCTGAGGGGCGACAACGACGGAGCGAGCTGGCACGTGACGATGGGCATGCCTCGCTACGAGGTCATGCACCTCGAGATGCAGCCCTCCAGCCGCGTTCCGACGTGTGCGAAGAAGGGGCCGTGCGAGCACCTGCTCTACGCGGCAACGCATTCCCAGGGCATCTGGGTGATGAAGCTGGCCCACTAGCACGCGGGCCTGCACCAACGGCAAGACGAGGGCCGCCTCCGGGCGGCTCTCGTCGTTCTAGTACGCGATCGCGCCTGCCGCGGCGTGGCGCTGCTCGTCCGCGCGATACGAGCTGCGAACGAGCGGTCCCGAGAAGACGGAGCCGAAGCCGAGCGCCTCGCCCTGCTCGCGGAACCAGCGGAACTCGTCCGGGTGGACCCAGCGGTCGATCGCCGCGTGCCTGGCGCTCGGCTGCAGGTACTGGCCGATCGTCACGACGTCGACGCCCTGCGCGCGTAGGTCGCGCATCGTCTCCACGACTTCGTCGTTCGTCTCGCCGAGGCCGACGATGATCCCCGACTTGGTCAGCACCGGGTAGTCCGCGAGCTCCTTCGCGCGCACGAGCAGCCACAGCGCCTTGTCGTAGCTCGCCTTCGCGCCTCGCATGCGCGCGTGCAGCCGCCGGACGGTCTCGATGTTGTGGTTGAAGACGTCGGGCCGCTCGGCGAGCACGACCTGCAGCGCCTGCTCCTCGTGACCCAGGAAGTCGGGCGTCAGCACCTCGATCGTCGCCCCCGGAACCTTGTGCTTCAGCGCCCGGATCGTGGCGGCGTAATGGCCGGCGCCCCGGTCGTCGAGGTCGTCGCGGTCGACGGAGGTGACGACGATGTGGCGGAGGCCCATCTTCTCGGCGGTCGCCGCGAGGCGCAGCGGCTCGAGCGGGTCGGGCGGCCCGTCCGGCTTGCCGGAGTGGACGTAGCAGTAGCGGCAGGCGCGCGTGCAGGTGTCGCCGAGAATCTGGAAGGTCGCCGTCCCGCGCCCCCAGCACTCGGCGATGTTCGGGCAGCGCGCCTCCTCGCAGATCGTGTTCAGGCTAGCGCCGTGGATCAGCTTGCGGACGTCGAAGTAGCGCGAGTCCGCGCTCGGTGCGCGGACCTTCATCCATTCCGGTCGCCGCGGTCGCTCCGCGACGGGCAACGAGCGCTCCATGGCCCGGAGTCTAGAGACGCGGCTGGTCTAGCGGTCTTTCCAGGGATCCAGATAGACGTCGTCGATCTGGTACGCGGCGCCGGAGCCGACCGGGGTGAAGCGGAACGCAACCGCGTTCGTGCCGAGCAGGCCTGTCACGTTGCAGAGCAGGAGCTCGAGCCGCGGCGACGGCGTCCACGAGCTCCCGGAGCCGACCGTGCCGCCGTCGAGGATCGTCAGCAGGCCGCCGACCAGGCTCGGCACGATCACCTGGACGTGCAGCTTGCCGGCCGGCGAGCCGGCGTTGCGCATCAGGAATCGCAGGTGCCAGTCGCCGAGCGCGAAGCAGACGGTGCCGCTGTACGCCGAGCTGCCGGCGGGGAGCAGGAGCGAGTGGCTGTCGGCGGTGTTGCCGCCGACGAAGAACGGCTCGTTGCCGGAGACGACGCGCGCGCCGCCGCCGAGTGCCCACCCGGCGTCGCCGGCCTCGAACCCGCCGTTCAGCAGGCGCGCATACGAGGCAGAGTCGCCCCAGGCGGAGAATGGTTGCGTCACCGCCGGGTCGCAGAAGGCCGCGGGGCCGGTACCGACCAGCCCCGCCTTTGCCGTCGAGCTGAATGCGAGCGCGGCGATGATCGCCACGCCGAACACGATCCGCATCCCCGTTCGCGCCACAGTTGCCGCCATGCCGCCCTCCATAGCCGAGTGCTCTCACTCTCGCTTCCGTGCGGCCTGCTGCATCACCCGAACGGGTGCTTCGGTCGGGTCCCCATCCCTCGAATGGGTGAACCGAGCGGCTCTCGCAGGGTCGATCTTCTTCTGGCGATGTCGACTGCGGCCAGCAGTCCTCCCAGTTCGCTGGTACTTGATCCCGACGAGCAGCGCGTGATCGAGGAGTCGCGCGCGCGGCGGCTTCAGCGCTTGGCACGACGGGAGCTCTGGTCACTGGTCGCTTTCACGGCGGCCTTCGTGGCCTGTGCCACGGCCCTTGCCCTCTACCTTCCCTCGCAACGAGCGCCCGGGGTGCCGACGGTGCTGATCCTGATCGCCGCCTACGCGACGGCGTTCCGCCTCGATTTCGAGATAGCGAGCGGAACGGCGGTGCCGACGGAGCTGATCCTCGTCCCGATGCTGTTCCTCTTGCCGAGCGGCTCCGTGCCACTGGCCGTCGCCGGCGGGATCCTCCTCGCGAGCTCGGTGGAGTGCCTGCGCGGAGAGCTGCACCTCGAGCGGCTCGTGCTGCGCGTTCTCAACGCGTCGTACGCCATCGGGCCGGCGCTGGTCCTCGGCCTCGCCGGCGAGTCGGGGCCCGATCTTGCCCGCTGGCCGCTCTATCTCGCCGCGCTTGCAGCGCAGTTCGCCCTCGACTTCGTGGTGACGGCCGCCAGGCAGTGGATCACGCTGGGCGTGCCGCCGCGACTCCACCTGCGCGCGATGACCTCGGTGTACGTGATCGACGCGGGGCTCGCGCCGGTCGGTCTCGCGGTCGCGTTCGCCAGCACGAGCTCTCCGGCCGGCGTTCTGCTCGCGATGCCCCTGATCGCGCTGCTCGGCGTCTTTGCGCGAGAGCGGCGGGTGCGGATCGACCACGAGCTCGAGCTTCGCGACGCCTACCGCGGCACGGCATTCCTGCTCGGGGACGTCGTCGAGGCGGACGACTCCTACACCGGCCTGCACAGCCGCGAGGTGGTCGAGCTGACGCTGCGCGTCGGCGACGTCCTCGGCCTCTCCCCGCGGGAGCGGCGCGACGCCGAGATCGCGGCGCTCCTGCACGACGTCGGCAAGGTCCGCGTTCCCAAGTCGATCGTGAACAAGCCCGGCCCGCTGACGCCGGAGGAGCGGGCGGTGATGGAGCGGCACACGATCGAGGGCGAGCGGCTGCTCCTGCGGGTTGGCGGCCTGCTCGGCGAGATCGGGCGGGTCGTCCGCTCCTGCCACGAGCGCTACGACGGCCGGGGCTACCCGGACGGCCTCTCGGGCGACGAGATCCCCCTGTTGGCGCGGATCGTCGCGTGCTGCGATGCGTTCGACGCGATGACGAGCGACCGCTCCTACCGGAAGGCGATGCCCGTCGCGGAGGCGATCGCCGAGCTCCGGCGCGCGAGCGGCACGCAGTTCGACCCGGTCGTCGTCGAGGCTCTGGTCGACTCACTGCCGGGCTACGCGGGCTCGATCGCCGAGCCGCCGAAGATCGAGCTCTCGACGACGTAGAAGAGCGCGATCAGCCCGAAGAGCACGATGCTGGTGACCGGGCTCACGAACGCGACGAGCGTCGCACCGAGGTAGATCCAGGGCCCGGGGATGTAGGAGCGCGTGATGCCTTGCACGACGGCCTGGTCGGCGTCGCGGCGCAGCAGCCGCTTGCCGAGGGCCGCGTAGAACCAGGTCAGGTTGAACATGATCGCGGTCGCGACGGCGGTGAGGCCATAGGCGAGCGCCGCCGCCTCGGCGCCGCTGCCGCGTACGTGCTCGGCCACCAGCCTCGTCGTGAAGGGGAAGAACGCAATGCACATCAGGAGGCCGATGTTCGCCATCAGGAAGCGGCGGTCGGCGCGCTCGACCTGGGTCATGATCGTGTGGTGGTTGATCCACATGATCCCGATCGTCACGAAGCTGGCCGCGTAGGCGACGTAGGACGGCCAGATGTGGAGCAGGCTCGCGCCTAGGTCGGGTGCGTCGCGCCGGATCTGAGCGTCGACGTTCAGGATCAGCAGGGTGGCGGCGATCGCGAAGACGCCGTCCGCGAAGGTCTCGAGCCGTCCGGTCGTCACCAGCGGAGTGTGGCGCCCCGCCCGGCCGTGGCCGAAGCCGAGGGCTAGCGGGCGCCGGCTGTCTGTGCCTGGACCGGTACGGAGCGCGCGTCCACGGGAAGCGGCTCGAGTGCCAGGTCGAAGACGTCCTCGAGCGCTGCGACCGCGTGCGGCCGCACCTCGTCCACGGAGACCGCCCGCCCGAGCTCGCGCGCGAGGGTCGTGAAGGCCGCGTCCTCGAGCCCGCAGGCGGTGATCCAGTCCGTGAACGGCGCCGGGTCGAGGTCGACGTTGAGCGCATACCCGTGCGTCGTGACCCACTTCGAGATATGGATCCCGATGCTTGCGATCTTCCTGGGAGGCACCTCGGTCCAGATCCCGGTCAGCCCCTCGATCCGGGTCGCCTCGACGCCGAGCGGCGCCAGCGTCCGGATCAGCGCCTCCTCCAGGTCGCGGCAGTAGCGCTTCACGTCCTGACCGTGCCGCGTCAGGTCGAAGATCGGGTAGCAGACGAGCTGGCCGGGCCCGTGGTAGGTCGACTTGCCGCCGCGGTCGGTCTCGACGATCTCGACCTCGGCGCCGGCGGGAACGTGCAGCTCGCCCTCCTCCGTGCGCCGCCCGAGCGTGATCACCGGCGCGTGCTCGAGCAGCACGACCGTGTCAGGCAGCTCGCCGCGCGCGACCGCGCCCGCCAAGGAGCGCTGGAGATCCCATGCCTCGAGATAGGGCACAGGCCCGTCAGGCTCCAGGAGGTACGCGGGCCGGCTCACGCGTGCTAGTAGTTCGACTCGTCCCAGGTCTCGAGCTTCTCGCGCAGGTCGTGCAGGAAGCGGCCGGCGAGCGCGCCGTCGACGAGACGATGGTCGTACGTGAGCGTGAGGTTCATGATCGGCCGGATCGCGATCACGTCCTCGCCGCGGTCGTCCTGAATCACCCACGCGCGCTTGACGACCGCGTAGGTCCCGAGGATCGCGGCCTGCGGCTGGCTGATCACCGGCGTGCCGTGGAATGTGCCGTAGCCGCCAGGGTTGGTGATCGTGAACGTGCCGCCCTGGACGTCGTCCGGAAGCAGCTTCTTGTCGCGCGCCTTCGCCGCGATCTCGGCGATCGACCGCGCCATCCCGAGCAGGTTGAGACCCTCGGCGTGCCTGACGACCGGGACGATCAGCCCCTTGCCGTCGGCGAGCTCGACCGCGAAGCCGAGGTTGACGTAGTTGCGCGTGACGATCTGGTCACCGCGCAGCTCGCCGTTGATCCAGGGGTAGTCGCGCAGGGTCTCGACCGCGGCCCGCGCGACGAACGACAGGTAGGTCGGGTTGACGCCGTAGGCCTCCGTGTACTCGCTCTTCACCTTCTTCCGGATCGAGACCACGTTCGACATGTCGACCTCGATCGCGCTCGTGACGTGGGCGGAGGTGTCGAGCGAGCGGCGCATGTGCTCGGCGATCCCGCGGCGCATCGCGCTCATCGGCTCGAGGGCCTCTCCCTCCTCGGCCGCGGCCTGCGGCTGCGCGGCGACCGGCTCGGGCACCGGTGGCGGTGGCGGCGGCGCAGCGGGCGGCGCAGGTGGAGGTGGCGGCGCAGGCGCCTCGGCGGGAGCCGGCGGAGGGGGCGCCTCGGCAGGAGCCGGAGCCTCGGGTGGAGCGGGCGCAGCCTGGGCGGGCGGTAGGCCCGCCTCGACGAAGGCAACGATGTCCTTCTTCGTCACGCGGCCGCCGCGTCCGGTGCCGTGGACCTGACTGACGTCCACGCCGTGCTCGGAGGCGATCCGGGCAACGACCGGCGAGACGAACGTCTTCTCACCCGCGCCGTCGGTCGCAGGCGCAGGCGTGGGCTCCGGAGCCGCGGGTGGGGGCGGCGCCGGCGCTTCCGCGACCGGCTCCGGCTCCGGCGGCGCCTCGGCCTCCGGCTCCGGCTCGGGCGGCGCCTCGGCCTGCGGAGCCTCGGCCCCGGCCGGCACGATCACCGCGAGCTTCGTCCCGACGTCGACCGTCTCCCCCTCCTGGACGAGGATCTGCTGCACGATCCCCTCGCCGGGGCTCGGAACCTCGGTGTCGACCTTGTCGGTGGAGATCTCCAGCAACGGCTCGTCGGACGCGATCGGCTCGCCTTCCTGTTTGAGCCACTTCGTGATCGTCCCCTCGGAGACGGAGACGCCCATCTGGGGCATCACGACGTCGATCGCCTCCGTGGTGGCCATCAGTAGTCCGCGAGCTCCCTGACCCCTGCGACCACGTCCTCGACCTGCGGGATGAACGCCTTCTCGAGCGCAGGCGAGAACGGCACCGGTGTGTCGGGCGCGGCGATCCGCTTCACCGGCGCGTCGAGATCCTCGAACGCCTCCTCGGCGATCGTGGCCGCGATCTCGCCGCCGAAGCCGCCGGTGTGCGTGTCCTCGTGGAGCACGACGGCCTTCGAGGTCTTGCGAACGCTCTCGAGCACCGCCTTCTTGTCCCAGGGGATCAGCGTTCGCAGGTCGAGGATCTCGACCGACACCCCGTCGCCCTCGAGCTCCTGCGCCGCCTCGTCGGCGGTCCAGACCATCGCGCCCCAGGTGACGAGCGTGATGTCGTCGCCCTCGCGGTGGACGCGTGCCTGGCCGAACGGCGTCGTGTAGCGCTCGTCCGGGACCTCGGCCTTGATGCGGCGGTAGAGGTGCTTGTGCTCGAAGTAGAGAACGGGGTTGGGATCCTGAATCGCCGAGACGAGCAAGCCCTTCGCGTCCTCAGGCGTCGCCGGGCAGACGATCTTCAAGCCGGGGATGTGCGCGAACGAGCTCTCCGGATTCTGCGAGTGGAACGGCCCCCCGGAGAACCCGCCGCCCGAGGGAAGGCGCACCGTGATCGGCACCGGCGTCCCCGCCCGCCAGCGCTGCTTGGCCGCGACGGTGACGAGCTGGTCCCACGCGCAGGAGATGAAGTCCGAGAACTGCATCTCCGCGACCGGTCGCATCCCCATGATCGCGGCGCCGGTGCAACCGCCGACGATCGCGGTCTCCGAGAGCGGCGCATCGATCACGCGCCACGGGCCGAACTCCTCCTGGAAGCCGAGCGTCACCTTGAAGGCGCCGCCGTAGACGCCCACGTCCTCGCCGATCACGAACACGCGCTTGTCGTGCTGCATCTCCTGGCGGAGGCCGTCCGAGATCGCCTGCAGGTAGGTCTTTTCGGCCATGGCTATTTGTGGTGGGGCGTGTCGAGGTCCTCGGGGGTCGCGAAGACGCCGTCCGTCAGCGTGGACGGGTCGGGCAGCGGTGACTCCTCGGCGCGGGTGAGCGCGTCGTTCAGCAGCTTCTTGACGCCGGAGGTGATCTCGTCCTCCTCCTGGTCGCCGAGCTCGGCGTGCTCGCGGAGCCAGCTGCGGAAGCGCTCGATCGGGTCGCTCGCGGCCCAGCGCTCGAACATGTCCTTCGGGACGTAGAAGGCGTCGTCGTGGACGGCGTGGCCCTCCATCCGCAGCGTCAGGCACTCGATCAGCGTCGGGCCGCCGCCCGAGCGCGCCTTCTCGATCGCGCGCCGCGCCTCGCGGTAGACGGCGAGGACGTCCGTGCCGTCGACGACCACGCCGTCGAAGCCGTAGGCCTCGGAGCGGTCGGCGACGTGCTCGGTCGCGTACTCGAGGTAGGTCGGCGTCGAGTACGCCCACTGGTTGTTGTCGCAGATGAAGACGACCGGCAGCTTGCGGACGCCCGCCAGGTTCATCCCCTCGTGCGTGTCGCCGCGCGCGGAGGCGCCCTCGCCGAACCAACCGACGGCGACGCGCTTCTCCTCGCGAATCCGGAACGCCAGCGCGCAGCCGACCGCGACCGGCAGCATCGCCGGCAGGTGGCTGACCATCGCCAGGAGACCCAGGCGCGAGTCGGCCATGTGCACGTTGCCGTCCCTGCCCTTGGTCGGGCCGTCGGCGCGCCCCATGTACTGCGCGAAGATCCGCCACGGCTCGACCCCACGCGTGACGTGGACACCCATGTCGCGGTGGAGCGGCGTGCCGACGTCGACGTCGTCCATCGCGGTCGCGACCCCGACCGCGGCGGCCTCGTTCCCGCGCCCCGTGTAGAACGAGCCTGGGATCTTGCCCTGCTTGTAGAGGATGTGGCCGCGCTCCTCGATTCCGCGCGTGACCAGCATGTTGCGGTAGACGGCGAGGAGGTCCTCGCGGTCGAGACCTGCCTCCTTGACCTCCTGCAGCGAGCCGACAGGCTCAGCTTCGCGCGCGATCGCCATCGCGCCGAACTCTAACGATCGGCCTGGCGGTACAGTCGGTAGCGCGGAGGAACCCTGGTTCCCCCGCGAGCCCCCCTCCTTGATCACGGTTCATTGCTGCCTGTGTGTGCGGAGCCGGCTACTGGTTTTTCTCCTGTGACCCTCTGCCGAGTCGAGCTCCCGCCGGGCGAAGCCCGGCTCCGCCGGCGGCGGTAGCCTCTCAGGCGTAATGAGCAAGGCTGCAGACTGGTTGCGCGAGGAGCGGCGGAAGACGCTCGGCGACTGGGTCGCCTTCTGCCTGCGCTGCGGATACGTGCAGCGGTACTTCGAGGAGTTCGAGGCCGAGCTCCCGGGGGCGTGCCCGCAGTGCGGGGGCGAGCTGCGCGCGCGCTGCCCCGAGTGCGGCGCCCGCTTCTCGTCGGCGTTTGCGGTCGAGTGCGAGGCCTGCGGCGCCGAGCTGCGCCCGCCGGAGCAGTTCGGCGTGAAGATCAGGAAGAGCTAGCCCCGGATCTCGCTGAAGCGGATGACCGTCACGAGGTCCTCGCCGCTGACCTCGCGGTTGTAGAGCTGGCCCAGGAAGGCGGCCATCTCCTCCGGCCGGCGGATCTCCGGGTTGTCATGCTCGATCTCGCGGGGCGAGAGCTCCGCGAGCCGCTTGACCTCGACCTTGTCGATCACCGCGTCGAAGATCTTCATCCGCGGGCTGAAGCGCGTGCCCGCCAGCACCTGGACGATCATGCCCTTCCGGTACTTGCGCGACTTGTCGCCGAGCCGGATGGTCGCGGTCTTCCGGCCGCTGCGCAGCTGGTCGGCCACCATGGGCGAGTAGAAGTTCAGGGCATACATCGCGTGTTCGTCTCCTGCCACCGGGCGCGCGGAATCATAGTGCGCCCACGGCTTCGATGGCCTTCGCGGCCATCTCGCGCTCGCCGCCGTACGCGAGCAGCCTCGGCGTCTCCTCGAGCGGCAGCCACCGCACGTCGGCGACCTCGTGCGCAGTCTCCGGCGGCAGGTCGCCGAGCCGGCCGCGCGAGTAGCGCAGGAGGTAGAAGCTCACGACCTTGAAGATGCGCTCGCCGTCCCAGGTGTAGACGTAGCGCACGTCGCCGAGCTTCCCGACGAGGCGGCTCTCGACGCCGGTCTCCTCGGCGACCTCGCGGAGCGCGGTCTGCTCGGGTTTCTCCCCGGGGCCGATCAGGCCCTTCGGCAACGCCCAGACGCCGGGCTTCTTGCCGCCCGGCCGGATCGCCGCCGCCACCCAGCGACCCCGCAGGCGCCGCACCACCACGCCGCCGGCCGAGAACTCCCTACGCACAATCGTCTTGTAACACAGTGTTACTTGGTCGGAGGTGCCCATTGCACCACCCCAGCCGGAGCCGTTATCATGCGCCTGGCACTCGGGAGGTCAGAGTGCCAGACCCTGTCACAAAGTCAGCCAGAACGCAGAAGGAGGGCTGGATGGATCTACAGCCGCTGGGCGATCGCCTGATCGTCGAGGTACTCGAGGAAGAGGAGACGACGATCAGCGGAATCGTCCTTCCAGACACCGCCAAGGAGAAGCCGCAGCGCGGCCGCGTGCTCGCTGCCGGGCCCGGCTCGCGCAACGACAAGGGCGAGCTGATCCCGATGGAGGTCGCCGAGGGCGACGAGATCATCTTCTCCAAGTACGGCGGCACGGAGATCAAGCTGGGCGCCGACGAGATCCTGGTCCTGCGCGAGTCGGATGTGCTCGCCAAGGTGACCACCTCGGGCGCCAAGAAGTCCAAGAAGAAGGAGATGGCCGGCTCCGCTGCCTAGCGGTCGGCCGAAGGAGGTAACTGGATGGCTCACAAGGAGCTGAAGTTCAACGAGGATGCGCGCCGCTCGCTCGAGCGGGGCGTGAACATCCTCGCCGACGCGGTCAAGGTCACCCTTGGCCCGAAGGGCCGCTACGTCGTGCTCGACAAGAAGTTCGGCGCGCCGACGATCACGAACGACGGCGTCACCATCGCCCGTGAGATCGAGGTCGAGGACGTGTTCGAGAACCAGGGCGCGCAGCTCGTCCGCGAGGTCGCGACCGCGACCAACGACGTCGCCGGCGACGGCACGACGACCGCGACCGTGCTCGCCCAGGCGATCGTCCGCGAGGGCCTGAAGAACGTCGCGGCCGGCGCGAACCCGATGGGCCTCAAGCGCGGCATCGAGGGCGCCGTCGACTCCGTCGTCGAGGCGCTCAAGAAGCAGTCGAAGGAGATCTCGGGCAAGGAGGACATCGCCCGGGTCGCCACGATCTCGGCGCGCGAGCGTGAGATCGGCGACGTGATCGCCGACGCGATCGACAAGGTCGGCAAGGACGGCGTCGTGAACGTCGAGGAGGGCCAGACCTTCGGCCTCGAGCTCGAGTTCACGGAGGGCATGCAGTTCGACAAGGGCTACCTGTCGCCCTACATGATCACCGACGCCGAGCGCATGGAGGCAGTCCTCGAGGACCCGTACATCCTGGTCGCGAACCAGAAGATCGGGGCCGTCAAGGACCTGCTGCCGGTGCTCGAGCAGGTGATCCAGTCCGGGAAGCCGCTGCTGATCGTCTCCGAGGACGTCGAGGGCGAGGCGCTCGCGACGATCGTCGTGAACAAGCTGCGCGGCACCTTCACCGCGGTCGCGGTCAAGGCGCCGGGCTTCGGTGACCGCCGGAAGCGCATGCTCGAGGACATCGCGATCCTCAGCGGCGCCGAGGTGATCACCGAGGAGATGGGCCTCAAGCTCGAGAACACGAAGCTCTCGCAGCTCGGCCGTGCCCGCCGTGTCGTGATCGACAAGGACTCGACCACGATCATCGACGGAGCCGGCGCCTCGGACGGGATCAAGGCCCGCATCAAGCAGCTGAAGGCCGAGATCGAGAACACCGACTCCGACTTCGACCGCGAGAAGCTCCAGGAGCGCCTGGCGAAGCTCGCGGGCGGTGTGGCCGTCGTCAAGGTCGGCGCCGCGACCGAGACGGAGATGAAGGAGAAGAAGCACCGCGTCGAGGACGCGCTGCAGGCCACCCGGGCGGCCCTCGAGGAGGGCATCGTGCCGGGCGGCGGCGTCGCGCTCCTGAACGCGATCGGCTCGGTCAAGCTGACCGGCGAGGGCGACGAGCGGACGGGCGCATTCATCGTGACTCGTGCGCTCGAGGAGCCGATCCGCCAGCTGGCCGACAACGCCGGCCTCGAGGGCTCGGTGGTCGTCGACAAGATCCGCTCGCTTCCCGCGGGCCAGGGTCTGAACGTCGAGACCGGCGAGTACGAGGACCTGGTCAAGGCCGGGATCATCGACCCGACCATGGTCACGCGCTCGGCGCTGCAGAACGCCGCGTCGATCGCGAATAACATCCTCACCACCGAGGCGATCGTCGCCGAGCCGCCGGAGAAGACCCCGATCGGTGCGGGCGCCGGCATGCCGGACA